>Ga0210384_10001541_pt1 | contig 31076 bp, 26 predicted proteins | sample IncBWH2MmetaG_FD_160574 | JGI IMG/M metagenome (GOLD analysis project Ga0210384, IMG submission 160574) | Forest soil microbial communities from Barre Woods Harvard Forest LTER site, Petersham, Massachusetts, United States - Inc-BW-H-2-M | ecosystem: Environmental > Terrestrial > Soil >...
CGGCGAAGAGATCCGCGCCCTTAGCAGGTTTTGTACGGGGCGGCATCAGGAAGAGGTGGACGCCGGGGTCGGCGCGCTTTCTGAACCGGCACCGGGGCTTGCAGGAACGAGCGGTTCGAGGGTGTACAAGATCAGGCCGCAGGTCTCGCAGCGATAGATTTCTTCGTTGCGCTCGTGGCGCAAGTCTTCATAGATGTGCGGCAGGATGCGCATACCGCAGCCGCGGCACTGGCCGTCGCGCCCTTCGGCGAGCGCGGTGCCGTTGTGGCGCTTGGCGATGCGCGCGTAGAGCTCGCGCAAATCCTCCGGGACCGGGGCGATGGAGCGTTCGCGCTCAGCGAGGGCTGCGTCGAGCTGCTTTTTCTTCGTTGTTTGCAACGCTTCGATCTCTTTGCGTTCGGCGGCGACGGTTTGCTCGGCTTCTTTCAGCCGGGATTCGGCAATCTTCACACGGCGCTCGGATTCCTCGCCGGCCATCATGACTTCCAGCTGGCGGTCCTCGGCTTTGGCGACTTCTGCTTCGGCGTTAGCGATTTCATGCTGGAGAGCTTTGTAGGCTTCGTTGGTTTTTACGGCGCCGCTCTGGTCGCGGTACTTTTTGGCGCGGTCTTTCCACTGCTGGACGTCGAACTCGAATTTTTTGCGTTCGGCAACGCCCTTGGTATGAGCTTCGCGGGCGGCGGCTACGTCGGCGCGGGCACCGTTGAGCTTGGCGTCGGCGTCGCGGATGCGTTTGGGAAAGCTTTCCAACTCGGCGCGCAAAGCGGCGATTTGGTGGTCTACCTGCTGGAGTTCGATCAGGCGAGGTATCGCGGGATGCATGAGCCCATGATTCTAACACAGGGGCGCGTGGTCCCTTTGCGGGAAGCGCTGGAGCGTGCTTTCGATAGCGAACTGCGCGCGAAAGCCCGCCCCTGCGAATGACAAGAGGGATTTAGCTGGCGGCGCGAAGATCGCGGCGAATCAGCGTGGAATCAAGAAAGTAGCCGAGGCCGACGGCCAGGGGGATGATGCCGAAGGCGGCGGCGGCCCAAGTGTCGGGCTCGGAGACGACTCTGGCGATGATGCCAAACGTAACGATGTAGCCGAGCGCGCCGCTGATGAGCAGTATGCCGGAGCGGCGGGAGCGCGCGGCCTGAGAAAGCTCGGGCTCCATCGGTATCGCCACGCCGCGGGCAATGGCCGCGAGACGCTCTTCGGTGCGCAGTTTGCGCACGCGGTAATAGGTATACAACCCGCCCAGGGGAATGCCGAGACTCATGATTACGGCTGCCAAACCAATTATTTCTCCGCCCATGGTTTGCTCCTTTTTTGGCGCGCCAGTGGCGCGTAGCTTGTTGGAACCGCTGTCGGAATAAGGTACGCGGGTGGAAAGCGGAAAGTTCCCATCGAGAGAGAAAAAATTGAGGTTTCTTCCAGCGGATTCAGCAGGCAGAGCGGCGGAAAGGGAGCTTTCGCGCGGAGGGCGATCAGTCGACTTCGTGGACTTCCATGGATTGGTCGATGGCAAAGTTTGGATAGCGGATGGGTGATCCCGAGGGGGCTGGGGCGTGGCGAGCAGTGACGGTAAACGCCTCCCGGGAGCAGTCCAGGGTATAGACGTAACCGTCGCGCTCCGGCCGGGACATGCTGACGCTATTCGTGGAAATCAGTTCGTCGAGCGAAGCGCAATGATCGTTGGTGGCCGTGAAGGTGCGCTCGGCCTGCGCGATGTGCAGTAGATCGCTACGCACACCGGTTAGGCTGATGGCCTGCGTGGGCGCAGTGCCTTCGTCGGTGGTGGGCATTTTCTTCAGATAGAAATAGTAAACGCCCAGCAGGAGGCCAGCGGCTACGAGTATTCCGATGAGGGGACGCATGCTGCAATTTTGGCGGCACGCAGCGGCGGGCGCAAGAGCAGGCCAAAGAAAGCGTGCGCGAGGAAACAACACCGTGCTTATTCCTGTGTGGGGCCGATTACGGGATCCCTGAACGCAGAGGAGGAGGCCTTCGGAACGGAGCAGTTTGTGGCCGTTTGTGGAGAGCACTTGGGGGCATCTCCGATGCAAATTCTTCGTGGAATTTTTTCGGCAGTGGAAAAATACAGCCGTGGATGCGACCAGCATGACGACATGGGCGCAGCCGTTCTCTACTGCGCGAAATAAGCGGTCATCAGGGCTGGACCGGCGCGGGAATGTAACCTCTGAGCGACCGCGAAACCTTTTCAATTGACACGGAGAAGACACTACAGTAACAACGTAGCCTATAGGGTTGTCCTCTTAGGAGCATTCCCGATGAAGACGAAGTCTCCGTATGCCTTTGGCATGGTCTTGTTTCTTTCGCTGCTGCTGGCGCTCCCCGCGGATATTTGGGCCCTGCCGCAAGGGACAGAACCGCGCGCCGGGGAAGTCTCCCGCGTTATTCCGGCAGTGAGCATAGCGCGTGGGTCGCAAAAAATAACGGCATCGACGAAATCGGTGGTGTACTGGAAGGACTTGGTCAACACGCAGGTGAATGGGCGTGCCCGCATCGCGCTGGACGATGGATCGGTTCTGAACGTGGGCTCGGAATCCTCGATGACGGTAGAGCACCACGATGCCGGGGCACAACAGACGCGGCTGGACTTAGCGTATGGCAAGCTGCGCACACAGGCTCAGAAAATCACCAAGCCGGGCGGAAACTTTGACGTGCACACGCCAGCAGGAGTCGCGGGCGTGGTGGGCACGGATTTGTTTGTGGCCTACGATCTCGTCACCCAGACGATGAACGTGTTGGTGTTCGAAGGTTTGGTACGCGTTTGCAACCTGGCGGGCGTGTGCGTTGAGGTCAAAGCCGGCCAGTTCACAAACGTTCGCACCGGAAACAATTCCGCGCCGCTGGCGCCAGTGCAGGCGTCTCTCGACGTGCTGACCAGCGCCACGCATGATACAGAAATCGGGGGAGTTTCTCCCGTGGTGGCCGTCCAGCAGGTGCATCACATCAGCAAGGCCACGCTGGTGGTGCTCGGCGTGGTGGCGGCCGTTCCCGCGGTCGTGGTGCCGGTTGCTTCGCATAACAACACCACCACAACGCCGGTGCGCTCGAGGTGCCCGACTAGCGCTACTTGCTAACCGCCCTGCGTTTGTAGAACAAAACTAAAGGAACTTGCCGGCCTTGGCTGTGTGTTGCAGCCGGGGCTTTTCTTTGCCGGCGGAGACCGGCGAATTGCGCAGGAAGGACTGTGCAACGGTATGGCGGAAACACCCGTCTAATCAGGTGTAGTACCGCGGGAACTGCCTGTTTGTACCGCCTTGAGGGGTGTCGTACACTGAATGTTTCGTGATCCCGTCTAGATTTCGAGTGAGGCTCCATTGACCATTTCGATTCGTAGTCGCATGACCCCCTATCTTTGGGTGGCAGGTTTGCTGCTTACGCTGGCGTCCCTTGTGTCACAGGTGGCGCAGGCAGGTCCGCCCGACACGCAGGCCAAGCGCTCGCCGCTTCTAGCGGCGCTGCAGGCGGAACTGGACCGCTCGATGAAGGTGTTGAGCGCGCAGGATCCCCCCGCCTACTTCCTCGGCTATACCGTCACGGACACGCAGCGGGCGGAAGTGTCGGGCTCGAACGGGGCGCTGCTCACAAGTACGGAAGGACGCAATCGCTGGCTGGAAGTCACCGTGCGGGCGGGGAGCTACGCGCTGGACAATTCGCACAAGGTCGGCGAGCGCCAGATGCAAAACGGTGGTCCCGGAGCGCCAGTGCCCGTGGACGACGACGCGGAAGTGCTGCGGCGCGCGATTTGGCTGGAGACCGACAAACAGTACCGCGCGGCTGACGAAGCGCTGACGAAGATAAAAACGGGCAAGGAAGTGAAGGTCGAGACGGTAGAGGGGCGCGCGCCGGACTTTTCGCGCGAGGAAGCTCACACGTTTATCGGGCCACAGGTCTCCATCGCGGTGGACCGCAAGCCGTGGGAAGAAAAAGTGCGCGCTTATACGAAAGCGTTTCGCGACTCGACGGCGATCATCAATTCGATCGTCACGTTCACGGGACAGGCGCAAAACGCGTTTCAGGTCACGAGCGAGGGCACGCAACTGCAGTACGGACAGATCCGCTACCGGCTGGAATTGTTCATCCAGGGCAAGGCGCCGGACGGGATGGACATCGACCGCTATTACAACTTCGATTGGGTGAATCCCGGCGAAGCCCCGGATGACAAAGCAGTGTACGCGGCGGAAGCAACGATGCGGAAGGAATTGGAAGGATTGGTGGCTGCGCCGATCAACGATCCGTCGGTGGGGCCAGCGTTGCTAACTGGGCGCGCCGCGGCGGTTTTCTTTCATGAAGTATTTGGACACCGGGCCGAAGGCCACCGACAGAAGGACGTTGCCGAAGGACAAACGTTTGCGGCCAAGGTGGGGCAGCGGATTTTGCCGGACTTCCTGAGCATCACCGACGACACCACCATGAGGAAGCTGGGCAGGCAGGACCTGCTGGGCTACTACCAGTTTGACGATGAAGGCGTGCCGGCGCAGCGCGTGATGCTGGTGGATCACGGAGTGCTGAAGAATTTCGAGATGTCCCGGTCGCCGCTGGCGGATTTTCCGCGCTCGAATGGGCACGGGCGGCGGCAACTCGGGGCTACGCCGGTTTCGCGGCAGGGCAATCTGATCGTGCAGAGCAGCAAGACGGTGACGAACGCGGAGCTTCGCGCCATGTTGGTCGAACTGATCAAGACGCAGGGCAAACAATTTGGTTTGCTCATCGACGATATCGCCGGCGGTTTTACTTTTACCGGGCGCGGACAGCCGCAGGCGTTCCAAGTGCTGCCGCTGGTCGTTTATAAGGTGTACGCCGATGGGCGGCCCGATGAACTGGTGCGGGGCGTGGACATCGTTGGAACGCCCCTGGCGGCGCTGACGAAAATCGTTGCGACGGGAGATACGCCGGAAGTGTTCAACGGTTACTGCGGGGCGGAATCTGGATCGGTTCCTGTTTCGGCCGCATCGCCCGCAATACTGACGTCGGAATTGGAAGTGCAAAAGAAAGAGAGCTCGACGGACCGGCCTCCCATTTTGCCGCCTCCCGCGCATGACGTGCTGAAGGCTGGAGGCCAGCAGTGAAGCGCGCAAAGGCAGTGGCAGCATTGGGATTTCTCGCCGCAGCGCTGAGCTGCGTTGCGGCCGCGCGCGCGCAAGCGCCGCAAGACAACGATCAAACGTTGCGCGCCATGCGTGACGAAATGGCTCGCGCGAAAACGCGTCTGGAGATCAACATCCCCGGCACAGACAAACCGGTGCAGCCGTACTACCTCGAATACCGGTTGCTGGACCTCGACGTGCGGGAAATCTCTGCCGAGTTCGGCGCGCTGCTCGCCACCGGGCACAACCGCAACCGATTCATGAACGTGCAAGCCCGTGTGGGTGATTACAAGCGGGACAGCTCGAATTTCGTCAGCGACGATGCTTTTCGCGGCTTTATCGGTCCGCAAGGATCGGTGGGCATCGACCGGGACTACGACTCGCTGAGGCAGGATTTGTGGATCGCTACAGATCAGGCTTTCAAAGAGGCCGTGGAAACATACTCGCGCAAGGAAGCCTACCTTGGAACTCTGGCAAGGCAGACGGATATCGACGATTTTTCGAAAGTGGAACCGGTAAAGCTCATCGACCCGTTGGTGACTCCCGATTGGACCAGCCGCAACTGGGAAAATGAAGCGCGCGAGACTTCGGCGGCGGTGCGGGCGTTTCCGCAAATTTACGAATCGCATGTGACGTATTACCTGGTGTACGCGACGGAATATTTGCTGACCAGCGAAGGCACGGAAATCCGTACGAACCGCGCGTTTGCGGCCATCGAAGCGGGACTGGATGCGCTTGCCGACGATGGCATGCCGCTCAACCATTTTTATGCCACGTATGCGCCACGACCGGCGGATCTGCCCGCGCCGGATGCGGTGCGCAAGGAACTAAACGTTGCGGGCAGCGAGTTGATGGCATTGCGCGCCGCGCCGCCGGGACAGGAATATACCGGGCCGGTGTTGTTTGAAGCGCGGGCGGCTGCGCCTTTAGTGGCGCAAGTTCTTGGGCCGGCCATGGACGGGGCCCGGCCGCCGGTGTCGTTCACGCCAATCGTTGAACAACTTCTGACCGGACTGGGCGGAAAAAGTGATTGGGTGGGGAAAATCGGCACGCGAGTCTTGCCGGCGACGGTGACGCTGGTGGACGATCCCACCGTGAGAGAGTTCCACGGAGCGCCGTTGATTGGGGGATTCTCCGTTGACGACGAGGGCGTACGCGCGGGCAAAGTCACGCTGGTGGAGAACGGGACGCTGAAAGACCTGCTGATGTCGCGGCGGCCGGGACCGGATTCCGATCGTTCGAACGGGCGGGGACGCTCGGCATTCTTGAGCGATGCCAAGCCGACGATGAGCAATTTGTTTTTCACTTCGACGGACACGCTCTCTCCTGCGGATTTGAAGAAGAAATTTCTCGACAAGTGCCGCGAAGAAGGACTTTCCTACTGCCTGATCGTGAAGCAGATGGATAATCCCGTACTCAGCCTGCTGCACCAGGAAGAGTTTTCCGAGCTACTGGCGAGCTTTGGTGGCGGCGCGGGCACGGGTGATCGGTTGCCGCTGATAATCTACAAGATCGATCCCAAGAACGGGCGCGAAGAGATGATCCGTGGTTCGCGGATTGTCGGGCTAAATACACGCGCCTTGCGCAATCTCGGCGGAATCGGCAACGATAATTTTGTGTACAACTACATGCAGAGCCAGGACGTCGGATTCGCCGGAACTGCGCTTGGCGCCTTTGGCTCGGCACGGAACGGCCTGCCCGCTTCGGTGGTTGCGCCTTCGTTGCTTTTTGGTGAATTGGAAGTGCGCGGGGCGCGCGGCGAACCGAAACGGTTGCCGCTGTTGCCCGCGCCTCCGATGAATGCGAAGTAGAATTTTGTTGCGGGAATTCTTGCCATGAACGACCTGACACGGCGTGGATTGATTTTTGGGGCGGCAACGGCCGCTGCCTACGGCATGCTCTTGGGCGTGCAACGCGTTTGCCTCTCGGCGTTCGCGGATGACTCTACGCCGGAAGATACACCAGGACCCGTGAAGATTGTGAAGTTCGACGCCGACGGCAAAAAACTCGGGCTGGTGACACTGGCGAAAGTGAAAAAGAGCGCGAAGGAATGGAAGAAGCAGCTCACTCCGCTGCAATACGACATAACGCGGCGCGCGGCGACGGAGTGGGCTTTTACCGGAGCGCTGTTTGACCAGCACGCGGCTGGACTCTATCGCTGCATCGACTGCGATAATGCGCTATTCGATTCCGGAACGAAGTTTGAATCCGGGACGGGCTGGCCCAGTTTTTGGGCGCCTATCGCGAAAGAAAATGTCTACGAGAAAACGGATATCAGCAATGGCGGGGTAGTACGCCAAGAAGTGAAATGCACGCTGTGCGAGGGCCACCTGGGCCACGTGTTCACGGATGGTCCCGAGCCGACGGGTTTGCGCTATTGCATGAATTCGGCGGCGTTGCGATTTATCCCGCGAGACAAAGCGTAGCACGAAAGAAATTCAGTCTTTGTCCACGGCCGGAATGCCTGCGTGACCTCAACCGCGGTTACTGCTTCACGTCCGCCAGCAAATCTTCGTATTCGTTAATAGTGAGGCGATCGATCTTTGCAGCAACGATCGTGTCGATGGGCTCCGTCGCGTGGGTCACGGCCACGGTTCCGAGACGAATCGTTTTGTCCCCCATGTGCGCGTAGATAGGAACATCATCCTTCCAGCCGTCCGGAACTCCAGTGCGTGTGAATTCTGCCTTGATGTGCGTTTTGCCGTCGGGTGTCGGTTCGAGCGTGGCGTGAAAACCGTATTGAGGAATCCCCGTACCGTAGACGTATTGGTTAAAGAACCAGTCCATCTTGTGATTGCCGTCGAGGTCCATGCCCTTGGTCATGTGCTTTTCGACGATGGCTTTGAAGTCCTCGGTGGACGCGGCCTTGTTGTCGAACGTCTTGCAATAATCCTGCATCATGGCCTTGAACAAATGATCGCCGTCGGGGTTGTGGGGATCCATCAACTGCATTCGAAGCATGTGCAGAACGTAGCCACCTTTGGAATAAATCAGGGTTTGATACGAACCACCGCCGGTTTCGGAGGAGGCAATGCGCTGGCCCATCCAGATCGGGCCCAGGGATTCGATGACGTGTCCTTGCGTGTCTCTCGCCTTTAATTGCTCCTTCTCTCTTCGCCATCGGTTGAGATATTCCTTCATATTTTGGCGATATTGCACGTAAAGGTTTCCGGAGAACTCGGCAAATCCTTCGGAAAGCCACTGATCGTGATAGCTCTTCCAACCGACGCGGTGGCCCCACCACTGGTGGGAAGCTTCGTGCGCCCGGAAGAAATCGGTCAATTGAGTCTGGTCTGTTATGCCGATAGCGTGACGTTGCGTTGAATCAAGGAACGAAGCGGACCAGAGATAGATGAGTCCCGGCCAACCCTGCCCGTAGGAATAAGTGATGGGCAGGCTGGTGACGGAGAGGCGCTTGTACGGATATGGACCAAAATAATTCTCAAACACGCGGATGGTGTTGGCCATTTCCATACCCATAGTTTTGGCCATGTTGGCTGGCGAAAGAGAACCGACAGCGGCTTCCGCCTGGCCAGATTCGAAGTGTCTCTGGACCATGGCCATGACGTCATCGGGCTCGCGATTGGCGTAGATATTCACGGCGACCTCCCCGGCCTTGTCGTCGTATGTTTTGTAGTCGCCATAGGCGAAACCCGCGACGGCGAGAGGTATTTGGCTCTGCCACGTTGTAATGCGCGTATTTCCATCGATGGTGTCGCTAGTCTTTTCACCCGTGGCCACAAGAGTGGAGTTTTTCGGGGTGTGGAAGGTCAGATTGAAATCTGCCCGCGCGGAAAAGCTGTTGGGCAAATCCGGATACCAGCCGGAGCTTTCACAAAAGTAGTTTCCGCTACCAGCTTTGCGGATGGCGCGCTTGCCTCCGTACTGAAACTCCAGAGTCTGTGACGAGCCTGGAGCGAGCGGCTGCGGCAGAATCACGGCAAGGTAGTTTCCATAGGACTGGAAACGGTCCTTGTTTTCTCGAGACTGATAGAAACTGAGGGCAGTTCCGCGGGCGTCCTTGATGGACTCGACGCGGAGATTCGAGTCTAGACCGAAGAGGAGCGCGCTCTGTCCCCCCCGGCGCGGTTCCAACTCCAAGGTCGCAGTTGCATGAAGTTCCGCGTTGGAGGTAACGCCAGCATCAATCTTAAAAGATCGAATTGCAAAATCGTTTTTTGCCCCGGGATCCTTCCAAGCCTCAGCACTCGGTTTGCCGGCGGCGGGAAACACCATCCACTGGTCGAAGTGTTTGAATGGACCGACATCGACCCAGCGCCCGACTCTGACTTCCTCGGGCTCCTGCGCATCGTCACTGAATTCCACCCAGTCTTTGCCGGCAATCTTCAGGTCTGCAAGGAAGTAGGCGGAGCTCTTTCGATCAACGGAAAGGATGCCTTGGAGAAGTCTCGGCAGCGACGATTCACCGAGATCTTCTCGTTCCTTCTGCCGCTTGGCGAGAAAATCGTCCGTGGCGGCGGATTGCCACTTCACCTGTTTTGCCACTTCGTCGATGAGACCGTCGGTGAAGCTGAAGGTGGCGTCGGTGAAGGACAGGTTGAGCTTGTCCTGTTTAATGAACAGGCGAAGCTGCTGCGCTTCGATGGGATTCGGCGGATCGACTCGGACGCGGCCAGTTCCGTGGAAAACAGCTCCGAAGACGACGCCGTTCACGGGCTGGGTGAATTGGATGGTGCCGTCGGAAAGAATGATGTGGATACGGTCGCGCACGATCTCCACGTTCTCCGCGTGGGCGGACTTCGCGGGATCCATAACCGGTGAAGAAAGCGCATTCCAGACGCTTGCGGCGGGCGACGCCACGGGCGTTTGCGCCTGCGCGAAACCGCAGGATGTGGCAAGAAGAGACGCAACCGCCAGAAGGGCTGCTTTCCGGGTCATGATGGGTCTCCAAGTACGCGCAAGCAAAGTACGCGTTCTTTCTAGAAACGGCAAGTAGCATATAGGATACGCAACAAAATGAGAAAAAAATTCAGCCTCAGCATTCGCTTGGTGCTGGCAGCAGACAGAAGGGACCCTCCGGCGGCGCGAAGCGGCGCACTTAAGGTAGTCTAGGCGGACGGTGATCGCGACGACACGACAGGGCGAAGAAGGCCGGGAAAAGAAGCGGGCGGCGCTGCTGAGCGTAGCCTCGGCGATTCTGCTTGTGTCGCTAAAGACATTTCTCGTATTGCGCACTGGTAGCCTTGGCGTTCTCTCGGAAGCGCTACACTCGGGGCTGGACCTGATCGCGGCGATCATCACGTTCCTGTCGGTGAGGATGTCGGACCAGCCGGCGGACGAGAGGCATCCCTACGGTCACGGAAAATTTGAGAACTTCTCCGCATTCGTGGAAACCGGGCTGCTGGTTCTAACGGCTTTGTTCATTATCTACGAAGGATTTGACCGGCTGTTCTTTCACAGCGTGCACATCCAGCCGAGCGTGACGGCGATTCTCGTTCTGCTCGTGGCTCTGGGCATTGACGTAACGCGTGCCCGGGCGCTTTCGAACGTGGTGAAGAAATATCCAAGCGACGCGCTCGAAGCCGACGCGCTCCATTTCTCAACCGATGTGTGGAGCACGATCGTGGTTATCGCGGGCATCGGACTGGTCTGGGCCGGGGAAATGTGGGATGTGCCCTGGCTCGTATACGCCGACGCGCTGGCTGGGCTTGCGGTTGCCGCGGTAATCCTGTGGGTCGGTTCGCAGCTGGGCAGGCGCACGCTGGACGCGCTGCTCGACGTCGCACCGGAAGGTTTACAACAGGAAATTGCGCGCGCGGTGGCGCGCATGGACGGAGTGCTGGACGTCGACCGCGTCCGCGTGCGCCGCGCGGGCAACCGCCATTTTGTGGACGCCACGGTCAGTGTGGCGCGTTCCGCAAGCCTCGAACAAGTAGACGCTCTGAGTGACGCCATCGAAAAACGCATCGGCGAGATTGTTCCCTCCGACGTGATGGTGCATGCCGAGCCGCGCGCGCCGCAGGGCGAGCACCTGTTCGAAGCGATTCGCGCGGTGGCGCAACGCATGGGCCTGGCGATCCACGATGTGGCCGCGCTGCAGCAGGATGGAAAACTGTTCATCGAGCTGCACCTGGAAGTCGACGAAAAACTAAGCTTGCGCGAAGCTCACCGCCAGGCCACTGATCTGGAAGAGAGCATCCGCAAGCTGCGCGATGGCGCGACCGAGGTGAATATTCACATCGAGCCGCTCGGGCGGCACATTGCGATTCCCGACGCCGGTATCGGGGAGATGAAGCAACTGGCGCGCGCGATCGAGGAATTCCTGAATAGCCTGCCTTCGGAATTCGACGAGCTGGTGAATTGCCACGATGTCCGTGTGCGCCAGGTAGAGCACCGCATTCTGGTTTCCTGCCACTGCACGATGAAAAGCGCTTTGCCGATCACGCAGGTGCACGACGTGACCGCCGTGCTCGAAGACCGCGTGAAGGAAAAGTTTCCGCAGATCGCGCGGGTGACCATTCATCCGGAGCCGTTCGAGGAACGTTAGGGGAAAAAACGAGCACGGCATGCCGTGCTCCTATGAAGACTCGAAAGGACGGGCGAAGACTTGTGCCGCAAGCGCGATCAGCGCGGGGAAACAGACAAGGACGTAGCGGGGTTCGGGAGTTTCAAGCGTGGTGAGGAATGACGTGCGCAGAAGAATAAAGACAAGCAGCAAGGCAACGGCGGGTCGCACGGCAGAATTGAACCGCAATAAACGCATCGCGCCCCACGCTGCAAGTGCGACATAAAAAATATTCAGCAGAAAAAAACCGATCGTGACCGATTGATCGATGCGGTCGTCTTCCCAGTTTTGCGCGAGCGGAAAGACGTTCCCGGAAACCGGGAGGAGCTCGATGCGCGGCGCAAACCAGATGGTGACGGCACGGGCAGCGGGAAGCCAGAGGTAGGTCCGCAGGGGATGGCGGGCATTTCGTTCCCGCGCAAGCTGTGCGAAGGCGGCATCCTCTTCGGGCGTAAGAGTCAGGTCGTTGTTGTAGGTTTCGAAAATAGCGGCGACGCGTTGCTTTTCCTCGGGTGTGTCAAACGCACGCGCGGGAATGGAATCCACGTCGATGGATTCGTCGTTCAGTTTCCATGGAACGAGGTAACAGTCCCGCACGCGATACAACCAGGTCTTCTCCCAGGCCATGAAACCGTACGGAACCAACTCACCCGGCAAATTCGAATTCTTCGGGGCGAGAAACTGCACCTCGTGCAAGGTGACAAAATTTCGCACCGCCCAGGGCGTCAGCGGCAGAACACAGGCCAATCCACTGTAAGCCACGACGCGCATCCACAGTTTGAATCGTTTCCGCCGCAGCAGCTGCAGTCCCGTCACGAGCCAGGCTGCGCCCAGCAAGAGCGGCGACTCTGGCCGGAACAATGTTGCAACTCCCACCGCCAGCCCGGCGGGAATCGCCCAATGCTGATAATCATTCTTCCACTCCCAGCGTTCTCGCGGTTTTGGAAACACCACGTCGCCGGCGCTTGCGGAAAGTCCCACCAGGAGCACCAGGGCGATGGCCGTCAGCGCAATCGCAAACGTTTCTGTCAGCGGCACGGCGGCGTAGTTCGCCGTGAACGGGCATAGCATGGCCATCCACCAGGCCGCGAGAGTTACCGGCCCTTGCCGGGCCTGCTTGTCGGCCAGCACCAGCAGCAAACCCGCAAGCCAAACGACAAAAATACTGCCCATTAAATCGACCGCCACTTGCCCCAGCATCACGAAGAGCCGCGCCGTGTCTCCCGTCCTCCCTGTGAGCCAGTACACAAGCGCCAAATAGGCTGGATACCCGGGCATCCGCAAATCCACCGGTGTGACCACGCCGCCCACGTTCATGGCATATGTCCCGTGCTTCAGCCAGTTCGTGGCGATTTGCTCGTAGAGGACTGTGTCTCCGGAATTGGCGGGAAACTTCAGCACAAAAAAAAGCCGCAGACAAAAGCCAGCGGCTAGCGCGGTAACGGGGCTTGAGAAAATTCGCTTCATTCCTGAAACGCATCTTACAATAGAGCAGACGGATTCGAGCAGACGGACTCCACCTAGCCCGGCCGACCGGTCCCTGCCGTACCGCCAGGTGCTTTGAATACATGAAGGAACGCGGTCCCATTTTCTACGACGCGGAACGCGTGCGCTGGAAGCGCACGCGCCGCGTGCTCGAAATTACGGGCGTGCTGCTGACGCTGCTACTGGCGTATTTCTTTGTGACCATCGCCGTCAGCGTGGACTTGCCCGCCGGGCTGCTGCCGGATACCAAGCCGGGATTTCACCCGCTCAAGCTTAAGAAAAACTCCAAGGTCGCGCCCGTTCGCGAAGGCCGCAAACGCCGCGTCGCCAACATCGGAAAGGTGCCGGTAAGCTACGATCCGGTGCGCGCCGCATTTTTCGTGAGCTGGGATCCCAACAGCCTCGCCTCTCTGAAGAAACATTACAAAGACATCGACTTGCTCATGCCGGAACAGTTGCACGCCGTTTCGGCGGACGGTGTGGTGACTGTCGTGGACTACGAACGCGGGCAGCAGCGCGTGAAGTGTTCCCCAGCGCAGGCCCTGGCGATCCTACGGGACGACAAACTCCATCAGTGGATGAAGTCGCTCAACCCGCCCGTCGAGCTCCCCATGATGGGACTGGTCAACAACTACGACGGCACAACCTGGCGCATCACGGAAATGGCCGAGATGCTCGCAAATCCCTCCGCAAGGCAAAGCCTCGTCCACGACTTGGTGGACTTCGCGGTGCAAGCGCACGAAGCAGGCATCGTTCTCGATTTCGAGGAAATTCCCGACAAGAGCCAGGATAATTTCCAGGATTTTGCCGAGGCCCTGGGCGCTGCGCTGCACGCTGCGAGCCTGAAGTTCATGATCGCTCTCCCCGCGCGCGACGACGCATACGATTATAAGTTTTTTGGCAAGCAAGCCGATGCCATCGTGCTCATGAACTATGACGAGCACTGGCTTACCTCCGGCCCGGGTCCCATCGCCTCCCAGGATTGGTACGTCGAAAATATTCGCCAGGTCATGGAAGCGGTCCCCGCGCAGAAGATTATCGTAACCGTCGGGAACTATGCTTACGATTGGTCGGAAGCTCCAAAAAAAGCGAACGAACCCGCGCAATCGCTCACCATTCAGGATGCCCTGCTGCACGCGTCGGAATCGGAAACTCAGGTGGAGTTCGACCCGGTTTCGCTGAATCCGCACTACTCCTATTACGACGAGCACGACCATGTGCATCAGGTGTGGATGCTGGATGCCGTTACGGCTTACAACGAATTGCGCGCCAACGACCGGATGGGCGTGCAAGGCACAGCCCTCTGGCGTCTGGGTTCCTCGGACGCGTCAATGTGGTCCATCTGGGACGCCCCGCGTCCCGATGATGCTGTCCGCCAAAAAATCAAGGACGTTCCGCCCGGACCGGACTTGATCTTCGAAGGCGACGGCGACGTATGGCACTTTATCGACACACCCAAGCACGGCGCTCGCAGCTTCACCTATGATCCTGCTACGGATCTCATCACCAGCGAAAAATATGACGCCTATCCGCTTTCCTATCACATCGATCAACTTGGCGCCGCGAACAAGAAAATCGCCATCACGTTCGACGACGGGCCCGATCCCACATGGACTCCCAAGATTCTCGACGTCCTGAAACAAAAGAGCGTTCCCGCAACATTTTTCGTCATTGGAGTGGACGCCAGCCAGTGGCCGGAAATTCTGAAGCGTGAATACGCGGAAGGCCACGAAATCGGCAACCACACCTACACGCACCCGCCCTGGGACGACGTCTCTCCAACGCAGATTCGCTGGGAACTGAATCTCACCGAGCGGCTCATCGAGAGCACTCTGGGCGTAAAGTCGATTCTTTTCCGTCCGCCCTTCGGAATCGACCATCAGCCCGAGTACGCCGAAGAGGTCGCTCATCTTCCGCTCGCTCAGGACATGGGCTACATCATCGTGGGGCAGAAGATCGACCCGCACGACTGGAAACAGGTCAACGGGAAGCAGGTTCCGGCGCAGGAGATCGTCGACAACGTGCTCCGCGACGCCGGGGACGGCAACATTGTTCTGTTTCACGACGGGGGCGGAGACCGTACGCAAACCGTCGCCGCGCTTCCCCAAATCATCGACAAGCTGCGCGCCCAGGGCTACCAGTTTGTCTCCGTGCCCGATCTCATCGGCAAGACCCGCGCGCAAGTCATGATTCCTCTCTCGCGCGACGAACAATTCGAAGCCCGCGCTGACGGTTTCATTTTCGGGCTCTATCACTGGGCTCGGGTGAGCATCGCCACTATCTTTATCCTGGGCATCGTGCTGGTCAGCGGGCGGGCGCTGATCATCGGCATCCTGGCGTTGATCGAAAAAATGCGGCCGGATCATGCCGTGATGCCGAATCCCCAGCCCAGTGTGACCGTGCTCATTCCGGCGCATAACGAAGAGAGCGTCATCGTGCAGACGGTGACATCGGTGCTGGCCTCCGACGTCAAGAACTTGCGCATCATCGTCGTGGATGACGGCTCGACGGACAGAACCGGCGCGCTTCTCGACGAGCATTTTGCAAACGATCCGCGCGTCCACATCATCCATCAGGTCAATCGCGGCAAATCCGCGGCCTTGAGCTTCGCTCTCGGCCAGGTGGACACGGAAATTGTGGTGACCATCGACGCGGACACGGAAATCGAACCCGACGCCATCGGCAAACTGTTGCGCCACTTTTCCGATCCCCAGACCGGCGCGGTCGCCGGCAACGTGAAAGTTGGCAATCGCTCCCGCTGGCTGACCCGCTGGCAGGCGCTCGAATACATCACCAGCCAGAACATGGAAAAGCGCGCCTTTGATTTATTGAACTGCATCACGGTCGTGCCCGGCGCGCTGGGCGCGTGGCGAAAGAAAGCCATTGAAGACGCCGGCGGCATCACCGCGGATACCGTCGCGGAAGATGCCGACCTCACCATCGCCATTCGCCGGCTTGGCTGGCGCGTCAGCTACGACGAAGAAGCCATCGCCTGGACCGAGGCGCCAGATACGCCTGGCGCTTTGATTCGTCAGCGCTTCCGCTGGACATTCGGCACGCTGCAATCGTTCTGGAAGCACAGCGACACGCTCTTCCGACCCAAGTTCGGCACCCTTGGCTGGATTGCGCTCCCCAACATATTCGTGTTTCAAATCGCTTTGCCGCTCATCTCACCGATAATCGATTTGCTGTTCCTGGGTTCCATCGTGCTTTGGGCGCTGGAAAAGTTGCATGTTTCCTGGTTGCCCACCATCCAGGCGACCACCGATGACCTGCTGCGCTCCGTCCTTTTCTTCCTCGGGTTCCTGCTGATCGATGTTCTCACTTGCGTCATCGCCTTTGCACTAGAACGAAAAGAGGACTGGAGCTTGCTGATCCCTGTCCTTCTCCAGCGCTTCTACTACCGCCAGCTGATGTATGTAGTCCTTTTCCGCTCAGTCAAAGAAGCCGTCAGCGGCCGGCCGGTAGGCTGGCGCGGCGTCGAGCCGGAAGCGCCGCCGCCCAGAGCGCCGCGCGAGCGTGCTCCTGCCCAGGTTCCCACTGCTGACTGAGCCGCGCTTACCCGTTTTTCTGCGCATTTTCATCTAGGAACCGAGTTGTTGTACGATACCGTTCTGCCCGAGGGAGGGTTCCATGGCCATCAGCTTTACACTGAACGGAAAACCAAAAACGGTGGACGTCAGCGCCGACATGCCTTTGCTGTGGGTGCTGCGCGACACGCTGGACATGACCGGCACGAAATTTGGCTGCGGCATGGCGCTTTGCGGCGCGTGCACCGTGCACATCAATGGGGAAGCGACTCGTTCGTGCATCACGCCGATCTCCAGCGTTGCCGGCAAGAAGATCACCACGATCGAGGGTCTTTCGGCGGACGGCAGCCATCCGGTGCAGCAAGCCTGGATGGAAGAAGACGTGCCCCAGTGCGGCTACTGCCAGTCTGGGCAGATCATGTCCGCCGTAGCGCTGCTCTCGAAAAAAGCCAACCCCACCGATGCCGACATCGACGACGCCATGAGCGGCAACATCTGCCGCTGCGGCACCTACCAGCGCATCCGCAAGGCCATCCACCGCGCCGCGGCGATGCAAGCTGGCAAAGGCAAATCCGCAGCTTAGCGCGCTGCGATCGTTGCGTTTCGCGAACTACAGAGGCAAATCATGGGAACAACTTTTGTTGTGAAGCGTCGTGATTTTCTGAAAGCGAGTACGGCTGGTGGCGCCGGTCTAATGATCGGCTTCTACTTGCCGAAGAAATTTGAGGCGCTGGCGGCCGTCCCCCCAACGGAGCACGCGGCTTTGAACGCCTGGGTGCGCATTGCGCCGGACGACAGCGTCACGCTGCTCATCGACAAATCCGAGATGGGCCAGGGCGTCTCCACCTCGCTGGCCATGTTGCTCGCCGAGGAGCTGGAACTCGACTGGAAGAGAATCAAAACCGAGTTTGCTCCCGCCGCACCGGCCTATTTCAATCCGCTTTTTGGCTTGCAGGGAACGGGCGGCAGCACGAGCATCCGGGCATCTTGGGGACCGCTGACGAAAGCCGGCGCCGCGGCTCGCGAGATGCTCGTCAGCGCAGCTGCAAAACGCTGGGGCGTCGAGGAATCTGCTTGCCGCGCAGAGAACGGGGCGGTTCTGCACGCCGCGACCAAAAAAAGACTGGGTTACGGCGCGTTGGTGGAAGATGCGGCAAAGCTTCCCGTGCCTCAGAAGCCCGCGGTGAAAGATCCGAAAGACTACAAATACGTCGGCAAACCGATGAAGCGGCTTGATACGCCGTCAAAGGTGAATGGCAGCGCTCCTTTTGGCATCGACGTACGGCTGCCCAATATGCAGCATGCCGTTGTGGCGCGCTGTCCCGTTTTCGGCGGCAAAGTGAAGAGCTTTGACGCCACGAAAGCAAAAGGCGTGCGCGGCGTGAAACAGGTCGTGCAGATTTCCACCGGCGTCGCGGTCATCGCCGACAACACCTGGTCGGCCATGGAAGGCCGTCGCGCGCTGGCCATCACCTGGGATGAAGGCGCGAATGCTGCGAATACCAGCAAGGGCATCCGCAAACTGTACGCGGAGCGTGCCGAACAACCGGGTGTGATCGCGCGCAAAGACGGCGATGTGGATTCCGGTTTGGCCGGAGCTGCGAAGAAAGTGGAAGCGGTTTACGAAGTTCCTTTCCTGGCGCACGCCACCATGGAGCCCATGAACTGTACGGCAGATGTTCGTGCCGACGGTTGCGATATTTATGCGCCCACGCAATTTCAGACTTTCAATCAAAACACCGGTGCAAAGATTACGGGACTGAAGCCCGAGCAGGTGCGCATTCACACCACGTATCTCGGCGGCGGCTTTGGCAGGCGCGCCGAGCAGGACTTCGTCACAGAATCCGTGGAGGCCTCGAAAGCCGCGGGAACGCCGGTGCAGGTCACGTGGTCGCGCGAAGACGACATGCAACACGATTTCTACCGCCCGGGCGCATACAGCAAGCTCGTCGCCGGCCTCGACGTGAACGGCTGGCCTGTTGCGTGGAAGCACCGCATCGTCAGCCCCTCGATCATGAATCGTTTTTTCCCCGGCTCGGTGCAAAACGGTCTCGATTCGAGCTCCGTGGAAGGCGCGGCGAACCTTGCATACGCTATCCCGAATTTCCAGACCGAATACCTGCTGACTGAGGCAGGCGTCCCGGTTGGGTTTTGGCGCTCGGTGGGAAATTCGCAAAATGGTTACATCGCGGAATGCTTCATCGAAGAGTTGGCCAAGGCTGCGGGTAAAGACCCTTTTGAATTCCGTCGCAAGTTGCTCGCGGATGCCCCGCGTCATCGCGGGGTTCTGGAACTCGCCGCTGCCAAGGCCGGGTGGGGGCAGCCGCTGCCCGCGGGACGCACCCGGGGAATCGCCGTCGTGGAATCTTTCGGCAGTTATGTAGCGGAAGTCGCGGAAGTGAGCGTGAACCGCGGCTCTGGAGAGGTCCGCGTGCACCACGTAGTTTGCGCCGTCGATTGCGGGCGTTACGTGAACCCCGATACGATTGCCGCGCAGATGGAAGGCGCCATCGTCTATGGTTTGACAGCCGCGCTGAAAGGGCAGATCACTATCGATAAAGGCCGCGTCGAGCAGACCAATTTTCAGGACTACGAGATGCTGCGCGCGAATGAAATGCCGAAGGTCGAAGTGTACATCGTACCCAGCAACGAAGCGCCGGGCGGCGTCGGCGAACCCGGCACGCCGCCGATAGCGCCGGCGGTCTGCAACGCGATTTTCGCGGCCACTGGCAAGCCCATTCGCCGCCTTCCCATCCGCGCCGAAGATCTCGCCTAGCGGCAACGGCGTTGGCCGTTGCAGAATGGCTTGTGCCGTCCTCTTCCATTTTTGTGGGAGCCACCTCCCTCGCGATCTGGATATACGTCGTTCTCGCACGCGGTTTTTTCTGGCGGCTCCGCGCGTTTGATGATGATCGATTGCCGCACGCACCGCTGCCTCAGTGGCCACCCGTAATCTCAGTGGTCCCTGCGCGCAATGAAGCAGAGACGATCGGCAGAACGGTCGAAGCTCTGGCGCAACAGGATTATCCCGGAAAGTTTTCCGTTATCGTTGTTGACGACCACAGCGAGGACGGCACCGCGGCGCTCGCGCTGAAATCTGTCGAGGAAGGCTGCACGGAACATCACGTAAGAGTCTGTGAAGCTGCTCCGCTGCCCGCAGGCTGGACCGGGAAATTGTGGGCGCTCAACGAGGGGGTGAGCGGCGTTTCCGCGGCGGCGCCCGCATTTTACTGGTTCACCGACGCGGATATCGTGCATGCTCCAGACACGCTACGGCGCCTGGTTGCGCGCGCGGAAGGAAACAAACTCGATCTTGCATCCCTCATGGTGCTGCTCCAGGCAGACACGATTGCCGAGCGCGCGCTGATTCCGCCGTTCCTGTTTTTTTTTCCTGAAGCTCTATCCGCCGCTGTGGATCGCAGATGCAAGCTCGCACACAGCGGGCGCCGCGGGAGGCTGTATCCTGCTCCGCCGCGAAGCCCTGGACCGCATCGGGGGATTAGCCTCCATCCGCGGTGAAGTGATCGATGATTGCGCCCTGGCCCGCGCCATCAAGCGCAGCGGCGGCCGCATCTGGATGGGCCTGACGCGCGCAAGTGTGAGCCTGCGCTCCTACCGCACGTTCGCGGAAATTCGCGACATGATCGCTCGATTGGCCTTCACGCAGCTCCGCTACTCCTCGCTTCTTCTACTCGGCGCGCTTACCGGCCTGTTTCTCACTTACTTCGCGCCTGTGGCGCTTCTCTTCACACCAGGCCGCGTTCCGCGCGTTCTCGGACTCATTACCTGGCTGATGATGTCGCTCACATTTCTACCGACGGTCCGCTTTTATCGCCTCTCGCCCCTATGGGCGCCACTGCTTCCGATCGCCGCTATCTTTTACGCGTGCGCGACTTGGCTCTCAGCGTGGCGCTACTGGCTCGGCCGCGGCGGTCAATGGAAGGGCCGCACGCAGGCGCCACGCAGAATCTGAATCAGCAGCAGTCCCGCTGCATCGAAAATTCTGGCTGTATGCATCGGAGTTTGCTATTCTTCGCAAAGGTGAGGTACAGGGCTGTATTCCGACTTTAGGGAACGGCACCGGAGGCCACCATGAGTGTTGTTCCTAATGCGGGCAACGGGAAAATCACCGTGCCCGAACTTCTGCAGCGGAAGTCCTCGACTGCGGATTCTCCCTCAAAGAAAATTGTTTGCTTGACGGCCTATGACTATCCGACCGCGCGTCTGGCCGATGAAGCGGGCATCGAAGTCATTCTGGTCGGCGACTCGGTCGGAATGGTGGTGCTGGGCTACGACAGCACGCTGCCGGTAACGATCGAGGAGATGCTGCACCACACGCGAGCCGTGCGGCGCGGCACGCGGCGCGCTCTCGTCGTCGCGGATATGCCCTATGGCAGCTACCACACCGACACCGCGGAGTCGCTCCGCAACGCGGTCCGCTTCGTGAAAGAAGCTGGAGCCGAAGCGGTCAAGATCGAAGGCGGCGAGCGGCGTCTCGAACTGATCTCGCGATTGACGGAGGCGGAAATCCCAGTGATGGGGCACGTTGGCCTGACCCCGCAATCCGTGAATGCGCTGGGTGGCTACCGCGTGCAGGGCAAAACCGCAGACGCCGCGGGGCAATTGCTGCGCGATGCGCGCTCCGTGGAAGCCGCTGGCGCGTTTGCGGTCGTGCTGGAAGCTGTGCCGCGCGAACTTGCGGCGCAGATTACCCGGGACCTGCGCATTCCAACAATCGGCATCGGTGCCGGACCTGACTGCGACGGGCAGATTCTTGTGACACACGACATGCTGGGATTGACATTCAATCAGACGCCGAAATTCGCACGGCGATATGCCAACGCTGGCGAAATGATTTCAAACGCGATGCGCGAGTACGGCCAGGATGTTCGACGCGGGGCGTTTCCGTCGGATGCGGAATCCTATCACGCGGTGAAGATGCTGGAGGAACTCGAAGACGCGCCGGTCAATCGTGACGGCGATTGGTAGATAACGGAATCCAAAAACAAGTAAAAAGCAGATTCCTCGCTGCGCTCGGAATGACAATTGATAACCTGCTTCGCGAGGCTGCAAGTGGAGAGCACCATGACGCCGGAAAACATTTGCGCGCTTTACGATTACAATGCCTGGGCCAATCATCGGTCGCTGGATGCGGCTTCCGCGCTAAAACTCGAGGAATTCACACGCGCGATGGATTCAAGTTTTTCCTCGGTCCGGGATACGCTCGCGCACATTTACGGCGGGGAATGGGTGTGGCTGGAACGCTTTCAGGGCCGCTCGCCGGCTTCGCTCCCGGACGTTGCACAATTCGCTGACCTTGCAAGTCTGCGCACTCGCTGGAACGAACACGAAACGCAATTATTGAAATTCGTTCGCGGCCTTTCGCAAGCCGATCTTGACCGCGTTATGGAATACAAGACGTTGAAATACGGCGTCTACAAAAACCCACTGTGGCAATCGATGCAGCATCTAGTAAATCATGGCACCTATCATCGCGGACAAGTCACCACGCTGCTGCGTCAACTCGGCGCTCAGCCCATTTTGACCGACTTGATGCATTTCTACCGCGAACGCGCCGCCGCAGCCGGCGCGTAGACCACGAGAACAACGCTCTTCCTGTGGACACAATCCGGACCATCGCCTGGATGAAAGAACAAGCGCGTCAAGCGCGCGCGGAGAGCCGCATCATCGGCCTGGCGCCCACCATGGGCGCGCTGCACGAAGGCCACACCTCGCTTATCAAACGAGCGCGACTGGACTGCTCGCCGGTGATCGCCTCAATTTTTGTGAACCCGAAACAGTTCGGACCGCAGGAAGATTTCGCAAAGTATCCGCGCTCTTTGGACGCGGACACAGAAAAACTGACAGCCGCTGGTGTGGATTCTCTATTTTTGCCGGAACCTGCGGAGATTTATCCCCCAGGTTTTTCCACCTACGTCAGCGTCGAAGGTATCAGCGAGCGCCTCGAAGGCCGCTCGCGCCCGGGACATTTCCGCGGCGTGGCCACCGTGGTACTCAAGCTTCTGGAAATCGTCCAGCCCCACTACGCATATTTCGGACGAAAAGACGCGCAACAGGTGCGCATCATCGCGCAGATGGCCCACGATCTGAACCTCGACACAGAAATCGTGACTTGCCCGATCGTGCGCGAGGCCGACGGGCTCGCGCAGTCTTCGCGCAACGCGTACCTTAGCACCGCGGAACGCAAGGCGGCGACGGTCTTACATCGAGCATTGGACGTGGCCCGCAATGAACTGGCCGCCGGTGCCCGCGACACGCTGCAGTTGCAAACGGTCATACGCCAAATCTTGAAAGCTGAACCGCTCGCCGCCGTGGACTACGCCGAAATCGTGGACGTGCAGACGTTTGAGCCCGTCACGCGCGTTGCGCGTCCGTGCTATGTGCTTCTCGCTGTCTTCTTCGGTAAGACGCGGCTGATCGACAATCTCTTCATCGAGCCCGCGGAGCCAGGAGCGGATGAGATGCTTTTTCACTTGTAGTGCGAGCCAAAAACAAATTGCGGCGCGCCATCGGTTTTTCTTAGTGAATTGCCGCCGCAGCGAGAACTTCGGTGGCGTGTCCTTTCACTTTTACGTTGTCCCAGACGCCTTCCACCTTGCCGTCAGAGCCGACCAGGAAGGTGCTGCGAACGATTCCCTCAAAAGTTCTGCCCATGAATTTCTTCATGCGCCACACGCCGTAGGCTTGCAGCATCTTGTGCGTGGGATCGCTGAGCAGCGGGAAGTTGAGTTTCTGCTTGGCCTTGAAACTCGCCAGCGCTTTTTCCGGGTCGGCGCTGGCCCCCAGGATGGCCACGCCCAGCTTGTCGAATTGCTTCTTTGCGTCGCGAAACTCGGACGCTTCGGTCGTTCAACCGGGCGTGCTGGCTTTTGGAAAGAAAAACAGCAGCACGCGCTTGCCGCGAAAATCCGCAAGCGACACTTCGCCACCTTCGTCTGTTCTCAACTGAAAGTCCGGAGCTTTGTCGCCAACTCTAAGCATGCAGCACCTCAAGAACTGAGCAGCTTCCGCAATATGTCGTTGACAGCCTGCGGATTGGCCTGGCCCCGCGTGGCTTTCATCACCTGCCCCACAAAAAACATGAACACGCCTTCGTTGCCCGCTTTGTACTTCGCCACGTTGGCAGCGTTTTTCTCGATCACTTCGCGGGCGGCCTTCTCAATCACGGCGGTGTCGCCTATTTGCGCAAGCCCTTCCGAGGCTACGATCTCCGCAGCGCCGCGGCCTGTCTCAAACATGGTGCCAAACACTCTCTTCCCAATCGCCCCCGTAATCTGGCCGGATTCCACCAGTTTCAAAAGCTCTACGAGCGCTGTGGGAGACAGCGGACTTGCGTCAATCTCTTTTCCGGAATCATTTAGTTGCCGCAATAGCTCGGTTTGCATCCAGTTCGCCGCGCTTTTTGCGGGCGCGCCAGCCCTCACCGCCGCCTCGAAATAATCGGCCAGTGCCTGTGTTCCGGCCAGCACCTCCGCGTCGTAGGGCGTGATGCCGTAAACACTCACAAAGCGCGCGCGCTTTGCTTCCGGCAGCTCAGGCAGCGTGCGGAGAATTTCCTCGCGCCACCCGGCGCTTACGTGAACGGGCAGCAAGTCCGGCTCCGGGAAATAGCGGTAATCGTGCGCTTTCTCTTTCGAGCGCATGGAAACGGTGTGGCCCTCCGCCTGATTCCAGAGCCGCGTTTCCTGAGAAATGCGGCCGCTACTTTCGAGCACCCCGATGTGGCGCTCGATTTCGTATTCGAGCGCTTTTTGGAGGTAACGGAACGAATTGAGATTCTTCACTTCCACTTTCGTTCCGAATTCCTTTGCGCCGCGCAATCGCACACTGACGTTGGCGTCGCAGCGCAGCGAACCTTCTTCCATGTTGCAATCGCTCACGCCGGTGTAGAGCAGAACCTGCCGCAGGGTGGTGAGATAGGCGTAAGCCTCGGCAGGCGTGCGCATATCCGGCTCAGAAACAATTTCGCAGAGCGGCGTGCCGCAGCGGTTGTAATCGATGTACGCCTTCTGCGCGGATTGCGAAAAGCCCTCATGCAAATTTTTCGCCGCGTCTTCCTCGACGTGCAGTCGCGTAATACCGATGCGCTTCTTCACTCCATCATGTTCGATTTCGAGCCAGCCACCAGTAGCCAACGGAAGCTCATATTGCGAGATTTGATAGCCTTTGGGGAGGTCAGGATAAAAATAATTCTTGCGCGCGAAGCGCGAATGCTCGTGAACCGTGCAGTGCAACGCCAGCGAGGCCAGCGTTGCCATCTCGACCACGCGCTTGTTCAGCACCGGGAGCGTTCCCGGCAAGCCCAGGCAGACCGGGCATACGTTGGTGTTTGGTGCATCACCAAAACGAGTCGAGCAGCCGCAAAAAATCTTCGTCTTGGTGAGCAGTTGGACGTGGACTTCCAGCCCGATAACGGGCTCGTATTTCGTGAGCACTTCTGGAGCGATCGCGGCCATGTCTTGTGCCGATTTCACCATAGAGGAACAAAGATTATAGCATCAGCCCACGTGGTTTCCGGCCGCTCGAAAATGCAGCCGCTTATGTGCCTCGATGGCGTTGCGCGCGGTCATGGTCAGATTGGAAGGAAGCCGATCCAGCGGGAACCAGCGCACTTCACGAGTCTTACCCGGCTCGCAATTCCTGGCTTCTCCGCCCAAGATGCGGGCAAGGTAAGCAGGCGAGACCCAGTGGTGGCCTTCGCCGGGCAAGCGATGATCGGTAACACAGAGCAGTGAATCGATCGCGATCCGAATGCCGACCTCCTCAAACGTTTCACGAATCGCGCACTGCTCCAGAGTCTCCAGAAAATCCAGCTTGCCTCCCACAATGCTCCAATGTTCCGCCTCGGGAGGACGGTTGCGGAGCGTAAGCAGCACGCGGCCGAAGTCGTCGAGCAAGAGAACGCCTACGCCGACCTTGGGAGAGGGTGAACGAGCGATTTCTGTATCGTCCATTGTTCACCCCGCAGAGTCCGTCGCTTGCCGGCGCAGCGCCGGAAAAGCGCGCTCCGCGAGAGCAAATCCGCCGAACAGCAAAATGGCGTAGAGTCCATCGCCGGCCAGCGTATTCCAGAACAGCGGCAGGCCATTTACGTAGCACGCTAACAAGCCTGCACCGGTGTGTGGGTAGCTGCCCATAAATGCCCACATAGCAAAGTTGGTTACAACAAAAAATTGAAGGGCGGCGAGAAACGTCGCGCCCCCAATGCGCGCAACAGTCCGGTTGTCCTTAAGAAAGCGCCCGATGAGGACGTTGACAAGGAAGCTCGCATAAACGACGGGGATCAACTTGTTAAAACCGATAAAGAGATCGCCTGCGAGGAGCGCCAGCAAAGGCAACAGAAACGCCAGACGACGATCCTTTACCAAGGCTCCCGAAAAAAGAGCCATGGCGCCGATCGGAGCGAAGTTCCAAGGATGCGGAGCGATCCTCAGCGCGGCGGCCAGCAGGACCATCGAGAGAATGACGACGCTACGAATTATGGCGGTTTCTTTTGCAGAGCTTTCGACGTTCATCGGATGCTTTCCTCCATCGGCAATAAATCGCAGTACACAAATGAATCCCGTTCCACCACTTCTCCCGCACGCACCGGAATTGCATTACGGAAAATCGGTCCATCGAACACGAACGTATGAAACTCGCCGTTTTCGCCGCAAGGATCGGCGTTTGGCGGCAAGTCTTTAAAAAAAGATTCATCCAGCTCGCGCCCTGCAAATTCGCGGCCCAGGATTTGTCCATCCACACACGCCGCCATGGCGCGAAATCCCGCGGCATGAAAGGTGCGGATAAGTTCTCGCGTATCCCGTTTCCAGATCGGAAAGAGCGCGGTCATCCCGATGCGGGCAAGATTTGTTTCGCGATAGGCGCGCAGGTCTTCGAGGAAAATGTCCCCAAACGCGACCTTTCGGACGCCCTGGTCATAGTGAACGCGCAACGCCTCCTCCATGCGCGCCTCGTAGATGGGATTGACGCATTGCGGCGGTATGCGCACTTCGTGGAGCGGCAGGCCGATGGATTCCGCTTGCCGCTCCAGAAGTTCGCGCCGCACGCCGTGCATGCTGATGCGTTCGTAGCCCTCCGTCACGGTGGTAAGCAAAGCCGTCACGCGAACGTCTTTCTGCTGAAGAAGTGCGTGCAGCGCCATAGCGCTGTCTTTGCCACCGCTCCAGCAAAAGAGAATGGGTTCGCGTACGGTCATTAGTCCTTGCCCTTGAACGTGTAGCGCATTCCCACACGCACATCGCGGCCAAGAGCCGGGAAACCCAGGGCATCCTGGTATTGCCTGTCGAATAGATTATTCGCGTGCGCGTACACTGAAACGCCGTAGCCCATGTCGTAATGAGTGGCGATGTCGAAGCGTGCATAGCCGGGGTTTCTTGTGAGGCCGAGGCCAAGAAAGTCCGAGTCCGTGCGCACTCCGGTGAAATAACCGCCAACCGTCACCCCAAAGCGCCTGTAAGCAGCATTCAAAGTGAGCGAGCCCGAATGCACTGGCCGCCTGAGCAAGTGATTCCCAGGAAGTTCGGAAGGATCGAAAGCATTAGGCGACTCCAGCACGCGCGTGTCGTCGTAGGTGTAGTTGCCGGCCAAATTCAGCCAGCGGACAATCTTCGCTTGCCCTGCCACGTTGGCTCCCCGCGCGAGCGCTCGATCGGTGTTAAAGAAGAATCCAAACCCCGACGGAGTCAGTATGGGTCCGTTGCAGAAGTTGTTGAATGGCGTGCAGAACTCGAAGCTCACGATATTGTAAAAGCTGTTGTAGAAATACTCCACGGTCAGCCGGACGCGGTCGTTGACCAGCTTTTGCTCGATTCCGGCGGTCCAGGTTTTACTCGATTCTGGTTTGAGCGAAGGATTGCCAAAATCGCCAAAATTGTCGCCAAAAATTTGGTCGAACCGCGGCTCCTTGATGCCTTCGCCGTAGAACGCGCGGAGCAGCGTATCGCCAAAAGTTCCTGAGCCATAACGAACCGTGAAAGAACCTCCCACTCGTGGAACAACACGTGTGCCGAAATTCGCATTGGCTTCGGCGCGTCCGCCGAAGTTGAGCGAAAGACGGCGAATTGGCCGGTAGCGAAAATCCAAAAACCCGGCCTGATTGTTGCGCCGGGCATGGGGGACGTTAATCGACGTAAGAAATGCGTTTTCGACTTCATACTCATAGCCTGCGGTGGCTCCGAAATTGGAGAGCAAATAGCTTGTTTGCGCACTTACGTTCGCGCGGTTATACGCAAAGCGGCTTTCGCCTGTGAAATCGCAGAATTCAGCAGTTGGTACTGCCGTTGGGTTGGTTTGCGGACAGAACGCGTTGGGGTCGGTGGCGAAAAAACTTTGCAGTGGATTGTCGTTGAACTGGCGCGTGTAGGATTCCCCCCCGCTGATTTCGTGGTGCCAGTGCTTGCCTGCGGAAAGATCCCAGCGCGCATTGGCGCTGAAAATATGCTGATCGAAACGGTTAAAAAGGCTCGGCGGTTCGAAGACCGTTTGTCCGGGAATCCCCGCGTTGCTGGTGTTGTTGCGTAGCGTGAGCCGAATCTGATTGCTGTCACTGAAGCTGTAGCCGAAATTCCCGGAGAGTATGCGATTGCGGAAATCATCGTTCGTTCCCTGGCCATCGGTCTCCAAGTACGATGCCGCGGCCGAATAGTCGAACGCGCCGAGCAACCCGCTCAGTTGCGCGCCCCCGCGGCCCGAAGCGAAATTGCCGCCTTCCCCAAAAACACTGAACTCCGGAACGCTCGTCGAGCCGCGATGAGTAAAAAGCTGGATGACGCCGGAAACCGCATCGGTGCCGTAGATGGCGCTTTCGGCTCCGCGAACGATTTCCACTTTGTCGATGTTATCGAGCGTCAGGCTGGAAAAATCCACTGCGCTGCCGGGGGGATTGATGGGCGCTCCGTCCACCAGAACTTTGGTGAAATTGGAATTGCCGCCATTGAGAAAAACGGAGGCGCTTCCGCCTTCGGGTCCCGTGCGGCCGATGGCAATGCCCGGGGCAAAGAGCAGAGCATCCGTTACACCAACCGATTGCCGCGCGTCGATCTCTTCCTTTGTAATCACCGAGACCGAAGCGGTGGTTTGCTCCGCAAGCGCAGGTTCGACTTGCCCCGTGACGATAACACTGGCGGAAAGTGGTTCAAGATTAAGATTCAAATCAAGCTTTCGCTGCTGATTGGGCGCGAAATCAAGAACAAACTCGCGAGAAACAAAAGGAGCACGATAGAAGGAAACACGGTAACGGCCAGGCGGCACGCTGAGTCTATAGGTCCCGTCGGCGGCGGAATTCGTCTTCCACGAAACTCCGGATGTATGTCCCTCCAGTTGCGCTGTTACCTGCATTCCTCCGACACCCGCACCGCTGGAATCCAGAAGGTTCCCAAAGAGTTGAGCCTTTGAGGAATCGTTTTGTGCATTTGCGGAAAAGCTGACTAAGAGGAATACGGTGGAAAAAACAAAAATGCGAAGAATTCTGGTTTTCATAGTCTCCTCCGCTCCCTCACGCGCGGGAGTTTGAGGTTGTCCTGAGGATCAGAAAACAATCCAGCAGGCTGCAGACTTCGCCGGTCTCCTGGCTTGGCGCTGTTGCCAGCTCACAGCCTTCCCGCAGCGTTGCCCGTTTTTGTCACCGCGAAGCGGTGAACGAACGTGTCGATGCAGTGGTCTGTGAACTACTTTTTTCGCCATACAGTCGCGCGGCGGCGACGGCTTGTGCAACCGCTAAGCGGTTGCCCGTCTTCCCGAGCACGAAGTCCGCGGTGATTGTGAGGGGCGCGAACGCCCGCTATGGATTACTCATTGGCGATGCGATTTCTCGCGGCGCCAGGGTGAACAACAAAAACTCGTCTTACGCGCCCGGCAAAACGCTAACACGCGGACGGCCGGACGCGCCGAGTTCCACGGAAAGCGTCGTCTGAAAAACCTGTTCGAGCAATTCCCGCTGGTACACGCTCGAGGGCGGACCAACGCGCAGGCATTTCCCGCGCTGCATCAGCACGACCTGATCTGCATATTCCCCGGCGAGATTCAGTTCGTGCGTCACCACCACCACGGTGTAGCGGTTTTCCGCTGCGAGACGCCGCAGCGAATGGAGCAAATCCACCTGAGCGCCGATATCAAGATGCAGTGTGGGCTCGTCGAGGAGCAGAAGAAGCGGCTGCTGCGCGAGAGCGCGGGCCAGAATCACGCGCTGTTTTTCGCCGCCGGAGATCTTGTCCATCCAGTGATCGCTCAAGTGCGCGGCGCCCACCTGGGCGAGCGCATTGCGAGCGATGATGACGTCGTCCTGCGATTCGAACCGTAGCGTACGGCCATAGGGATGCCGCCCTTGCAAAACAAATTCCCAGGCGCGCGCAGGGAAGAGCAAGGGAGTTTCCTGCTGGACCATGGCGATACGCTGCGCGCGCGTTTTTGGGCCGAGAGCGTGGGTTACGAAGCCATCAAGCAAGACGCGGCCGGAGAGCGGCTCCAGCGCTCCGGCGATGAGTTGCAGAAGTGTGGATTTCCCGCAAGCGTTGGGGCCCAGGATGGCAACGATTTCGCCGGACTTGGCCTGGAAGCTGGTGGCTTCGAGAGTGAACAGCGGTGCCTGGGAGGGATTGCGGGAATAAGCGTAGCTGACCTGCTCGACGCTGAGACGCACGTCCGTGTTTGTGCGAGAAACTTCACTGGCGGCGCGCGCGGCGGACGGCATGATCATGCAATCCTTCGGCGCAGCAGGTAGATGAAGAGTGGAGCTCCCGCCATCGCGGTCATAGCGCCGACAGGAAGCTCGGTGGGAGCGACAATCGTGCGGGCGAGCGTATCGGCGATGACCACGGCGATCGCGCCGCCGAACGCCGCAGTGGGTAACAGAATGCGATGGTCGGAGCCGAAAATCAGGCGCATGACATGGGGAACCAGCAAGCCCACATAGCCGATCACACCGCTTACGGAGACGGCCAAGCCCGTCAAGACAGAAGCGGCGATGTACACCACCAAGCGGACGCGCGGAACGTCCACACCCAGGTGCATGGCTTCTTTTTCTCCGGCGAGGAGCAAATTCAAATCTGCTGCGGTGCTATAAATAGCTCCCGCAGCGGCAACGAATCCGACACCCAGAACCCAGCGCAAGTTCTGCTGCAGGGGAGTGGAAAGATCGCCCATCAGCCAGTAAGCGATGCCGTGCATATCGCGGCCGACCTGCGTAGTGAAAAGAAAAAGAATGATGGCAGAGAGAAAAGATGCGCTGATGATGCCGGCAAGGAGCAGCGTATTGCTGTCAATTCGCCCTTCGCGGCGGCCCAGGAAATAGACGGCGGCGATGGTGGCGGCAGCACCGAGAAAAGCGCCGAGCGGCGTAAACATCGCAGCCAATTCCGGCGAGATCGCCAGATGAGGCTCGGCCATCAGCGCGAGCATAGCTCCCAGAGCAGCGCC
>Ga0210384_10001542_pt1 | contig 31035 bp, 31 predicted proteins | sample IncBWH2MmetaG_FD_160574 | JGI IMG/M metagenome (GOLD analysis project Ga0210384, IMG submission 160574) | Forest soil microbial communities from Barre Woods Harvard Forest LTER site, Petersham, Massachusetts, United States - Inc-BW-H-2-M | ecosystem: Environmental > Terrestrial > Soil >...
TATTCGAGTGGCGATTGCGGATGAGCGGATGCGGGGGCCAGTGAATGTGACAGCACCGGGCCCAGTGCAGAATTCTGAGTTCACGCGTGTGCTGGCGAAAGTGCTCCACCGGCCGGCAATTTTTCCTGCGCCCGCTTTTGCACTGCGGATCGCGCTGGGAGAAATGGCGGACGAGCTTCTGCTCACGAGCCAACGCGTAATTCCAGAAAAATTGCGGGGAGCCGGATATCGGTTTCGGTATGAAAATCTTGAAATTGCCTTGCGGGAAATATTTGGCGCGAAGCGCTGACGTTCGGGGCGAAATGAACTTCGAGTGGGATCGCCGCGCCGTTGCCTGTTAAGGAATTTATCTCGTTGCTGACTCAGGGCCGGGTTGCCAGAGCTGCAGCAGCAATTTCCAGTCGTCTTGAGTCTGTTTCCAGGCAATGACCTTACGTGATTCTTCTGCAGGTGTAGTGTCAACGAGTCCAGCCTCCACGAGCCGGTTGCTAACCGGATCAAAGTGCGGGTGGAAACTCATGACGGATTGGAGCACGGAACTGGAGTGGCAAATGGGACAGAAGGAGAGCACCGGCGTGAATTTCTCGACGGGTTTGAAGCTTTCGAAAAGATCAAATCCGTGGGACATGAAGAGTATGAACCCCTCCTCGTTCGAATCCACGGCGCGCAATCCGCTGGATCGCGCAGAGAAAAGGGCGCCGCGATCCAATTTGAATTCGTAGACGGATTGAAAGCGTCCCGTAGGGTCCTGAGCCTGCGAATGAGAAGGCGAATCCTTAACAGCTGGCTCGCGATAGTGCCGAATCTGGATGCTTTCGATGATCGGAGTCAACACTAGGTTCCTCTGAACGTCCGGCAGAATCAATTGGCGTGCCAGCGCGAACTCAACTCCCCCTGGTAATTTCAGCGCTCCGTCGAAATGCGCGATTTGTTTCAAGTAGTCGAGAGTGGCTTGCCGGCCCCCGGGCAAACGCATGAACACGAAAAATGCTGAACGGCTGAAAGTCAGTTCATGGGTGGGTGCGATGCGATCCTGACCGTTGATGCCGATGCAAACCCACGTTCCGCCAGGATCGAAAAGATCGGGCGGAAGAAATGGGCGATTCGGGTCCGCGGGATCGTACTCGGCCGGGAATTCCTTGTCCTCGATGGCCCGTTGATAGGTGCGGGGAAGGGCGGCAATCTCGGTCTGAGTAAGCGCGAGTTTACGAATCGCCCGCGCGAGCCGAGATGCGAGCTGCCGACGGCTACGGTCTTGGGTCCAGTTGTAATCGTGATTTGGGAGAGGAGCAGCCCAATCGAAAACGGCCCAAAGTTCACGCGCGAGAATTGCCTTCTTTAGTGGATCGGCAAGCTGTTGCTCAGGTGGGATGCGCGTGAATTCGTCGAGCAAGCCAAGGAGCTGAGTGTGAGAGGGGCCAGTGAGCAGATACTTCGTTTGCGACCAGAGAAGTGGATCGAGTTCGTCAAGGCCATACTCCTTTCCATTTTTTGCCTTCCGGACATGCACCTGCCGGTAGAGCCGGTTCGAGATATCCTGCGGATCCTGACTGAACAATCGGGCATGGTCCGCATACGTTTGTGATTTCCAGCCAGTATTTCGGTGAGACGCGGAGGCTAAGCACAGGCAGCCACCAACGAACAGGCCGACCGCCAACAGTCCGGCAACCAAGTGTCCCTTTGCTCGCAATTTGCTTTTGCCCAACTACTCAACCCTGCCACAAGAAACTAGTTTCGATGCGAACCCTACGGGACATTGGCGTTCGTGGATCAGCCATTCCGCCTAGTTGCAAATCTAGAGGTCCAATCGCTCGAGCAGGGTTGCGAGATTTGACTCGTCAACACTCAGCATGGGGCGTGATTTCGCAAAGTTTTCCACTTCATCAAGGGCTTGAAACAATCTCATTTTTGCAACTGCATATTCCTCCGTGCCCGTAAGCGCCCGGCCGGTCTGTTTTGTAAAGCTCTCAAGCGCAGGGCGGCTGACAAAGATTCGGACGGGAAACATGGTCTTGCGATCGGCGGAGACATAGTAGATGTACTCGTTTCCGGGAACGGGGCCCGGCGGCGCCGGACGTACATCCTGAAATTGATACTGATAAACCAGGCCAGTTGCAGCGGAGTAGCTCTTGATGCGGCGGACGGTCTCTGGCTTTGACACAGAGGCATTATTCGGCGGGGCCGAGAGTGTGTCAAGGAGAGCGGCGCGCTCCCGAAATGGGCGGCGCCTGTGCCGATGTGGGACGTAAATGCCAGCGACACCGACGAATTTTCTTCGGCCAAATTCACTGACGATGAATCAAGGCGAATCCGTGAAATTCGCAATTTGATGTGGGGGCAGAAGTTGGCTGGTTCGCAGGCGAGATTACCGATGGACCGAAGCGCCAGGAAAGTTTCTCAAATGTTGCTCCGCAATGGCACACGCCGTGCGTTAGGTGTCCGCGCACATGAAGCTATTCCACAGAGGCGGGGGATTGCAGCCAGCTTGCTTGAAAAGCGGAGAAGCATTTCATTTTTGTAAGGGCATCTCCGTTCCGATCCTACTGCTCACACTTCTTTGCGCGGACGCAGTGATGTTCCCGGGATGTGGATCGACTGGATCGCCCTCAACGAAACCTTCGAATGTTGTTGTGAGCTTGCAACCGGGAAGCGCTGCCCTCTTTCTGGGCCAGCCGCAACAATTCCAAGCGACGGTAACCGGAGCGGTGGATACCAGTGTGCGATGGCTGGTGAATAACGTGCCGCAGGGAAATGCGAGCATAGGAACGATTTCAGCGGGCGGACTGTACACCGCACCAGTGGATTTGCCATCGGCAGCAAACGTGATGGTGCAGGTGGTGAGCAACGCGGACGCAACAGCGAGCGCTTCCGCAAATGTCAGCTTGATTGACGACATCGCGGTGAGCGTGTCGCCCAACCCGGTAAGCGTAGCGACGGGTGGCGCACAGGTATTTACCGCGAGCGTGACAGGCACAGGAAACCCAGCAACGGCGGTGACCTGGAGCGTCAATGACATTGCGGGAGGAAACGTGACGGTGGGAACGATTGCCCCGAATGGCGCGAGCACAGCCGTGTATATGGCACCGCCGACGCCGCCTTCCCCGACAACGGTGAATGTGAAAGCAACCAGCGTAGCCGACGCGACAAAATCAGGAAGCGCGAGCGTGACGATCACTTGCACGGGCGCAAATGCGATTGCGCCACCCGCCGCCAGCGTGGCACTTGGGCAAACGCAGAACTTCACTGCGAGTTTTTGCCTGGCGCCCGGAACCACAGTCGCCTGGGACGTAAATGGAATTTTGGGCGGCAACGCGACACTGGGAACAATTGTAAGCGCGAGTGCGAATACAGCTCTGTACACCGCGCCCGCGGATCTTCCCTCCCCTACATCAGTGACCATTCACGGGACAGGCACCCTTGCAGCCGGAGGAACTGGGACGGCAAGCGCAGCGGTGACCGTGACCAGCGGCGTAAACGTGACAGTGGCGCCAAGCTCAGCGGCTGTTTCAGTGGGCCAGCGGAAATCGTTTATGGCAACTGTGGCAAATACGAGTGACCTGGCGGTGACTTGGACGGTGAATAGCGTTCCGAACGGCAACACGAGCGTTGGGCAAATTTGCGTGACCGGGTCGAATCCGTGCCTGGCACCGGCGGGGGCTGTGTCCGGGATCGTGGATTACCTCGCGCCTGTCGTGGTGCCGGCGACGAATCCTGTCACTCTGACAGCCATTAGCCGCGCCGACAATTCTAAAAGCGGGACTTCAATTGTGGAGGTTGCAGGGCAGTCGGGACCCCTGAGTGTCGAGATTTCGCCACCCTATGCATTCGTGGCGCGCTCGACAGGAACGCTGAGTACGCGACAATTTTTTGCGAACGTGGCAGGGACCCGCAATCAGAGTGTGACCTGGGCCGTGCAAAGCGGCGTCGCGGGACAAGGTTGTCAGGGTGCAGCGTGCGGATCCGTGGACGCGAACGGGCTGTACACGGCGCCGACGGCGGCGCCTTCGCCGAACGCGGTCGCGATTACTGCTACCAGCCAGGCTGATCCCACAAAATCTGCTAGCGGTACGATCGCACTGACCTCAGGTCCGCTGATTGATGTGATTCTGCCCTCGAGCGTGCTGGCCGGCCCGGTGATCAGTTTTCCGCTGACGGTCCAGGGAATGAATTTCGTCGCCGGCAGCGGTAGCTCCGCTTCTGTGATTCTATTGAACGGGACCGCGCGCGGAACTTCGTGTCCGGCGGCAACGAGCTGTTCCACAGCGCTGAATCCATCGGATGTGCAGGCAGCGGGGACGCTCACAGTACAGGTACAGAATCCGGGAGCCCCCGGCGCGCTTTCGAATCCTGTGCCATTCGTGATTGCACCATTTGTTGCCACGGAAGACGTGATCGCCCTGAGGGCGAACCAGCCTGTGGCGACAGGCAAAGACATTGTGGTGGTTGAACCGACAACGGCGGCTTCCTCAGCATCCATTGATGTGGATTTCATCGGGCTGCTGACAAGCGGGAACAATTGTGGCGTGCAAGGATCGCCGCTTACTGTGACTCGACCTTCCTCCGGAACGTCAACGGTAAGCATTTGCGTGCATGGCAACGGGCTCGACCCGACATTTACGTATGCGTTCACGTGGCCAGCCGGCGGAGACATTGGCCTCACCGCTTCTTCCGTCGCGGGAGTATTTCCGAACACGATCGAGCTTGATTTGCAGATTGCAAGCACCACGCTGCCTGGCGTGCGAACACTTTTTATCACCACCTTGAATCACGACCGCGCGGCAGCCACAGGAATGCTGGAGGTGAAATGATGACACGGACTCGGAAGATGGCGGTCCTGGCTTTGTTGGCGGCAATAATTGCTTGCGCCGGTGCTCACGCGACCACGATTGCGCATTGGTCGATTGCAAAAATGACGCGGTCCGCGGATCTGGTGGTGCGTGCCCGCTGCGTCGCCAATGCGACGGATTGGGATGCCGGGGAAATCTGGACATTGACGATATTCAAGGTCGCGGAGACTTGGAAAGGCCAGACTACCGGAATGATTTCCGTGCGCCTGCTCGGAGGAACTGCAGGAAATCTGACTTCGACAGTGGACGGCGTGCCGCGCTTTCACGCGGGAGAAGACGTGGTGCTGTTTCTCGAGCGGAGACAACGAGAAGAATTCTCGATTGTGAGCTGGATGCAAGGAACTTTCCGCATCCGGCTGGAACAGAAGACGAATGAAGAAACCGTCGCGCAGGACTCTGCGGTCTTTGCCACCTATGACCCGGGCACGCGGCGATTCGAGGCAAGCGGAATCCGCGGCATGCGGGTGGGAGCACTTCGTGAGCAGGTGGGTCTGGCAAACGGTGCCGCTACTGAGAGCAAACCATGAAACGCCCAACCGCAATCGCTTTGCTGATTTTCCTGCTGGCAGCAAATATTCCAGGAAGCCAGGCACTGGGCTACGTCGCGGATACAACCGTTCCACTGGGCGGCGGGTGCCCGCAAGCGGATCGCTGGAATTTATCATTGGCCTCACCGCTCAACCGGCGCTGGAGCACATCACTTTCGCCTGCGCACACCACGGTAATCACAGTGGCTTCTTCTGGGAGCGCGGCACAACTGAATGAAATCGAGGCGGTGGTAACCGCATCCTTCGCGGCTTGGTCGGGAGTCATAGGTACCACATTCAACGCCGCAGCGAATCCGGGGCTGATTTCAGCACTCGGGCGCGCAAGCGATCCCAATTCCTGCTCGAACGACGCGGGATCGAACGTGGACGGCTTGAACACAATCTGCTTTAACCAGTCGAGCACGGCATTTGCCGGCGGTGTGCTGGCATTTACGCGGACGATCACGGCAAATGCCCCAGGAGTGTCAGTCGGCGTGAGCGGCCCAGCGGCGTTTGCCGGGCAGATCCTGGATGCGGACACGCTATTCCGCAATGATGGACAAGGCACCTATGCGACACCCAGCGCACTCACGACCCCAGAGGGAGCAGGAGCCTACGATCTGGAATCGCTGCTGACGCACGAACTGGGACACTGGTTCGGGCTCAGCCACTCGGCGGTGTGGCGCGCGATCATGTTTCCCTTCGCGCCGCCCCCGGGAAGTTTTCTGGGCAATCGGCCCACGTCGCAAGCGCCGGATGGCCCGCTGGCAGATGATGACCGCACGGGCCTTCGCGTGTTGTACGCCGACCCGAGCGATGCTGTGCACATGGGCGCGATCCGCGGACGCGTGCTGCCAGCGAACCCGTTTGCACTGGCCACTGTTCCCGCGCCGTCGACTGGAAGGTCAGTGACAGGAATATTCGGCGCGCAGGTGGTGGCTTTGGATGCCGATACTGGGGCGGTGATTGCAGGGACGCTCGGTGGATGGAGCTGCGACGCGGCGAATCCTCCGGCGAAATTTGACGGAACATTTGAGCTGGATGTGCTTTCCGTAGGGCACAACTACAAAATCTACGCCGAGCCAATCGCAGGGGTGGTGAGTCCGGGAGATTTCGCGTTGCCGCTCGCCGAGCTGTGCGGCGCGGGTCCAACGGCGGAGTGCAGCACTCCCGCGGTAAACACAAACTTCAGCGTGCGCACGCGACCGGGACCATAAGGCTCTACGCGAAGAGGAAATAGCGCCAAACTACTTTTCTGGTTTGACCAGGAATAAATCGGAGACGCGAAACAACCGGGTGAAATAGAAAGCGGCTCCCGGGGGAGGGGGAGCCGCTTGGGTGATGCGGGGTGAAGCGAACTGTTAGTTCGGCAAAATGTATTCCGAGAAGCCGATGGTGTTGACGTCGCGGAACATCGGGGTTCGCGGCGGCAGCAGGTTCGGGGTCAGGAAGTCCGTATCGAAGTTATAGCCGCGGCTTGGAGGACTGTACACCGTGGTGCAGCACTTATATGTGCCGGAGCCCTGACGGTTGTAATAGAGACTGACGATAGAGCCGCGGTAGTTAAGCGTGGCGCCGCCCCAGTTTTCGATGTAGCGGAGGAAATTGTGCACCCCACCGTCGGTGCCCATGTCTTTGTCGGTTCCGGCTGGTTGGTTAAATGAAATGCCCTTGCCGGCGCCGATTGCTATGCGATAGGCCGTGGCATTCACGCCACCGACGGCCACTTTGCGCCCGCTCGTGTCATAGGTGGAGATAAATGAGTTCACGTCGTTCCAACTATCGGACAGGAACGTAAAGGAGTCCGCGACCACCGATGAGGCACTATAAGGTGCCACGAAAGCGCCTCCCGGAGCGTTGTAATCGCCCTGGACGTAGGCGGGATTTTCGGTGGAGATAGCCAAGCCGCAATTCTGTCCGCTGGGGCAGACTCCCACATTGATGGTCGAACCGTTCACCAATTTCAAAGCCCTGCGGAAGAAGAGCGAAGGGTTCTCGCGCGCTTCATTGCGATTGACGACATACCAGCCGGGCCAGACTTTGGGCACGGTGGTGACATAGGCCGGATCCGCGCATACCCAGTTCTTATTCAACTGAGGAAGGCCTGGGCTGTACGCCGTCATGGCAGTGAACAAGCCATTGACTGTGTACACGCCGTTCGGCGGCACAACCGTGGGATATGGCGCAATACCAGCTTTTGCACCGTAGGTCTGCTGAGTTACGTCGTTGGGAGCGTCAACCAATTCACCGATGTCGATTGTGCCGTCGGGACATCCGTTGGCAGCGTTGAAATTGACGAAGTCGTTGTACCCGTATTCTCCGGTCTCATTTCCCGATGGAGAAGCTGGCGGCCATCCGCTGGGCAGCGCCGCCGCGACGTAATTGCCTCGCCGGTCGGAAAAATAGACCGCGAAGTTGTTTGGCGAAGCTGCGGCGTCTTTTGTGGCAGGACCAGTGGCGCCGATTGCCCCACGGAGCCAGCGAGTAAGGTTGTTCACGTCGAGTTCGACGTAATGCATTACGCCGCCGAGCATGGGATTCTGCTTGCAGGCCACGCCCAGTGCGCCGGTTCCGTCTGGGCACCAGTCACGGTAAAGCGCTTCGCGTGGATCAAACAGAGTGTTGGGCCAGTAATCGGTTGGAAGCGTGGGAACCACAGCTCCACCTACTCCGCACCCAGCGCCCGTTCCTTGCGTGGAAGGATTGTCGCGCACACGTTCGAGACGAATCACTGCGTTCGGGTTGGGATCCGCGCACGCAGAGGGATTCACCTGTGCCGCGCCGAGTCCCGGCAGGGCGGGAGGAACTATCACCGTATTAGGATTCAAGTTTCTTCCGGCATATCCGAGCGCGAGGATTTCGTCGGTGACGTCCACGTATGTGCCGCAGGGAACTCCGTAGGTAGTCTGCGCTTCGATCTTGATGAAGCCAGTGATAATCGGAGTGCCAGCCGGGAGCCAGTAACCATTGCCCGCGTTATATGTGGCGCCGCCGCCGGATGCTGCAAGCGGAACCAAAGTGGTGCCAGCCGCGCCGGCTTTCGCGACTATGTCACTATAGGGAGCCGCGCCGGGCCAGGACGCCACGGGCTGTGCCATTTTGCTCAAGTCTACTGGAGCTGTGGCCGTGACACACGGTAGGTTGGTGATATCGGCTGGATTGTCAGAAATCATGATGCGCAAGCTCGCCTGGGAGAAATAGCGCGTGCCGAGTTTGCCTGGGGCAGCCACGAGCTCGCCCTGAACTGGACGACGAATCAAGTCAATCGGAGTTCCACCCAGCTGTGGTGTCGCAATGGCCAGGTTAAGTGCCCTCGCGCCCGTGCCATTCACTCCTGTATAGGTCGGCGGAAAAAGGTCTCCATCACGAATGTAGCTTTTATAGGTTCCGACCGAGAGGCCTGGCCAACCGGCGTTTGCGCCTGAACCCAGAGTCCCGACCAGGCTGCCCTCATTGAACGCCATGGCGCGAAAAGTGCCTGGGGCGGTAAGGATATTCACCGTCCCGTTGTAACTGTTGCTGGTGTTCCACCCGTTGGAGAGGTTTGTGCGAATCACCTCGCCGACGGCGGTGACTTTGTCCGCGAGAGTTAGGGTGCTGCCATCACCTTCCGCCAGGTACAGATTGCCATTCGTGTGCACGCGGCCGCCAAAGTTGAAGTTTGGGCCGGCAAAAAAGCTCAGGTCGGTCTGCGAAAAGATGCCGAATTGAAAAATGGGAATGCCCACGGTATTCACAGTGCGGCGAAGTTTTACCTCGGATCCGGTGGCCGATTGGGCGATTACCGTGAGTTGATAGGGAGTAAGTAAGCCAACCAATCCCTGATACGGCCCGGAATTGATGGTGTGGTTTGTGGCCAGCGGGTTATTGGCGCCGTCCTTCGGATAGGTAATGGCATAGCCCGAACCGGCGCCGCCAATCGCCGGATCAATGTAAGAGATCCCCGGGATGACGGGATTCTGGGCGACAGTAGCCAAAGCATTGACCTCCGGGCCGGAGGGAGCGTAGTTCTGGGCGAACAAGTTATTGATGTCCGCCGTCAGCTTTTCCATGCCGGCTTCTGCCCCATAGAAGGCCTTCTGCCGCTGGTTAGTGAAGCCGCCCATGGACTGGTCGGTCATCACCAGATACGAAAAGCCTACGATGATGGAAGAGATCAGCAGCATGACAAGCAGTGCCGTGATCAGTGCCATTCCCTTTTCCCGATTGGTTCTCACTGTGGTTCTCCTTCGCAATAAGGAAAAACTAGTTATAGCGATTCTGGAACGACAAACCGCGCAAACCCACCTGAGTCAGGAGGTTTGCCCGGAAATACTGTTTTGTGACCGAGTAAGGATTCTCAGAACGCGCCATGAGGTACAAATTGATTTTCCTGATCTGAGTGGGTGAGTCCGGGGCGATGATATTCCGCGCATTATTCGCAGGCGCAGTGGCTACTGCATTCACCACGTCATAGGAAATTTGCACTCCTTCGATCACTTGTCCCACTACCTGCGGCGGGTTGAAATTCACCTGGCGGATCAACTGCGGGCGCCCTGGCACAGTTGTTGCGTCAATGTAGTAAGTAATCATCCAGACGCGCACCGCGCTGGTAGGTGGGAACACGCCCGGAGCAGTTTGCAATTGGGTGATGGTGCCCGAAGCAGCGGGTTGGCCATTGAAACCGAAGGCATCTCCGGCAGCAAAGTTGAGCACAGAGCCAGCCACGGAGGTGACCACTTGAACGATGTTGCCGCCCTGATTGTTCGACAGCATGATCAAGTCGCCGGGAACAACGGAAACGTTGCCCGCTGTCAACTGGGCGCAACCAGCCGTGGCAGTGTCGAAGGTGATGCTGGAACCATTGGCTGCGATTGTTCCGTTGCACTTCGGAGTCGCAGGGTTGTTAATGGGCGCCATGCTGGACCATGGCAACTCATTGTCCCCATAAATCACGGTAATCATGTCCGTGAGCTGGCCGAGCGAGTTCGGTCCGAGCTGAAAGCCGGGGTTCACTGATGTAATCGCCGATGCCAAAGGAAACGTGTAGGCCTTGGTCGGGGGACTGGGGCGGTTCATGGCCGGTGGAATGGGAGCCCCGCCCGGATTGTTCGCCGGATCTGTAAAGGGGACAGAGATGCCACCGATGGGGATTCCACCGCCCGCCTGGACCAGGTCGCGCACCATCAAGTTCATCGAAGCGCGGAGATTGTCCTGCATGTCCGCCATGGCCGTGACGGCTTCATTGGCATGAATCGCATCCGTCAGCATGCTGAGCGTTGCGCCCATGATAATGAGCATCACCGCGGTCGCGATCATCACTTCGATAAGGCTGAATCCTTTTTCTCGATGCATGCTCGGCTCCCTGGCGCGCGCTCAGTACACGGCGGAAATAAAAGTGACCAACTGGTATTGGCGGGCGAGTCTCCCCGCGGTGTAATTCATCGTTACGGTGATTTGGCGCAGATTGGTGTCGCCATTCACGTTGGTAGTAATAGCGATGGTCCGTGTGAAAGGATTCAGTGGCGCGCAGGTATCATCCGCGGTTCCCAGGATCCCGTCGGGCCCGGGGGAAACTATGCAATCCACGGGCAGCGCATCGTCCGCTGTGCCGAGAATTCCATCCGGACCTGGATCGAGCAGTTGCGATGCAGCCGGAGAAAAAATACCGCCATCCGCGACGTTCAAAATCTGCGGCCAGGTGAGCGCGCCGGAATCACGCGCGGTGAAAATGCTTTCCACGGCCTCTGACGCTTTTTGCTGCGCAATGAAATCGAGCTGGGACGTGCTCATATAAGCCAAGCCGGCCGCCAGCACGCCCGCCAGGCTGAGAACGCCGATGGTCAGGACCACAATGGCCATGATGGTCTCGAGCAGTGAGAATCCGCTTTCCGATTTTTTTCGTACATTCATTCGCATGTTCATGTCCTCGCTCACTGCACCCATGCGGCGGCGTTGTTGCGCCACATGCGGATGCGGCCCGTCGAGCCCACCAGGGTGACCGCGCGCGCGGCCGAAGGCTCATTCGTCATCCCCAGAAAGACTGTCCCGTTGATGAGATTTCCTGCCGTGTCCACGAAGGTCCCGTCGCTCTGGAACATCATGGTTGGCGGACCGCCCACGATTCCTTCAAACTCGATTGCTCCTGCATTTCCAAAGGCGTCAGGCGTGTCACCCTTGCCGGCTGTCAGGAGAAACTTCATGGGAGACTGGATAAAAACGCCGCCGACCACTGCTGGATTTATGTTCAAGCGATTCAAGATCACCTGGTTGGTGCCGACGAACTGTACCTGAATCTGGCGGCGCGTGGAGATGGCCATCTCGCGTGCTTGGCGAAGTTGCGAGGCCACTTCGACCATGGCCGCGTCCGCCTCACGCTGTTGAATGGTGGGGTGCAACTGGACCATGGCCATGGCTGAGATGATCATCAGCAGTACGCAGACGATGGCCAGTTCCCACATTGTGAAACCGCGCTGCTGGTTTCCCCCGCGGCGCGTCTCTCTCGAATTTGTTTCCTGCTTGTTCACGCTTCACACCCTCTCGTCGCCCAAAGTCGAAGGGGCGACAGCTTGAAATCCGCGGGAGATGGTGCAACTGGCTGGCCAGCGTCGAGTGTCCGTAATCGGCTGATGAGAATGCATTTAGAAGGACGAGCGGAAGATGTCCATATCGGGAAAGCCGTGGATGGGGTGAAAAGGTTACAAATGCAGGTGCGGACTACCGCGGTTGCCAGATTTGTCGACGCAGCCTCAGGCGAACGTCAAGTGAAGCCCGGCATCAACACTTCAATCTTGCCGCAGGCAGCGCTAACCTCCAGTCCGGGGGGAACGCTATCCGCTGTCAGTTGCGGCTGCGCAATTTCGAGAGCAAACGCAGGATTTCGAAATACAGCCAGATGAGCGTGACCATCAAGCCGAATGCCGCGTACCACTCCATGTACTTCGGGGCCCCGGCACGCGCGCCGCTCTCGATGAAATCGAAATCAAGGACCAGATTGAGCGACGCAATAATCACCACGAAAACGCTGAAGCCGATTCCGATCGGCCCAGCTCCGTTGATGGTCGCGAAGTGCACGCCGAAAAACCCCAGAATAATTTCCAGCAAATACAGAAGCGCAATCCCGCCCGTGGCGGCGACAACACCCAACCGGAATTTATCGGTGACTGGAATCAATCCCGAACGGTAAGCAAGCAGGAGTACCACCAGCGTGCCAAATGTCAGGCTTACGGCTTGGATGGCAATGCCGTGATAGCGCATCTCGAGCATCGCCGAGAGGCTGCCGAGCACCAGTCCCTCGAGCAGCGCATAGATCGGTGCCGTCACGGGCGCCCAGGTTTTCTTGAAAATCGTCACCATCGCGAAAATAAGCCCGCCGATTAATCCGAGCCACATCAGTGGCACGACGGATTCGGGCGAGTGCATGAACAGATTCCAGGTCCAGGCAGCAGTCCCAACGGCACAGACCAGAAGGACGCCAGTCTTGTTGACCGTGCCCTGCAGCGTCATGGCTTCGCCGTATACGGCGTGCTCGCCCTGGAAAGCCTTGTCGTTGAGCGCCGGGTTCGAAGTCCTCATTAATTGCGCCAATGTCGTTCTCCTTCACGCGGGCATACAACCTGCCCTCTACAATAAGCTTACATCAATTTAATCCTCAACGCTGGAGCTTGGAGCCCGGACTCGATATGCTGCCCGGGCACTTTACTGGTGCTCAAAGGAGTTGCTGCGATGAAAATCAAGGCAGGACAGGGATTGCTCTATTGCGCGGGCGCGGGGCTTGCGCTGCTCGTGACGTGGGGAGTGCTGCGCCATCCGCAGGCGCACTCCTTGTTTGACACGCTGGGCGGAAACGCGAAATGGTTTCTGCTGTGGCCATTGTTCACCGTGGGTAATGTGCCGGTGACCACGCTGTTTCTGATCAAGTGCGCCATCTTTCTGGCCGTGCTGTCATTTCTCTCGCGCACGGTGCAGAGGTTCATGAGCGAGAGCGTCCTGCCTCACACCTCGGTCGATCGAGGGCGGCAGTATGCGATTGCCCGCGCCTGCCGCTACGTGGTCTTTCTCCTCGGCCTGATCGTCGGGCTCGATACCACGGGCCTAAACCTCCGCAGCCTTCTGGTATTGGGTGGCGCGCTGGGAGTCGGCGTGGGATTCGGCTTGCAGAATGTTGTGGCCAACTTTGTGGCCGGCCTGGTGATCCTCTGGGAAGGCCAGGTTAAATTGGGCGACTTGATCGACGTGGGTAACACCTACGGCGAAGTGGTGCGCATCGGCGCGCGTGGCACGTGGGTACGCACTTTCGACAATGAGGTGGTCATTGTTCCCAATTCCGAGTTCGTGAACAACCGCGTCACCAACTGGACCGCCAATGACCGGACTGTTCGCCTCTCCGTGCCGGTGGGCGTCTCCTACGACTCGGATTTTGCAAAAGTTCGCGAACTCCTCTCGCAAATCGCGCGCTTGCATGCGGAGGTGCTTGTCACGCCTGCTCCTGCTGTGCTGATCACGGGCCTGGGCGACAATACGGTCAACCTCGTGCTGCGAGTCACCGCGGGCAATGCCGAACATGCAGCCATCATCAAGAGCGACTTGTTCCTCGAAATCCTCCGCGTGTTCCGCGAACAGAAAATCGAGATGCCTTTCCCCCAGCGCGATCTGCACATCCGCTCGGTGGACGCGCCCTTCGTGATTGCGGGCCCGGCAGGAATCGGAGCACCGCCGCCAGCCCGCAGAGAAAGCGCAGCCTAACGGCGGCAGGAACTTCAAGAGTAGGAGAAACTTCAGCGCTAATGGGCCCGCGATGAATCAAAAATAAATGGTAGCGCTAACGGGAATCGAACCCGTATTTCGGCCTTGAAAGGGCCGCGTGCTAACCGTTGCACCATAGCGCCGTCGGGAATGCGGCTGGAACTTAATAGATTATCGAAGATACCACGAGAATTGACAAGGCAGAGTTGGGTGGCACCGAAATTGGAAAAGGGAAAATGGAGAATGGCCGGCGGCTACCCCCTCCTAGCGCCATTCCATTTTCCCTTTTCAATTTTCTAACGTCTATTATTTTCCTTTACCGCCAGCCGTTGCGTTCACGCAAGTTAGCGATGTGCGCGACGTGATGGCGGCCGTGCCAACCGTAAATTGCGAGATTCTGATCGAGTGTGAGTACACCGAGCTCGGGGTGGTGGAACTTGCGGGCAAAATCCGCAGGCGCCAGCGACCGCAGGAGCAGCACCCAGCGCTTGTGAAGATTTTCGAGCAGCGCGAGCGACGGCTCGATAGGCGCCTTCGCATCGGCAAGCTCCGCCCAACGATCTTCCATGTAGGGCTTGATAGTGGGCTCGTCTTCGGTGAGCCCGAGCTTAAACCGGATGAACGCGTTCATGTGGCTGTCAGCAACGTGGTGCGTCACTTGACGAACGGTCCAGCCGCCGGGGCGATAGGGTGTGTCAAGTTGTTCTGGTTTGAGTCCTGAAACGGCAGCACTCAATCGCTCGGGTGTTGCGGCGATCGCTTCAATATGGTCTCGGCGCTGGTCCGGCGTCAGGGATTCTACGTGGTCGAATTTTCCGATGGGGTAACGCAGATCTTCTTTCATGGTTTCTCGCTTTCCCCACTCGCCGCGAGAATTCTAGCAGGTTTTTAGGTGTTGATCGTGATTTTAGCCATGACAAAGGGCCACTAAATTAAATCGGATTTAGCCGCTGGAGGCCTGGGCTAGTAGTTCGCAAACTGACTAGAAAATGCCGCTGCTACGACTGCCGGTCTTGAAATTCTTCGTGCCACGCCATCTGAATGGCTTCGAGCTTGCCTTCGTTCGACAATTTGGGATCACCGGTGAATCCCGATAGTTCGGTGACCCATTTATGGAGGTCGGTGAAGCGGACAGTGAGCGGATCGGTGTCCGGAAATTTTTCGGCCAATTGAATTCCGATCTCTTCGTGGTCGTCCCAATCAAATGTGCCCGGCAAGATCGCTTTCCCTCCCCTGTGTCGAATTCAGTTTAGTTTGTCAGCCTGAGCGGAGCCCTGCAGCTACGGTCTAATGCTCCGCTTCCTTCGCGTAATTCTTATTCCACTCCGGAATCTCCACCACGATGTCCTTGGTCCCATCGGGAACGCACTGGCAGCCCAGGCGCGACTTCGGCGTGACCCCCGGCGCTTCATCGAGTTGATCCAACTCCGCGTCGGTGGCTTCGTTACAGGTTTCCAGGCCTTCGTGGACGATTACATGGCATGTAGAGCAGGCACACACGCCACCGCAAGCATGATCCAGCCCTTTGTGAAAGCCCTGCGAAATATCCAGAATGCTGCCGGGGAGGCCGTCGTGGCCATAGGGAACTTTCGACGGGTCCACTTCGATGGATTGGCCGTCCTTGATGAATGTAATTTTATATTTCTTCGTCGCGGGCGTAAATTTTGTTTCTTCGATATACGGGTTCTTGCCACCCATGGTGATGCTCCTTATCTCCAGCCGCTACACTTCTTCGAGACGCTTGCCCTGGAGCGCCGTTTGCAGGGCGCTGTTCATTAGAATTTCCGCGAGATGCATGGTCGCCTGGTTAAGTTCGTCAATGCGCTGGCGGACAAGCTTGTAATCCGATCCGGCGAGCGCGGATTTGAGTTGCGTCACGGAATCCGTGATGGCGCGGCGCTCTTCCGCGGAAAGCTCCGACGAAACGATCCCGGCAGCGCGCGGCTCGGCGAGTGTTTTCTCCGTGGCGTCCAGGATCGCGTCCGCTTCGGTGCGCGCTTCGATCAACTGACGCTCAGCGAAATCTTGCTCCGCAAATTCGATGGACTCCTCCAGCATGCGCTCCACTTCTTCGTCGTTCAGCCCGTAGCTCGGTTGTACCTCAATCATGTGCTGTTGTCCGCTGCGCAGATCGCGCGCGGCCACTTGCAGGATGCCGTTCGCGTCAATCAGGAATTTCACCTCAATACGCGCCAGACCCGCAGGCCCGGGCGGCACTTTCAATTGAAACCGCGCGAGCGAGCGGCAATCTTTTGCCAGCTCGCGTTCGCCCTGCAGCACGTGGACGTCTATGCCGGTTTGATTTTCCACGCCGGTTGTAAACAATTCCTGAGCACTGGCCGGAATTGTCGAGTTACGCGGAATAATTTTTGCCACTACGCCGCCCATGGTTTCCATGCCGAGCGAGAGCGGCGTCACATCAAGCAGCAGCATGGTCTTGACGCCCGATTCGAGTATGTCGGCCTGCACCGCGGCGCCGAGTGCAACCACTTCGTCGGGATCGAGCTCGCAATGAGGCGCCCGCTCGAAATATTCGCCGACGGTCTTGCGCACCAGCGGAATGCGGGTGGAACCGCCCACAAGCACAACCTCGTCAATTTCTTTGGGCGTGAGTTTGGAATCGGCAAGCGCCAGTCTTACTGGTTGCATGGTCCGCGCCACGATCGGGCGAATGAGCTCTTCGAATTCGGCGCGCTGGAACTCAAGATCGACAGTCTTGTTGGGCGCGAGAAATTTCACACTTGCTTTCTCAGCCGCTGAAAGCTCGTGCTTGGCGCGAATAAGTTCCTTGCGCAGGCCCTGAATTTCTTCACCGCGCGGATCGAGTTCGACACCAATACCCTTCTGAATCGCCTTGCGCGCCAGGTCCATCATGGCATTGTCAATGTCGTCGCCGCCGAGGTGCGTGTCGCCGTTGGTCGAGAGCACCTGGTAGATTTCGCCCTCATCGGTCGAGATCAGCTTCAAGATTGAAATGTCGAAAGTGCCGCCGCCGAAGTCATAGACCGCGACGCGTCCCCGCTTCTGCTTGTGCAAGCCGTAGGCAAGCGCCGCGGCGGTCGGCTCGTTCACAAGTCGCAGCACTTCAAGTCCCGCGAGGCGTCCCGCATCCTTGGTTGCCTGCCGCTGGGCGTCGTTGAAATACGCGGGCACGGTGATCACGGCGCGCTCAACCGGCTCGTCGAAATGCAACTCCGCCCAGCTCCTCAGCTCGCGCAGAATAAATGCGGAAATCTCCGGCGCCGTGAACGATTTGTCTCCCAGCCGCACGCGAATCACGTTGCGGCTGTCCGGATCAATCCGGAACGGGAAAAGTTTCAGTTCTTCCTGAATATCGGCCACGCCACGGCCCATCAGCCGCTTCACCGAATAAATCGTGCGGTCCGGCTGCGTCAGCAGGCGCTCGCGCGCTGGTTCGCCGACAAAAATTTTTCCATCAGGGTCAACGCTGACAACCGAGGGACAGAGATTCGAGCCGTAGGGCCCGGAGATACACTTCGGCGCGCCTGTCGCGGGATCGAGATACGCGACGAGGCTGAAGGTTGTCCCAAGATCAATGCCTACGGTACGGCCCATTTTCCCCTGCCAAGAAGCGCTCGCCTGAAGGCGGTCGCCACATTCACTACGGCCACGAAGCTCCGCCCCAACGATAACTACGCCAATTCCTTTTCCACCCCGGCAACGAGATTGCGGATGTAGCTGCGGCGATTGAGAATTTCATTCATGCGCGCAAGCAGCGCGCTACGCGACGATTCGCCGGCGCCGGAATCAAGCGCGGCGTCCCACTCGCGGCCAACACCAGCAAGTTCGGCGTCTACTTCTTCGAGTCTCTTTTGAAAATTTTGCTGGGCTTCCGCCAGGCGCTCGCGCAACGCACCGGTATCGCCGCCCTCGGCGCGTGCCTCCCGCAATTCATCCAGCGATTCATTCAGCTCAAAAACTTCCTCGAGCAATTCCGGGGGCGCCTGCTGCCGGGTGGTGCCTTCTTTTCGCAGCCCGAGGTGCAAAAGCAAATATTCCATGCGCGTGATGGGATCGCGCAGTGTGCGGTACGCGTCGTTCAGCTCGGAGGAACGTTCAAGCGAAAGATTGCGCTCAAACTCGCTCGCGCGCACAAAATTATCTGGGTGCAGCTTCCAGCTCAATTTGTGAAATTGCGATTCGAGCGCCGCTGGATCCATTGTCAGTTTCTGCGGCAGCCCGAAAAATGCGAAGTAATCCGCGCCCGCAGGCAACGGCTGGATCTTTCCACACGCAGGACAAAAATGAGCGGCTGCACCGGTCTCCTGGCAGCTCCAACACTTCGTTGCCGCAGCCGGCCCGCTTGGATTGGTTCGCGTTTGTGTAACGCTCATATTTCTCGTCGTCCTCAGCGGTTCATTTTCAAGGCAGACCAGTCACAGGGCTGCGCCATGCGCCACGGAGATTTCTTTCTGGCCAGTTCGCGGGTTGAATGGCCGCCGGCCAAAGATCTCAAGCGGTGAAGGAACTCCCACAACCGCAACTCCGCGACGCCTGCGGATTCTGGAAAACGAAGCCCTGTTTCATCAAGTCTTCGTGGTAATCCAGCGTGGTGTCGTGGAGGTACAGGTAGCTCTTGGGATCCACGAAGATGCGCGCGCCATTTTCTTCGAACACCTTATCCCGGTTGCGCGCTTCCGTGTCCAGCCGCATTGCGTACGTGAGCCCGGAACAACCACCCCCCTGCACACCCACGCGCAATCCACCGGATTCGGCGGGCACGCCTTCTTTCTCTAACAGCTCGCGGATTTTCACCGCCGCTTTTTCACTCACGTGAATCATATTGATTCTCTTGTGCGCATCCCCGTCCTTCGTTATCGGGAAGAGCTGCGCGAGCAACTCGTCCACTCTCAGAACGCGAGACGCGCGAAATTAATTGTGCGCCGTGGCTGACTCGGCCGATGCCGTTTCCGGCTCGCCCTGCTTCTTCTTCCAGTCGGCGAGCGCGGCCTTGATGGCGTCTTCCGCCAGCACCGAGCAGTGAATCTTCACCGGCGGAAGCGAAAGCTCGCGGACGATGTCCGTGTTCTTGATCGAGAGCGCTTCCTCGACGGTCTTGCCCTTCACCCACTCCGTAGCGAGCGAGGAGCTGGCAATCGCCGAGCCGCAGCCGAAGGTCTTGAACTTGGCTTCCTCGATCACTCGAGTATCGGGGTTGACCTTCATCTGTAGCTTCATCACGTCGCCGCACTCCGGCGCTCCGACCAGACCGGTTCCAACGTTCGGATCTTTCTTGTCGAGCGAGCCGACGTTGCGCGGATTGTTGTAGTGCTCAATCACTTTATCGCTGTAAGCCATTAGTTGATTCTCCTGTTCAAAGTTACCGTGCTATCCAATCCCTGCCCAGAAATAATCTCGTCCGAAAGAGTGATGTTCGGAATCAATGCCGAGCGTCCCGCGCGGACTTCACTCAGAGTGCGCTCGACCATGTCTTCCCGCACATCGAGAAATGCAAGAAATTCTGCGAGCTCCTCGAGCGCCCGAAAACGCCGCGAGTTGCAAGCGCTGTCGTTGATCTTGGGTGCGAAGAACACATCGAACACAGGGGCGCCTTCACTGAACGTCCGGTGCACTCCGATGGTGCCCTCATAGTCCAAGCAGTTCACCTCGTCATTACTCCGCGGCTGCCTGCCATTTCATTTTGCTGACGTCCACGCCTTCTTTCGCCATTTCGTAAAGCGGCGAAAGTTCGCGCAGGCGCGTGACGGTGTCCACCACGCGATCAGCCACGTAGTCCACTTCTTCCTCGGTGTTGAACCGCCCGATACCGAAGCGGATCGAAGTGTGCGCCAGATCCTCGCCCACGCCGAGCGCCTTCAGTACGTAGCTCGGTTCAAGCGTCGCCGAGGTGCAGGCCGAGCCGCTTGAAACAGCAATGTCGTTGATGCCCATCAGCAGCGATTCGCCTTCCACATACGCGAAGCTGATGTTGATATTGTGCGGCAGCCGATGCTCCATCGAGCCGTTGATAAATGTTTCGTCCAGGCGCGACATGATCGAGTGCGTCAATTTCTCGCGCAGCCGCCGCAGCTCCTTGCTCTCCTTGGCCATCTCCTGCTGGCAAAGCTCGCAAGCCTTGCCCAGGCCGACGATGCCCGGAACATTGAGCGTGCCGGAACGCATGCCGCGCTCGTGCCCGCCGCCATCAATGATCGCGGCTAGCTGCACGCGTGGATTTTTGCGCCGCACATACAACGCGCCCACGCCTTTCGGCCCGTAAATTTTGTGCGCCGAGATGGACATCAAATCAATTCCGTCGGCCTGCACGTCCACAGGAATCTTGCCCACAGCCTGCACGCCATCCACGTGGAAGAAGACGCCCTTCTCTTTGGCGATCTTTCCGATTTCAGCGATCGGCTGCACCACGCCGATTTCGTTATTGGCGTACATGATTGAAATTAAAATCGTCTTGGGAGTAATCGCGCGCCGCAGCTCATCCAGATTGATTCTCCCGTCCTTCTGCACCGGCAAGTAGGTCACTTCGTACCCGAATTTTTCCAGGCGTTTACAGGTATCGAGTGTCGCCTTGTGCTCCGTCACCTGGGTGATAATGTGATTGCCCTTCTCGCGGTACATTTCCGCCACGCCCTTAATCGCCAGGTTCGTGGATTCCGTGGCCCCGCTGGTGATCACAATTTCCTTCGGCGTGGCGTTGATCAGCTTGGCAATCTGTCCGCGTGCATTCTCAACCGCCTCTTCCGCCACCCATCCGAATTCATGGTTACGGCTGGCGGCGTTTCCGAACTTGTCGTTGAAATAGGGCAGCATCGCTTCGACGACGCGCGGGTCAACCGGCGTGGTCGCGTGATTGTCCATATAAATTGGAAGCTTAATTGCCATTCTCTCTCTCCTCACCCCGGTGTTCTGAGTTCCCTGTACTAAATTCTAAGTTCGACAACTTCCGACATTGGCGACTCATCGGTCATCTGTGAAATCGTGACTTTGGCCAGCACCTCGAGGATGCTGTCGTTCACTCGCCGGAGCGGTTCCCGGATCGAGCAAGTCGTGTGTACATCGCACTCCCCATGTGAAGTCACGCAGGAAGTGATGAACAGCGGGCCGTCAATCGCGCGAATCACATCGAGTGCGGTGATGCGCGAAGCAGCGCGTGCCAGCGTGTAGCCACCGCCCGAGCCGTGGCGCGCCGCAACCAATCCACCCTTGGCCAGTTTTTGAAGCACCTTGGCCATCAGCGGCGTTGAAACTTTGTAGGCCTCCGCAATGTCAGCCGCGCTGCAGGAGCAATCGCCGTGATTCATCGCCAAATGCTTGAGCGCGATCAAGCCGTAATCCGCTTTTTTCGATAGCTTCATCATAGATGCATATACGACTGATTCAGTCGCAGTTGCATTCTAGCCCCTCGGGGGTTCAAATGTCAAGTTAGGACTCTCTCCCAAGCCCAAGAGACCCAACACCTTAAACCACGACCATTTTAGTCGCCTTGGTCAATTCCCTGCCAGCCAACTGAGCCCTAAGCCCGTCGAATGGTCGTTCCAGGCCCTGAATGGCCAGGTCAATCTGGGGCACTGTTCGAGGCAAACCACTGGCCGGTGGCCCCTGCGACTCAAACCGGGTGTGGAACTTGACCTCGGTAGTGTGGAGCGGGGTTGAGTGAACGAAATCCAACCTCGCCTGTAAGACCTTCGCGCTGTAATTTCCAGAAACAACTGCTAAAATGCCGCTCTGAATGGCTCATGAAGCCCACAAATCCGTCATCGCCATCTATCCGGGCACGTTCGATCCGGTCACCAACGGTCACTTGGACCTGATCGAGCGCGGCTCGACAATCTTCGACAAGCTCATCGTCGCCATCGCTCAAAACTTGGAAAAAGATCCGCTGTTCGCCGTCAAAGAACGCGTGGACATGCTCGAGGCGGTCACCTACAACTGGAAAAATGTCGAGGTGGACGTCTTCGACGGCCTGCTGATGGATTATGCCCGGGAGAAGAATGCGTTGGTGGTGCTGCGCGGCATTCGCGCCGTCTCTGACTACGAATACGAGCTGCAGATGGCCATGATGAACCGAAAAATTGAGCCGCAGATCGAAACTGTCTTCATGATGCCCGCCATGCAGTACAGCTATCTGAGCTCCCGACTTGTGAAAGAGCTCGCGCGCCTTGGCGGGCCGGTAAAAGATCTGGTGCCCGCGGTGGTCGAAGAAAAATTGCGCGCCAGAGTGAAATGAAAGGACCTCAAATGGAAACTGCAGCGGAGCGAAAGATGGAAGACGCGATCCAGCTTTCTGATAGCGTGAATCGCATCGGCATTTCCCAAACGCTGGCAGTGTTGCAGGAAGCCGAGCGTTACAAAGCGCGCGGAATTGATGTGGCGGACTTCGGTCCCGGCGAGCCCGATTTCCCCACGCCCGAGCACATCAAGCGCGCCGCCATCAAAGCGCTCGAAGAGAATCGCACCAAGTACACGCCCGCCGCCGGCGTCTCGGCTCTGCGACAGGCCATTTGCGATTGGCACGCAGCGCAACTCGGCTCGTCGTTCCAGTCTGCCGAGTGTATCGCCTGCTCCGGCGGAAAACATGCCATCTTCAACGCCGTTTGCTCGCTGATAAATCCTGGCGATGAAGTGGTCATCCCCGCACCGTACTGGGTGAGTTATCCGGACATGGTGAAATATGCGGGCGGGACCCCGGTGTTCCTGCAAACGCGCGCGGATGATGGTTTTTTCATGCGCGCGGCGGACCTCGAAAAAATTCTAACGCCGCGCACGCGCCTGGTGATCGCGGATTCGCCGAACAATCCCACAGGAGCGGTAATTCCGCAGGATGAATTCGCGAAAATCCTCGCCGCTTGCAAGCGGCGTGGGGTGTGGTTGCTGGCCGATGAGTGCTACTCACACTTCACCTATGGTGACGCGCGGCCGTTCTCCATCGCCAGCCTGCCCGGCGCGAAAGAGCGATTGATTGTAGCCGGCTCGCTTTCGAAAACTTTTGCCATGACCGGCTGGCGCATGGGCTATGCTCTCGCGCCGCAGCCGCTGATTGAGGCCATGACCAAGCTGCAAAGCCAGTCCACCTCCAACCCCACTTCGATTGCGCAATACGCCGCCATTGAAGCATTGCGCGGGCCGATGGATTCTGTTGCAACCATGCTCGCAGAATATGCGCGGCGCCGCGAGCGCATCCTGGCGGGTGTTCGCGCAATCCCCGGAGTCACTTGCACCGCGCCTCAGGGTGCGTTCTATATCTTCCCGAATGTTTCCGCGCATTTGAACAGCGCCATGCCAGACAGCACTGCCGTCTCCCGTCAACTCCTCGAGCGCGAGCATGTGGCCGTGGTTCCCGGCGACGCGTTCGGCGCGCCCGGGCACCTGCGCCTTTCCTACGCCACCTCGATGGAAAGAATCGAAGAAGGATTGCGGCGGCTCACGCGCTTCTTCGGCCGAGCAACGTGATTCTTTGTCCAGCGCGCCTTGAGCCCATTTTCAGCCCGCGCCCGTGGGGCTCGCTGTCACTCGCCCCATTTTTTCCCGAAAAATCAAATCTCGCGGAGCCGCTGGGCGAAGCGTGGATGACTGGAAGCGAATGTCGCTTTGCCAATGGCCCCTTTCGGGGAAAATCTTTGGGCGACTCCTGGCCTGGCATGCCGCCAGAATGGACCGGCACGCTCGTCCGTGGCGATGAGCGCATCCCCATCCTGGTAAAGTTTATTTTCACGGAACAAAAACTCTCCGTACAGGTGCATCCGGACGATGAATACGCAACGGAACACGAGAGAGCGGCAGGCGGACGCGGCAAAACAGAAATGTGGTACGTAATACGTGCGCAACCCGACGCCGAGGTGATGGTTGGTTTGCGGACGAGCGCCACCAAAGAAAATTTTCAACGCGCAATTCACGATGGCACCGCAGAAGACTGGCTCGAACGCGTTCCCTTGCGCGCCGATGAAGCGATGTTTGTCCCCGCCGGCACGGCGCACACCATCGGCGCGGGCCTGGTGCTCTGTGAGATTCAGGAACATTCGGACCTCACCTATCGCGTGTACGATTACAATCGCCGTGACGCTACAGGCAAGTCGCGCGAACTGCATGTGGAGAAGGCCTTGGACGTGATTCGTTTCGGCGAGCAGACCGGCGGAAAAATCACTCCCGCGCGGATGGATCGCGGCGGCCGGGTGGAAACATATTTCGCCGCCTGCCGCTATTTTGCATCCATGAAGTGGGAATTCTCGAAGCCCGTCGCCGCAACCACTTCGCATGAGCATTTCGATCTGCTGATTTTTCTCGATGGTCGTGGCTGCATCCGATGGGGGAGCGAGCGCGTGGACTTTGCCCCCATGCAAGTTTGGATGTTGCCGGCCGCGCTGGGCGCGTTCGAACTCGCGCCCGATTCTCCGACCGCTCTGCTGCGCACTTTTGTACCGGGCGACCTCGACGAATTTGCTCGCCAACTTTCCGATCAGGGCGTCCCACAAGCGGCGCTGCGCGCGCTGGTTCACCCATGAGCGAAAAACCACTACCCGTCTGCGCGGTGCTGCTGGCCGGAGGACGCGGCACTCGTTTCTGGCCGCGCAGCCGCATGCGCACGCCCAAGCAACTCCTGAATATTGCTGGAACCAAGAGCATGCTGCGCGAGACAGCCGAGCGCCTGGATCCAATTTTCAAGCGTCGGAATTTGTGGGCGGTCACGAACGTGGAGCAAGTTGGCGGCGTGCGCCGCGAACTTCGTGGCGTGCCATCCGCGCACATTCTCGCCGAGCCGGTGGGCCGCAACACGGCCGCGGCCATCGGTCTCGCAGCGATTCATTTGGCACGTGAATACGGCGATGCGCTGATGACTGTGGTTCCGGCGGATAGCCATGTGGCCGATGCGGCGCGTTATCGCACTCTTGTGCGAGCGGCACTCGAGCAGGCACGGGATGCAGGCGCGCTCGTGGTCCTCGGAATTACCCCCACGCGGCCGGAGACTGGCTTCGGGTACATCGAGCGCGGTGCGGTGTGCGCGCGTCCACGCGGTGTGCGTGCGTACGAAGCAAAGAGATTTACAGAGAAACCCGGCCTGGCGCGCGCGCGTCGCTACGTCACCTCAGGAAAATATTTGTGGAACGCAGGAATGTTTTTCTGGCGTGTTTCCACGTTTCTCGAAAATTTGAAACGCTTCCTCCCCTCCACACATGCGGCGCTGGCGGAGCTGGGAAAGACCATCGACACGCGGAAATATGCGTCCGCATTACGGCGAATTTATCCGAGACTCGAAAATATTTCCGTCGATTTCGCGGTTATGGAACCTGCGACGCGCGTTGCCGAATCTTGCCGTGTTTCTGTAATCCCCGCGCAAGTCGGCTGGAGCGATGTGGGCTCTTGGGCTTCCGTGTACGAACTGCTCGCGCCGAAATCCGGCGCGAATGTTTCCGCGGGCCCGTTTGTAGCGCTCGATGCCGGGGGAAATTATTTCTGGAGTCCCAAGAAATTTGTTGCCGCTGTCGGCGTCCACAATCTCGTGCTGGTGGAAACAGATGATGCCATCCTGCTCTGCTCCCGCGACCGCTCACAGGACCTGAGCAGAATTGTGAAATGGCTCGAAGCGCGGGGCAGAAAAGGATTGCTCTGATGGGCATGGCTATCCAGTTGGAAGATGCGCACGGCAAAGTCCTTGAAGAAATCCCCGACCTTGAAAGCCTGCTCGCGCGCCTCTTCCCTTCCTGGGATGACGGCACTTTTCATTGCCTCCGCTATATCGATCCCTGGGGCGAGACAACTTTCAATCACCTCCAGATGGACGAAGTAATTTCAGAATTGCGCCGAATCCGCGAAAAGACCGCGGTCGAAGCGGAGCGCGCTTTTATTGACGCCATCGAAGGAATGGCCACCCGTTGCAAAGAAGGCGAGCACCGCTACTTGAAGTTTCTCGGCGATTAGCAACAGGACCATCCCAAGCGAATCCTTCTCCCCGCTTCCTCCATCGCTTATACTGCTGTCCTGTGAGCGAAATAAAGTTCGGCACCGACGGTTGGCGCGGCGTAATCGCCGAGGATTTTACGTATGAAAACGTGCGCAAGGTGGCGCACGCGATTGCACGCTACGCAGTGCGTGCTGAAAAACCCGGCAGCGAAATTCTAGTCGGCTACGACACCCGCTTTGGCTCCGAGCGATTTGCGCGCGTGGCAGCCGAAGCTGTTTCCGCCATCGGCACGCCCGTATTGCTGGCGACGGATGCCTGCCCCACGCCCGCGCTTTCTCTTCTGGTGCGGCAGCGCGCTGCCGCCGGCGGAATTCAAATCACCGCGAGCCACAATCCCTACCGTTGGAATGGAATCAAATTCAAAGCCAGCTATGGAAGTTCCGCTTCACCCGCGATTGTGGCCCAGATCGAAGCGGAACTTGAAAAGGTGCAGCGCGATGGCGTTCCCCCCCTGCCGCCGCGCGAAAAGTTGATCCAGTCCCTCGATGTCCGCACACCGTATCTTGAAACCCTTGCGGGATTGGTGGATTGGGATCGCCTGCGCGCGGCGAAGATGCGATTCGTCGTGGACCCCATGCACGGTTCAGGACGCGGCCTCCTGCGCGATTTGATGGAGACCCACGGCGTGGAATGCGATGAAATCCGCGGGACGCGCGACCCGCTGTTCGGCGGTGTGAACCCCGAGCCGATCGAACCGCACGTGGAAGCATTGCGTCATGCGGTGCGGGAAGGAAAATACGATGCGGGCTTCGCGCTGGATGGCGATGCCGATCGCATTGGCGCGATTGATCGCGACGGCACCTTCATCACCCCCCACCAGATTTTTTCAATCTTGCTCTGGCATTTGGCCGGCACGCGCAAAATAGCGGGCGATGTTGCCAAAACATTTTCCACCACGAAAATGATCGACAAAATTGCCGCGAAATTCGGCCGCAAAGTTTGCGAAACGCCCATCGGCTTCAAATACATTTGCGATCGCATGCTCGAAGGCGATGTCTTGATCGGCGGCGAAGAGAGCGGCGGAATCGGGACAAAGTTGCACTTGCCGGAGCGAGACGCCACCGTGACCGCGTTGCTGCTCGCGGAAGTGCTGGCTTGGCACGGCAAACGCCTGGGAGAATTGCTCGCCATGCTGGAGCGTGAATTCGGCGAGCATCATTACGGCCGGGTGGATTTAACGCTCAAGCCCGGCCAGAAGGAAAAAGCATTGCGCCATTTCGCTAATGGAAAATTCAATCGGCTGCTGGATTGGCCCATCACGCGCCGGGAAGAAATCGACGGCGTGAAAGTTTATCTAGGCGATGCCGGTTGGGTGATGGCCCGCGCCTCAGGCACCGAACCGATGTTGCGGATATATTCTGAGACCACTCGAGCAGCTACCACTAAGCGCGTTCTCGACGAAGTCACCAAGCTTGTTCGCGAACTATAGCCGATTCTTTCCGCCTCTCCACGAGGCATCCATATTGTCCTGATTGATCTCCCCTTCATGTTTCCTGCCTGCGGTGAAAAATGTCGAGTCCATGCTAGAACTATAGATGTTTTGGAAATCAAGTTTGTGCGGCCCGCCGGCCGGGCAGGAAAGTCAAAGACATGAAGCGACGCCTCTATACACTTGACGTATTCACCACCAAACCATTTGCCGGGAATCCCCTCGCGGTAGTCACCGACGGTGATGGCATTCCCACCGCCAAGATGCAAGCGATTGCGCGAGAGATGAATCTCTCCGAAACGGTTTTCATCCAGCGGCCTACGAACAATCGCGCGCTCGCGCGCCTGCGGATCTTCACAACCACACGCGAGCTTCCGTTTGCGGGTCATCCGGTGATCGGGACCTGGTTTCTGCTGGCTGAATTGGGAGTGGTGCCTGCATCTGAAGGACCTGTCCACGTGCTGCAGCAGACTGGCGCGGGGATTCTTCCAGTTGAACTGACATTTCACGATGGCCGGCCTAAGTACGTGACCATGACTCAGAAGGCTGCGCAATTTTCGCGAGCTCGCGTGAATCGCGCCGCGCTGGCCACTGCCCTCGGATTGAAGCTCGGTGATTTTGATTCCAGTCTTCCGGTCGAATTCGTGTCCACGGGAATTCCAAATCTGGTGGTGCCGCTGGCGAGCCGCGCAGCCCTTGCACGGATCCAGATGAACATGCGCGCGCTCTTTCAAGTGATTTCGGGCAAGGGTACGGTGGCGTACTGCTTCGTGCTCGATGGACCCGGTCGTGTTTCATCGCGGGGAATATTGCCCTGGGGGATTCTTGAAGATCCGGCTACCGGTTCTGCGAGCGGTTCGCTGGGCGCGTATCTGGTGAAACACGAGCGGCTTCGTGCTGGAGAAATTCTGCGCATTTCACAAGGAGTGGATATGGGACGGCCGAGCGAAATTCAAGTGGTGGTGGGATCAGAGCGCGGCAAACTGGTGCCGAAGGTTAGCGGCGCGGCCGTGCGCATCTGCGAAGGACATATCGAAGTTTAGTTTCGACTGCCGGTATCGCGCGGAGTGTGCCGCATCTAGAAATTCATCACAAATTAAAAAGGGCCGCCTTAAAAAAATCGAGACGGCCCTCGCATCCAAAATCAGCACTGCTGCTTATTTTCCGTGCCTGTCTTTGTGCAGATCCCTTCTGTCTTTGCTGATAGCTTAGAGCTGGACTATCTGTGGCCGCGATGCGGTATGGGGGCTTCGAGATTTTTGTTTGCCGCGTCCAGGATGCCATTCAAAAACGCGGGGGCTTCGGCGGAGGAAAATTTTCTGGCCAGCTCGAGCGCTTCGTCAATCACCACTCTGGCGGGGGCGGTGCCGGAGCGCAGCTCGTAAATGCTGAGGCGCAGAATATTGCGGTCCACAGCGGCGAGACGATCGAAGCGCCAGTTTTCCGAAAGTGTTCCCACGAGATGGTCACTCGATTCCGCTTCGGCCACGGCACCTTCGAAGAGCTGATTGGCGAACTTGCGCGTGGAGTCAGCGGCGCGTGCCGTCTTCCAGAAATTTTTTTCGATGTGACCGGGGTCTTGCCTGCCCATATCCCACTCGAAAAGCATCTGCAGAGCAAATTCGCGGGACTTGCGGCGCAACGTCATGCTAGCGCCGTCCGCCCCTGCGTTGAACGCCGCGAGATTTTCCGGAAATTTTTTGCGCCAGGCGCGCCATCTCAATCGCGCCGAGCGCGGATTCGTAACCTTTGTTGCCGGATTTCAGGCCGGCGCGATTGATGGCTTGTTCGAGCGTGTCGCAAGTGAGAACGCAGAAAGCCATGGGGACGCCGCTATCGAGTTGTGCGAGTTGAATTCCGCGCGCCGTCTCAGACGCCACATAATCGTAGTGCGAAGTCTCGCCACGCAAGACGCAGCCGATGCAGATGATGGAATCGAAGCGGCGGGTGGCGGCGAGTTTTTTTGCCGCCAGTGGAATTTCGAATGATCCCGGAACGCGCACAATTTCGATTTCTTTTTCGGCGGCGCCCGATTGCCCGAGCGCATCGAGAGCGCCCGCGAGGAGGCGGTCGGTGATGAAATTATTGAACTGGCTTACGACGATGCCGAAGCGCAAGCCGGCGGCATTCAACTGGCCGCGCACTCCGGAAGATTTTTTATTTTCCGCCATCAGTTATCGTCCCTGAAATTTTGCCGCTCGCTTCTCGAGAAACGCGCGCGTGCCTTCGTGCATATCGTCCGTGGCGCAGCATAATCCGAAGAGCGCGGCTTCGAGGTACAGGCCCTCTTCCTGCGGCATCTCGACACCGCGCTCGACCGCTTCCATCGCGTATTTCACAGCGAGGGGCGCGTTGGCGATAATTTTTTTGGCGATGGCTTCGGCGGCGGAAAGGAGTTCCGCCTGCTCGACCACGCGGTTGACGAGACCAATTCGCAACGCTTCATCGGCGGTGATCATTTCGCCGGTGAGGATCATTTCGTGCGCCACGCCTTTGCCGCAGAGCCGCGGCAGGCGCTGCGTGCCGCCGTAGCCGGGAAGGATGCCGAGTTTTACTTCGGGTTGTCCGAGTTTTGCATTTTTGGCGGCGATGCGCATGGAGCAGGCGAGCGCGAGTTCACAACCGCCGCCGAGCGCGAAACCATTGATCGCTGCAATCGAGGGCTTACCCATGGTCTCGAGACGATGAAGAACTTCCTGACCGAAGCGCGCGAAGTCCGGGCCGTCAACCGGAGTGCGTACAGCGAGTTCGTTGATATCCGCGCCAGCGACGAAGGCTTTTTCGCCGGCACCGGTGAGGATTAGGACGCGGACGGCATCATCTCGGCGCGCAGCGTCGAGAGCCTGGCCGAGTTCTTCGACGGTTTTACGATTCAGGGCATTCAAAACATTCGGGCGATTGACGGTGATGCGCGCGATTTGTTCTTTCACTTCGTACAGCAGATTTTCGTAGCCCATTTTCGATTTGCTCTCTTCCCTGGCCTCAGTGATTAAAATCCGTTTTTCCTGTCTCTTGATCCTTTCGCCTGTTTTCCTCAGGTCAGTTGCAATGCTTTCGGCCTGGCGGGATCGGCGTAGTCGTAAAATCCGCGCCCGGCTTTGCGGCCATTCCATCCGGCGAGCACCATGCGCTTGAGCAGCGGCGGCGATGCGAAGCGTTTTTCTTTGAACTCGTCGAACATGATATTCGAAATGTAGTAGGTGGTGTCGAGGCCCACAAAATCGAGCAGCGTGAGCGGGCCCATGGGATGTCCGCAGCCGAGTTTCATGGAGTTGTCTATGTCTTCGACGGATGCGACGCCTTCTTCGAGTGCTCGAACGGCATCCAGCAAATAGGGGACGAGCAAGCGATTGACGATGAAGCCGGTGCGATCGGAAGTGCGGACAACCGTCTTGCCCAGTTTTCCGCCGAAGGCGACAAGTTCGTCGAAAACTTTCGGGTCGGTGGCGATTGTGCGGATCACTTCAACCAGCTTCATCACCGGGACGGGATTAAAGAAGTGCATGCCCAGGAAACGGTCGGGGCGCTGGGTGAAGGTGGCCATCTCGGTGATGGAGAGCGAAGAAGTGTTGC
>Ga0210384_10001543_pt1 | contig 31012 bp, 26 predicted proteins | sample IncBWH2MmetaG_FD_160574 | JGI IMG/M metagenome (GOLD analysis project Ga0210384, IMG submission 160574) | Forest soil microbial communities from Barre Woods Harvard Forest LTER site, Petersham, Massachusetts, United States - Inc-BW-H-2-M | ecosystem: Environmental > Terrestrial > Soil >...
CGGCACGCCCAGCAACGATGCGTCCGAAGACCTGGCGGTACTGGAAGTGTTTGGCGCTGAAGTGCCCTGCAGTTCGACCAAAGGAGCTACCGGCCATACCCTGGGTGCGGCGGGCATGATGGAAGCGGCCATCAGCGTGCTATGCCTGCGCCATGGGTTGATACCCGGCGGCGGCAGTACAACCCAGATCGATCCCCAGCTAAAAGCCAATTTTGTCCGGCATACAAAAACGGCGACGGTACGCCACGTACTCAGCAATTCATTCGGCTTCGGCGGCAATAACTGCAGCCTGCTCTTTTCACGGATGGACGCATGATCAGCATATTTGTTGAAAGCATAGGCCTGCTCGGCCCCGGCCTGCTCGGGTGGGAGCAAGCCCGCGCAGTCTTGCGCGGCGAAACCGGGTATGCGTGGCAGGACGTACCCATGACTACGCCGCCGATCTTGCCGCCGGCCGAACGCCGTCGATGCATAGCGTCCGCGCGCCTTTCACTCACCACCGCGCACGAAGCCTTGCAGCAAGCTTCAGGCGATACTCCCCGGCAGCTGGCTTGCGTGTTCAGCAGCTCCGACGGCGACAACCAGGTCATTACGCAGATCATGGAGGGGCTGGCGCAAGCAGCACCCGATGTGTCGCCCACCCGCTTCGCCAACTCCGTCCACAATGCGACCGCCGGATACTGGAGCATTGCCACTGGCATGAAGCAAAGTTCGACTTGCCTGAGCGCATACGATGACAGTTTTTCTGCCGGCTTGCTGGAAACGGCAGTGCAAGTCGCCGATGAAGGCATGGATAGTTTGTTTACCGCCTCGGACGTGAAATTTCAGGAACCTTTTTTCTCCCTGAGGCCGATTGCAGTGGATTATGCCGCGACCCTGCTGGTAACCCGGGAGCGTTCATCAAACAGCCTTGCTGCCTTGCAGGTAACGCTGACAGAACGCCAGGCAGCCACTGCCATGCCGGCGTGGGCGCCGGCATCCTTCATCAGCAACCCGGCGGCACATTCCCTGCCCTTGCTGGCGGCCCTTGCCGATCCGCGCGGACAAACCGTCTGCCTCGACTATCTTGAGCAGACACTACAGGTAAAAGTAAGCCCATGCTGAGCAAAATTGATATCCCCTCCCTGATACCGCATCAGCGCGGCATGTGTTTGCTGGAGCAAGTGGTCTCCTGGGATGAAACCTGGATTCGCTGCCTGACCTCCAGCCACCACAATCCAGCCCACCCCCTGCGTAGCAAATCCGGCCTGCTGTCTGTCTGCGGAGTCGAGTATGCGGCACAAGCGATAGCCGTGCATGGCGGCCTGATTGCAGCGCAGCAGCCGGATTTTCGCGCGTCCAGTATCGGTTATCTTGCCAACGCCAAGGATGTTAGCTGGAGTGTCGACCGACTGGACGATATCGACGGCGATCTGCAGGTCGATGCGGAGCAATTGATCAGCGAAGGCGGACGTTCGATTTATGCATTCAACTTGTCCGCAGGCGGCCGCGACCTGATGCAAGGCCGCATCGCTGTTGTACTGGAAGGAGCGGCGGCATGAAGCGCGCATTGGTTACCGGAGGCAGCGGGGCAATCGGGGCGGCTGTCTGCAGGCGCCTTGCCGCCGACGGCATGCACGTGATCGTGCACGCCAACAGTAATTTGAATGCAGCGGAAGAACTCGTTGCCGAGCTGCGCTCCCTTGGCCAGCCAGCGCAAGCCGTAAGCTTCGACGTCGGCAACGCCGAGCAGACTGCGCAAGCATTGGAAAACCTGTTGCAGGATGGCGCGATTCAAGTCGTCGTCAACAACGCCGGCATGCATGACGATGCCTTGATGGTCGGCATGGACGGCAATCAGTGGCATCGCGTGATCGATGTGTCGCTCAACGGCTTTTTTCACGTCACGCAGCCCTTGCTGCTGCCCATGATGGCAACCCGCTGGGGGCGCATCATCAATATGTCTTCCATCGCAGGCCTGATGGGCAATCGCGGCCAAACGAATTACGCCGCCGCCAAGGCGGGCTTGCATGGCGCGACCAAATCCCTGGCGATGGAACTGGCAACGCGCGGCATCACGGTCAATGCGGTTGCGCCCGGCATTATTACGTCTGCGATGAGCGCAGAGGCTTTCCCGGCAGAGGTCATCAAACAATTAGTCCCCATGAAACGCGCGGGACGCCCTGAAGAGGTGGCCAGCCTGGTGCGCTTTCTCGCGTCCGACGAAGCAGCCTACATCTCGGGGCAAATCATTTCTGTAAATGGAGCAATGGCGTGACCGTAACAGCATCTTTCAACAACAAAAATACGGACAACGATGACTTTACCGCCGTCATCCCTGCCTATAACGAATCGCGCACGATACGCGGCCTGGTCGAGCGCACGCTGCTTCAGCTGAAACATGTCATCGTCATTGACGACGGTTCAACAGACGGCACCGCAGATGCGCTGCAAGGATTGGACATTACCTTGTTGCGGCACCCGGTCAACCAAGGCAAGGCCAGCAGCCTGTGGGACGGCATGCAGGAAGCCCGCAAGCGCCCTATCCAGGGCATCGTGACGCTGGACGGAGACGGCCAGCACCTGCCGGAAGACATTCCCAGGCTGCTGCAGCATTTTAAGCAAACGCCGGACACCATCGTCATCGGTTCGCGCCTGCATGAAAAAGCCAATATCCCGCGCGCGCGCTACAACGCCAACCGCTTTGCAAATTTCTGGATAGCCTGGGCTGCCGGCTATCCGATTATCGATAGTCAATCAGGCTTCCGCATCTATCCGGCCAACCTGCTGGACAAAGTCAAAGTAGCGCATCACCGCTCTTCCGGGTTTGTATTCGAGAGTGAAATATTGATAGAAGCCGGACGCCAGGGCATCACCAGCCTGCCGATTCCCATCTCCGCGATCTATATGCCGCAGGCACGCGCGAGCCATTTCAGGCCCGTGGTCGATATAGCCCGCATTGTTCGGATGGTGGCATGGAAATTAATCTCGCGCGGCTTCTACCTGCAAGGTTTGAGGCGCAGCTTGCGGAAAGATGGCGAAAAACACGCAGCTCCGCTTGAATCTATCGTCGAATCAAAGAAATAAAAACCGATTTAGATGCCGAGGCCGGAATCAAACCGGCGCGCCCCGATGAAGGAAACGGCAAATTTTAAGTCCACAGCAAAAATCCATGGACCACATTCCATCCGAGTAAAACACAAAAGATCGAGAGCACTACGGCAGCGCCACGATTTAAAGCATTGGGGCGCAGCCATGAGTACTTTGTCGATGCCAATGATGCGCCTAAGCATATCCACCCCATCCCAATGGGAATCGCCAAAGACGCGAACAAGCACAGCGACTGGGCAAATTCTTTCAGGTCCGTAAAAGCTGCAGGCGGAAAAATCACACTAGCGAAAACCAATCCCTTTGGATTGAGTAAGGTCGCAAATAACAGGTCAACAGGTCTGGCCGTGCGCGAGATTTCTCCTACTTGCGGAGCTGTTTCCTGCCAAAATTTGATTGCCAGATAGCCGATATATATTGCGCACAAAAATTTAACGGCATGAGGTATCCAGGGGCTGCTTGCAGACGCGACATTCAAATACGCCCCCCAGATACTGATTGAAATGCAGTAGCCTATGAGTTCGATCCCTATCATGTGCACGGACCTTCTAATGCCGCGCGTCGTCCCCGAGATCAACAGCAAGGTGTTTGTGGGGCCAGGCACCACAAGCACGCTGGCGATTGAAAGTATCATATATATCATTTAGATATTTTTTTCATTTTATTTAGTCAGTCATTCTTAATGAATTGCGCATTAAAGAGTGCGCAGGGCCAATCCTGCAATCAAACATTTCACAAATATACTTGGGGAGCCCTCAATTAGAAAATGAAAACTTCAGCTATGCGGAGAAAGACAAAAAATGATTTGCATGTTGCTCGCAAATTTATACCTCATTTAGAACAAACCAGCGCAATTAACCCATCAGCCTTTGCCGGCCGCCTGGAAAATCAGGCGATCGACCAGCCTCAACACCGCCAGGCGGGATTCGCCTGGCCGCGTGACGATGAAATGCGATTTGGGGTTGTCAAATTCCGGGCCCGCGAGCCGGATCAATCTGCCTTCATCAATGGCGTTCGCAGCAAGCGGCCAGCGAGCCAGGGCGACACCTGCACCGGCTTCCGCAGCAGATAAAAGCAAATCATAGTCATCGTATTGGTACTCGCCCGCTTGTGGATGAAAGCGAATTCGCGCCTGTGCGCACCATACCTTCCATAGTTCGGCATCGGTATCCAACAGCAAGGGCATGCTCATAATGTCCGCAACGCCGCGCCTCGCCAATTTTCGCGCAAGCTTGGGAGTTGCCACCGCAAATACCCGCTCCCGCAACCAGGGCCTTGCCTCAACGCCCGGCCACGGCCCCATCCCGTAGCGGATCGCGATGTCGACCTCGCCCTTCTCTAAACGCGCGATCCGATGTTCAGCCTTAACCTGAATCAGCAAATCCAGCTGTGGTCCCTGAAGCGCAGAAATCCTATGCATCAGCCACAGCCGCGCAAATGAAGGCAACACGCTAACCCGTACGTCAGCGATTCGGCGTTCCGCGCGCAAATTCACTGCAGCTGCAGAAATGCCTGCGAGCGCCGTTTCCACATGTTTGGCAAAGTGGTGCCCAATGGGAGTAAGGCAGACTCCACGGGCTTGCCGTTCGAAAACGGGGTGATTGAGCCAAATCTCAACCGCGCGTATACGTCTTGAGACGGCGCCGTGCGTCACGCCCAGTTCCTCTGCGGCTGCGGAGAACGAGCCAAGCTTTGCCGCAACAAGCATGGCGACGAGGGCTTCGACTGGCGGGAGGTCAAATGAGCTGTGCATAATATTCACATGTGACCATAGATGCGCGCTCTATGTCAACTATTGGTCCAGGCTTAGACTCGCAATATCTAAGGATCAATACGTCGCACAGTTTTCCAAACAGTGCACTGAACTGTAATTCACTTGAGGAGAATCATTCATGTCCGGTTCTAAAAAAAATATCGAAAAAACTGTGGCTGATCACAGTTTGGCACAATGTGTTTCGATGGCTGCGGGCAGTCGAAGGTCGTTTCTCGGCGTGGCTGCAGCTTTGGCAGGAAGTATGCTGGTGCCTGCCGCCAAGGTTGCGGCTAGCGCTGCTACGCCAGCTCCAACCCTGAAAATTCAGCGCCTGGCATGGGCTGGCATCAGGCTTCAATATGGATCGTCAAACTTATACATCGATCCGTTGATCAATCCCGACGTGTGGGGCCCGGCCTTGAAAGACAAAATGGTGCCTATCTCCACCGAGACGGGAGACAATTTTGTCCTGGTCACGCACCGCCATCCGGACCACTTCGATCCATTGGCAATCAAGGCGGCTTTGGGAGAAAACGGAACTTTGGTTCACGCCCCTTTATTGGGAGGGCCGGCCATCCCGCCTGGCATTCGAACCAGAATTGCCACTCCTTATGAGCCCGTGATTTTGGGAGAATTCACGGTAACGGCGGTGCCCGCCGTTGACGGCTACGGCGACCCCCAGGTGTCTTGGATCGTTTCAGTCGGCGGGAAGCGGATTATTCACTGCGGTGACACGATGTGGCATGGTTATTGGTGGCAGATAGGCCGCCAGTATGGCCCATTTGACGCAGCCTTCCTCCCCATCAACGGCGCACGCTTCAGCTGGCGCCAGCCTGCGAGTGACATCTCCGCTGTCATGACGCCCGAAGAAGCTGTCGCCGCGGCTGTTGTAATAGGGGCACGGCTCATCGTCCCGATTCACTACGGTGTGGACGGTGCGGAAGGATATGCCGAGGTAGCCATGGCAAAAAAACGTCTCTTGGATCAAGCGAGCAAACGCAAAGTAGGCGTGGAGGTTGTATCGCCAGGCGACTGGCTTACATGGCGCTCGCAGACTTAGCTTCATTCGTCGCAGATCGGCGTTCCGGTGACAGTGAAACCCTTGGCAAAATCCGTGACAACGCCAGAGTCCGTTATCAGCGAGATCGATCCTGGTATAGGCATATCCATACGGTGAACCCGTACATCTTATAGTTGTCGGGTCATGTGTAACTGTCACCGAGCAACTGATTCAGACTTGTACCGAACTTATGCAAGCACTGGAAGCTACAGTAGCCGTTCCCGGCGAACGGGCAATCATGCCGAAAACGGACGCAAACATATTCGCGCTATGAAAGCCCAAGGGGAAATCGCCGAAGGCGCGGGGTCAGGTCTTGCAGTAACACATTGCCATCGCCTACCGTGCATCAACGTTTCCTCGGGCGTAGGTGAGTACAGCTCACAATCAATCCTAAAAATGAAAGCGCCGCACATACAAATATTAAACCTCCAACAACACCGGCGAGCACGACGTGCTTCAAAATCAGTTTCCCAATGCATTCGCTAACCGCGTGCGCAGGTTTGCGGTCGAGTAGCTTTGAGTATGGAGCTTGGATGCATTGAGTTACCTTATACAAAGTAATTCTGAAATACAAATACTGTTACTCTGTAAACAATTTTGAAGCGATTGAGGGGAAATATTGAAACAATTGAAACTAAATCCACAGATCAAAGCAGAACAAAACAATCTAGATTTTTTGAGTAGTGTGGGGTAGAGATGGGTAGTGTTGAGTAACACTACTTTTTAGAGACACGTCTTAACTTATTGCTTATATGACGTTTTTAGTGCTGGTGCCCGAGGCCGGAATCGAACCGGCACGCCCGCTATTAACGAAGCGGCGGATTTTAAGTCCGATGTGTCTACCAGTTTCACCACTCGGGCACTTTGCCTACTACCGACGACATTGATAAACGCTGCCGGTTGAAGCCGAAAAAAGCGCCGGTAGCGCTTTTTGAATCTGGAGGCGGGGACCGGAGTCGAACCGGTCTACACGGCTTTGCAGGCCGCTGCATAACCGCTTTGCTACCCCGCCAAGGGTTGCTATTTTAAAGCATATGTTTTTTTCTTGCTGAATCAGCCCGAAACATGTGTGCTTAAAAAGCGGAGAAAATTTTTACTAAATAAAAAGGGAAGCGACCAGCTTCCCTTTAAAATCTGGAGCGGGAGAAGAGTCTCGAACTCTCGACCTCAACCTTGGCAAGGTTGCGCTCTACCAACTGAGCTACTCCCGCATTTTTTACTACAAGTCCATCATACTACGCCAAAAACTGGAGCGGGAGAAGAGTCTCGAACTCTCGACCTCAACCTTGGCAAGGTTGCGCTCTACCAACTGAGCTACTCCCGCAATTTTTGCTACTGGTCCAACATACTACGCCAAAAAACTGGAGCGGGAGAAGAGTCTCGAACTCTCGACCTCAACCTTGGCAAGGTTGCGCTCTACCAACTGAGCTACTCCCGCATCAACAACAGGCGCACATTATATAACACCTGTTTAACTTGTCAAGAATTTGGCGCTAAATATTTTTTTCCGTTATCTCTTTAATCAGCGGCCATGCCTTGCGCAGGTAATAAAACATGGACCACACCGTCAAAACTGCCGCGACCAATAATAGCCAGGCGCCCCAATAGGCGGTGTCGATCACGCCGAACAGGGTGTCGTAGTATAGCAACATGGGAATCGCTACCATCTGCGCGGTGGTCTTGATTTTACCCAGGGAGCTGACTGCCACCGATTTGGAGGCGCCGATCTGGGCCATCCATTCGCGCAGCGCAGAGATGGTGATTTCGCGGCCGATGATGACGAAGGCGATCACCGCGTTGACCCGGTCCAGCTCGGTCAGTATCAGCAAGGCGCCGGCCACCATCAGCTTGTCTGCCACCGGATCGAGGAAGGCGCCGAAGGAGGATGTCTGGTTCCAGCGGCGGGCCAGGAAGCCGTCAAACCAGTCGGTGACTGCGGCAACGATGAAAACGATGGTCGATGCGACACCCTGCTCAAACGGGCTGAGCCAGTCTTTGGGCAAATAAAATACGCCTACCACCAGGGGGATTAATGCGACGCGCAGCCAGGTCAGCAGTATGGGGAAATTGAAAGGCATTTTTTTTATTTGAAATCGATTACGAGCATTATATTTGTTAAATTTGCAGCGGGGGGTATTAATCTGTATCAAAGGATGGCAGTTGCCGGCGGGTGCGGGCCTAACGCAGGCGCTTGTAGATTTCTTCGGCCAGTTGGCGGGATATCCCGTCCACCGACTGTAAGTCCTCCACGCTGGCATCGGCGACGCCCTTCAGGCCGCCGAACCTGACCAGCAATCTTTGCCGGCGCTTGGGGCCTATACCCTCTATCTCCTCCAGCTGCGAAGTCTGGCGCGCCTTGGCGCGCTTGGCGCGCATGCCGGTAATCGCAAAGCGGTGCGCCTCGTCGCGGATCTGCGCGATCAGCATCAGCGCGGCGGATTCCTTGCCCAGCTCCTTCTCGGCGCGGCCGTCGACAAAGACCAGGGTTTCCAGGCCGACCTTGCGGCCCTCCCCTTTGGCAACGCCGACGATCAGGCTGATGTCCAGCCCCAGCTCCACAAACACCTGGCGCGCCATTTCCACCTGGCCTTTGCCGCCGTCGATCAGCACCACGTCGGGCATCACGCCGTCGCCGTTGGCGACCTTCTCATAACGGCGCAGCAAGACTTGGCGCATCGCGGCATAGTCGTCGCCGGGGGTGATGTCGTTGATGTTGTAGCGGCGGTATTCGCCGTTTTGCATCGAGTGGTGATGGAACACCACGCAGGATGCCTGCGTGGCCTCGCCCTGGGTATGGCTGATATCGAAGCATTCCACGCGCAAGCTGTCTATGTCTGCAATATCGAGCTCCAGCATATTGACCAGGGTACGGGTGCGAGCCTGCTGCGAACCCTGCTCGGACAACATGCGGGCCAGCGCTATTTTGGCGCCCTTGACGGCCATTTCCAGCCAGGCGCGGCGCTGCTCCTGCGGCTGGAAGGACAGGTGTATCCTGTGGCCGCATTGGGCGGCCAGCGCCAGCATCAGGTCGGGCGCATCCAGCTCTATATTCAGCACCAGCGTGGATGGGATAAACTGGTCCACATAATGCTGGGCCAGGAAGGCTTGCAGCACTTCGGACTCGATCGAATCTTCTGCCGCCAGCTGCGCGTTGTCGACATGCGCCGGGAAATAGGCGCGGTCGCCCAGGTGGCGGCCGCCGCGCACCATCGCCAGGTTGACGCAGGCGCGCCCTCCTTCGACGATGACGGCGATGATGTCGATATCGGCGTCGCCGGTGGTTTCCATGCTTTGCTGGTGCAGCACACGCGACAAGGCCGACATCTGGTTGCGCACCAGCGCCGCCTTTTCAAATTTGAGCTCCGCCGCAAAGCCCAGCATCTTGGCCTCCAGCGTCTGCATCACTTCAGACTGCCTGCCGCGCAGGAACTTGGACGCATTGTCCACATCCGCCAGGTAGTCTTCATGCGAAATGATGTTGACGCAAGGTGCGCTGCAACGGTGGATCTGGTGCAGCAGGCAGGGCCGCGTGCGGTTGGCAAACACGCTGTCTTCGCAGGTGCGCAGCAGGAAGACCTTTTGCAATATCTGCATCGATTCCTTGACCGCCCAGGCGCTGGGAAAAGGGCCGAAATACTGGTTCTTCTTGTCTACCGCGCCGCGATAATAGGTCATGCGCGGCGTTTCCTGGCCGGTTATCTTCAGGTAGGGATAGGATTTATCGTCGCGGAACAGGATGTTGTAGCGCGGACGCAGCGCCTTGATCAGGTTGTTTTCCAGGATCAGCGCTTCTGCTTCGCTGCGGGTGACCGTGGTTTCCAGCCTGGCGATGCGCTCCACCATCATCGCGATGCGCGGGCTGGTCAGGGTTTTCTGGAAATAGCTGGACACGCGCTTTTTCAGATCGCGCGCCTTGCCCACGTATAGGACATTGTCCTCGGCATCGAAGTAGCGGTACACGCCGGGCAGGTTGGGCAGCTTGGAGACGGTCTCCAGCACTACTGCGCGGGCGTCGGTTTGAATCGGTTCAGACATGATGGTGGCAATCCCGCTTACGCACTGTACGCACTGGCCGGGTCTGCAATGTTCTTTTCCACGATGACGAAGGCAACCGCGTAGTCGGCCTCATCGGTGATCGATACGCGCGCGGAGAGGCCCCGCGCCGCCATCCACTCCTGCAGGCTGCCGCTGGTCACGGCTATAGGCTGGCCGCTGGGCGCATTCAGGGTTTGCATCGCGCGCCAAGTCATGGGCATGCGCATGCCCATGCCTATGGCCTTGGAGAAAGCTTCCTTGGCGGCGAAGCGCGTCGCCAGGAAGCGGATGCCGCGCGCTTCCACCTTGGCTTTGCGGCGGCGGTATTTTTCCAGTTCTTCTGCGCCGAGTATTTTCTCGGCGAAGCGCTCGCCGTTGCGGGCCAGCGCTGCCTCTATGCGCGAGATCTGGATGATATCGGTGCCTATGCCATAAATCATGCTCTGGTCTTCAGGATTTCACATCGGCCAATAAACGGGAGTGTGTCATCAGCGCCTTCATGTCGCTGACGGCTTTTTTCCAGCCGACAAACACCGCCTGCGCAACTATCGCATGGCCGATGTTCAGTTCTGAAATATCCTGGATCGCGGCAATCGCCTGCACATTGGTGTAATGCAGGCCATGGCCGGCATTGACCTTCAGGCCGCGCTTGATGCCCTCCAGCGCGCCTTGCCTGACCCTGGCCAGTTCGTGCGCCTGCTGTTGCGGATCGTGCGCATCGGCGTAACGGCCGGTATGGATTTCTATCACCGGCGCGCCCGACTCCGCCGCCGCCTGGATTTGCTGCGCATCGGCGTCGATGAACAGGCTGACCCTGATGCCCTCCGCCTGCAACTGCCTGACTGCGGCCTGCACCTGGGAAAAATACTTGACGACATCCAGCCCGCCTTCGGTCGTTACCTCTTCCCTGCGCTCCGGCACCAGGCATGCGTCTTGCGGCCTGATCCTGCACGCGAAATCTATCATCTCCGTGGTGATGGCCGCTTCCAGGTTCATCCGTGTGAGCAGTTGCGGACGTATGCGTTCGACGTCGGCATCCTTGATATGCCGACGGTCTTCGCGCATGTGCAGCGTGATGCAATCGGCGCCTGCCTCCTCGGCCATCAGCGCTGCCTGCAGCGGATCGGGATAGGAAGTGCCGCGCGCATTGCGCAGGGTCGCCACGTGGTCGATATTGACGCCGAAGTCGATCAGCTGGGATTGCTGGTGAATGTTCATAGGTTCTGTAAATCGATCAGGATTTGTCGCGTATTCAGCTGCGAGCCGTGCAAATGATGGGCGAGAAGATAGCGCATCAGCAGTTTGCTTTGCGCCTGCGTGGTCGGGTCCTGGTAGTTCCCGGCATGCATGTCGGTGAGGGTTTTTCCCAGTACGCGCGGCGCGGCATCTGCGGGCCGGGCCGGGCGCGCGCCCAGTTCGGGGTCTATGACGTAATACTCTTGCGCAAAGACGGTCCTCCTGGTCAGCGTGCACAGGGTCAGGTTGCCGACCAGGCCGGACTCGCGCAACAGGGCCAGCTCGAATTTTCTGAGCACGATGGAGGCCGGCTCGTTATGCGCCAGCTGGTTCAGTGTCGATACATAGTGGTCAAACAGCGCTGGGTGCGGATCGTCGCGCACCATGAACTTGATCAGCAGCTCGTTCAGGTAGAAGCCGCACAGCAGCGCGGATTTTTCCAGCGGCAGCATGCCGCCCACCCATTCGGCATCGATCAGCGTGCGTATGTCGGATTTGCCGGTCCAGCCCATCGTCAGCGGCTGGAAGGTCTGCAGCACGCTGCGCAGCTTGGAATGCGGGCGCTTGGCGCCCTTGGCCACCAGCGCCACGCGGCCGTGATCGCGGCTGAAAACGTCGATGATCAGGCTGGTTTCTTTGTATGGGTAGGAATGCAGCACAAAGCCGGGTTGGCTGGCGATGCGGATTTCTTTTGCGGCGGGCCGTGCAACGCGCGCCGTGCGGGCTGGTGCAGGCTTGGCGATTTTTTTTGCCGCAGGCAGACGGTTGGCCGCCAGCTTCTCGGGCAGGCCGGGCGACAGCCTGGTCAGCGTCGCACTGACGCTTTCATCAGGCAAGGCTGGTTCTTTGATATCCAGTTCGACTGCATGTTCAGCCATGTGGAGTATGAGTTCCTATTCGTAACCGTAGGCACGCAGGCCGGCTTCATTGTCTGCCCAGCCGGATTTCACTTTGACCCAGATTTCCAGGTACACCGGGCCGCCAAACAATTTTTCCATATCCTGGCGCGACTGCGTGGAAATATCTTTCAAACGCGCGCCCTTGTTGCCGATCACCATCGACTTGTGGGTACTCCTGTCCACCAGGATAGCCACGAATACGCGCCGCAGATTGCCTTCCTGCTCGAACTTTTCTATCAGCACGGTGCTGGTATAAGGCAACTCATCGCCGACGAAGCGGAACAATTTTTCCCTGACGATTTCTGCCGCCAGGAATTTTTCGCTGCGGTCGGTGATATCGTCTTCTGCAAAGATGGGCGGATTGTGGGGCAGGTATTTCTTGATCTCGCCTTCCAGGCTATCCAGTTGGAAACGCAGGGTGGCCGAGACCGGCACCACTGCGGCAAACGGGAACAGGTCCATGATCTTTTGCGCGAACGGCATCATGACCGCTTTATCTTTGACGCGATCGGATTTGTTGATGACCAGGATGCAGGGCACGTTTTTCGGCAGCAGGTCGATCACCTGCTGGTCAGCCGCGCCAAAGGTGCCGGCCTCGATGATGAACAGGATGACGTCGGATGCCGTCAGCGTATTGGTGACGGTGCGGTTCAGGGTGCGGTTCAGCGGATTCGAGTGGCGGGTCTGAAAACCCGGTGTATCGACGTACACGTACTGCGTCTTGTCCTTGGTCTGTATGCCAGTAATCCGGTGGCGCGTGGTCTGCGCCTTGCGCGAAGTAATGCTGACCTTGGCGCCTATCAGCGCGTTCATCAGGGTGGACTTGCCAACATTGGGCCGCCCTACGATGGCGATATAACCGCATCGAAAGTCGTCATTGGAATCGGTTACTGCTGTTGTTGGCTCGGTCATGCTGTCTTCGGTTGCGTTGTGTGCGTAGTGTGTTGCTGTTGTTCGGCATCTGCTGCCAATGCTGCTGGTGCTGCAGATGTTGCCTGTGTCGCTGCTGCTGGCTCAAGCAGGGATTTTTGCTTGGGTGAACTTGCCGGCTTTTCCTTGGCGGCTTCCTTGGCGACGTCTTTCGCAGCCTCGGTTTGCACAGTGGCGATGCCGGCCAGCTTCAGTTGTGCGGTTCTTTGCTTGCTCTTGCGTGCCGCTGCGGGCGTTTTTGCCAGCATGGCCAACGCGGTCTCCAGCGCCAGTTTGGCGGCGGCCTGCTCTCCGGCGCGGCGGCTGCCGCCGGTGCCGAAGACTTGTATTTCAAGTTTGGGAACCAGGCATTCAATCTCGAATTCTTGATTATGCGCCGCTCCATGGGTCGCCACAACGTTGTATTGAGGCAAGGCGATCTTTTTGCTTTGCAAGAACTCCTGCAACAGCGTCTTGGCGTCCTTGCCCAAGGTTGTCGGGTCGACCGAAACCAGCACCGGCGCATACAAGCCGCGAATCACTTCACGCGCCGCATCAAAGCCGGCATCCAGAAAAATGGCGCCGAACAAGGCCTCCAGCGTATCGGCCAGGATGGACGGCCGACGGAATCCGCCCGACTTCAGCTCACCCTCGCCCAAACGCAGGAACTGCGACAATTCTATTCTTTGGGCGATTTCATACAGGGATTGCTGCTTGACCAGGTTGGCGCGAACGCGTGACAGGTCGCCCTCATCTATCGTCGCAAAGCTGTCAAACAATAAAGAAGCTACAACACAATTGAGTATCGAATCGCCCAAAAATTCCAGGCGCTCGTTATGCAAAACGCTGTGGCTGCGATGTGTCAGTGCCTGCTGCAACAATGCAGCATCCTTGAACACATGGCCTAGCCTTTTTTGCAATAATTGATCATCCATACTAAGACTGACTATTCCTTCATTTTGGCAGGTGCGCCAGTTTTTGCGGTCGTACCTTCGTAATCCATCACGAGGCTGGCAGGTCCGGCCAAAGGTATTTTTTTCTGGTAGGAAAAGCTGACGTCAAAACCGGAATCGCCTTTGGTGATCACCAGGTCCCTGCCCCTGATGGACTCCAGGTAGCCGACGTCGGCCTGCTTGTCGAACGCCTGCATGATCTCGCTTGGCGTGGTTCCTGATGCCTTGGCGGTAACGATGGCTTTTTTAATGCCGACAAACTCAATCACCGTAGGCACCACTTTTGCGCCGATCATCACCAGCACCCCGAGTATCCCCAAGGTCAGTATCAGACCGATCAGGGAGAGGCCTTGCTGGCGAGCCAAATGACGTTCTCTATTTTTCAACATACACAATCCTGTCAGATTAATTATTGAAAACTGCCTATGCGCTTGAGATCACCCAGGTTCATCCAGATGAAGAAAGCTTTGCCAACGATATTCTGATCGGGCACAAATCCCCAGTAACGACTGTCTTCGCTATTATCCCGATTATCACCCATCATGAAGTAGTTGCCTTCAGGGACGGTGCATGCGAAACCTTCCGAGTTGTAGCTGCACAGGTCGCGATAGGCGAAATCATACGGGTCCTTTACAAACGTCGGCGCGGCCTCATTATTGAGTATCCGGTGCTGCACGCCAGTCAGATTTTCTTTGAACTGCTGCGAATAGCTGAGGCGCTCATCATCCAGGAAATCCGGCAAAGGCTGATAAGAAACCTCTTTACCATTCACCGTTAAACGTTTGTTTTTATATACTATTTTATCACCTGGAACACCGACTACGCGCTTAATATAATCCAGCGACGGATTTCGTGGGTATTTGAACACCATCACGTCGCCACGCTGCGGATTGTTGACCTCTAGCACTTTTTTATTCAGTACAGGAAGCCGAATCCCGTATGTGTATTTATTGACAAGAATCAAGTCGCCGACATACAAAGTCGGCAACATGGAGCTGGAAGGTATCTTGAACGGCTCCCATAAGAAAGAGCGCAGAAAGAACACCAGCGCAATCACCGGGAAGAAGCTGCCGGAATATTCTATCCACACAGGCTGCTTCATCAAGCCGGCCTCGATGTCGGCACGGTTGCTCTGCTGCAGACGTATGCCTTCTGCGGTTAATTTCGCATTGCGCGCATCAAAATCCGCCAATGCCCTGTCGGCCGCCTGGCGGCGCTGCTTGGACAAGTAAAAGGTATCCAGAAACCAGATCACCCCGGTCACCAGGGTCAATACAAACAGGATTAATGCAAAATTGCCTAAAATTGTCTGAAAATTCATTTATCTTCCACTTGTAAAATCGCCAAAAATGCTTCTTGCGGAATTTCCACCGAACCGACCTGCTTCATCCGCTTTTTACCCGCTTTTTGCTTTTCCAGCAGTTTGCGCTTACGGCTGATATCGCCGCCATAACATTTTGCCAATACGTTCTTGCGCAAGGCTTTGACGTTCTCTCGCGAGATAATGTTCGCACCGATTGCGGCCTGAATCGCCACGTCAAACATCTGGCGCGGGATCAGCTCGCGCATCTTGGCGGCGACAGCGCGGCCGCGGTACTGGCTGTTGGCCCTGTGCACGATAATCGCCAGCGCATCGACCTTTTCGCTATTGATCAGCATGTCGACCTTGACCACGTCGGCCGCGCGATATTCCTTGAATTCATAGTCCATCGACGCATAACCGCGCGAGGTGGATTTCAAGCGATCGAAGAAATCCAGCACGATCTCGGCCATCGGCATTTCATAGGTCAGCTTGACCTGTCTGCCGTGGTAGTTCATATCCATCTGCACGCCGCGCTTGGAGGTGCACAAGGTAATCACCGAGCCGACATATTCTTGCGGCATATACAGGTTGACGGTGACGATAGGTTCGCGGATTTCTTCAATTTTAGAAGGGTCCGGCATTTTGGACGGGTTATCCACCATCAGTATGCTGCCGTCGGCCATCACCACTTCATAGATCACCGTCGGTGCAGTAGTGATCAGGTCCATGTCGAACTCGCGCTCCAGGCGCTCCTGCACGATCTCCATGTGCAACAAGCCCAGGAAACCGCAGCGGAAGCCGAAGCCCAGCGCTTGCGATACTTCCGGCTCATACATCAGCGCGGCGTCGTTCAGCTTCAATTTTTCCAGCGAGTCGCGCAGCGCATCGTATTGGTTCGCTTCCACCGGGAACAAGCCGGCAAACACCTGGGGCTGGACTTCCTTGAAGCCGGGCAGAGGTTCGGCAGCCGCTTTACCGACGATGGTAATGGTGTCTCCCACCTTGGCGGCCTTCAGTTCCTTGATGCCGGCAATGATGAAGCCCACCTGGCCGGCAGACAATGAATCGCGCGGCATAGACTTGGGCGTGAATACGCCTACGCTTTCCACCTGGTGCTGGGCGCCGGTGGCCATGAACAATATCTTGTCTTTGGGGCGCAGGGTACCGTTCTTGATACGCACCAGCATCACGACGCCGACATAGTTATCGAACCAGGAGTCGACGATCAGCGCCTGCAGCGGCGCATTCGGATCGCCCTTCGGCGGCGGCACCTTGGCGATCAGGGACTCCAGCACATCCTGCACGCCCAGGCCGGTCTTGGCGGAACAGTGCACGGCATCGGCGGCGTCTATGCCGATGACTTCTTCAATCTCGCTAATCGCATTTTCCGGATCGGCGGACGGCAGGTCGATCTTGTTCAGCACCGGAACAACCTCGACACCCAGATCGATCGCGGTATAGCAGTTGGCGACAGTCTGCGCCTCCACGCCCTGGGAAGCATCCACTACCAGCAAAGCACCCTCGCAGGCAGACAGCGAACGGCTTACTTCATAGCTGAAATCGACGTGGCCCGGAGTATCAATCAGATTCAGGTTATATACCTGTCCATCACGCGCCTTGTATGACAAAGCCGCAGTTTGCGCCTTGATCGTAATGCCGCGCTCGCGCTCAATGTCCATTGAGTCCAGCACCTGGGCCTCCATCTCGCGATCAGCAAGGCCGCCGCAAAGCTGAATGATGCGGTCAGCGAGAGTAGATTTACCGTGGTCAATGTGAGCAATAATCGAGAAGTTGCGGATGTTGTTCATTAATACCAGAAATAATGCGATGAAAAGTTTAATTACAAAAAAGGCGCTCCATGCCGGGCAGACATCCCCAGGCGAGCGCCTCATTTTGGGTTATGCAAAACGCCATTTTACCGGATTTCAGTGTGGAAAGCCGATAAATCATGCTTAACACATTGACAATAAGCGTGAATAATTGCGCTTATTTGCGATTTCCTGTGCAAATCGGCAACGCCGGCAGCAGGACCGGCATTCGAAATATTGCCACATGGATACGAGCCACTTTTACAGCTTGCCCGCGCCCAAAAAACCAGGAAAATGCCCTTGGTCTACCTGCGGCAGCGCCCATTTCTCATCATAGTCAATTCTGGCGAGATACAGGCCATCCGGCATGAAAGTCGGTGCAGACAGGCTGCGGTCGCGGCTTGCCAGCAATTCAGCCATCCAGACGGGCTCCCTGCGCCCGGTGCCGACGAAAATCAGCGAACCGACGATATTGCGCACCATATGGTGCAGGAAAGCGCTGGCGCGCAAGGTAAACACGATCAAATCGCCCTGCTGGCGAATCTGTATATCGTACATCTGCTTGACCGGGGACTTTGCCTGGCAGGACGCAGCGCGAAACACCGTGAAGTCATGTTCGCCTATCAGGTGGGTCACTGCCTCCCTCATCCTGTCCACATCCAGCGGCCGGAATACCCAGCCCGCCCTTTCCGCCCAGATCGGCGAGCGGACCGCGCTATTGTGCACGACATAATGATAGGTACGCGCATAGGCGCTAAAGCGCGCATGGAAATCCGCCTGGGCATCATGGATTGCATCGTCCCTGACCTCATGCGGCACCTCGGTGGCCCACTGCACCGCAATCGACGCCGGCAAAAATGCATTGACGCCGTTCACCCATGAATACATGGCTCTGTCCAGCATGGTGTCAAAGTGGACAATCTGTTCCAGCGCGTGGACGCCGGCATCGGTACGTCCGGCGCATGTGGTCGCTATCGGTGCCTTGGCAAATGCGGCCAGGGCGCGCTCCAGCGTGTCCTGCACAGTATTGCCGTTGGGCTGGGTTTGCCAGCCGCTCCAGGGGCTACCGTTGTATTGGACGCCTAAAACAATACGCTTCAATTCAATTCCATTATCAAGATCATTAGCCGCCACGGCGCATTGTTGACGCGACCGTCTCGACATAAATAAAACGGGCGCCAGCAAGCGGCGCCCGTCCTGGATTATACAAGCCTTAAGGCTATCCTAATTGCGCCAGCATCGCGTGGGCCTTGTGTATCTGATCCGCCGTTCCGCCTTTCAGCACTTCATCCAGCAACTCGCGCGCGCCCTCCTTGTCGCCGATCTCATGGTAGGCCACGGCCAGATCCAGCTTGGTCGCCATCTCCGCATTATAAGCGTGGCCATCGTGCTCGGCGACCCCGGCCGGCTTGTGCTCTTCAGCATCAAGATTCAGGTCAATTCCCGATAAATCGAAATCGTAATTGGCGGGCACCTCTGCTTTCGGCGCTTCATCATGATGTCCGTGCGACATCGAATGGTCCAGGCTCGGCAAGTCCGGAATATCGTCCATGATGTTTGGAACGTGCGCCGGCACTTCATGCGCCACCGGCGCCGCGGATTCAAACGCAATCTCGTTACCATGGTGCAGCGCAGGCGCAAGCTCGAACGGCTCCATGTTCAGGGAGTTCTCTGCATGGTCCAGCATGTCGGCATGCTCGTGCAAGGGCTTGCTTTCAGGAATATCCAGATGCGCCTCGGCAGCATGTGCGGCTTTTGCCGGCTCTTCCGTTCCCAGGTCGAAATCGATGGATTCAAAATCGAGCAGCGAATTTTGTTCCTCATGACGGTCTTCTGCTTTTGCAAGCGGGGCCGCGGATGATTCAGGTATCAGCGGCGCCTCTTCTAGGGGTATGTGAGGTGCGACGTGAGGCGCGTGCGCTTCCGGCGCCGATCCTGTCGGAATATCCAGGTCAAAGTCCAGCGGACCGATATCCATCGCATGCCCCGCATCCAGATGTTTCGTTGCATCCTCGGAGCCGTGCTCACCTGCCTTGGCAGAAGCAGTATCGATGATGCTGATGGATTCCAGCATGTCTTGCGACAGGGAGTTTGCCAGCAAGGCCTCAGGGTCAAGGTCTTCCAGCGGCTGTGTCGACGAACCCAATGCTGCAGCAGTGCTCAGGGCATCGGACGCCTTGCCGCCGGCATACAATGGATTGCCGGGTTCCAGCATGATGCCCATCGATGCCGCCTGAGCCCACTCCTCGCCTTTGCCGCCCGTCATGCCATACAACTCGCTGGCCAGCCGTTCAAAAGATTTGGTGTCTTTGCGATTGGAATAAATCTCCAGCAGCTTGACGCGTACAGCATGCCTGTCGGGCTGGGTGCGCAACGCTTCCTTCAGGATTTCTTCCGCTTGAGAATCCCTGCCATAGGCAATGTATACATCGGCCTCCGCGACCGGATCCACTTCATTGGCGTCCAGCTGGCTGGCTGAAGGCGCAAAATTGGAATTGAATACGCTGTTATTGGTATCGACGCTTTGACCGCCGGTGGAGCCGAACATGGAGTTCGCCTTCATGCTGGAACCGGTCAGGATACTGTCTTCAAATTGCTGCAATTTTTTCTTGCGGCGGCTGGTGAAGATGCCGTAAGCACCCAGCAGGGCAACCACGATACCGGCAAAAGGCAGCATCAGGGGATTATCCATCAAGCCGTCAAAGAAGCCCGGTTCTGGCGGCGGCGGAGGCGGCAACACCTTGTGCTTGGGTGCCGTCTTGGCCGACGCTACAACGCTGGCATTGGCCGCTGCGGCGGCTGATGCTGAAGCAGGCGCAGCTGCCGTAGCGGCAACTGCGGCTGGTTTGGAAGCCGGAGCGGCAGCCGGCTGGGTTTCAGCCTTTACTTCCGGTTTGGCATTGGCTGCGGCCTGCTTGGCTGCCAGATCCTTGTCCTTGACTTCGAGTATTTTTTGCAGGTCGCCGACATTCTTTTCCAGTTCCTTGACACGGGTATTGGCGTCTGCAATGGCTTTATCTTTGGCCAGCTTGTCTTCTTCAGCGAGCGGCTTGCCGGTGCCGGCTTTTACGGCTCCTGCAGCGTCCGGATTGGCCTTGGACAATTTCAGCTTGTCGGCGGCCTCATTGGTTGCCGTCGGCAATTCTTTTACCTTGGCGGTGATACTGCCGCTGGCGCCCTGCCGCGTGGCGGTGGCTTTTTCTGCAGGGGCCCTGGCTACCTGCCCCGCCAGCTTATTCCTGTAGGCGCTGAAATCTGCCGCATGCGCCATGACCACGGAATGCGCCTCGCCGCTACCGGCGGAACGCGCCGTATCTGCATCCGGAACGGTCAGTATCTGGCCCGCTTTCAGGCGGTTCATATTATTGCCGGCAAATGCCTGCGGATTTGCCCTGTACAAGCTGACCAGCATCTGATCCAGCGAGACGCCATCGGGCTTGTAGGCACCGGCGATCTTGCTTAAGGTATCGCCGCTCTTTACCTGGTAATCTCCGGCGGGCTTAGCCGCTGCGGCGGTTTCCTGCGGTCTGCTGGCGGGCCTTCTGGTCGGCGCGACAGGGGCGGATACCGGCGGCGGAGCGCTAGGCCTTGCCTGCGTCTGGGCCTGAGCTTGAGTCTGTGGGCTTGGCGCCTGCGACGACGGAGTCGCTATGCTGACCGGGTTCGCCACTTGCGCGGATTGGCTATTCCTCAAGTCGGCGGGATCCAGCAAGAACGTGTATTCACGCAACAACTTGCCATTGCTGGAGTTCAATTCCAGCAGCAAATCCACGAAAGGCTCATTCATTGCCTGCGAAGAGCTTACCCGGATCACATATCCTGGGCCGCGCGGTTCAACCACAAAGCGCAACGAGGTCAGTGCCGGATTAAAGTCGATATTGGCTTGCTTAAAAGCGTCTGCAGAGGCCAGTTTGGGAACTAGCGAGCCGATATCTTCCTTGCTCGGAGATGTGAGTTCTATCTCCGCACGCAAGGGCTGACCAAGGGCGGAGAGTACAGTCAGACGTCCTAGGCCAGTAGCATTTGCGCCAGTAGCAAGCAGCAATAGCGCTGAAGCTACTGCGGCTCCCAGCGCTTTGCGCCCCAACAACATGGATGGCGAGCGTTTATAGTTATGCATTTTATAGGACATTTTTGGGAATTAGGGATACTCGAATACTGTTAAGTACGGCGATTACATCACACCACGTTGCCGGAATTTGCTGCCAATTCCTGCCATATGGACGTAATCGGGGTCATGTGTCGCAATCCATGTGAGTACTCGCCCACAAATGCGCCACTCTTACATTATCGTCTTCTTGACATGCGCTACCCGCGAAAGCCCGATCATTACCTGTCGTGAACGCTAAGTAAGACCTGTAACACTTGTTTCAAGATAACATCAGCTACCTAGCCCCGCAAGCTTAACTCTATTTACTATTATGGTAAATACATTAAGAACCTAAGTAATTTAGAACTCATTCCATAAATAGTCCATTTCATAAATAGCCGCGGAATGCCACTTATGAGATGGGTTCTGCCTATAGTATAAATCCTTGTTGCCGTTTGACAATGAAAAGTAGAGGGCTAAAAGCTTTTCTCGACCCAGTTTGTCGCATTTCAGGTAAACAGCAACCCTTGAAAACAAAAAAGGAGTGACGAATCACTCCTCCTTTACAAACAAACATCGGTTTAGATTATTAATCTGCTATCAGGATGCGCAGCATGCGGCGCAATGGCTCGGCCGCACCCCACAATAACTGGTCGCCGACGGTAAAGGCGGACAGGTATTCGCCGCCCATTTGCATCTTGCGCAGACGTCCTACCGGGATGGTCAGGCTGCCGGTAACCGCCGCCGGAGTCAAATCCTTCATCGACGACTCCCTGTCGTTCGGCACAACCTTGACCCATTGGTTATTGCTGGCGATGATATCGTTGATCTCATCCAGCGGGACATCCTTTTTCAGCTTGATGGTCAGGGCCTGGGAGTGGCAGCGCATCGCCCCGATGCGGATGCACAGGCCGTCGACCGGGATCGCCGGGCTGCCGAAAGCTTCGCCCTTGCCCAGGATCTTATTGGTTTCCGCGCCGGCTTTCCATTCTTCCTTGGAAACACCGTTGCCCAGATCCTTGTCTATCCAGGGAATCAGGTTGCCGGCCAGCGGCACGCCGAATTGCCTGGTTTCGTCGGCGGACAGGGAATGCTGCTTTGCCAGCACCTTGCGATCTATTTCCAGAATGGCGGCTGCCGGATTGTCCAGCAGGGCTTTGACTTCCTGGTTGATGCTGCCGAACTGGGTCAGCAATTCGCGCATATGCTGCGCGCCGCCGCCGGAGGCGGCCTGGTAGGTCATTGAACTCATCCAGTCCACCAGATTGTGCTGGAACAAGCCGCCCAAGCCCATCAGCATGCAGGACACTGTGCAATTGCCGCCGACATAGTTCTTGACGCCGCGGCTCAGCGCCGTTTTGATGACGTCCAGATTGACCGGATCCAGCACGATGATCGCATCGTCTTTCATGCGCAGCGTAGAGGCCGCGTCTATCCAGTAGCCGTCCCAGCCTGCGGCACGCAATTTAGGGAAGATTTCCGTCGTGTAGTCGCCGCCCTGGCAGGTAATAATAATGTCGCACTTCTTCAATGCATCAATATCATTCGCGTCTTTCAATGTCTTTTCGTTCTTTGCCATTGCAGGGGCCGTGCCGCCTGTATTGGAAGTTGAAAAAAACACGGGCTCAATATGGGCGAAGTCGCCCTCTTCCTGCATGCGTTGCAGCAGTACCGAACCCACCATTCCACGCCAGCCTACCAGACCTACTAGTTTCATCATCTTTCCCTAAACAATCGCAGGACATCCCTGCCTTTCAACTTCGAATTACCCCAGCGCCCTTACCACGGCCTCGCCCATCTCCGCCGTGCCGACCTTGGTCGTGCCGGCCTCGTAGATATCCGGCGTGCGCAAGCCTTGCGCCAATACTTTCTTGACCGCGTTTTCTATGCGGTCGGCCTGCTCGGCCTTGCCCAGCGAGAAGCGCAGCATCATCGCTGCCGACAAGATGGTCGCCAGCGGATTGGCCACGCCCTTGCCGGCGATATCTGGAGCAGAACCATGCGAAGGTTCATACAATCCCTTGTTGTTGGCGTCCAGCGAAGCCGACGGCAACATGCCGATAGAGCCGGTCAGCATCGCCGCCGCATCGGACAGGATGTCACCGAACATGTTGCCGGTCACCATCACGTCGAATTTTTTCGGCGCGCGCACCAGCTGCATCGCCGCGTTATCGACGTACATATGATCCAGCTCAACATCCGGATACTCTTTATGCACATCGGTCACGATATCCTTCCAGAACTGGAAAGTCTCCAGCACATTGGCCTTGTCCACACTGGTCAAGCGCCTCGAGCGTTTTTGCGCAGCCTGGAAAGCGACATGGGCAATACGGCGTATCTCGCCCTCAGCATAGCGCATTGTGTCGAAACCTTCGCGCTGCCCCTTGAAAGCGCCATCCGGCGCAATACGCACGCCGCGCGGCTGGCCGAAATAGATGTCGCCGGTCAGTTCGCGAATGATCAGGATATCCAGGCCAGACACCACTTCCGGCTTCAGCGTGGAAGCGCCGGCCAGTTCCGGATACAAAATTGCCGGGCGCAGATTGGCGAACAGGTTCAGGTTCTTGCGCAGGCCCAGAATGGCTTGCTCAGGACGCAGCGAACGCTCCAGCGTATCGTATTTCCAGTCGCCTACCGCACCGAACAGGATCGCATCGGCCTGTTGCGCCAGCTTTAAGGTGCCCTCGGGCAGCGGATGTCCATGCGCGGCGTAGCCGGCGCCGCCCACCGGGGCCATTTCCATCTCAAAAGACTCGCCCAGGGTATTCAATACCTTGACGGCTTGCTCGATAATTTCCGGACCTATGCCGTCACCCGGCAAAATTGCGATTTTCATTTTTATATGCAGACTTAAGAAAAAAAGTACAAATCAAATAATCAGATCGTATTCGCCAGCCAGGGTTGCGCCGCCAGATGGCGCTCTTCGAAGGCGCGTATCTTGTCTGCCTGGCGCAGGGTCAAGCCGATGTCGTCCAGGCCGTTAAGCAGGCAATATTTGCGGAAAGTATCCACTTCAAATGGATAGCTGGCGTCGCCGTTGGACGTAACCACTAACTGTTTTTCCAGGTCGACGATCAGCCTGAAGCCGGGAAAAGCCTTGACCTGGTTGAATAAATCATCGATCTGCTGCTCGGACAAGACGATCGGCAGCAAGCCGTTCTTGAAGCAGTTATTGAAAAATATGTCGGCAAAACTAGGCGCAATCACCGCCCTGAAGCCAAATTGATCCAGCGCCCACGGCGCATGCTCGCGTGAAGAGCCGCAGCCAAAATTCTTGCGGGTCAGCAGTATCGATGCCCCTTGGTAACGCGGCTGGTTCAACACAAAATCAGGATTCAACGGACGCTTGCTGTTGTCCATGCCCGGTTCGCCATGATCCAGGTAGCGCCATTCGTCAAACAAATTCGGACCGAAACCGGTACGCTGTATCGACTTCAGGAACTGCTTGGGAATGATGGCATCGGTATCCACGTTCGCCCTATCCATAGGGGCGACCAGGCCATCATGTACAGTAAATTTTTCCATGTTCACACTTTATTTTTTAGTCGCCGCGCCTTCGACGGCTTCACCTGCTTTTTTGACGTCCTTGCCGAAACCTTCCATAGTATTGCAGGCACTCAGCACAAATACGCACATACCCAGGATAAAGAGTTTTTTCATGTCGATTCCTTTCTTAATTCAATTCTTTAATTCAATTTTTGATCTGTAACTCAGGACACTAGCGCAAGCTGCGAACATCAACAAAATGGCCGGCAATACCTGCCGCTGCCGCCATCGCGGGAGAGACCAGGTGGGTGCGCCCGCCCTGCCCTTGCCGGCCCTCGAAGTTGCGATTGGATGTAGAGGCGCAACGCTCGCCCGGCTCCAGCCTATCGGCATTCATCGCCAGGCACATGGAACAACCCGGCTCGCGCCATTCGAATCCTGCATCGCGGAATATCCTGTCCAGCCCCTCGCGTTCAGCCTGATCCTTCACCAGGCCCGAACCCGGCACCACCATCGCCAGCTTCACGTTCGACGCGCGATACTTGCCGCGCACGATCGCCGCCGCCGCGCGCAAATCCTCGATACGCGAGTTGGTGCAGGAGCCGATAAATACCTTGTCGATACGGATGTCGGAAATCGCGGTGTTCGGCGTCAAGGCCATATATACCAGGGCCTTTTCCATTGCATCCCGCTTGACTGCATCTTTTTCCTTGTCCGGATCGGGGACGCGGCCATCGATGGAAACCACCATTTCGGGCGAAGTGCCCCAAGTCACTTGCGGCGTGATTTCTGTGGCATCCAGCGTGACGACCATATCAAATTTTGCGCCGGCGTCAGTATGCAGCGTGCGCCAGTATTCCACCGCTCGGTCCCAGTGAGGCCCCGCCGGAGAGAACGGACGCCCCTTGACGTAGTCTATCGTGGTCTGGTCGACCGCGACCATGCCGGCGCGCGCACCCGCCTCAATGGCCATGTTGCAGACCGTCATGCGGCCCTCCATGGACAGGCTGCGTATGGTGGAACCGGCAAATTCAATCGCGTATCCGGTGCCGCCGGCAGTGCCGATCTTGCCGATGATAGCCAGCACTATATCCTTGGCGGTCACGCCGGCAGGCATCACGCCATCCACCTGCACCAGCATGGATTTGGATTTTTTGGCGAGCAGGGTCTGGGTCGCCAGCACATGCTCCACTTCCGACGTGCCTATGCCATGCGCGAGACAGGCAAACGCACCATGGGTCGACGTATGCGAATCGCCGCATACGACCGTCATACCCGGCAGGGTCGCGCCCTGCTCAGGTCCGATCACATGCACGATGCCCTGGCGCTTGTCGGCCATGCTGAAATAAGTCAGGTCATAGGTCTTGGCATTGGCATCCAGGGTCTCTACCTGCAGGCGCGAAGTCGGGTCCTCGATGCCATTGATGCGATTTGTGGTGGGAACGTTATGATCCGCCACCATCAGGTTGGCGGAATTGCGCCACGGCATGCGTCCGGCCAGCTTCAGGCCCTCAAAGGCTTGCGGACTGGTCACTTCATGCAACAGGTGCCGGTCTATATACAATATGGATGTGCCATCGTCATCCGCATGCACCACATGGGATTCCCAAAGTTTGTCGTAAAGCGTTTTAAGCATGATCTGCAACCTGAAATAGTGCGTAAGCTGTAATTTAGCTTTTGATTATGCCACAATTGTGCAACGCAAAACCACGCTAAAAGAAGACGAGACGACACATTTTTCAAGATAAAAAATCAAGAAGGCTATCAACTACCAAATTTTCATCAGAAAATTCAAATAAAGCGCGGTTTTTGCCAGTTTTTATTCAGACCGGTAATTGCACTTATTGAACCAAAACGGGGCATTGACATACGGCACACCCGCAAAGCGAAAAAATCCAATAACAAATCAGCCATGCGCGGTGAGGGGGAGTGTCGCCGAATCACCGGATATCGCACCGAGTAGTCAGCACTCCCAGTCAATGGACCCCGTTTGACAAAAAGCCGGATCGCACGTGCAATCCAACTAGCGAAGCTTCACGTCTCCGCATTGCGCACGGTGCCGCAAGGCATGATCCATCAATACCAATGCCAGCATCGCTTCGGCGATCGGCGTCGCGCGTATGCCGACGCAAGGATCATGGCGGCCAAAGGTCTCCACCATCACCGGGTTGCCGTCCTTGTCTATCGAGCGGCGCGGAATGCGAATGGAAGAAGTCGGCTTGATCGCGATCGATACTGTGACGTCCTGGCCGGTTGAAATGCCGCCCAATACGCCGCCGGCGTTATTCCCAATGAAGCCCTCAGGCGTAATCTCATCGCCATGCTCGGAGCCGCGTTGCGCAACAGACTTGAATCCGGCCCCAATCTCCACGCCCTTGACGGCGTTGATACCCATCATCGCATAAGCGATATCGGCATCCAGCTTGTCGTAAATAGGCTCGCCCAATCCTGCCGGCACATTGCTGGCGACCACATCGATCCTAGCGCCGATGGAATCGCCGTCCTTGCGCAGGGCATCCATATAGGCTTCCAGTTGCGCAATCAAGGCAGCGTCTGCGGTCGGTGCAAAAAACGGATTGTCCTTGACGTGTTCCCAGGACTGGAACGGAATCGCTATATCGCCCAGTTGGCTCATGCCGCCTTTAAATACCGTCCCATATTGCTGGTGCAGCCATTTCTTGGCGATCGCGGCGGCGCCGACCACCGGCGCGGTCAGCCGCGCAGAAGAGCGGCCGCCTCCGCGCGGGTCGCGGATGCCGTATTTATGCCAATACGTATAGTCGGCATGGCCCGGCCGGAAGGTTTCGACAATATTTCCGTAGTCCTTGCTGCGCTGGTCCTCATTGCGGATCAGCAATGCAATCGGCGTGCCGGTGGTTTTGCCTTCATAAATACCGGACAGGATTTCTACGGTGTCGGGTTCCTGGCGTTGCGTCACATGCCGTGAAGTTCCCGGCTTGCGCCGGTCCAGATCTGTTTGAATATCCGCTGCGGACAACTCCATGCCCGGAGGGCAGCCGTCTACGACGCAGCCTATCGCTGGGCCGTGGGATTCGCCAAAAGTCGTTACGGTGAACAGGGTTCCAAAAGTATTGCCAGACATAAATATGCAGTATTGATTAGCCGGATTGGCAGGATTCGTACAATTCTAACAGCGATAGGCACTCCGATACGGCAAAGAAACTGCAGCAATCCAACAAATGCCGATGAAATTAAAAATTAAATTCATCATTTATCTGAATATCCGACGATTTCTGATGTTTTCTTTTGGTAATCTTGTTTTATACTCTTCGGAAGTCTACTGAACGTCAGCTACAATCGAGCTGGCTGTTTGCGCATATAGTGTGAAAGAACGCTCATTAATTTTTCGTCAGCATCTGTGAAAAGAAAGATAAGTCCATTTATGGAGTCGTACATCAGATGAACGCAATGATCCACTCTTCGGAAGACGACCTCGTTTTCCTGGACGAACCGGAAGCGAGTGATATTTCGGCGACTGCAAGGCCACAGCCCACGTGGCGGATCATGATCATAGACGACGATCCCGACGTACATTCAGCGACGACCTTTGCGCTGGGCAGCCTGGAGATCCAGCACCGCGCACTGAGCTTCCTGCACGCCTATTCCGCCGCCGAAGCGCGCGACATCCTGCGACAGGAAAGCGATATCGCCATCATCCTGCTGGACGTGGTGATGGAACAGGAAGACGCCGGCCTGCAGCTGGTCAGCCATATCCGCAAGACCCTGGGCCTGGCGGACGTGCGCATCATCCTGCGCACCGGCCAGCCAGGCTACGCCCCGGAAATCGACGCCATCCGCGATTACGACATCAACGACTACAAGACCAAATCCGAACTGACCCGCACCAAGCTGTACACCGCCGTTACCTCCGCCATCCGCTCCTACGAACAAATCTGCGCCATCTCCGCCAGCCGCCGCGGCCTGGAGCTGATCATCAATGCCAGCACCGAACTGATGGCGCTGCAGGGCTTGCAGAACTTTGCCTCGGGCGTGCTGGTACAGATCTCGGGCCTGCTGGGGTTGGACGCCGAGGGCCTGGTGTGCGCCCGTCAGGGCGGCCTGGAGCAGGAAGCGGACTTGCGCATCATCGCCACCACTCCGGCCTTTGCGCCTTGGCTGGACCAGAACCTGCACCAAGTGCCGCAGCCGGCCATCTTCGAGCGGGTGCAGCGCGCGCTGCAGGAGCGACGCCACCTGTATGAGAGCGACACCACCACGCTGTATTTCAGCAATGCGGCGCAGCGCGACTTTACCGTGTACCTGGATAGCGGCCTGTACTTGGGCGAAATGGAGCGGCGCCTGCTGGAGGTGTTTTGCAGCAATATCTCGGTCGGCCTGGACAATGTGATGCTGGCCTCGCGCCTGCATAACTATGCATTCTATGATCCCTTGACCGGCCTCTCCAACCGCCTGAAGCTGTTGCAGACCCTGAACGAGACCTTGCTGTCGCCGCTAAGGGCGCAGAGCACGCTGTCCCTGATCGATATCGACCATTTTGCCGAGACCAATGATGCCTTGGGCCATCAGTTCGGCGATATGCTGCTGTGTTCGGTGGCGAACCGGCTGGTGGCGTATTTCGGCGCCGATTGCCAGCTGGCCCGGGTCGGCGGCGATACCTTTGCGCTGTTGGGGGACGAGGCGATGGTGTGCCCGGAGGCGATCCTGGGCTTGTTCAACCGCCCTTTCGAGGTGGACCGGCAGGAGGTGCAGCTATCGGCCACCATCGGCCTGGTGAAACTGGCGGAATACGACGGCCAGGGGTCGGAGGCCCTGAAAGACACGAATATTGCATTGAAGCGGGCCAAGACCCATCAGCGCGCCGGGCATGTGTATTTTACCCGTGACATGGGGGTCGAGATCCGTGAGCGGGTACGCTTGATGCACGCATTGCGGGGAGCGTTCGAGAATCAGAAGCTGTTCCTGGTGTTCCAGCCGCAGATCGATATGGCCAGCGGCCGTCCGGTCGGGGCGGAGGCTTTGTTGCGCTGGAGGACAGATGACGGCAAGTTTGTGCCGCCGGACCAGTTTATCCCGATCGCGGAGTATTCAGGACTGATCGTGGACATCGGCGAGTGGGTGTTGCGCACCGCCTGTGAAGAGCTGGTGCATCTGCGCAGCCTGGGCTATACCGATTTCCAGATGGCGATCAATGTGTCGCAGGCGCAATTCTCGCATCCCTTGTTCATGCAGTCGCTGCACCGGGCCTTGCAGGATACGCAGGTGCCGCCGGAGTGCCTCGAACTGGAGATCACGGAGTCGATGGCGATGAAGGACCCGGACCTGTTGATCAAGACTTTGTACCAGATCAAGCAGTTGGGCATCAGTATCTCGATCGACGATTTCGGCACCGGCTTCTCTTCCCTGAGCTATCTGCAGAAGCTGGATGTGGACCGGCTGAAGATCGACCGCGCCTTCGTCAATGAGATCAAGGATGCGTCGTCCGACGCCAGCATTGCGAAGATGGTGATCCAGTTGGGGCAGAACCTGGGCTTGTCGGTGATCGCCGAGGGGGTCGAGAGCGAGATGCAAGCGAGCACGCTGCGTTCTTTCGGCTGCCACCTGGCGCAGGGCTATCTGTTTGCCAAACCCATGTCCAGGGATGATTTGCATGCATGGCTGGCGCTCTCGATGCCGAATTGAGCAAAGACCGATTCCCGCAGGAAACAGGCGCCACACCGCGAGGTTGGCGCCTTTTTATTTCCTGACGCACATCTGCCATCCAATGGCCCGCCCCATTAAAGGGTATATTAGCTATTGCATATATTCATCGGCGCATTTACTGTCAAAATCATCACCGATCTGAATAAATTTTTGTTCCCTTTTCTCCCCGGACAGGACCACTATGAGCACTCAACTGAACACCGAGCATTTCTGGATGCCATTCAGCGCCAATCGGCAATTCAAATCCAAGCCGCGCCTGATGGTTGCGGCCGAAGGCATGCACTACACCACGGACGATGGACGCAAGATACTGGATGGCACCGCAGGTTTATGGTGTGTAAACGCCGGGCACTCGCATCCGAAAATCGTCAGCGCCATCCAGCAGCAAGCGGCGAAGCTGGATTTTGCGCCGACCTTCCAGATGGGGCATCCGCTGGCATTTGAGGCGGCCAGCGCACTGGTGTCGATTGCGCCGCCCGGCTTGAACCGGGTGTTCTTCTGCAATGACGGCTCGGAAGGCGTGGACACCGCATTGAAGATTGCACTCGCCTATCACCGCGTGCGCGGGGATGGCTTGCGCCACAAGCTGATAGGCCGCGAACGCGGCTATCACGGCGTGGGCTTCGGCGGCATCTCGGTCGGTGGCATCGCCGGCAACCGCAAGCACTTCGGCCCTGCCCTGCCTGCGGTGGACCATCTGCGCCATCCCTT
>Ga0210384_10001544_pt1 | contig 30997 bp, 27 predicted proteins | sample IncBWH2MmetaG_FD_160574 | JGI IMG/M metagenome (GOLD analysis project Ga0210384, IMG submission 160574) | Forest soil microbial communities from Barre Woods Harvard Forest LTER site, Petersham, Massachusetts, United States - Inc-BW-H-2-M | ecosystem: Environmental > Terrestrial > Soil >...
GCTCCCCTCGACCCCGATCGGCTGGGCGAACTGATCAGCGCGGTCCTGACTCGTTCGAGCGTCTCCCGGGAGTTCCGGGATGCAGTCTACGCGAAGACCCGGGGGAACCCGTTCTACACTCGAGAGGTCCTCCAGTCGCTGGCCGATGCCGGGGCCATCTACCGGACGTCGGAGGGGTGGGCGTGGGGTTCGGTTTCCACGATCACCGTGCCCCTCAGCGTCGGCCGGACGATCGAAGCGCGCGTTGCCCGACTCGACGAGGCGAGCCTGAGCGTCGTGCGCGTCGCGTCGTTGTTGGGCCTGGAGTTTCCGCTCGACCTGCTCCGAAAGGTATCGGAGGCGAACGATGACGTGCTTCTGAAATCACTCGACAAGGCGGTTCAGGCCAAGCTGCTGATGGAAACGACCTCTCCCGACCGAAGCCCCGGCTACCAGTTCTCTCACCCATTGATCCAAGAGGTTCTCGAGGGGCAGGCCAGCCGGGCTCGGGCACAGAAGGTCCACCTTCGTGCGGCGAACGTGCTGGAGGAGACGTATGGCGCCCTAGCGAAGGAGCATGCGGCGAGCCTCGCCTATCACTACTACCGGGGGAACGATGCGATCCGGGCGCTCGAGTACTCCGCCGAAGCGGGCGACCGCGCGGCCATCGTGTTCGCCCGAGGGGAAGCCGTGAATCATTACCGCACCGCCCTCGAGCTGCTCCGCGGAGGGCAAGATCCGCCGCTCCAGTGCCGCCTCAAGGAGGCGCTGGCGGATCAGTTGCGGGGCCTCTCCGAGATCACCTCGGCAGCGACCCTCTATGAGGAGGCCGGGCACGATTGGGAGGCGATCGGCCATCGGAGGGCGGCCGGCGATTGCCTTCGGAAGGCGGCTGAGTGCTTCCAGGGCTCGTTGGTGCACTCGTTAGGGCACGAGAAGGAGCTCCGGCAACACGCCTTGAGATTGCTCGAAAGCGAACCCCACGGGGCATCGCTCGTCCAACTCTACCTGTCGAACGCCCTCAACACCTCCGACGAAGGACGGGTCCAGGAGGCCCGAGGGGAGTATGAGCGGGCCCTCGCGTTGGCCCAGAGCCTCGGGGACATCGAAAGCGAAGCGTCGGCGTACCTTCGTTTGGCCTACTGCGCCTCCACCGAGCACCCGGAGGAATTCATGGAGTTCACCAAGCAGGGCGCGAGCGTCGTGGAGGCGCATCATCTCACCGGACCATCGTCCGGGCTGCTCCAGGTAAACCGGACGGTGCATGCCTACCATTTCGTTGGCGAGGTCCGCGAACTGGTCACGATGGTCGAAGCGGCGCTCCGAGCGGCTCGGGCCGTCAACGACCTCGAGCTTGAGAGCTGGTTCATGGGGCTCGCACTGCCATGGGTGCTGCTTCACGCTGGCGACCTCCGGATCGCGTGGGCCAACATGGAGGAGCGGCGCCATCGGTACCAGTCGGTGGGTCTGGTCGGATGGGCCTCGGACTCGCAGTCCGTGGGGGTACGGGCGTGGGTCGGAACGCTCCTCGGACCCCTCGACCGCGCGGAGAGCCTGCTCGCCGAGTCGCTCGAGGCCGGGCGGCACCATCCGCAATGGTACACCGATGCGATGACCCATCAGTTCCTCGGACGGCTGCGCCTCGCCCAGGACCGGCCACTCGAGGCGATCCCCCACATCGAGGAGGGAGTGTCGTGCCACCGGAAGGCCGGGTTCCCGGCCTGGCAGCTCCAGTGGACGTGCGGGATGCTCGATAGTCTGGTGAGGGCCCACCTACAAGCGGGTCAGCCCGAACCGGCTCGCCAGCGAGCACGGCAAGCCCAGGAGTTCGCCGAGAAGATCGGGAGCGACCCCGCGCGGGGGTACGCTCTGAGGGCACGGGCACTCTGCGCCGTCGATGCGGCTCGGCCAGGAGAAGCCCTGGCGCTGTTGGAGAAGTCTCGGAACATCTGGGGCCGACTCGGGTGGCAGTACGATCTGGGGGTCACCTGGTCCGATACCGCCAACGCCTACGCCGCCAAAGGCGCGAACAAGGACGCCGCGGTCGCTTTCCGCCAGGCGATCGCCGGGTTCAGCGAGGTCGGGGCTCAGCCGGCCATCGAAAACGCTGAGCGTCGACTCGATGGGCTTGCACCATAGCCAGACGTTGCCGGAGGATCTCGATCGCGTCCTGGACGAGAGTATCCTGAAGGGCCGGGCCCCTCCGCTCCTTCAACGATACGGGCACTGGGTGCCGGTCTCCGCACGGCCCGATGCTCTCGGGGATCCTCGCCCCATCTACGCCGGGACATGGGGACGTTCAATCGCCATGGAGATCGCCGGGCCCCTTCCTCGGGCCGCCGAGGCGAGTGTCCGACGCCGGCACGTCACCGTGCCCACAGTCCACCCTCAGATGTCTCGAGGAGAACTCCGAATTTCGGCACTGTCGGCGGAGTGCACTCCTCACTGACAGACGAGACCTCCTCAGCGCGGCATGCGTCTCTGAGCTCGAGCGGTGAGTATATCGGGCGTATGGTTCGAGCCGATGCCCGCCCCCCCGACGGACCGCCCGGGGGCGAGGTCCACCCCCGTGCAGTGCGCCGAACCCGAATCAATTGATGATGATGTCGTCGAGGGTCATGACGACCGTTCCGGAACCCGGGACTATGCTCGCACTCGCGGCGCAGTAATCGGTGTCACCTTTCTGCGGTCCGGAGACACCGGTTGTTAGGCCGAAACTGAACGCAAAGGCGACGGCGTAGAGATCGGTGGCCGAAACCGTCGTGGTCCAGCTCAGCGAGTGGACGTAGTTGAACGGAGTGAACGTGGTCTTGGCGCTACTGATGGCATCCCCACCACCCTTGGTCTGGCCGGGCGTCACCGTTCCACCGGCACTCCAGTTGATCAGCTCGGCCGTCGCCGCCCAGATGCCCTTCGCGTGCTGATTGGGGTCCGAACAGGTCGCGCCGCCCATGGAGAGCTGCACGATCAGGTCGACCGTGAACGTGGCGGTAATGGTCACCAGGCCCCCTTTCTTGGAGAAGTTCAACAGTGCGCCACCGGCCGCATTGTGCAGGGCGCTGCTGCCCGCAGGAAATCCGGAGCAGCTGTGGGCCGAGAGCCCGCCAGAAGCGGTGATCGATCCATTGGAGAGATGGAACGTTGGAGGCAGGTAGGAGTTGAAGGAAGCGCAGCCTGTGGTGGCGGACTTCGAAACGGTAGGAGTAAGAAGCCCCGTATAGGGCGCCTTAAGCAAGATTCTCGCGCCGGCCGGCGTCGCAGCGCTCGCGGGTCCCACCATCACCAGGCTCGTGACGAGCAGGACCTCCGCGATCATCAACCCCGAACCCAACCCCCTCGCGTAGGGGGAGAGCCCCCCCGCCCTAGCTCGGAGCGGCGAAGGGTTCAGGAGCCGGGCACGAGAGACAGGATCGTCGCTCCGGGGCATGGGAGGGGTCAAGGGGACCACACTATTAATGCGCGGGGCCGGTGGCTTTGGCGTCGGCGAAGCGTCATGGCCCCGGGCGGCGTGGAGTTGCTGTGCCGGTGTAGGGCCCCGATTCACCAGAGCCCGGAATCCCCGAGATCACGACCCCCCTCGGACCGCCGGTGATCCAAGCAACCGCGCGTCCTCGACCCGGATTGCCTCTTCTCCGAGTCCGACCCAATTCTTCTGGCGGGCCATCAGGTCCCGCCGGGACTCTCCTCCCTCCGAACCGAAGGCGTGATGGCGGGGGCTGGGACCTAAAGGGGCCAGCCCCAGCGAGATGGTTACCGGCGCTTCGACTTGACGGAGGGGTGTTGCTCGGCGAAGCGGCGGAACCAGGGTAGGTCCTCCGAGTAGGCATTTCCCCACGTTTTCTTCCTATCCCGTCGGATCTCCGCGGGGCTGAGCTCGGAAGACTGCGCGTAGCCGAACACATCGACGACCGTCCGTTCGCCCCGTGGGGTGTAGAGGAACACCGTCTTCGACCCAGCGTACTCGCCGTCCAGGTCTTCCTGGATTCTCACGGCGGGGCTGATGATCGTCATGCGACAGGTCAGCTTCTCCCACCGGCCCTCGTTCCGCTTCTCATAGCTGAGGAGTGTCGTCACGTCGGAGAGGGCCTTCTCCTGGAAATTCCGCACCACAGCCGAGTGGGCCCGGGGGTGGAACGTCTCGTCCTCCATGAAGTCCCAGACGACCTGAAGTGGCGCGTCGTAGACGGCCCCGCGGTCCTCGACATACGTCAGCCTCGGCGAACGAGCCTTGCGCGCCCGCGGACGGCGTTTGCTCGGAGCCCTCACTCCCCGCACTCTCCCGCAGCCATTTCGTCCCGCAGTATCTCCTCGCGGTTTTTTTTCGTTTCGGTTCAGCGACCCGCGCTAGCCTTGGGGAGGCGAGCGATGAATTTCGGGCTCTCCCGCTCCAGGATGAGGTCATCTAGCTTTGAGTCTCCAGAACTCGGATGACGCCAAGAAGGCAAGTGATCGAACGATGGGCGGAGTGCTTTGCCCACCAGGATTGGAAGGCGATGCTCGACCTGTTCACCGACGATGTCGAGCGGTGGGAAGTCGGAGCGAGCCAACGAACCCATGGCAAGGCCGAGTTCGAGAAGGAGGTCCTGCCCGGCCCCGACGTCGTCCGTTTGGGAATACGAGTCGACAGGACGGTCGAGGAGGGCAACGTGGTGGTTGCGGAGGGGCTCGCGCACATCTACAAGAAGGACGGCGAGAAGATCGCCGTTCAGTACTGCGACATTTTCGAATTTGAGGGAGAGAAGGTACGGCGGATCACCGCCTACGGGGCGGTCGTCTAGAAAGGGGCACGAAGAATCTGGTCGAAGCGTCCAAGCTGGGTTTTTGGACGACTCACCCTCTTCGCCCGTGGGTGCCTCCCTTCGGAATCGGAGTCCGGGCCGACTCGCCGTTGGACCCTCGCTTCATGTCGATCGATCGGGAGCTGACGATTCGTGCAGGGGTTCCCGCTACTGGGAAGGCGGTCCATCGTCGAGGCGGAGTCCCTCGGGGGAGGGAACTCCCCGCTTATCGGAACATGGACGGAGGCAGCGTGACTCCCGTGTAATCCCCGATCACGGCGGCGGAGTAGGGGGCGTTCAGCTGATCGAACCCGGAACCCACCACGTTGGTCATGCCGTACTGGAACACGATGTGCCGGCTTGCGTCGAGCACGAACACCCGGTCGTTGAACTGGTCCGTGATCAGCAGGTCGCCGCCGCGGAGCTCCACGACGCACGTGGGATTCGGCTGCGGGTTGCTGGAGCCACTGAGGTTCGTCGAGTAGTGGAAGACCACCTGACGGGTGCCGTTGATCTCGACGATCCGGTTGTTCCCCGAGTCGGCGATGAGCGTGTTGCCGCTCGACAATCGGCTCGCGAAGGCGACGATGTGGAGCCCATGCCCGTACTGCCAGACGATGTGACCCGTCTGGTTCACCTGGATCACCCGGTTGTTGTTCTCGTCGGCGATCAACAGGTCGCCGTTGGCGAGTCGCTCGGCGCTGTTGGGGGCATTGAGCGCCCCCGCGCCGCTCGTGGGCCCGTAGGAGCGAACGATCTTGTGGGAGAGGCTCACCTCGATGACCCGGTTGTTGGCCTGGTCGACGATCAGAATGTCGTGGTTGGGGAGTTGGATCGCGAAGACGGGCACGTTCAGCAGGCCGGTCGTGTTCCCTGCGACCCCGGCACTGCCGTACTGCCAAACGATGGTCCCGCCCGAGTTCACGACGATCACCCGGTTGTCGGAGCAGGTCGAGGTCCCAGTGCCCGCGATCAGGGTCAGGCCGCCGGCGAGGCGCTCGGCATCGTTCGGGGCGATCACCGCTCCGGGCCCGGGGTTGCACCGGCTCGAATTGCCGGAGCCGAAGCTCCAGACGATCTGCTTGGTGAGCGGATTCACCTCGATCACCCGGTTGTTGAACTGGTCGGTGATGAGTAGGTCGCCCGCCTGATTGAATCCCGGATGTCGGGCCGCGGGAGCGCCCAGGCCGATCGACGCGAGCGCCGCGATCAGGGAGGGGTTCGTTAGGTTCGGTGAAGAGGTGCTCCCGATGGAGACGAAGCTCAGGTTGCCCTTCTGGCCGTTCGCGCAGGTGAAGAATTTCGGGCCCTGCCACGTGCCGCCGGTGGCCGCCGCCAGGTCGCAGCTGGCGTTCAGGATGTGGGCGACGTTCGCGCGTACGATCGAGCCGTTCGGCCCGCCCCCGGTCCGGCTGGCCGGCCACTGCTTGGAGAGCGGGTCGGTCACGCCGTTGTAAAGGGAGATCGTGTCGACCGTGCAATTGCCGCCGAGCGAGGCGGCACACTGTCCCCCGTGTTGGGCCAGCCATGCGATCGACTGGGAGACCGTCGAGGTCTGAGAAACGGTCCACCCCTCGCATTTGGGGCTGCTGCCGACGCTGAAGTTGTAGGCAGGCTCGCACGTGGGGCTGAGGCAGATCTTGCCGCAGAAGGTACTGTAATCCGACGCGCTCACCGAGTAGTTCACCGCGTACCCCGGCGCGCGCGGGGCCGTTGAACCGATCAGGACGACCACGTGATGGGCCGAAGTCGCCCAGTTGAATCCGGCGGTGCCGAGCGCCCCGTAGAGCGCGGTGATCGAGGAGGAGTGCAGGATGTTGTCCGACAGGTCGGAGTCGCCGTATACATAGCCCGTGCCGAGTACCGCCGTCCGGAAGCTGTGGTTGACGGCCGCCTGGAGCCCTCCCGCGGCGGTAAAGTTCTGGACGTCCACGTGGAAGGCGCTTCCGTCCCCATCATCGTACGCGTCGACCGAGGCGAAGAAATCGGCCATGGCGAACGAGATGTTGGAACCGGGATGAGCCGCCGCGATGGCCTGGGCGATCTGTCCGGCTCGCGCTGCGAGCACCGGGACTCCATTCGCCTCCTCACAGACGAGCCCACCGGAGCTCGCGCATGTGTCGGTTCCAGGGTCAGCGGCACCGGCGTCGTAGACTCCGTTGTACGCCGTGGTCTCCACGACAAACGCCACCTGAACGGCCGGCCAGCTGGCGCGAGCTGGACCGACCGAAGACGGAGGAGAGGCGACGGACGAATCAACCAACCCTCCTGGCCCGAAGTGGGCCAGAGGCACGGCGGCGGCCCCCACAGTTTTCGCGCTCACCGGTGCGGTGATGCCGCCCCGGGGCGAGCCGCTCGTGACGCTCGTCGGAACGAACGCCAAGATCATGACGATCAGAATGGGGAGCCCTAGCCGTAGAACCCATCCGGCGTTCGAGTGGTGATGGAACGGGCGTGCCGGGACAGCTCCGGCTGGGATTGACGGTTCGGCGGTCACGGCGCCGGCGACCCGGCGACCGGTTCTTAAACCTGCGCGGTCTTTAGCGAATCGGCCTTTCAGCTCGAATGGTCGAGTTGGGAAGGCTCGGATTCCTGTTGGCATACCTTCAGGTTCGGGCTTGGACTTCCTCGGGCGAGGGGATCTGGCCAGATCGAGCGGATTCCGCCCGGCCCGTGACGGGTCGGACTCCGAGTCGCCGCGAACCCTCGACTAGGGGTGGCGGCCTTCCGAGCGCGACCAAGTTGATTCCCGCACGAAGAGAATCCATCGGGCCGCTCGCGCTTCGGCATCCGAAAGGTACGTCGGGTCCTTTGTCCGTAGGAAACCGTCGAACGCCGCCGACCGCGCTCGGGGTCGGGGGTCGGGACCTCAGCGAGGGGGAGGGACCCGTAGCGGTGGTTGAGGGGGCCCCGGGACGTACCCTTACTTATCCCCTCCTGCGGCCTTCTTATAGAAGAGGAGACACATTGACGCAGCTGACTGAACAAGACGCCCGCCAGATGATCGCCGTCGTGAACACCCGAAACGTGGAGAAGGTCCTCGAGCAGTACGCCGAGGACGCCACGTTCCAGGTCCCGAACCTGGACAAGCCCCTGACGGGAAAGGCCGCGATCCGCTCGTACCTGACGGAAAGCTTCGTGGCGTTCCCGGACTGGAACATGGAGGTCTCGAAGGTCTTCATCCAGGGGAACGACGTCGTGGTCATCGACTCGATCAGCGGCACCCATACCGGTCCGCTCACCGCCGTCGACGGAACGGCCGTTGCCCCGACGAACAAGAAGTTCGTCCAGGAGCAGATGACCCGCGTGGTCCTCAACCAGCACGGCAAGGTCCAATCGCTCCGTTCCTACGGAAACGCAGCGAACCTCCGCCCGCTGACCGGCCTCCCGAAGTAGGTCGACCCGCTGTCCGGGCTTCGCGCCCGACGGCTAACCCTAACCCGTTCCCCGGCCGGAAAGGCCGGGCCCACCCCAACGATCCGGAAACCTTCGCCCCGAGGTCGGTTCCCAGACGGTAGCAGAGCCCCGATTCATCGAGGGGCGGTCCAACTTCCAGCGGTGATCGCCCACGGTCGGGATACGATTCACTTCGACGAACCACCCTTGGCGCGCCCCGGACGGTCCCTCGGAAACCCCCACGCGAGAACCCGCTGGGTGGGACGTTCCGTGGTCTCCCATCGCGAGATCTCCCTGCGAGGGCGATGCTGCCGCATCGATGTCGCCCGCTCCTCCCTACTTCTCGCTCGGGGTCACTGGGAGTCGACCTCGGGGAAGGGTGATAAGGTCGGCCCCGGCTACGACCGCGTTGGCCGAAGCTCGGAGACTCAGGCATCCCGGGGAGTCGCGGGCCAGCGTGGACTGACGTGCGGCTGCCGCGAGCGCTCCTGTGCACCCTCGGTCCGGCCTCGCTGAACGAGCGAGTGCTCTCCCAGCTGGAAGAGCTGGGTACCAGCCGGTTCCGGATCAACATGTCGCATACGGAGGTCGGCGACCTGGAACGGATCATCCGGTACATCCAACGGTACTCCAAGGTCCCGATCTCGATCGACACGGAAGGGGCTCGGCTTCGGACCGGCGTCATGAGCGAAGGGGTGGCGGTCGTGGAGGGGGCTCACGTTCGCCTGGTCCCGGAGGCGTTCTGGGGGGATTCGTTCACGATTCCGATCGTCCCCGGTCACGCGATCGCCCAGATCGTGCCCGGGTCCCGGGTGAGCATCGACTTCAACTCCGTCATCCTCCGCATCGATCGGGTGGTCGATGGGACGGCCGAAGCGACCGTCCTCACCGGTGGCGAGATCGGCTCCCGGAAGGCCGTGACCGCGTTCCCGTCGCCCAAGCTTCCGACGTTCTCTGAGAAGGACCTTCTCGCCACTCGGATCGCGCTGAACAACCACGTGGAGGAGTTCGCCCTATCCTTCTGCGAACACCCGGAGGCGGTGGACCAACTTCGTAAGGTGACCGGCCCGGGCCCCACGATCGTTTCCAAGATCGAGAGCCAGGACGGGGTCCGGAATCTGGATGGTATCCTGAAGTCGACCGACAAGATCCTGATCGACCGAGGAGACCTTTCCCGGGAGGTCCGGATCGAGGGGATCCCATTGTTGCAAAAGGCGATCATCCACCGAGCGAACGCGGCGAAGATCCCGGTGTACGTCGCGACCAACCTCCTGGAGTCGATGGTGACCCGGCGGGTGCCGACGCGCGCCGAGGTGAACGACGTCATCAATACGCTGATGGACGGCGCGGACGGTCTCGTGCTGGCGGCCGAGACCGCGATCGGCAAGCATCCAGTCGAAGCGGCCCAGATGATCGCGACGCTGATGAGGGAATACGAGCGGTCGCTCGGGGGAGATCACCTGGAAGACCTGCTCGGAGACCCCCCCCTTTCGTCTCGTCGAGCCGACGGTTCGGGTCCCGCCTGATCGATCCGGTGGCGTCGCTCCCCGACCGCGCTCCGAATCGCGCAGGGCCGGCGGGCCTCCGGAGGGCGCTGGAGAGGGACGATACGCATCGAGGGGTCAGAACGTGATGACTAGCCTTCCGCGAGCCGCCCCTGAGTCGAAGAATCGGTGAGCCTCGGGCAGCCCCTCGAGAGGGAACCGTCGATCGATGACCGTTCGGATCGCACCGGCCTCGATCAACTCCCGCAGCTAATTCAGGTCGTCGATCGAGCGGCTCGAAGGCCCGATCATCACTCGCCTTCCATGGCTCCTCGATCGCCTCAGTCCCCCGAGCCTCGCCCGGAGATCCGGGTTTCCCACGAGGTAGCATCCGCCCGGGCGCAGCGAGTCGAGGCACCCGGCCCATCGGCTCTTTCCCACGGCGTCGAAGATGACGTCATAGCGCTCGCTCCCCTTGGTGAAATCCTCGTTGAGGAAGTCGATCAGGTGGTCCGCTCCGAGGGCCCGCACCAGTTCCAGTTTAGGCCCACTATCCACCCCGCTCACCTCCGCTCCCGCGTGTTTGGCGAGCTGAACCGCGAACGAGCCGATCCCCCCGGCGGCCCCGACGATCAGCACCCGGCGGCCAGCGAGTCCGGGAGCCCTTCGAAGGAGACCGAACGCCTCGAGCCCACCGGTCGGGACCGTCGCCGCCTCGTCGTAGCTCATGTTGATCGGCATGCGGGTCACGACGGTCCCCATGGCGCCGGGCGAGAGGCAGACGTACTCGGCGTAGGCTCCAAAACCGAATCCCGTGGTCCCGAACACCCGGTCCCCGACCCGGAGCTCGGTGACCGAGCGGCCCACGGCTTCCACGTCACCCGCCAGCTCCTGACCGAGGATCTGTCGCCGGGGACGGATCGGACCCATCAGGAGCCTCACTAGAACGCGGAACCCGAGAGGTCCTCGAAGGCTCCGGAGCTCGCAGTCTCCGGCGGTGACCGTGGCAGCGCGGACCTTCACGAGCACCTGTCGGTCATTGGGGACCGGCCGGGGAACCTCCGTCAGCACCAGCCCTTCCGCCGGGCCATACCGAGTCCATACGACGGCCCTCATCGAAGCGCCGGGGGTCAGCACGCCTTCGGGACCTCGCGGCCGTCGAAGACCTCCTCCCCGCTCCAGCCCCCGCTCCTTCCGTCCCCCCGGAGCCGCGGGAACTCTCCTAGGGCCTCATGAGCGGCGCGGACCACCGGGCGGTCGCACCGTGGCAAGGCCTATGCCCGCGACGCGTTACCGGGGGCGAATGCCGCCCAGCAAGCCTCCCGCGACCTTCATCTCGGATCTCCGACCGTCCCGCTTGGCCACGCTGGAGGCGACCGTCGCGCAGCTGGAAGAGATCCGGGAGGTGGAGACGCGCGACGGCACGACGAAGAAAGTTCGGAATGCCCGGCTCAAGGACGGTACCGGGGAGATCGCCTTCGTGCTCTGGGGCTCGGAAGTCGAGATGGTCCAGGAGGGCGACCGGGTTCGGATCGTCGAGGGCTGGGTCAAGGACTATCAAGGACGGCCGCAGATCTCGTTGGGACGTAGCGGGAAGCTCGAGAAGCTCGGCGCTGCCCCCGACGCTGAGAGGACCTGAGAGCGCCAGGATGCGACCGACATTCCGAGCCACCGCTCGAGCGACCCCCCACACGGTCCGCGCCGCCGTTCGATCGCTGGCCGATCCCCACGCGCCGGTTGGAAATCCGGGAAATCGGTTCGCCCATCTCACCCGTGACCGCTCTCAGAGAAACCGGCTCGCTCCGTGAGTGCGGCTTTATCTGGGCCGCCCGGGTCCCCGGGACCGATGGATATCGGCGGCTCGGATAGCTCGCCCATCCTTCCAGGAAGGCACTCGATGGTCCCACACGGTTCCGGAGCCGACGCCCACGTCGAACAGTATCGAACCGAAACCCGCCGGCCAGCGGGTCGACTCGCCCGAGGATCGGCCCTCATCGGTTCCGTGGTCGCCCTCCTCCTGGTGCTGATGCCCCTCGGTCAGGCCGCCACGGTGCACGCGAACACGACCTTCTCCGCGCCGTACAACGGCAAGGGAATCACGTCGACGCTGCTCCAGACCCTCGGGTGTGGGGTCAAGGGCACCATCCCCACCCACCCCAAGTTCACGACCTCTACCGGAGCTGCCGTCCTGGTCGTAAAGACCAAGGCGAAGTCGTGCCCGGCTGCGCTGGGGTACAACTGGGTCATCGCCGGCGGAGGGGTCGGTTACTTCTCGAAGCCGTTCCACGGCCTGAGCGGCGCTCATGCCGTCGTCGCGACCTGGTCGGTCAGTTGGACCTCCGTCATCACGGCCGGTCTCGGCCCACGGTCCACCGGCGCGGCCCACGCCACCTCGTTCCTGGTCGCGACGCTCTACCTGCTCGATGAGACCAACTTGACCTACCTGCTCCCGTCGAACAGTTGGGGCTGGTTCAGCTCCACCACGAACGGAACGGTCAGCGTCAGCTCGTCGGCCACGGTGTCGATGTTCCTCAATCAGACGCTCGTCGCCAGCCACTCGTACATGATCACGGCCTCGATCGACGCCACCTCCTACTGCCAGGCGTCATCCCAGGGGCCGAGCGTGGCCACCGGATCCCTCAGCCTGAGCGGATCCGGGAACAGCACCAAGCTCACGTCGCTCACCCTGAGCTGAACTCCCCCGGGCGTCCCGCCCGCCGGGGGGTCGACGCGGGTTCGGTCGCCGCGCCCGCGGCCGCGCCGACGGCCGGTTTATCTGCGGGACGGACGTGAGGCGTCACGACCATGGCCGACACAACGGTGGCGCCCGCGACCCTCGCAATGCTCGGCTCGGTGCCCCTGTTCCAGAGCCTGAACAAGCACCAGGTCCGCCGGCTGGCGGAGACCGCTCAGGAACGGCGGTTCAAGGCCGGCGATATCATCGTTCGCCAGGGGGACAAGGGGGTCGGCTTCTACTTGATCCTGGAGGGAGAGGCGAAGGTCGAACGAGCCGGCCATCCGGTGGCCTCGCTGGGTGCCGGCCAATTCTTCGGGGAGATGGCGCTCCTGGACGATCAGCCGAGGACGGCCGACGTTCGGGCGAGCGCCGCGGTTCGATGCTTGGTCCTCTCGTCGTGGGAGTTCTGGGCCGCGGTCGGGGACGAGCCGGAAGTGCTTCGGACCCTTCTGAAGGAGACGGTCCGACGGATCCGCAGTGCTCCGGCGGCCCTGAGCGAATAGCCCGTCCGCGCCGGTCGAGCCGTTACCCGGCGAGAGGTGCCGGCGGCCACGGCGGGGCCGCAACGCTCTCAGCCCCTGCAGAGCTCCCGGCAGCGGTGGCCGAGAGCCCCGAACCGCCCGTCGGTCTCCTCCGGGACCGGACGGACGCCGGCCATAGGTTGGGCGAGAGACTCGAGGGCTACCGGACCTTGAGACCCGTAGTCCTCGGGATCCCTCGGGGAGGAATCGTCGTAGCCTCGGAGATCGCTCGGGAGCTATCGGCCCCCCTCGACGTGCTCGTCGTCCGGAAGATCGGCGACCCGTTCAACCCCGAATACGGGCTGGGGGCCGTCGCCGAAGGCGGTGTGAGGCTTCTCGACGAGCGCCGAATCCTCGAAAGCGGACGCACCGTCCCCTCGCTGGAGCCCGTGATCGCCCTTGAACTCAGAGAACTGGAGCGTCGGCTATCGACCTACCGGGCCCACCGGCCGAGGGTCGAGCTTCGGGGCCGCACCGTGATCCTGGTCGACGACGGAGTGGCGACGGGGGGCACCGTCCGTGCGGGGCTCAAGGCGGTGCGCGCGGCGGGGGCCCTGAAGGTGGTGCTCGCCTTCGGGGTCTGTGCGCACGACACCTTCGAGAGCCTTCGGCGGGAGGCCGACGACATCATCGCGATCCAGGTTCCGCGACGCCTCACCGCGGTCGGGGAGTGGTTCGAGGATTTCCGGGAGGTGAGCGACGAGGAGGTCGGCCGGTGCCTCCGTACCAACCCGGGCTTGGATCGGCCGGATGGAACCCCCGCGCCCGCCGGATAGACCGGCTCCGGGCGGGGATTCCCGAAGTCGACGTCGAGGCGCCGGTGGAACGGTCTTCGTCGCGTGCTCGATTCCCGGCACACGCCCCCGGGGAACGCCTTTCAGGGGGGACTGCCTCGGGCCGACGATGCCCTCCTCCTCGGCGCGCGATGGGATCCGAACGCGCCGATCCATGGCGGACCGTCCGCCGAAGGCCGGGGTGGGGGAATCCCACTCCCCGGACCCGAGGATCCTGGGACCCCGATTCGCCGTCCACGGGGTCTTCGAGGCCGGAGGGGGCGGAGTGCTCGTCACGGGAGTGGTGGAATCGGGGACCGTGAAACGGGGGATGCGATTCCGCCTGTGGCGGAGGGAGACCGGCGAGCTGGGCCGCCCGGCGATCACCGCCGTGACGATCCGAAGATCGCTCCGGCACCGCCTATCCGCGAAGACCCATGCGAACCCCACGGAGGAGATCGGCGAGGCTCATGCCGGACCGGAGCTCCTGGGCGTTGCGGTCATCGGCCTGGAACCGGACGACGGCGGCCCCGGCGATTACCTGATCGGCGACCTGGAGAGTTGAGCGGTCGAAAAACGGTCGGGGGACACCGGGGGTCGACCCTAGGGCCGGAGTTGCTTCACGCCGAGCGCCAGACTCTCCACGGCCTTGAGGGCCCGTCGCTCCCGCGTCTCGGCGCCTTTGGCCGCGGCGACGTACTCCGCCCACGCCCGCCGGTGGGACGGGGCGAGGCGCTCGAACATGGCACGGGCCGAACGGCTCCCGCGCAGGGCGCTTGACAGCTCGGGCGGCACCACCACGCGTCGCGGCCCGGGGGCGACGCCGAACTTCGCTTCGACCCGGTCTCCGGGTCCGACGCCCGCGGCCGCCTGGATCGGCTTCGTCACGAGGATCGAATGCGTCCCCCCTCCGTCGGGCACGGCCACGGATTCGAACGCGTGGCCGTTCAGGGTGCCTCGGATCCGCACCTTACCTCGGCTCCCGAGGAGCGCGCTCGATCGGGCGTTCAGCTCGAGCCGGGTCCACGTCCCCGGGCCGGCCGAGACCAGACGCCCCCTCGCCACAATGGACGGTTCCGACCGGCTCAACGCGACCCCCGGCCCCGTTAGCCGACCGGAGATTTCCCGCTTGCCGTCTGACCCACCCTCCGGGTCCGATTCGTCCCCCGCCATCCCCGCCTCTCGGGACTGGTCGATCCTCAGCGAACCGCCAACCAGTAGGAGTTGACGTCATTCTGTCGCGAGCGCTCGACGATCTGGAAACCCTGAGCCTCCAGCATGCGAGCGCAGCGCTCCGCGATCGCCCCGTGCGCGACCTCGAGGATGACGCGACGGGTCTGCGAGAGGGTTCGCGTCGCACCCTCCAGGATGTCGGCTTCGGACCCCTCCGCATCGATGAGGAGCCAGTCGATCGCCTCCCAACCACGCTCGTTGCCCAGTGCGTCCAGGGTGACCACCTGGACCTGCCGAGGTGGCTCGGACGCGACGCGGTACTGCGAGGACCACTCGGGTCGTAACGAGCTCACCCCGGACGATCCGGTCGAGGCGTAGAGGGGCGCGGTCCCCGCCTCCCTTCCCGCGGCGACCTCGAGCGGCTCCACCGAGGCCGAGTTCAGCTGGATCTGTCGCTGGAGCGACGCGTACGTCTCCGGGTTCGGTTCCAGCGCCAGGACCCGGGCTCCGCTCCGGGAGGCGATCAACGAATACAGGCCGAGATGGGCGCCGACATCGATCACGAACTCGCCCGCCTCGGGATGGAACCAACGAACGAGAGCGGATTTGTGGCCGACCATCGCGTAGAACAGGTCGTCGGAATGGGGCTGCACCTCGATCCGCAATCCAAGCGGCCGAACCTCGATCCGGCGGGTCAGGAACTGGCCGAACGATCCGGTGACCGCCCGCTCGCGTCCCCAGACGAACGTCGCTCGAGCCACCGCGGACCAGAGGGCGACCGCATCCCTCGTGGTCGCCGGTCGCACCGCCAGGAGCTGACGGGTCCACCAGAGAGCGGCCGCCGGTAGCGAACCGGATTCGCCCAGAGGCCCTTCGACGCGGGAACTCTTCACTGTGGGCGGCCGGTCCGGGGCTCGGTTCCGACGGGCGGCCGTTGGCGACACGCCCTAAGTGCACCGTCCGAACGGGAGCTATCGGAACCCCTCGATAACGGTGGCGGCCGCCGCCATGCGGCCCAGTAGCCGTTCTCAGCTCTTCTTCAGGGCCTGCACGAGCTTGCCGACGGTCGCCTGGGCGTCGCCGTACAGCATCCGCGCGTTGTCCTTGTAGAACAGGTCGTTCTCGACCCCGGCGAATCCCTTGCCCTGCCCCCGCTTGAGCACGATCACGTTCTTCGCGCCGTCGACATCGAGGATCGGCATCCCCTGGAGCGGGCTACCCGCCCGCCGGGCGGCGGGGTTCACCACGTCGTTCGCGCCGATCACGAGGACCACGTCGGCGCTGGGGAACTCGGGGTTCACCTCGTCCCGATCGAGGAGACGGTCGTAGGGGACACCGGACTCCGCCAGGAGCACGTTCATGTGGCCGGGCATCCGGCCGGCGACGGGGTGGATGGCGAACTTGACCTGGACCCCCTTGGACTCGAGCACGTCCATGAGCTCCTTGACCTTGTGCTGCGCCTGGGCGACCGCCATCCCGTAGCCGGGGGCGATGATCACCTTCTGAGCGTACGCCATCATGACGGCGACGTCCTCCGCCTCGATCGGTTTCATCGAGCCCACCATGGGGCCCCCGACCTCCTCCGTCGCCCCGAATGCCCCGAACAGCACGTTCCCGATCGAACGGTTCATCGCCCGCGCCATCAGGATCGTGAGGAGCGATCCGGCCGCTCCCACGAGCGTGCCGGCCACGACCATGGCGTAGTTCGTGAGGGCGAACCCGTCCATGGCGACGGCGATCCCGGTGAGGGCGTTGAACAGTGAGATCACGACCGGCATGTCCGCGCCGCCGATCGGCATCGCCATCAGGAAGCCGAAGGCCAGCGCGAGCCCGAAGAACAGGGTGAGCGCGAACGGGACCGGGTGTGCGACGAGCAGGATCCCGAAGACGACGGCGAGCCCGAGCACGGCCAGGTTCACGGGCTGCTGCCCCGGGAACGTGATCGGCTTGGCGCGGAGCCAGCCCTGCAGTTTCAGGAAGGCGATGAGGCTTCCCGCGAACGAGACGGCCCCGATCACCCCGGCGACCACCGACAGGGAAGCGCTTCCTATGGCGAGCCCCGGGTTGAGGAGCTCGACCGCGGCGACGGCGCCGGCCGCCCCTCCGCCCATCCCGTTGTAGATGGCGACCATCTGGGGCATGTCGGTCATCGCTACCTTGCGGGCCGCGTACCAGCCGATCCCGCCGCCGATGGCGAGGGCGATCCCCATGAGGGCGAAGTTGCCGAGCCCCGGCGTCAGGAAGGTGATGAGCGTCGCCACCAGCATGGCGGCGCCGGCGTAGATGATCCCGTTCCGCGCCGTTTCCGGGCGGCTCATCCACCGGAGCGCGAGGACGAAGAACAGGACGGTCAGGATGTAGACCGGGTCGACGATGTCGAGGGCGTCGACCATCTAGCCCTCCTTCCCCTTCGAGCGCTTGAACATCTCGAGGATCCGCTCGGTGACGGCGTAGCCGCCGGTGACGTTCATCGCGCCCATCAGGACGGCGACGAACCCGAGCGCCTGCTGGAGCGTCGTCGTCGCGGTGCCAAGGGCGATCATCGCCCCGACGAGGATGATCCCGTGGATGAAGTTCGAGCCGCTCATCAGCGGGGTGTGGAGGAGCACCGGGACCCGCCCGATGACCTCGAAGCCGGTGAACGCCGCGAGGACCCCGATGTAGATCGCGGCCCACACTTCGGCGCTGATCATTTCGCCGCTCCGAGCGCCTCCCGGGTGGGGGCGTGGCGGACCTCGCCGGCGGTCACGAGGAGGCTGGCCGCGAGGATCTCGTCGTCGAACTTCGTGACGAGTTTCCCGTCCGCGTCGATCAGGAGCCCGAGGAACGCCTGGAGGTTCTTCGAGTACATCGCGCTCGCGTGGAACGGGATCTCGCTCGGAAGGTTCGTGGGGCCGAGGATCGTCACGCCATGCTCGAGGACGGCGCTCCCGGGCTTGGTCAGCTCACAGTTGCCGCCGGACTCGGCGGCCATGTCGACGATGACCGCGCCCGGTTTCATTTTCTCGACCATTTCGCGGCTCACGAGGCGGGGGGCCTTGCGGCCGGGAACGTTGGCCGTAGTAATCACGATGTCCGCCTGGGCGACCGCCTCGGCGACCATCGTGCGTTCCTGGGCCTTCTCCTCGTCCGTGAGCTCCCGGGCGTAACCCCCGGTTCCCTCGGCGTTGATCTGGAGTTCGAGGAACTTGGCTCCCAAGCTGCGGACCTGCTCTCCGGCGGCCCGGCGGACATCGTACGCCTCGACGACCCCGCCCAACCTCCGGGCCGTGGCGATCGCCATCAGCCCGGCGACTCCGGCGCCGAGGATCAGGACCTTCGCCGGGCGGATCGTCCCGGCGGCGGTCGTCAGCATCGGGAGCAGGCGCGGGCAATGTACCGAGGCCTCGAGCACGGCGCGGTAGCCGGCGACCGTGGCCTGCGAAGAGAGGGCGTCCATCCCCTGGGCCCGGGTGATCCTCGGCAGGAGTTCCAACGCGAACGCCGAGGCCTGAGCGTCGCGGAGCTTGGCGATCGTGGCCAGGTTCCGGCTCGGATTCATGAAGGAGACCACGATCGTCGCCGGCCGAAGCCAGGCGACCTCCGCCGTGGGCGGGGCCTGCACCCCGAGGAGGATGTCGGACTCGGCGAACAGGGCGCGCCGGTCGGTCGTGAGCGAGGCGCCAGCGGCCTCGTACGCCTCGTCCGGATAGTAGGATCCCGCTCCGGCGCCGGCTTCGATCCGCACCTCGACGCCCCCCTTCACGAGCTTCTGGACGACCTCGGGGACGAGGGCGACGCGGCGCTCGCCGTCGACGACCTCCTTCGGGACCCCGACGCGGACCGGCATCGACAACCGCCTCGGTCAAACGGGGGAGATTATACCCTTACCGGCGAACGGCGTCCCTCCCGGAGCGGCACGCCGCGGGAACGGGCGGGGTTTGGCCCGGATCCGTTCGGAACCCCGCCGCATAGCTAGATAGCGATGGCCCGTTCTCCCCGCGCGAATGCTTCGCTCGACGTTCCTCCATCTGCCCGGCGTCGGGGCCGTCACCGAAGTGCGCCTGTGGAGACGCGGCCTGGTCGATTGGAAACTGCTGGCCGATGAGGAGGCCGTGGCCGGGCTCGGCCCCGAACACCTCGAGACGCTGCGCCGGGAGATCCGGCTGGGCGAGCAGGCGCTGCGGGAGCTGAAGGCGGAGTGGTTCGCGCGCCGCCTGCCGCCGTCGGAACACTGGCGACTCCACCCCGAATTCCGCAGCCGTACCGCGTTCCTCGACATCGAGACGACGGGGCTGTCCCCGTACAACGGGATCGTCACGGTCGTCGGGGTTCACGGCGGGGGTGGGTTCCGCAGCTTCGTGGCCGACGAGGACTTGGAGGAGATGCCCGCGTATCTGCGCCGCTTCGAGGTGCTGGTGACGTTCAACGGGTCGCTATTCGACGTTCCGTTCCTGGAGGCGACCTTCCCCAGTTGGGTCCCGCCGCCGGCCCATATCGATCTGAGGTTTCTTCTCCGACGGCTCGGCTACAGCGGCGGCCTCAAGCGGATCGAGCAGCAGCTCGGGCTGGGCGACCGCACCGGCGTCGAGGGGGTCCACGGGCTCGATGCCGTGCGGCTCTGGGAGGAGTACCGTCGCGGCCGTCGGGCATCGCTCGACCGCCTCGTGAAGTACAACCGCGCCGACACGGTCAATCTCGAACCCCTGCTGGACTTCGCGGTCCGCGAGATGAGCCACCGCCTCCTGGGGCCGATGCCCCTCGAGCTGTTCGCGGGGCCGTCCTAGCGGGCGGGAGCCCGCTCTACCGGCGGCTCGGCCGCATCGAGCTGATCGGTCTCCCAGACCCGATCGGGCGGGGGAACCGGGAGCCCTCCGTCCGAGGTCCGCGCGGCGTCTACCCGCGCCCGGGCGACCTCGCAGTACTCCGCCGAGGCGTCGACGAGCAGGTAGTGCCGCCCCAACTGGCGGGCGACGGCCGCGACCGTTCCGGTCCCGCCGAACATGTCGAGGACGAGGTTCTCCCGATAGGAGTAGAACTTCACCAGCCGGCGGATCAGCTCCTCGGGAAACGGCGCCGGGTGGCCGTGACGGCGGCGCTCGGGCGGGATCATCCAGTGGCCGTCCGAGAAGTCCTGGAACTCCTTCGCCGTGATGTCGATCTTCGAGCGGTCGCCCTCGAGCCGCCAGGTTCCCTTCGAGAAGACGAGGACGTACTCCCAGGACGGGACGATGTGCGGGTTCGCCGGACTCCGCCAACTTCCCCAGGCGGTCCGGCGCCCCATCGTCTGCTTGTACCAGATGATCTCGGTCCGCATCACGAACCCCGCGTGCCTCAGGTCCTGGGAGAGGTCGTGATGGATCGGCTGGAAGTTCTTGATCGACGTGGGCGCGACGTTGAGGGCGAACCTCCCCCCCTCGACCAGCACTCGGTGGAGCTCCCGCCAGACCGTGCCGAGCCACTCGAGGTAGCCCGACTGGCTGCGGTCATCGGAGTACCCTTGGTAGGCGATCCCCACATTGTAGGGGGGCGAGGTGATCGCCAGGTGGACGCTCCCGCTCGGCAGGCGGCGGAGCGTCTCTAAGGCGTCCCCATGGACGATCCGGTCCCGGACCGGCTCGATCGACCGGTCGACCGGGCGTCCCTCCGGCCGGGACGGGGGACTCCGCTTTCGGTTCACCGGGCGCGGTTCAGGTTCGTCCCACCCTTGAGCCTTCCGGCGAGGCCGCCGGCTCCGGGGGAGCCGCGGTCGCCGGTTCCCAGGGTCCGGCGGGCCGACGCTCCCCACGCCGATGTCGGTGGTCGACGAGCTCGCGCAGGACCTCCGGCCCCCCTCGGTCCCAACCGAACCCCCGAGTGAGCTGCTCCACGTACGCGGGGTCGTCGAGCCCCAGGTACTCTCGAAGCCCCCCGGCGATTCGGACCTCGTGGGCGATCACCCTCCATCGGGCCTTCTCCTCATCGGGAAGCCGGGCCCACTCGCTCGCCTTCCGTCTCTCGTAGTCGCGGAGGAACCGGCCCCACCGCACGCTCCGTCCTTCGACCGTCTCTCGGACCCCGATCAGTTCGGAGCCGAGTACGATCGCGGGTACGGAGAGAACACCCCCGCCGGCGCGTGGCGAGTCGGCCTCGGACGACCCCCGGGGCCGCGCCATCGAACGGGGCCGCAGCGCGTTCCAGACGTACGACCGGTCGAACGGTCGTTCCACCCACTCCGTGGTCAGGATCGCCCCGTACCGCTCCCGCCGCGCCTCGAAGTACCGGTCGTAGATCGCGTCATGGTCGAGATACACCCCCTCCGGGGCGGGTGCGACGTTCCCGGCGACTTCGGGGAAGAGGAAGCTGGGTCCGCGATATCGGATGGCGGCATTGCGGAAGATCCGCAGATGCTGCGAAGTGGCCCCGAGGGATCGCTCGCGACGGGGGAGGACGTAGGCATCGGCCCGGTCCAAGGTGGGGATCCCCTCGACCAATCCCTGGCTGGGCCGTTCGTCGGCGTCGAGGTAGATAGTGCGTTCCGAGCGGACCTGCGCGACCCCGAACGGGCGCAGCAGATCGACGTTTCCGAGGGGGAGAACCCGAACGACGCGTCCGCCCCGATCTTCCACTTCGGTCGCGAGCCGACGAGCGGGTTCCGGGTCCGAGCTGTCGATGACGACCACCTCGTCCACCGCGGCCCGAAGGCGCTCGATGTTCCCGATCACCCGGTCGCCGTCGTTCCGGCTGAACGTGAGGAACGCCCAGCGGTCCCCCATCCGACGCCTCCCCTATGGGCGAGGATCCGCCCCGAGCACCGGGAGCGGTCCGATCGGGGCGATCCGCTCCTTGACCGCCTGCCAGAATCTGGGGACCTCGCCCTTGGGCAGTCGACGGTTGTAGATCGGAGCCCGAAGCTCGGCCTCCAGGACCTCCGGATCCTCCGCGTCCCAGACCAGCCGGACCACCCCGAACTCCGTCTCTTCCTCGAAGGCGTAGATCATCTTCCGTGGATCGGTCGTGACGATGTTGCGCTCGAGGATGTCGAGGGGAGGCTCGGGCGGTGGCGGGGGACCGAGAAGGGCCATCGGCATTTCGGGCGGTGGGAGCCGCAGGCGGATCCACGCCACGACCGGCCAATGGGTCCGGGGGACCCCGAGCGACGGCATCGGGGTCCCGACCCTCGGAAGTCCAAAACGTCCTCGCCATCCGGGAACCGAGGGAGGCGTACGATCGAAGGAACAGATCCGCCGCCAGCGACCCCCGGCCTCGTCGGTGGGTCCCCTGTCCCGTGGCCCGGAACCGGGGAAACCCCCCTCTCTCGGTCGGGAGGGGGGGAGGCCGGCTCGGATCCTACGCCGGCGCGAAGAGGACCACGAGTTCGCTCGCGTTCCATCCCGCGGGTGGGACGAGGGACTCCGGGATCGTGTCGAGCGCCTCGGTCACCCGGGCGACGGCGGCCTTGAGCCGAGAGCGCGCGACTCCTTCGGTCCATCCCTGGGGTCGCTCGCCGCGGCGCGGCGTCGGCAGAAGGTGCTTTCCTATCGCCACCGCGCATTCGAGCGGCCACAGATGCGCATCCCCGCGATGTCGGCGCACCGAGACCACGCGCAGGCCGGCGCTCGACGCCAGCGCCCCGATCGATCGCTCGCTATAGTAGAACAGATGCACCGGCGGGCAGAACCAGGTCCAGCGAGGGCCAGAGCTGAGCGCCACCGGCGACCCCGAATCGGGGACCCGAGCGACGACGAGACCGTCCGGAGTGACGTGATGCGCCACCTCCGACAGCGCCGCCTTGGGATCCGGCACGTGCTCGAGCCAGTGGCTCGCAGTGACGAGGTCGTAACGCCCGAGCGGGCCAAGGGCCGTCCTTCCGTCCCCCTCGTGCACGACGACGCCGAGACGCTTCGCCGCCCGTCGGGCGGTCTGCGGGTCGAGCTCGATCCCCTCGACCGCCCACTCCCGCCGCAACGCTGCCTCCATGAAGTAGCCGTATCCGCATCCGACCTCGAGCACGCGGCGGTGCGGGGGGGCCGGATGCTGGGCCACCTCGTCGAGGATCCCGTCCCACATTCTCGCCCGTCGGCGGTCGGTCGAGGCGAGCGTGAGGTACTGTCGCGAGGCGTAGATCCCCCAATCGTAGAGGGCCTTCAGATCCCCCTCGTTGGGAAGCGGCCAAACGAACTCGACGGTGCACTTTGGACATCGGAACGTCGGCCAACTGGCGCCCCGGAACTGCACCGATGGCTCCGCAGGGCCGCCGGCGCAGATCGGGCACGTGATCGGATCACTCATCGCCCGCCCCGAACTCCCCCTCGGTCACGTCCCACGCCGGCCTCTGGCCCGCGCCGATCGGCGGCAGATGATTCGGCGAGCCCGTCGGGGTCCTCGGGATCGCCCCTCCCGCCCCGGCGCCGTAGCCGATCCACGACGACCCGGGACTCCCCCCATTCGCTCTCCAACGGCGTTCGAGACGGTTCGGGCGAAGAGCCTTTCGGCCGGGCGATCCCGCTCCGGCGCCGGCGGCGCGTCCGCTCGGGATCGGTCACTTTTTTGTAAAAAAAAAGAAACCACACGCGTTCTGTTTAACTGTCAAGTGCAGCCAGTATGCGTAGCTGCGGACGTTAGTGGCCGCGGGCTGAGTAGATCGCCCGAAGGCTTTCTACGTACACCCCGGCTCTATCGAACTCGTCTTTTACGAATGTCCTTAAAGGTCTCTCGTTTTCGAGGGGGTTTCGGGCTTAGATGCTTTCAGCCCTTATCCCGGAGCGCGTGGCTGCTCAGCGATGCCCTGCCGGACAACTGATGGACTAGAGGCGCCGATACCCCGTTCCTCTCGTACTGTGGGTACCTTCTCGTCAGAGACCCTTGCACTTCCGCCAAAAAGTAACACACCTGTCTCGCGACGGTGTAAACCCAGCTCACGATCCCTTTTAATGGGCGAACAACCCCACCCTTGGTAGCTGCTGCACCACCAGGATAGGCAGAACCGACATCGAAGTAGCAAGCCTCCAGGTCGATAGGGACTCTTGCTGGAGACAACTCAGTTATCCCCGGGGTAACTTTTCTCTTATCAATGGCCCCTACAGGGGAGGCACATTGGTTCGCTAGGCCCTGCTTTCGCATCGGGAATCCTCGTTAAGCAGATTCCCGTCAAGCCGACTTTTGCCCTTGCACTCTACGGTGGATTTCTGACCCACCTGAGTCGACCTTTGGGGGCCCTTGTTACATTTTGGAGGGCGTGGCGCCCCACCCAAACTGCCTACCTACGGGTGTCCCCCTCGCGGGGTGAGCGATACAAACCCGAAAGGGTGGTGTTTCATTGATCTCTCGGAACGGACCTAGCGGCCCGCCCTGATAACGAGTCCCACCTACGCTACACAATCGAATTCGTACCACAACCGCAGGCTGCAGTAAAGCTCCACGGGGTCTTCACTTTCAGACGGAAGACATTGGACTGCTCGCCAATGAGTCAGTTTCGCCGGCTTCCGAGCGGGGACAGTAGAGCTCTCGTTGGTCCTTCATGCAAGTCGCCAATTAAGCGACAAGGTATTACGCTACCTTAAGAGGGTCATAGTTACCCCCGCCGTTTATCGGTCCTTCGTCCCGTTGAACCGGGCTTTCAGATACCGACACTGGGCAGGATTCAGCGGCCATACACAACTTTTCAGTCTTGCGGCCACCTATGTTTTTATTAAACAGTCGGAGCTCCCTGGTCACTGCGACCAGACATCTACATGTCTGGCACCCCTTCTCCCGAAGTTACGGGGCTAATTTGCCGAATTCCCTCGCTCGAATTCTCGCCGACACGCCTTGGGCTTCTCACCCAGGGGCACCTGTGTCAGATCTCGGTACGAGTTGAAGTTGCCGTCCTCGACTTTTCACGGGCTAGCCGCATTGGGAGAAGTCTCCTTGCGGAGACCCGATCCTCCCTGCCCCGGGTTCTCATCATGACGATACTTCCCCGGGCGACGGGATAGAGATGGGCCGGCATATGCCCACTCCCCCTAGCGGTTAGCTTCCTCGAGGACGCTTTGACCTCCAAGTCACAGAATATTAACTGTGTTTCCATTCGCGAGTGCCGGCTAAGGACTCGCTTAGGCTCGACTAACCCACGACGGATGATCGTTGTCGTGGAACCCTGGCCCCTACGGCGGACGGGATTCTCACCCGTCTTTGCTGCTACTCCTCCCAGGATTTTCGATGGAACCCGGTCCATAGGAGCTCACGCCCCTACTTCTACCCAGGCACCACGCCTCCTTACACGGTTACCGCTACGGCGGCACGCTCGCATATCGGGGGTCGGTTTAGCCCCGTCCATTTTCGGTGCCCATGCCCTCGACTGGTGAGCTGTTACGCACTCTTTGAAGGATGGCTGCTTCTGAGCCCACCTCCCAGTTGTCTTCGAACACGGACGCCCTTTGCATGACACTGAACCGACACTTGGGGCCCTTAATGCGAGGCTGGGTTGCATTCCCTTTCGTACTGCGGGCTTACCCCTGCAGCGCTCACTCCCGGCGTCTTCGCTGCACAGGACTTCGGAGTTCAACAACAGGCCGAGACCTTTCGGTCCCGCTTCCCGTAATTGGTGCTCTACATCCCGCGCTGGCTCGGCCGAGACCTACCTGCGAGTAGTTTCAGGAGGAACCAGCCATTCCCAGTCTAGATTGGCCTTTCACCCCTAAGCACAGGTCATCCGAGTGATTTGCACGTCAACACCGGTTCGGTCCTCCACCTATCTTTCGACAGGCTTCAACCTACCCACGCTTAGATCGATTGGCTTCGGGTCTTCCACCTATGACTTCGGGCGAGCACACCCCGTCCCTGGCGCCTTGCGGCGTTGCGGACTGTCGGTTTCCCTTCGGCTTGGCTCGTTGAGGAGCTTGGCCTCGCCATAGATCGAAACTCCCTGGCCCGTTATTCAAAACGGACGCATGGACCCTGTGTCCACGACCTTTCGGTCGCTTCGTTCCTTGGGGGCCTCATGCGGCTTATCGTCAGTTGATTTCAGGCTCTTTTCACCTCCCTTCCGAGGTACTTTTCAGCGTTCGTTCGCACTACTAATGCGCTATCGGTCTCAGGACGTATTTAGGATCGGAAGTCTGTACCTCCCAGCTTCCCACGCAATATCCAATGCGCGGTACTCGGGATACCTCCAATCTCGCCTCTTCCATTCGCCTACGGGACTATCACCCTCTGTGGTCCGCCGTTCCAGGCACGTTTGGCTTCGGAAGCCCGCGAGTACGGAGGTCCTCTACTCCACATCTCCCCACCCTCGCCGGGCGGGGATTCGGTTTGTCCTCTGCCGTTTTCGATCGCCTTTACTTACGGCATCTCGTTTGATTTCTTGTCCTCCCCCTACTAGAATGCTTTACTTCGGGGGGTTCCCCTTCCTTGCGGAATGTCCCTTGCGGGACCGGAGTTCCGATTAGGTGATCGGTGGATCAACGGTTCCTTGCGCCTACCCACCGCTTATCGCAGCTTGGCACGACCTTCATCGGCGCCTGAGCCTAGCCATTCCTCAACTGACAGGAGTCAGCTACACTGATTGCACTTGACAAGCGTCCAGAACGCGTGTGATCGGCGTCATCGGCCCTCCCATCCAGGGGACGGGGGACCCTCGCCCTTCCCCGAAGAGGCCATGGCCTCTACGAGTGCATGGAACGCGCGGGCGTTGGCCCGACGCGCGACCCGCTGGGACCCGGGAACTCTATTTAACGGCTACGTCGGCCCGTCGCCACCGGACCGATCGTCGGGGACGCCGGAAGCACGGCGGACGCGGCCCACGGGATCGCGCCGGGCGACGGGAAGCTATCGCCCCACCAGAACAACAGGCTGCCCTGGAACTCGCTATGGACCACGGCGACGGCGCCGGAGGAGGCGTTCGGGATCGACAGCGTCGCCGAGGCGTGCTGGCCCGGGCTGAGGGAGAGATCCTGGTGGTCGACGACCCCCGCGGCCGGTCGGAAGTTGAGCGACACCAGGAGATCGATGTCCTCGGCCAGCTGCACCGACGCCTGGGGGATCGACCCGATGGCGGGGTCGTAGATGGCCCCTCCGAAGAAGAAGACCCCGCCGGATCCCACGGGAACCCACGCGAGCGAGGTCCGGGGCGCGGAACCGTTCGGCGACGCTCCGACGAACCCCAGCCCGACGCCGTTGTGCTGCGCCAACGAGGTCAGGTTGGCTCCCGCGGGGCTCGCCGAGTACTGAACGCCGAGCGCCTGAGCGAACTCGTCGGTGTACGTGACGTTCGACGACGTCACCGGTCCGGGGCCGGCCGTGGGACCCCCGAACCACGGATCCGTCAGGTCGTAGCCGACCAGTCGGACCTGCCCGTTCCATCCCAGATCCTGGTGGGCGAACCCCGTGCCCACCCCGGGGGTCGGGTGGCCCTCGAAGTACGCCAATGGGCCCCCCGCCCAGATCAGCATCCCACCGCCTCGGATCCACTGCGGGAGCTGGTTGGCGTAGAGGGAGAACAGGGAATCCGGGATGATCCCGGTTCCGGCCATCACCAGGAACGCGTGCGGGTGCTGGGTGAGCACGTTGGGGAGGTTCGGCGCATCGACCACCTGCACCTGAAGATTCGAGTGCTCGAGGGTCAGGTACGACGATAGTCGGATCGCCACCCCGTAGACGTCGTTGAACGCGGCGTAGAGCGGCCGATACTGCTGGTCGGCGAAGACGAGGACCACGGGGTCCGTGGCCCCGAGGGGGGAGCCGGGGACGAGACCGACGTGGACGCTGACGGGGTGAAGACCCGCGGCGAGCGAGAACGTCGCGGCCAGACCGTGCGGGGGGACGGGGGAGGTCGACACCCGCACCTGCAGGATCGGGATCGAGCCGAGTCCGACCACGAGGACGCTTTCCACGATCAGGGCGACGACGACCAGGATCGCGAACGTCGCCGCCACCCGCGGACCGATCACGCCGCGCCGGCGCCTTTGCCTCACGCCGCCTCCGTAAGCCGGGGAGCTCGGTAGAGTCGCCAGGCGGACCAGCCCCAGAGGAACAGCAGCGTGGTGCCGCCCACCAGCCCTGCGAGCAGCCACAGGTTCCCCTGGCTCAGCGGGCCGGCCGAATTCGCGTAGCCGATCGCCACTCCATTGACATAGTCGACGGCGCCCGGACCCAGGAGAACCGCCAGGGGGTAGAAGTAGGCCAGGGGGGTGAGGAGCGCCATGTACAGGCCGAACGCCGCCGCCGAAAGTACGGCGTAGGCGGCCCCCCCCGCCCGCCCGAGGAGCGGGGCGGCGAGCAGCACCAAGGCGAGCGGCCCCACCATGTTCTCGGATTGGGGAGAGGAGTCGAGGAGGACCACACAGATGACCGTCCAGAGGGCGGCCGTGGCGACGAGGGGGACCGACGGTGGCCCCCGGGGCCCCGCGGCGGCTCGACGGTTCCACCAGTAGAATCCCAAGGTGGCGACGAACCCGATCCCCGCCACGACCCTCAGCGCCAACAGGAACCCGGGGGCGAGGGAGCGGGTCTGCAGGGCCCCTAGCGGGGCCGGAAACGTCGGGGTCGCCCCGTTGAAGATGATGAGCACGCTCAACCCCCCGTAGACCCCGCTCGCCGATCCGCCGGCGAGCGACTGGACGATCGGCGCGACGTAGATGATCAGCGGGAGGATCCCGAGGGCGAGGCCGGCGGCGAACCAAGCGACCGGGAGGAACCGGGCGCGCCGGGGAGTGCCGGGAGCCGCGGGCCGCATCAGGAACACGAGCACGCCCAGCGGCACCAGGGCGACCGGGTACGCCTTGGCGAAGATGCCGAGGGCGAGCGCCACCCCGGCGACGACCGGCCAGTCGTAGACGACGGCGGCGATGAACAGCACGATGAACAGGGTCGCGAGTCCGTCCACTTCCCCGTGCACCGCCGTCGACCAGATGAGCAGCGGATTGAGGAACCAGAGCCCGGCGACGAGCTCGGCCGGCCGGGCGCCGCGGAACCGGGCCACGAGCTGGAAGATCACGAGCGTCGAGGCGATGTCGGCCATGATCAGCGGGAGCTTCAGCGCGAGCAGCGCGGCCGGTGAGGGAACGAGGTTCGACGTGAGCCCCGTGGCCAGGACGGCCGGCGTGATGGAGTCGTACGTCGGGAGGAGCGAGGAGAACGGCATTAACGAAGCGACGAGCGCGTACAACGGCGCGCTCAGCAGGGGGCCGAGAGGGGGGTTGAAGTAGAGGGCAGAAGAGTAGGGCGAACCGGTGTAGATCAGGTCGATGCCCGAGAGGATGAAATCCGGCGTGTCGATCCCCCAGGAGGTGATCGGGGCGAGGATCAATCGGACCAACGTCCCGATGATCAGGACCCAGCGAAGCCGCTTCAGCTGCTTCGACCGCCAGAGCTCGGCGGCTCGGGCCCGGAGGGCCTGGAACCCCTCTCGGAGATCCCCCACGACCTGACCGCGCCACGCGCCCTCGCCAATCGAAGGGACCGGCGGGGGTGGCGCCTCCGGCCCGGGGCCCCTCGGTGCCGCCAAGGGTCACCGCGCCGACCGGGCGTGCTCCGCGGCGAGATCGAGGATCGGTCGGGTGAGCTCGGGAAGCGCCCGACCCCAATCGAACAGACCGGCCGCGGCGGCCGTGCGTTCCGCGAGCTGGTTCCGGCGCCCGGGATCGGTCCACAGTTCCCGGAGGGCCCGCTCCAGAGATTCGGGTTCTTGGCGTCGGTAGACGATCCCGGATCCGGCGTCCGCGAGCATCGGGCCGATCCCCGGCCCGTCCGAGGTGAGGACCGGGCACCCGTAGTGCATCGCCTCGGCCGCGACCACGCCGAATCCCTCGGTCTCCGTCGACGTGAGGACCAGCAACCAGGCGCTATGGAGCCGGCAGGCGAGCTCCGCGTCGGTCAGTCGGCCGAGAAAGCGCACGCTCGAGGTCAGACCGGCTCGGACCGCGGCTGCCTCGAGCTCGGCCCGACGGTCCCCGTCGCCCACGATCCACGCGTGGATGTCGAGCCCCGACGCCCGCAGCTTTCCGATCGCCTCCAGCAGGCGCTCCGGCCGCTTGTAGGAGTGGCCCCAGTCGAGACCTCCCACGAAGAGCAGCGGGTGCTCCGGGCCGGGAGCGGTTCCCCGGACGCACTGCTGCTCGTCGACCTCGGGAAGCGTTCCAAGGCCGATCCCCGGGCCGAGGGGGATGACATGGACCCGTTCTCGGGAGACCCCACGCCGGGCGAGCCGGTCCGCGTACCGCGTGGTCGTGACCAGGATCGCGGACGCGGTTCGAAGCAGCCGGCCCTCCCACGCCGTGTACGGCCGGGCGTACAGGTGGGTCTCATCGAGATCGGCGTGGTAGGTGGCCACCCAGGGCACCTTCCGGAGCGTGCCCCAGAGGACCGATTCGTCGGCCGAAAGCGACGGACAGTTCGCCCAGATCACGTCCGGGTCGAACTCCCGGAGCGCCTGGAAGAGCGGTCCGGGCCGCAGCAGGTTCTCCCCGAAGAAGCGCCACGACGGGAGATACCGGATCCGGTAGGGCGCATCCAGCGGTCCGGACGGCACGGTGTCGATAGTCCGACCTCCCTGGCTGCCCGGTCTCAGCAGGTAGTCGGCGGTGAACACACAGACCTCGCTGCTCTCCGATAGTCGCCGGGACAACAGTTGGTGATAGAACTCCGCGCCGCCCGTCCACGGCGGAAAGACGTGCGTGACCACCGCCACCCGGGGGCGATGGCTAGAGGGGTCCCGGGGGGCCCCCGGAGCCCCGCTTGGCATCGGCGCTCGAGAGAGGGCCGTCAAGATAACGATTCGGACGAGGTGGGCTCCACCCCCGGCGTCCCGGGGGATCCACCCCGGGACGCTGGGAGCCCTCGCGAGGTCCTACCGACGGGAGGAGTCGAATCGCGCGGCAGCGTATCGGCAGAGGCCATCGCGGTTGGGCTCGCACCCGGAGCAGTTCCGCTCGGCCGGGACCGGGGCCCGGACCTTGTCCGTCCGGATCTGGGTCAGCGCCGCCCGGATCCAGTGGGCCTCGGCGTCGGTGTACGGGACCTCGACCCAACCTTCCCGCTCCCCACGGCCGGACGCATCGCCGTAGAGCACGATCCCCATCGGGGGGCGGTGGCCGGTCATCGCCTCGATGAGCCGGCATTCGGCCACGGCCTGGACGACGTCGAAGACCCGCCCGTGGGCCTCGTGGAACCCGACGAACAGATGCGTCGCCTTGTACTCGATCGGCATCAGGGTGCCGTC
>Ga0210384_10001546_pt1 | contig 30969 bp, 25 predicted proteins | sample IncBWH2MmetaG_FD_160574 | JGI IMG/M metagenome (GOLD analysis project Ga0210384, IMG submission 160574) | Forest soil microbial communities from Barre Woods Harvard Forest LTER site, Petersham, Massachusetts, United States - Inc-BW-H-2-M | ecosystem: Environmental > Terrestrial > Soil >...
TCTTCGGCTGCGTGCCGCTGTGGATCGCCAAGGGAGCGGGGGCCGGCGCGCGCGAGATCCTGGGGACCTCGGTGATCAGCGGCATGCTGACGGCCACCGGCTTCGCCATCTTCCTCATCCCGATGCTCTTCGTCGTGGTCGAGAGGATCTCCGGGGCGGAGCGCCGCCAGCGGCGCCGCCAGGGACAGGACGAGGGGCCGCCGCCGGGTGAAGGTCCGGCCGAGGACCGGGGCGAGGAGCGCCGCAGGGACCGGCGCGAGGATCGCCGCGAGGGAGAGCGCGAAGAGGTCCCCGAGGAAGCGCCGGTGGGGGCGCCTGGATGAGAGGGATGAGGCGGGCCGCCGCGCTGACCGCCCGTTCGCTGCCTGCTCTCGCGGCCCCCACGCGGCGCGGCGCCGCGGCGCCGCTCGTCGCGGCAATGCTCTTCGGGGTCGCCGTCGCCGCCCTGGCGGGCTGCACGGTGGGTCCCGGCTACCGGCGCCCACCGGTGCCGCAGCCGGCGCAGTTCTACGGCCTCGCCAGCCAGGCCGAAGCGGCGTCGCTCGCCGATCTGCCCTGGTGGGAGCTGTTCCAGGACCCGACCCTCAAGTCGCTGATCGAGGAGGCGCTCCGCAACGGCTACGACGTCCGCATCGCCACCGCCCGCGTCGAAGAGGCGCGGGCTCGCTACGGCATCGCCGGCGCTGCACGCTACCCCGAGGTGGGCTACCAGGGACAGTTCGCGCGCGAGCGGTTCTCGGGATTCCAGCCCGGCGCTCCCGCCCACGTCAAGTCCGTGGACGTCGTCACCGCCAACGTCAACGCGTCCTGGGAGATCGACCTCTGGGGCCGCGTGCGGCGTTTGACCGAGGCGGCGAAGGCGCAGTACCTGGCGAGCGAGGAGGCGCGGCGCGGGGTGACGCTCAGCCTGGTGTCCGAGGTCGCCGCGGCCTACTTCGACCTGCGCCAGCTGGACGAGGACCTGGAGATCGCCCAGCGCACCACGGCGGCGTTCCACGACACCTTCGACCTGTTCAACCGCCAGCTGCAGGGCGGCGTGGCGTCGGCGCTCGACACCTCCGACGCCGAGGCCTCCTGGGCCAACGAGGCGGCGCAGGTGCCGACGCTCGAGAGCCAGGTCGCCGCCAAGGAGAACCAGCTGTCGCTGCTGCTCGGACGCACCCCCGGGCCGATCCTGCGGGGCGCGCCGCTGTTCGGCCAGCCGCTGCGGACGGAGATCCCGGCCGGCCTGCCCGCGGCGCTGCTGCTGCGGCGGCCCGACCTGCGGCAATCCGAGCAGCAGCTGGTCGCCGCCAACGCCAACGTCGGCGTCGCCGAGGCCGCCTTCTTCCCCACCATCAGCCTGACCGGGATGTTCGGCGGCCTGAGCCCGGACCTGCGGCAGCTGCTCAGCAAGGGCCAGACCTGGTCGATCGCCGCCGGCCTGACCGGGCCGATCTTCCAGGGCGGCAGCCTGCGCAGCCAGGCCCGCGTGGCGATGGCGCTGTTCGAGCAATCCAGGCTGCAGTACGAGCAGGCGGTCACCAACGCCTTCGGCGAGGTCTCGACCGCGCTGTTCGCGCTGCAGAAGCTGGCCGCCGCCGAGCAGGAGCGGCAGCGCGCGGTGAACGCCTACCAGGAGGCGGTGCGCCTCTCCCTGCTGCGCTACCACTCGGGGCTCTCGGCCTATTTCGAGGTGATCACCGCGCAGGAGAACCTGCTCGGCTCCGAGAACGGCCTGGCCCAGGTCCGTCACGACCGGCTGGTCGCGATGGTCAACTTCTACAAGGCCCTGGGCGGCGGCTGGCGGGTCGAAGAGACGGCGAAGCCGGCCGCGGCGGCACCGGCGGCGGCTGGCGCCGCACCGGCGGCCGCCGAACCCTAGCCAGGACTTTGTAGGACAAGCCTCGACAACGATCCGGCCGCATCTCGTGCATGGTTCGGCGGCGCTCGCCGACAGCCATGCCCGCGTTCCAGTCGCAGAGTCTCGGGTAGCGAACGCCACGAGCGCTGGGCCGTGCCGCGCCGCTGCCGGAGGTACTCTGCCATGTCGATCGAGTTCGCGCCTCTTCGCCCCCCCGACCCGCCTCGCGCCGGCGGCAACACCGGGCTGCCGGCGAAGCTCGACGACAGCCTGCTGCACTCGGAGCTGGTGACCCAGCGGAACCGTGCGGTGACCTACGCGGTGGCCGGGGCGGCCATGCTCCTGACCAGGGTCGTGGGCCTCTACGACGTCCACTACGCCTGGAACCTGTCCATCTTCGGCCTGGGCATCCTGAGCGTGGGCTGCTTCTCGCTGCTGGCGATGCGAGCCCAGCGCGCGAACCGGCGGGCCGATCTGGCCGCCTGGTGGATCGCCTGCGACATGGTCCTCGTCACCGCGATGGTCTGCGCCACCGGCGGCGTGTCGAGCCCCTGGTGGGTCTGGTATCTCGGTTGCGGCGGCGCGGCGATGACCCATCTTCGCCTCCGGTTGGCCGTCGCCTTCGCCGCCGTCGCCGCCCTCCTCTACTTCGGCGCCCTGGCGGCCATGGGCCAGATCGGGGGCATGGACCATGGCTTCTACCTGGCCGCGTTGAAGCTGGTGTTCCTCTTCGGCGCCTCCCTGTTCCTGGTCGTCAACACGCGCAAGCTGCTGGCCAGCACGCAGCTCAACCAGCGGTTGAAGGACGAAGCGACCGCCAGGGTGGAGGAGTTGACGCAGGTCACCCGCGATCTCGAGGCTGTCAGCCGGCTGCTCCGAGACTTCACCGAGATCGATCCGCTCACCGGCCTGCACAACCGGCGCTACCTGCTCGACCGAGTGGCCGAGCACGTCTCGCAGCGGGGCTTGGAGTATTCCAGCCGCCGCGCCGCGGACCGCGCCCGGAGCGCCGGGATCATCATGATCGACCTCGACGACTTCAAGGCCATCAACGACACCTACGGCCACGCGGCGGGCGACGAAGCCCTCAAGCACCTGGCCGGCCTTCTGCGCCAGTGCGTGCGCGACGGGGACAGGCTGGCGCGCTGGGGAGGCGATGAGTTCCTGGTCTTCTTGCCGCAGGTCGACCGGGAGCGAATCCACGAAGTAGCCGAGCGGATCCTGAGCGCGGTGCGCTCGCAACCGTGCAGTCTCCCGGCCCATGCCTCCCATGGCTCCCGTGGCTCCCATGGCTCCGAGGGCTCCGAGGACTCGACCTGCCAACTTACCTGCAGCATCGGCTGGTCGGCTTTCGACTGGCGGCCGCGGCCGGACGGGGCCTCGCCCTGGGAGCACGCGCTGGCAGCCGCCGACGAGGCCCTCTATACCGCGAAGCGCGACGGGCGCGACCGCATCTGCTCGCAGCCGAGCGGCGAGGCTTCACCACTCGAGATTCGGCTCGTCACCGAACCCGTCGAGGTGCAGGAGGGAGTGGCGGCGCAGGCAGTCGCGGCATGAGGCAAGCGCCTCGGTGCCTGCCGCGGGCAGTACAATGGCGCTCCGAGGCTCACTCGGGAGCGGCGAGGCGGGCCCCGGCCCGAGCTCCGCGCCAGGTGATGAGCCCGGGTAGTGTCGCGCCGCAAGGAGAGGAGGGGCCGGGATGTCCGCACAGCCTGCCGAGATCTGGCCCGCGCTGCCGTACGCGCAGTGGGCCGATACCCGCCAGACGCTTCACCGCTGGACCCAGGTCGTCGGCAAGACGCGGATGGAGCTCGAGCCCATGCTGAATCACTGGTGGCAGGTCACGCTCTACGTCAGCGCCCGCGGCCTCACCACCTCGGCCATGCCGTGCAACGGCGGTCGCTTGCTCGACATCGAGCTCGATTTCCTGGCCCACGAGCTCGTCATCCGGGTGAGCGATGGCGGGAGGCAGGCGCTGCCGCTCGTCGCGCGCAGCGTCGCCGACTTCTACGCGGACTACCGGCGCGCCCTCGCGGCGCTGAAGGTGGAGCTCCACATCTGGCCGGTGCCGGTCGAGATCCCGGACGACATGCTGCCGTTCAAGGAAGACCGCGTGCACGCGGCCTACGACCCCGAGGCGGCACAGCGCTTCTGGCGGGTGCTGGTCCAGGTGGACCGCGTCTTCAAGGTCTTCCGTGGTCGCTTCGAGGGCAAGGCAAGCCCGGTGCACTTCTTCTGGGGCGGCTTCGACCTCGCGGCCACCCGCTTCTCCGGCCGGCCAGCGCCCCCGCACCCGGGAGGCGTCCCCCACGTCGCCGATCGGGTGATGCGCGAGGGCTATTCGCACGAGGTCGCAAGCGCTGGCTTCTGGCCCGGCAGCCCGCAGTCGCCGGAGACCATCTTCTACGCCTACGCCTATCCCACGCCCCCAGGCTTCGCCGAAGCGTCCGTCAAGCCCGCCGGCGCCTACTACCACCAGCAGATGGGGGAGTTCATCCTCCCCTACGACGCCCTGCGCGCCGAGCCCGACCCCGACGCCGCCCTGCTCGACTTCCTGCAGACCACCTACGAAGCCGCCGCCGATCTGGGCCGATGGGACCGGAAGGCGCTCGAGCGGGGCGAGGAGGCGGGGTAGGCGGGTGGCGGACCGCTGAACGCTCGGCGAAGCCGTTCTATTGCCCTGAGGTAGAGGGGCGCCCCCCAATCGCGGCAGCCTACGGCTCGACTCGCCGCAGCCCCTCGATACGGTCAAAATCGCGATCGTAGCTGCAGATCGCCTCGGCACCGCTGTGGAGTGCCACCGCCGAGTGAATCGCATCGCGAACGGTCAAGCCGCCATACGCCTCGAGGAGGTCTCGGGCGGCGTCGATCAGCTCGCAGGTGATCGGGAGCGTGATCGGGACGATGCGCCGGGCAGACTCGTAGACCCGCCGCCCATCCGCCCACTTCCCCATGGCCCGGTAGCGATGCAGGATCTCCTGCAACGCCTCGGCGTCGACTGCCGCCTCGACCTCGCCCTGCGCCACGCGGAGCAGGAATCCAGCGCTGGGCGCCTTGTGAGGATGCTCAGCTCCGGCGGCATACATGAAGACGTTGGCATCCACCAGGATCAAGGCAGGAGATCCTCGGGAGCCGGCACCGATTCCCGCTCGATCTGCTCCGGATCCCCCACCGGCAGAGACATGGCCTCGAGCTCCCGCACCGCAGCAACGCGCGACTCACGCGAGACGATCCCATACTGCGCCTCACAAGCCTGGCGCACCAGCTCTCCCAAACTCTCCCCCCGCTGGCGGGCAAGCCGGGTCAGTTGGCGATGAAGGTCAGGGGAGAAGAGCAGAGTGGTTTTCTTGGAAAGCTCCATATCCACCTCTGGATATGGAGTCTACCCTTAAGGGGCGGATCGGTCAACTCTGAAGAGATCAGACTTGTACGGGTCGCTACAGGTCGCCAGGCGAGGTTGGCGAGCGCAGGCACATCCTCACCTGATAAGTTCTGGGCCATGAAAACGAGCCTTTCGGCAGACGAAGTGGTCGCTGCGCTCGACCTCGCGCCGCACCCCGAAGGGGGCTGGTTTCGCGAGACCTTTCGCGACACGGCGCCCACCGGCGAGCGGGGGGCCTCCAGCGCGATCTACTACCTGCTTCGCCGCGACGATCGGTCGGCCTGGCATCGTGTTCAGGACGCCGTCGAGGTCTGGCATCACTACGCCGGCGCGCCGCTCGAGCTGCGGATCTCGCCCGATGGCCGCCAGTTTGCGAGATTGCTGCTGGGCGCCGACCTGCCGCGAGGCGAGCGCCCGCAAACGATCGTGCCGGCGGGAGCCTGGCAGAGCGCCCGCTCATGCGGCGATTGGACGCTAGCCGGTTGCACCGTCGCGCCGGCGTTCGACTTCGACCGCTTCGAGATCGCGCCGCCCGGCTGGCAGCCCGGCGCTTGAAGGAGCCGAGGCCGCGCCGCCGGCACCCGACCCGCAGGCGAGCAGCCGGTCGCAACCGCCCGGTACCCGAGCAAAAGCTCGCGCCCGAGCACACGTTGGACGAGCCTGCCCGCCGGCTGGAGCTGGTCGGGCGCTGCGGCGCGGGTGAGGGCGAGGCGATCGATCCGGCGCTCCGGCACCGGCCGCGAGGGCTTCAGCGGTCCAGGCTGCCGGCGCGTGCCACCCATTCCATCGGCTGGCGGGTCACGCGGGCGATGCGATCGTAGTCGTCGTCGTAATGGAGCACGGTGAGACCCGCGGCCTCGGCGGCGGCGGCGATGACGAGGTCGACCGGCTTCGCGCCGCGGTGGAGGCCCGCAGCGGCCATCGCGCCGGCGGTCTGGAGCGCGCGCTGCATGACCTCGGCGGTGATCGGCGCCTCGGGCAGCGCCCGCCGCTCCTCGATGACTTCAGCCACGTCGCGAGCCCGGGAGGCGTAGACGACCTCGAGGTCGATCAGCCGGCAAGTCCACAGCTGCCCGGCCTGCGCCAAGGCCGCCAGGCGCTCCCCCACAACGTCCTGGCGGGCGCGAGCGAGCACTGAGGTGTCGACGAGGTAGCGCATCGCTCAGCGCGCGGTGCGCGGTCGCCGGGCCTCCTCGATCCGCGCCAGGTCGAGCGCGCCGGAGCCGCGCAGGCGCTCGACGTGGCGCCGTACCCGCTCGTCGTCGACGAGCCGCTCGAGGGCGGCATGGACGGTGTCCTTGATCGTGCCGGTCCCGGCGACGCTGCGCGCCCGCTCGAGGAGGTCATCGTCGATGTCCACGAGTCGTTTTCCCACGCCGCTAGTATATCCGATTTGACGACTTGGATATACCGCGAGGGATCCTGCTCGGGATGACTTATGCCAACGCCAACGAGTCGGGCAAGACGGCGGACCGGGTGGAGGTCTTCGCCAGGACCCGCCGCATGGCCGAGCAGGGAACGGTCAAGAGGCATCCGAATCGCCGAATAAAGGCAGCACCTCGGTCTGCTACGCGGGGTGTCAGGGCGGATTTTCCGCGGTGCCTCGCCGCAGCTCGCGAAGCCTCGCCTTCAGCCGGTTGTCACCTGGCAGCAGCAATTCCGCCTTTTCGTATGCGGCTCGCGCTTCGGCGGGCATACCAAGCCGGCCTAGCACGTCGCCATACTCCTTCCACGAGTCCCCGTCCTTCGCATCGAGCTGAACGACCAGCTCGAACGCACGGAGCGCATCGTTTCGGCGTCCGAGGTCCATGAGAAGCCAGCCGAGTTCACGCCGCGACCACAGCTTGACATGCTTCATGCCCAGCGCTTGCTGCAGTAGCTGCTCGGCCTCGGTGCGGCGGGCGGTCGCCGCGTCGGAGCTCGCATCCTCTCTCGCGAGTACCCGCAGCCCGCGCGCGTAGGCAGTCAGCGTGTCAGGGTTTTGCGGGTCAATTCTTGCTGCGCACCGCCACTTGTCGACCGCCTCAGCGAAGCGATTGAGCTTCGCCAGCGCTGCTCCAAAACCCATCCACGAGTACGCGTCCTTCATGTCGAGCTGGACGGCCAGCTGAAACTCTCCGAGCGCCTCATCTGGGCGTTCGAGGTCCAAGAGAAGCCAGCCAAGTTCACGCCGAGGCCACAAGTTGATACGACTCGCCGCCAGCGCCTGCCGCAGGAGCTTTTCCGCCTTGGCACGGTGGGCGGCCGCCGCATAGGGACTCGCTTTCTTCTGAGCCAGTTGACGCAGACCGCGCGCGTAGGCGGTCAGCGCGTCGCCGTTTTGCGAGTCGACCTGTACCGCGCGCCGCCATTTCTCGAGCGCCTCAGCGAAGCGATCGCGCTTCTCAAGCGCGTCCCCCCATCTTCGATGTGCGTCCGGCAGATAGGGATCCACCGCGAGAGCGCTGCGAAACTTCCTGATCGCTTCCGGATAGCGCTGCATCACGATCAACGCTTCACCCCACGCTTGCCACGCCCAGGCGTCCGCAGCGTCGATCCTGACCGCCTTCTTCAACTTAGAGATGGCATCGGACCACTGCTGTCTGACTAGCAGAACCAGGGCCCAGCCGACGTAGGCCCTCGATTGGTATCGATCCATCTCCAGGGCCTCGCGGTACTTCTCGATCGCTTTATCCTGGCTGCCGAGCAAACGCAGCGAATCCGCCCAGATCATCACAGCGTTTATGTAGTACCTGTCCACGGATAGAGCCTTCTTGCAGTTCGCGATCGCTGCATCGTAGTTGCCCTGGCGAAAGCACGAGAAGGCCAAGCCGCCGAGCCCGTTCGCCAGCCCAGGGTCGGCGTCAATAGCGCTCTGATAGTTCTCCTCGGCTTCCTCGAAGTGCTCCATCCTCACTAGAATGTCACCCCGCAAGCCGCGAGCCTCGACAACGTTCGCCGTGTTCTTGGCTGCGGTCCTTGTCTTGCCAATTGCGTCCACGTACCTGTGTTGCGCGACCAGCAAGAGGGCCCAGTTGAGGTACGACCAAACAAGCTTCGGATCGAGGTCGACGGCCCGCTCCAAGCTCTCCTCGGCTTGCTCATGCTGGGACAGCCGCCAGAGAGCAAGACCGCGGCCGCTCCAGGCCCGAGCGTAACCGCGATCCAGGCGGATCGCGCGTTCAAAGCAGCCTAGCGCTCGGCGAGCGTCATGGCGGTCGTTGCAGGCGTTGCCCAGATTGCACCAGAGCGAGGCTTGCTTGTGGTCGAGAGCAATCGCCTTGCGATACTTGGCCGCAGCGTCGTCGAAGCGCCGCCGTGCGCGCAGAAGATTGCCCTCGCTGTTGTAGAGCCATGCTGATCGCGACCGTGGCGCTGCGGTAGCAAGGTGGTACTTCTTCTCAGCCTCTCCTAGGCGGCGCTGCACGACCAAGGCGTCTCCCCAGACAATGTAGGCTTGATGATGCGATTTGGCCGGCGCGCTCTCCAGCCACTGTCGAACCGCAGAGAAGGTGGCGTCGAACTTGCGCTCACGCTGTTCGACGGCAAACCAGTAGCGAGCCACTAGATGCGGGTCGACAAGCTTTGCAGTCTCCATGGCCGCTCGCTTGAGTAGGTCATCGATCTCCCTCTCGGAGGCGGCCCACAAGCTAGCTGGCGTCTGGCGGCGATTGCGCGTGCGGAGCGTGATCTTGATCGTATCGCCTGCCCGCACGATCTCACCCTGTATCCGCTCCTCGGGACGACCGAGCACCTGGCGGGCATACCGGATCACGCTGCGATACGAAATTCCCGCGATCGGCACCGTAAAATCGATCTGCGCAGTGCTTAGCTCGTATCCCTCCTCGACCTTCCCACCCCATTGCGCGGTGCGTCTGAGGTCGATGACCTGCGCGGCGATGCGCTGCGCGATCACCTCCGGAGCGTAGCCCTTCTCGGAGAGGTCTCTGGGCACGTCGATGCGGTCGATGACCACTGACGGTCGACGCAGCTCCCGCCGGACAACGACCACCACGGCCACCGGCAGCAGGAGCAAGAATGCGTCGACCGCGACCGAGCGCACGGCGTCGAGGTCAGCGGCGAACTGCTCGACCGGGCTCTTTTTTTTCGTTGCGAGGGTGAGCCGCGCATCGCCCTGCGACGGCACCAGCCCGCTCGACGCGGTCAACCGCTGCCCAGGCGTCCCCGCCGGCTGCGGTCGTTGACCCGCCCCACTACGGGCGATCACCAGCACCGACGCCAAGACAATGAGAAGGTAAGCTCCTCGCCGCATTCAACCTCGCCCGGCCGCGCCAATCGGTCGCTTCGCCTAGAAGGCCCTCCGCGTCCGATTCATGCATGATACCGCGGCAGAGGCGCCAGGGACTGAGTCATGCGCTTATTCAAATAAGAGCAGGCGATTCCTGTTTGAACTGAAACGAACAGGGCATCGCAACGAAGCGTTTCAACATGCGCGGCGTGACGCACAAAACCGTATACGAGGGAGGCGAACAGGAGCGAGTTCTGGCCGAACACGTAAGGAGCTGGGCAAAGACAGCCGCCGACTGGCCACGGGTTGCAAAGCTACTTCACGAAATGGCGGACCTTTGGGAACGCTACGGCCAAAGAGAAGACGAGCGGGCGGAGCTCGACAAGCTCCAAGACCTCTGACCTAACCTCCAAGGCATGACATCTAACATGTTGATTATATTGGCGGAGGGGGTGGGATTCGAACCCACGAGGCCCTTGCGAGCCTGACGGTTTTCAAGCCCCTTCGGGGCCACACTTCCGGACTCCCAGTGGCACCACCGGACACCCTACGGGGCGGTGCTTTCAGCAGCTTGTGGTGCCCCACGGTGCCGGTGGGTGCGCCCTGGAGTCCTCGGCTGTGGCCCAAATTTGGCACAAAATCAGCGGCCCCCAACGGGCGACTACCATCCCTCCCAACCCCCGGCGCGCCAGCCTATGGTGCTGCCTACCCACCTCGCCCGCCGCTTCCGCCTTCCCGGCGCCGCTGCTCGGCTCCGCCGCGACTCCATGATCTTCGTGCCTGCCCGGAGAGCGACGCGGCGCCGGTGACTATGGCGCCTCGGCGGCAGCGTTCAGACAGCTATCGATCCGCCCCCTCAGTCGGGTCCTACGGCGCCGACAATTGCGCCCGGTCTCAGGTCGAGGGCGCCGATGCGGCCGGGGGCCAGGAGAGGGGTGCACACCCAGCACCGCCCGCCGCTCCTGCCGCGCCTCCCGGGTCAGCTGGCGCGTGATCTGGTTCACGACGATGCGCAACAGCGGGCGCATGCGGTCGAGGTCCGCCGGCGGCACCGTCAGGTACACTGCCACCGGGGCGCAGGCGACGGCGCAGTCGAAGCTGGCCCTGTTCGAAGACCCTCTGGTGTGCGCCAACAGGACGCGCAGGGATTTCCGGGGCGAGGACCTGATCGCGGTCGGGCGGCCGGTCGCGGTGCGGAAGTCCGTCCCCAGCGGACGCCCCCAGCGGTTGCCGACTGACAACCGATTCAATGGTCCCGCAGCTTCTGCGAATATCCACGGCTTCCGATCAAGCAAGAGAGCGCTATCCACGCTATCCACAGGACGAGGGCAATGACCTTAGGCCCCCCGGAAGAACCCGACACAAGTGGCGAGAACGCGAACGCCAAAAAGAGGCCAAAGCTCAAGGAACTGATGGTCACGACCAGCAGGTACCAATACCAGAACGCCGACCGCCAAAGGCCGCCCTGCCGCTCACCCTCTAGGCTCAGAGATACCGGGAGATCCTTATGGAACCACTCACGAATGCTATTGTTCTGCTTCCGGTAGCTCTCGTACCCATCCTTCTGCCATCGGAGGAAGCAGGCGAAGAAGAGTCCATAAAAGCTCAGGCACAGGAAAACCACCGCCAAGAGAGCCAGGGTGTGGTCCCGCGGCGACCCTGGCACGCTCTTCTGCTCCCATGAGACGAAGGCCGCTAGCGCGCCAATCATAGTCAGATAGATCGTAGTGTGCTGCAGCCGCACCTCCTCCATATGTTTCAGATAGGCGAAGTTCTGCTCGAATTCGGTCCGCAGGAACTCAAACCTCTTGACGAGCTCATGGTCTTCCATCACCATCCTCCTGGTTGCGAAGAGCAGGATCTGGGACGATCGTCCGTGCCTCCACGGATCTGTATTTGACGTATCATAGCGGCGCACGAGCGCTACGCGGCCGAATGACCGGGGGGATTGTCCTGGCGCATCCCGGACCAAGCAGTCCGGGGGGGCCAACTCAGCAGCCGAGTCACGAGCCGTGGCGATCATCTCCCACTTCGTGGTTGATTCCTTCGACGAATCGCGAGGCGGACAGGCGCAATCGGCCGTCCGCATTGCACACCATCTCGCTTCCACGTTTGCCAAGCTCTTCCTGTACGCACACTCTGACTCCAAGCATCGCGGTCTGGACGGACCTGCCCACGAATGCCGAGATGGTTGCGCTGGCTCTTGCGCGGCCCGCCGTGCTCGAGCCGTTGGGTTCAGGCGAACCCGACGAGTCGATTCGGGAGGCACCGCGATCGGAGCCCGGAGGCCCCGCCCTCACGACGCCGCCGCCTCGAGCGGCTCGTCGCCGTCCCACTCCTCCGGACCCTCGTCGTATGCCTCCGCCACCAAGCCTCAGACTGGCTCGCCTATTGGGCGCCTCGTGGAGCGCCGCCGGCTGCGGCCGCAGAAGCGGCGGCAATAGAAGTAGAGCGAAAGTAAAGGGCCGGCTCTTGGGCAGGTACCGGCCCCAATACCTCAGGCAGGTTCGGCACCTGCCCAGCCGGGAAAATCGCGATTCCAAGTCTGGTCATGAATATGCGCACTGCCAGGAGATCCTGGCCTTGCAGCTTGCCTTGACCTTCGAGACCGTTGACAGCAGCTGCCATGTTCCTCCACTCCTGCTGCGCCAGGGCGATAATCAACGTCGGTTGTTCGTTCGTTTGGGTCTGCGCAAATTGCAAGCCCTTGTAGATCGTCACGCCGATGACGAAGGCGCCGAACAAGGCAAAGAACACCCCCGGAGCGGCATGCGTCAGCTCAATCGATCTGTCGCCCGACCACGCCTGGAGATCGCCGGCAGGCTTGACGAAACCGATCCTGAAAAGGTTGTAACCAAGGAAGATCACAATCAGCCCGACTGCTAGCGAGCTAAGCTTATAGAGAAAGGCGAAGGTGTTCGTGCGGTTATCCATGGTGCCCTCCGGGGCTGGTCGAAGCCGACTCTGTACGCGGCGCTGTTCGATCTCTGGCGAGGGCGGCTGGGCGGCTGAGATTGAACTTCGCCGGGACCTGGTCAATGATGCCCCCAGATCGCGTCGCGGATGTCTTGCTTCCGCGGCCGAGTGGCCCAGGTCAGGGCGATCCCTGACGGTAAGCAGGTGGACGCACCGAGGGCCGCCGGCACCGTGCCGCGCCAGGCGAGAGCGAGCAGTGCCAGGCCGGCTGTCACGAAGGCATAGGGAGCCCGGCCCGCGGGCTAACAGACAACAGGAATTGGATCGGGCTGCGCTCGGGAGCTCAAAGGTCTTCATCGCGGCCAGAGCCTCCTGGGACTGATGCTAGCGGGCAGGGTCATTAGCGTCAAATAGAACTATGAAGGTATGTAGATATGGCAATTCTGCTTGGGCTGGGCGGGCGCTACCGCCGGAGCCGATATCACTTCCGGCTTGCCCAACCTGGCGGCCGCCGAGGCAGACCTATTTGATGGTCGCCGCCCCTCGACCATCGCTTACCGCGATCAACCGACGCCCACCCTCCATCCATTACCGAGATCGCTCCCACCGCTCTTACTGAGCCGCCGCCGTAGAGGCGCCAACGGTCCAACTGGACGGCTCCGGAGGTCGACGCGTTGCTGTGTTGTCCACCGGGGCAGGAGCGCTTTCATCGGGAGGTGAGCCGCTTACTTGCCTATGAAAGATGCGCTAAGAGCACCATAGAGGAGATTCGAAAGAACCCCAATAACCAATACGCTCAAGATGAAGGTCCAAAGGTTTCTTCGACGCCGTAACACATTCTTGTACCACACCTCAGCGTCGCCCCACGGGAACACCGCGGCCGGATAGCACGAGAACAGGAGGATGAAGACGCAGGGAATTACAAGAGCTAGCGGTATCCCGACGCCCAGCAGTTGTCGTGCACTGACTTTGACCGGCGTATGTCGCCTTCGCTCAGATGTAACCAGATTCCGCAGTTGCCTTGAGAAAACCTCCCTGAGTTCCTTATCATCGACAATGCGCCCGCCGCTCACGAGCGCTTCGACACGCTTGAGATCTGCGTTGTTCAACCACAACGGAAGGACAGGGTCCGATTCCTGGGCCGGCAGTATAGACAGCAAGAGGAGAAGCAAGCAACCCACGGCCAAACCGGTCAATGAAAGTATCTGCGGAACGTAGTTCTGCCACATGCGTTCGAGTTGCTCCTCGACCGCTGAGAGAGTTCCCGTTGCCCACGACTCATTCTTGCTACTGACGCTCACAGCAACGACCATTGTCTTGTTGCCTGGGGGTGGAGGAGCTTCTATCACTTTGCCAATGTCTACCGTGACCTGATGCTCCGGCCCGGTAGTAAAGGTGACAACTGGCGAGTCGCTAAGCACACTGAAGCCACTCCATGCACTACAGGTCACTGCCAGGCGGTGTATCCTGCGCTTGCGCGAGTTATCGAGCTCGAGCACCTCGGCTAGTTCGATCTTCTCCTCAACTTGGCCGTCTAGGAATACTCTGAAGCGATCGGAGATCGTGTCGTGAGGTAGGTCGACAAATCGTTCATGGATTGTATCCATCAATCGTCTGAGCTTGGTGGGCTCGATCACGAACGACCTGTGATATTCCTTGTCGATCTGCGTCATAGAGAATCTCCCTCCGCGACCTGATCCAGTACTGCAGCGTCGGCGGCCGTAGCCGGGCGCTCTCGGCGGGCGCCGGGAGCGGCTGCCGATCGGCACCCAGCACGACGAGGACGAGACGGGGAGCCTGCACCAGGATGGCGGCCAGCGCGATCCTGACACCGACGCTCCTGGACGTCATCGGCCTCTCCGGCAAGCCCGCATCCACCCCGCCGAGCCGGTCGCTCCATAGATGATCAAGCGTCCGGGAGCGGGTAAGGCCCCTGCGACGAGCCGCTCCGGCCGCCGAGGGTCGAACGCCGCGGCGCCCGCCGCCTTTCCCTGCCCCCCGAGCCCACCGCCGCACGCTCGCGGCAGGCCTGCTCAGCCGCTGGACCGAGCCTCCAGGCGGCGCCGGCGGCGCCATAGATGATCAAGCCCCGCATATATGAAGCTTGATCATATATGGACTCCTTGGGAACCGTGCCGGCCGCGCCGCCGCGCCGGGGCCGCTCGAGGACACGCGGAGCGCTCGCAAGAGAGCGTGGAGCCGAGCGCCATCCTTAGCTCTCCGGTCCCGGCTCCCGCGGTGCCGCCTTGTAGCGCGACCTGCCAGACTCGAGCTAAGGCGACACCAAGTCTTACGACCTGGTGAGCGTTGGGTGATCCTTCCGCGAGGGAGGGTCGTGCAGGGACCAGCTGGCCTGGCAGGAGGCCCACATCGCGGCCTTCACGCGGCTGGGAGGAGTGCCCGCCTGCGTGCGGTTCGACAACGAGAAGACGGCGGTGGTGCGCGGCGCCGGCGCGTGGGGCGAGCACAACCCCGTTTACCGGCGGTTCGCCCAGCGGGCGCGGTCCCACAACGACTTGTGCCCGCCGCGGGCACCTGAGCGAAGGGCAAGATCGAACGGCGGATTCGCGATCATCGCCTGTGGCTCGATCCCGGTTTCCGGGAGTGGGACAGTCTCGAGGAGCTCCAGGAGTGGTCGGACCGTGAGGTGCGACGTCGTGCCGAGCGTCGCCTGTGCCCGGCGGCCCGGTGGCAGAGGCGTGGGAGCACGAGCGGCCGCTGCTCGGCGAGCTGTTGACGCTGCCGACACAGGCGAGAACGAGCACGACCGTCGCGGACAGGCGGCATTTCCGGGCGAAGAGCCGGAAGCCGAAGGCGAGGTCGCTACAGCCACGCGGCGAGAACTGCCTCGTGCCCGGGCGGGCTCGCGTGTCTTGTCGCCTCCGCCGGCCGATCGGCTCCACCAGGCTAACTCCAACAAATCAAGCCACATACCACGCGGGCGCTGCTTCTGCACCGCGGACTGCGCGACGCCCATGCGTCGGCCCTCCTGGCGGCCTGCGAGGTCGCCTGCCGCCTGGCGCGGCGGCGCATCCCGCACCGGCTGCCTCTCAGCCGGCCCGAGGAGGATGCTCGCTTCCTGGCGCTGCGCTTCGGCCGGCGCGACCAGGAGGTGATGGTGAGTCAAGATCATCATCGCCCAAATTTGGCACAAGGTCGCGTCTTCCTCAGAGGTTTCGCCACCCGGCAAGGCCCTGTCTTCGCCCCGAGCGGCGCCGAGCTCGAGCGCTTCGCGCTGCCACCGCCACAACTGCGCGCGGCGGCCGGCGGCGCGGCCCGCTGCCCCGGCCGTCAGGCGCCGCCTCCTCGCCGTGAGCCACCGGCCGGCACGACTTCGGGGAGTCGGTCGGCGGGGTGGCTTGGGAGAAGCTCTGAGAGTGCGCGCAGGTAGGCGTAGGGCGCGAGCGCCTGGCCTTTAGCGCTGGCGATGAGGCTGTCGAGCCCGGCGGCTCGGACATTGCCGGCGTCGCTCGCGGCCTTTGCCTTTGGGAACAGTCCGCGCGCCCGAGGCGCTATAATCTCTCTTGCTAACTTAGCTCAGTCACAAGGAGATATCGCGGGGGTGGGGGTGTCGCTCAAGGAGAAGCTTGGTGCCGCCGGATGGCTGCCCTTCGCGGCGGTGGGGGCGTTGGCGCTCCACGCCATGGGGTTCCTGTCGCTACGCTTCTACCTCGCGGCGCTGGGCGTGCGTGCGGATCTCTCTCTGCTCGACAGCCGCTACGTCTTCGAGGGGGCGAACTGCCTTGCATTTCTGCTCGCCGCCTTCGTGAACCTCCTCCTCCTGCTGCTCGTCGCTTCGCTAGCACTGTTCCTGCTTTCCCGAGTGGTGCCTCGGGCACCGCGACAGCGCCTGCGTGCAGCGGTGCGGGCGCGCTGGGAAAGGCTCCGCTCCCGTCACTGGACCCCTCGCCTCCTTACCCTGGTCGGGATAGCCTTCGCGATCACCGCCATCCAGCTCGTGATGCGCCAGTGCTTCCAGGTTCAAGATCTCCTCTTCCGCGGCGTACCGCCAGATCCGTCCTGGTTGAGGAATCTGCTCCTTTCCCAGACCGACGCTTCGCGCGCCGCCTTCTTCATGGCCTTGCTCTCTGCGGTGTGGCTGACCGCGTGGCTGCGGCTCGCCGCGACCCGCTGCCCGGTCCCCACTCGCGCTCGCCTCCGCGGCCTCGGGCTGTTGACCTTCCTCCTTGGGCTCGAGGTGGCCCTTCTGCCGGTCAACTATGGAGTGCTCACCGCCGGGCGACCCATGCCACGGGTGGCGCATCTCGGCGACGACCGGGCGTTCGCCGGACGGCAGGCGTGGCTGGTCTGGGAGGACGGCGACGGGTTGACACTACTTGTCGTCTCACCGGCGCTGGGGACCACACCCCCGCCGCGCGCCCTCGTGACGGTTCCGCGCAAGGATGCGGGTCGAATCGAAGTCGGGGAAGCCGCCTCCGTCCTGCGGCAGCTCGTGGGGGCGGTCCCATGAGAATCCGGACGCTCGCCCAGGCACTCGCGCTACTCGGGCTGCTCGGTCTTCCCGCGATCTCGGCTCTCACGCCCGCGCCGCAAGGTGGCTCTTCTGGCGCCTCGCCCGCCCTCGTGATCGACTCCGGTGACCTGACGGAAGTGGTCAAGACGCTCAACAGCGTCTATCCGGGGCTCGTCACCTTCACCGCCTTCTCAGGTACGGAACTCTCCGAACAGCGAGACGCTTGGCGCCACGGCGCCTTCACCAAAGCTTTGCTCGAAGGGCTCGCCGGGAAGGCCGACGGCATTGTCAGCGGCCAGAAGGACGGGCGGATCGACACCCTCGAGCTGGGCACCTGGCTGAGTCGGCGGGTCGCCGAGTTGACCGGAGGGAAGAACCAGCATGCCAACTTCGACTCCGGCGGAGTACCGCCCTTCCCGCTGTTCCAGGTTGAGACGTGAATAGCAGCTCTTCGAGGGACCGAGCACGGCGATACGGCGGGGCGCTCGTGCTCGTATCGTTCCTGGTGGGCGAAGCGAGGGCGGCCCCCACCAACCCCAGCTCTCCCAGTCCCACGCCCTTTCTGGTAATCGACTCGGGCGGCCACACCGCCCGCATCAACGAGATCCTCTTCACCCACGACGGGCGCCACCTGGTCTCCACCGGAGCCGACAAGGTCGTCCGCATCTGGGATCTTGAGTTAGGCAAGACCGTCCGCACCCTGAGGGGAGAAATCGAAGCCGGCGATCACGGAAAGATCGAGGCTGCGGCCCTCTCGCCGGACGACCATCTCCTGGCGATCGGTGGTTATCTCCCGTCTTTCGCCCTGCGTCTGCACGACTTCCAGACCGGCGAGGTCTTGGGCGTCCTGGCCGGACACCAAGATGTCGCTCTCTCCCTAGCCTTCTCTCCCGATGGCCGGATGCTCGCTTCGGCGAGCGCCGACAAGACGATCCGCCTGTGGGACGTGGCCAGCCGGAGAACCCTCCATGTCCTGCGTGGTCACGAGGGGCCTGTGCGCACCGTGGCGTTCTCACCGGACGGGGCGCGCGTGCTTTCTGGGAGCGAAGACCACACCCTGCGTCTCTGGAAAGCGAAGACGGGCAAGCTGATCCGTGAGATGCGCGGTCATGCGGACCAGGTGTGGTCTGCCGCTTTCTCTCCCGACGGCCGCTACCTCGCCTCGGGGGGCCTTGACCGACAAATACGCATCTGGGAGACCGCAACCGGGTCGTTCGTCAAGGATCTCGTGCCTGGCCAGGATGGGGTAGCTCGCCTGGCGTTCACGCCCGATGGACAGCGGCTTCTGGTCGGCGATGATGCTCCGCAGCAATGGAGGCCTGGGGCTGATCGGGTCGCGTGTACCGTGCTCTCAGTAGCAACGGGGAAAATCATCGCCCGCCTCGCGGAGCACGACGATTCCGTCCGCGCCCTGGCGATCTCCCCTGATGGCAGGCTTGCGGCCACGAACGGAGGCAGTGACGAGAAGATCTACGTCTGGGACGTCGCGACGGGCACGGTTCTGCATACTCTGGCCGGACATGGCCGGTCGATTTGGAGAGTGGGCTTCGCATCTGACGGCGCCTCGATCGCATTTGGGACCAATTCGCGACGCTCGCTCGAGAAGACATTCCTCCTCGTGGACCGCGGTTCCCAGTTGGCGGGCTATCTCGCAGGGGATGTGGTAAGCCAAGATGCTTACTGGAGCGACATGGGCATGGTTTATCCCTCGTTCGTGCGGCCGAAAGCAGAGGATCATCGTGTCATCCAGTTCATTAGCCAAGACGGCAAGCTGATCCGCGAGATCCGCCTCGACCCTAGATCCGAGAAGCAAAGCTACCTCGCTTGGAGCCTCGGCAGCACCCAGCGCTTCGACAGTGGTGGTGACTATGGCGCTCTGACCATCTTCGACTACGAGAGCGGTCACCCGGTCCTTGATCTGATCGGCCACACGGATTCCATCGAGTCGCTCGCGACGAGCCTAGACGGGAAGAGGATCGTCTCGGGATCGCGAGACCAGACCGTCCGTTTGTGGGACCTGACCACGGGCACCAACCTGCTTTCGATCTTCATGGCTACGGATGGCGAGTGGGTGGCCTGGACACCCCAGGGTTACTACACCTCGAGCCTGCATGGCGATCGCTACATCGGCTGGCAGGTCAACCAGGGGGCGGAACATGCCGCCGCCTACTACCCGGAGGCGCAATTCCACGAGCAATTCTTCCTCCCGGGCGTGGTGGCAGAGTACCTGAAGGATGGGAATCTCCAACAGGCCCTGGCCCGAGCCGATGCCCGCTGTGGGCCCAGGCTCGAACCGCCGGTGATCCACGTGGTGGAGCCCGAACGGGACGGCATCGAGGTCAACGAAGAGACGCTGCGTATCAGGGCGGCGGCACTTTCGAACAACCTCCCGATCACCGACCTCCGGATCACGTTCAATGGTATGCCCATCTCGGGACTGGCGGAGGGATCTGCGAAGGCCAATGCGGCTGGGCCATCGGAGGGGCATGCGACAGGCAATCCGCTCGAGCGGGAGATCGAGGCTGAGGAGACTCTCCAGCCGGGGGACAACGTCATCACCTTCCAAGCCGCGCACGCCAAGGCCAGGTCGCAGGCCGTGGTACGGCACGTAAGGTACCGGGCCCCGCCCGGGGCTCGCCCGGCGCAGCCGGCGAAGGCCAACCTGATCCTCCTCGCGGTCGGCATCTCGAACTACACCGACCCGGCGCTCAAGCTCAACTGGGCGGACGAAGACGCACAGGAGGTGGAACAGACCTTTCGGCGACAGGAGGGGAGGCTGTTTGGACATCTCGAGGCTCGGGTTTTGACCACGGCCCGAGGCCGGGCTGGCCGGGCCGAGATCCTTGCCGCTCTCGACTGGTTCCAGAGGCAGGGGGCACCGGGCGACGTTCGCCTCCTCTTCCTCTCCGGTCACGGCGCCGTGGACGCGCGCGGAGATTTCTACTTCTTGTCCCAGGACCAGACCGCCGACGGCAATCCCGACGGCGACGGCGTGCGCTGGAGCCGGCTTCTCGATAGCCTCACGGCAGGGAACGTGCGCCCGGTTTTGATGATCGACACATGCCACGCAGCGGCGGCGGCCCGGGGGCCTGTTGCCACCCGCTTCGACCTGACCCGAACGATCCGGCAGACCTACTACCCGGGTCTCTTTAGCTTCTTTTCGTCCCCGGGGACTGCGCCGTCGCACGAGCTGAAGGACTGGCGGCACGGCGCCTTCACTCAAGCTCTGCTCGAGGGGCTTTCCGGGAAAGCGGACCGCAACCACGATGGGCAGGTCGACACCTATGAGCTGGGCGACTGGATCAGAACCCGGGTCCCGGTGTTGACCCGCGGCGAGCAGCATGCTGACTTCGACTCCGGCGAAGAAGGGGCCGCCATCCCCTTGGTCGAGACACCACCTGAGAGACCTTGACCGCGAACAAAGCCGATGCACGCTACGTCCGTCCTGCTCGCCATCCTGCTCTCGGCGCCGAGCCCCAATGCGCCCGTCAGGTCACCAGAGACCTTCTGGCAGAGGATCCTCCGTATCACCGGGATCACGGTCACGCCGAGCACGAGCAAGGGTCCAGTCCCGGAACCTGCAGGCGGCGATCTTTGGCTGACCACCCCGGAAGGTCGGAGCCGCCTGCGCCTCACCCGGGACGGCGGTTACCAGAGTCCCATCTTCTTCCCCGACGGCCGCTCCGTGCTGGCTCTGCGTGAAGGGAACCTGGTGCGGGTGTCGACGGCCGGCTTCCTCGATCCGGAGCCGCTGTTCGCTATCGCCGGAGTCATTCGGCTCGTAGGGTTCGACCGCGAGTCGCCCGGGAAGGTCGTCGCTCTCACCCGAGGCGCGAACGGGATCCTCGATCTCGGGATTCTCGATCTTGCCGACAGGGAGGTCCGCTCTATGCGGCCCGAGAGTCCGGACGCCGAGTACAGAGACGTTCTTGCGAGGCTTGCGCATTGGGACCTCGCCTGGCAGCTCTCCGAGCAGCAGAGAATCGTCCGACTCGAGGTGCGGCCGGCAGCACGGGGTTCCGACGTCTTCCTCCTTCGCGAGGACGTCGCGCCGGTCGAGGTCAGCCATTGCGGTGGAGACCGTTGCGATCAACCGTCGCTGTCAACCGATGGCCGCACGGTGGTATTCGTGCGGGCTGTGGCGCTGCGTTGAAGGAAGATTTGACTCTGCAGACCCTGCATTGACTGAGCAAGGCCGCCTAGACATATGGAACGGCCCGGCCGCCCCCGCCCACTCGCTTTTGGAAATACGCCCCCTGTGGCCCAATTTTGGCACAAACCTCGTGGCAAACGCGCTAAAGACATCACATCTAAACTACTGATTCTAATGGCGGAGGGGGTGGGATTCGAACCCACGGGCCACTTGCGCGGCCGGCGGTTTTCAAGACCGCTGCTTTAGACCACTCAGCCACCCCTCCGGTGGGGATGATGGGACGGTGCGATGCGGGTGAGGCCGCCGGTGTAGGGGTGTAGGGCGGCGGGGATGAGGACGGAGCCATCCGGCTGCTGGTAGTTCTCCAGGATGGCGATGAGGGTGCGGCCTACGGCGAGGCCCGAGCCGTTGAGGGTGTGGAGGAGGCGGGGGCGGCCGGCGGATGGGCGATAGCGGAGGTTGGGGCGGCGGGCCTGGAAGTCCTCGCAGTTGCTGCAGGAGGAGATCTCCCGGTAGGCGCCCTGGGCGGGGAGCCAGACCTCGAGGTCGTAGGTCTTGGCGGCGGCGAAGCCGGTGTCGCCGGTGGCGAGGCAGACGACGCGGTAGGGCAGCTCGAGCAGCTGCAGGATCTTCTCGGCGTGGCTGGTCAGCGCTTCGAGGGCCTGGTAGCTGGTCTCGGGGGTGGTCAGCTGCACCAGCTCCACCTTGTTGAACTGGTGCTGGCGGGTGAGTCCGCGCACGTCCTTGCCGTGGGAGCCGGCTTCGCTGCGGAAGCAGGGGGTGTAGGCGGTGTAGCGCAGGGGCAGGCGGTCCTCGTCCAGGATCTCGTCGCGGTGGAGGTTGGTCAGGGGGACCTCGGCGGTGGGGACCAGGAAGTAGTCGTGGCCCTCGAGCTTGAAGAGGTCCTGCTCGAACTTGGGCAGCTGGCCGGTGCCGATGAGAGCGGCGCGGTTGACGATGAAGGGGGGCAGCACCTCGGTGTAGCCATGGGCGCGGGTGTGCCGGTCGAGCATGCAGCCGATCAGCGCTCGCTCGAGCAAGGCACCCGCGCCGAGGGAGACCGTGAAGCGGGCGCCTGCCAGCTTGGCGCCGCGCTCGAAGTCGAGGATGCCAAGCTCCTGACCCAGCTCCCAGTGGGGGCGCGGCTCGAAGGCGAAGCTTGGCGGCTCGCCGACCACCCGCTCGACGCGATTGGCGCTCTCGTCGGGGCCTACCGGCACGCTCGGGTGCGGCAGGTTGGGCAGGGCGAGCTCGATCGCGGCGATCTCGGGCTCCAGCGCGGCCAGGCGGACCTCCAGCTCGGCGGCGCGCTCCTTGAGGCTCGCCACCGCGGCGATCTCGGCCGCGGCGGCGCCGCCGCGCTGCTTGACCGCGCCGATGGCGCGGCTGGCCTCGTTGCGCTGGCGCTTGAGCTCCTCGAGCTCGACGAGCGCCGCCCGCCGCTCCGCGTCCAGGCGCAGCCAGGACTGCGGCAGGTCGGGATCGACCCCGCGGCTCGCCAGCCGCTCGATGACGCCCTGCGGGTCATGGCGCAAGAGGTCCCGGGAGAGCATGGCCGGGCAGTCTATCTCGCCTGCCCTCGAGGCGCGATGTACCAACCGAGCGTCGCCGCCCATGACGTACAGGCGGTAAGCTAGTATCCCGAGTGCAGGCGCGGCCCATGGGCCCCGGCGTCCAGCTCCATGTTCCTCTCCTTCCGCCGCGCGTGAGACCCCATCTCCTGACAAGCTGGCTGGCCCGGTGGGCGCTGCCGCCCGCGACGCTGGCGGCGATCGTCTGCTTCGCTGCTCACGAGGTCGATCCGGTGGCGGCCGCCGAGGGCGCTTATCTTGGCAGGCTGGCGGCGGCGGTGCTGGTGGCGGTGGCGGCGCTGGCGCCGCCGCCGGCGGCTGAGCTGGGGCTGGGAGGGGTGCTGGCGGCGGCCGCGGTCTGGGCGCTGCCGGCCGGCCCGGGACGCGGCGCGGCAGTGATGGCGCTGCTGATCGCCTCCCTCGCGGTCGCCGCCGGACGGCGCTTGCGGCGAATGGCTGCCAGCGCGGAGGACGGCGCGGGCGCCGGACGAGCGCGGCTCGCGGCGGCCGTCGCGCTGTGCTTCGGCTGCCAGGTGCTGCTGCGTGGCGAGCTGCTGTTCGCGCCGGGACGAGCGCTGCGGCCCTGGGTGGCGCTCCTCGTCCTGCCGGTCGCCGCCGGCGCTGCCCTGGCGCTGCTCTGGCGCCGCCGCGGCATGGTGCCCGCGCTGGCCGCCGCTGCCGCGGCGGCGGTGCTGGCGCCTGGCTGGACGGTGGCGACCACTCTGGCGATGGTGGCGCTGGCCGGCGGCGACAGCCTGCTTGGGATGGACGCCTCGACGGCTGGCGGAAGGTGGTGGTTCAGGAGGGTTCCTGCCAGCGCGGATAGCGGAGAGATAGGGAAAGCAAGTGCCTTGGCTCCGGGCGAGACAAGGCTTCACGGAAGGACGCCGGCTGCCCTCGCGACAGGGGTCCGGCGCTCCCTCCTGGAGAGGACCCGCCTGGCGGCCGGCGTGGCCGCGCTGCTGCTTCCTGTCGCCTGGGAGCCGCGGGCTGGCTGGGCCGCGGCGCTCGCCGGGCTGGCGCTCTGGCGGCCTGGACTGGCGGCTGGGGTGGCGCTGCCGCTGGCCGCATTGACGCGCGGAGCAGCGCTGGCGGGACTCGGGTTGCCCGGCACGCTCGCCGCACATGCCTCCTGGCGCGAGGGAGCGGCCGGTCTTGCCTGGCTGGTCATGCTGGTTCCAGCGGCTCTGATTGCTGCCCGGCAGCCGCGCTCGCGCGCCTTGCTCGCCGGCGCGGCGCTGCTCGCCTTGGCGACGCCCTGGCTGCCGGACCGCACGGCGCTGGCGGGCCCGGTCGCGCTCGCGGCGCTGGCGTTGCCGACCGCCGGCGCGGCGGCCGGGCTCGCGGCGGTCTGGAGCGCTGCCGTCCTGCTCGGCAGCGCGCTGCTGGCGTCCTATCCCTGGCTGCGCCCGGATTCCCTGGGCGATGCGCTCGCCCTGCTCGGCCACGGTGCCGGACCGCGGCTGGCGGCGGTGATCGGCGGCGCGGCGCTGCTGGTGGCAGGCGCCGTCGAGCTGGCGCTGCGGCGCTCGGCGGCGGCGCCGGAGCTGCCGGCGGCTTCACGTGCTGTCGCCAGGTCGCCGGCACCGGCGCGCGGCACGCGGATCGCGGCGATGGTGGCCGGCATCGCGCTGCTCACGGCGCTGGCCGGGCCGCAACTGGTGTCGCCCGGCATGGCCCTGCTTGCCGGTGGCGACGCGGTGCTGCTCGACCGCGCCCATCCGTCCTGGTCTCTCGACCTCGGACTCTGGCGGTCGCGCGGGCTGGTGCTGCAGACCAGCCTGATCCACGCCGCCGACCTCGGCGCTGGCACGCCGGTGGCGCGCGTGCGGCTGCTCGGCACCGGCGCTCCCCCCGTGGAGCTCCAGCTGCGCGCCGGCGACGACACCGGGGAGTGGGCGGCGCGCCGGCCTGACGTGGCCGCCGCGGCGCGGGCGCGGGCGCCGCGTCCCTGGATGGCGTGGGTGGCGGGAACCTTCTTCGGCCAGCGCTACCGCGCCCGCCTGCCGCTGCCGCGCGCCGGCAGCTTCGTTCGCCTCGAGATCGACCTCGCCGCCGGCCTGCCGCCCGACACCGGCCTCGCCATCTACCAGGTGGAGCTCGAGCCATGATGTGGGCACCGCGGGCGCCGCGGGCACCGCGGGCGCAGGGCAGCTCGCTCGACCTGGTCCGGACGCACGGTGACGGTGACGGCTCGTCCGCCGGCGCCGGGCCACCGGCCGGAGCGGCGCTGGCCGCATCCGCGGCTCCTCCGCTCCTTCTTCTCGCCGCCGCCATCGCCGGCACTGCGGCTTGGAGACACTTTCTACCCGCGCCGCCAGGCGACCCGCTGGCAGGGACGCTGACGCTGCTCCCCGTCGTCCTGGCCGCTCTCTACGGCATCCATCGCTGGGGCGTGCGACTGGGGGCGCGCGGTCTGTCACGGGCGGGCAGCGCCGGCGAGCTGGTGGCGCTCGGGCTGCTGCTCGGGGCAGTCTTCGCGCGGCCGGCGCTGGGGCTGGAGCACGCCAGCGAGCTGCTGGCCGCCGGCCTGCTGCTGCTTCTCGCGCATCGCCTGGTGCGCCAGCTGCCGGCGCTGCGGCCGCTGCTCGGCCGGCGCCTCGGGCGCCGCCCCGCGGCGCTGTTCTTCTGGCTGCCGCTCACCGTCTATGTCGCCATCCTGCCGTGGTCGGCGGGCCAGCGCCAGCCGGATGGCGACGAACCCTACAACCTGCTGCTCGCCCACAGCCTGGCCTACGACGGCGATACGGACCTGGCGAACAACTACGCCGCCGGCGACTGGCGCCATTTCATGGACCGCCCGATCGCGCCACAGCCGGGCGATCCGTCCGGGCCTCATGGCGAGAAGTACTCTCGTCACAACGCGCTGCTGCCCTTGGCCCTGGCGCCCGCTTACCGGCTGGCCGGCAAGACGGGCGCCCAGCTGACCATGGCCCTGCTGACCGCCGCCCTGGCCTGGCTGACGCTGCGTCTCGGCCGGCACTATGCCGCGGACCGGCCCGGAGAGGCGCTGATCGCCTGGTCCTGGGTGGCTTTCGCGCCGCCGCTGCTCCTGTACTCCTACCAGATCTGGGTCGAGGTGCCCGCGGCGCTGCTGACGATGGCGGCGCTCGACCGGATCCTCGAGCTGGATCCAGCGGACTCCGCGCACCCGCGCTGGCGCACCTGGCTGGCCATCGCCGCGCCGACGCTGCTGCTCCCGCTGCTCAAGATCCGCTTCATCCTGATCGCGGTGCCGCTCGTGGCGCTCGCCGCCTGGCGGGCCGGCCGGCAGCCGGGGCACCGCCGCCAGGCCCTGGTGCTCGGCACGCTGCTGCTGGCGCTCGCCGGCGGCATCCTGCTGTACAACCAGCGGATGTACTCGAACCCGCTGAAGATCCACAGCTGGCAGGAGATCGATCCCTACCGGCACACGTTGATGGACTATCTCGGCGGCGGCCTGGGACTGTTCTACGACTGCGCTTTCGGGCTGTTCGCGTTCGCGCCGATCTGGCTGCTGGTGCTGCCGGCGCTGGTGCTCCTGCTGGCCCGCCGCGCGGCGCTGCCCCTGCACCTCGCGGTCCTCACGCTGCCCTACCTGCTGGCGGTGACGCCCCGCGGCGAGTGGTACGGCGGCTGGTCGCCGCCGTTCCGCTACGCGCTGATCGCCCTGCCCCTGCTCGGCATCGCCCTGGCGCCGCTGCTCGGCGGCCGGCACCGGCCGGGAGCGCGGGCGCTGATCGCCGGGTTGGGCGCCGTGAGCCTGGCCTTGACCGTGATCTGGGTGGTCGTGCCCGGCTGGACCTACAACCTTGCCGACGGGCGCACCTACGTCCTCGACCATCTCAGCTCCCGCCTCGGCGCCGACCTGGCGCGCTTCTTCCCGAGCTTCGCGCGGCCGCGGTTTGCCAACTGGATCTGGCCGCCGCTGTCGCTCGCCCTGGTGCTGGGTGCCTGGTGGCTGCCGCGGCGGCGGCCCTCCCCCGCGGGGCCGGCAGCGCCGGCGACGACCCGATCCTCGCCGGCACCGGCCCGGTCCTGGACCGCCGGTTCGGGAGCCGCGTTGCTCGGGATCGCCGCGGCGCTCGCCGCGGCTGCCGCCTTGCCTCTCGCCGCCGTCCGGGTCCCCACCCGCGTGATCGAGCTCGAGGACCCGCAGGTGATCAAGCTCGGCGGCCACCTGTATCCTGACCGCTGGGTGATCGAACGCACACTCTATCGGGGCGGCTGGGTGCTGCGGGTCGGCGACCAGGTGCAGGCGCCGGTCGTCGCCGGCGGCCGCCGGGTGCGTTTGACGCTGGCGGCCGAGCTCATTCGCAACCAGCCGGTGCCGTTCGCGGTCGACATCGCCGCCGGCGACCGCCTGCTGGCGGTCTGGACGCCGGTGCGGGAGCGTGCCTGGGAGGAGCTGGCCCTGGGCCCCTTCGACTGGCCACGGGGAGCGCCACTGGTGCTCACCGCCCACGGCCCACATCCCCCCGGGGCGCTCAACGGAGCGGTGCTCGACCGCATCGAGCTCGCCTGGGAATGACGGTCCACGGCACGCCGGCGGCGCCCGAGACCACGGCGGTGGTGCCGACCGTCGGCCGCAGCCCCTGGCTCGCCGCCTGCCTGCGGGCCCTGCGGAGGCAGGCGGACGCGGCCTCGCTCGAGATCCTGGTGGTGGACCAGGCGCCGCAGCCGCTGGCGTTGCCGCCGGGGCTCGCCGACCGGGTGCTCCGGCCGGAGCGCAACCTGGGCTTCGCGGGGGGCACCAACCTCGGGCTCGCCGCCGCCCGCGGCGAGCTGCTGGCCACCGTCAACGACGACGCCGTGGTCGGCCCCGGCTGGCTCGCCGCGCTCGCCGCCGCCCTGCGCGGCGATCTCCGCGCCGCCGCCGCCCAGGGCATCAACATCCTTGGCGGTCCGGCCGGCATGGAGACCGGCGTTGGCGATGGCAGCGGCGGCGGCGACGGCGACGACGCGCGGCCGGGCGACCGCCTGGGCCAGGACGAGCCCGAGCGGATCGACGGCTGCGGCCTCGGCTGGAACCGCTGGTGGCAGGCGATCCAGATCGGCCATGGCGAGCCGCTGCCGCCGCTCGGAGGGGGGCTGGCGCCGGTCGAGATCTTCGGGGTGTCGGCGACCGCCGCGCTGTTCCGGCGCAGCGCTCTCGAACAGGTGGCGCTTGGCGGCGAGGTCTTCGACCCGCGCCTGGTCTCGTATTACGAGGACGCCGAGCTCGCCGGCCGCCTGCGCGCCGCGGCCTTCAGCGCCCTGCTGGTGCCGGCCGCGCGCGCGCGCCACGCCGGCTCCGCCTCGGGGCGCACGGCGGCGGCGGGCCGCGAGCGTTGGCGGCTCATCTACGGCAACCGCTACCTGGCGGCGGCCCGCCTGCTCGGCCGGGGCTTCTGGCCGCGCATGCCGCTGATGTTGCTGCGCGATCTCCTCGACGTGGCCGGGCCGGCCGACCTTCTTCACGCTCTACTCCGGCGTCACCGCCGGCAGCTTCCCGGCGATCGCGGGACCGGCCCGGGCGCGTGCCGCGGCAGGCTCTTGGGCATGGCGGCAGGATGGGGACGCGCGCTGCGCCACCTGCCGGCATTCGCCGGTACCGGCGCGCCGGCGCCGTCGCCGGCCGAGGTCGCGAGACTGAGCCGCTGGCCGGCCGGCGGTGGCGACCTGCGGCATGAGATGCCCCCCTCGAATACGTCACCGTAATTACGGTCCGGAGGACTTAACCGGACGAGGCAGCGAGTCGGCACTACGTCTCGGCCGTTCGGCCGCGGGTAGTGGCTCTGTTTCCTCTGCCTCCCTTCAGGCGAGGGGCAGAAGGGCAGGACGGATGACTTTGAATGCCTCGCCCAATGGGAGGCAGAGGCAGAGGAAGCAGAGCCACTACCTGGCCGCGACGTACCTTGCCTTTCTCCCTGGGCCGGGCTAATATGCAACTAGGAGGTTGCATATGACCACAGACCGGATCGAGAAGAAGATCCTGCTGCGCGCGCCGCGCCAGCGGATCTGGCGGGCGCTGACCGATGCCGCGGAGTTCGGGACCTGGTTCGGCGCCAGGTTCGACGGCCCGTTCACGCCGGGAGCGCGCCTGCACGGGGTGATCGTCCCCACCGGGGTCGATGCCGAGGTCGCGAAGGCCCAGCAGCCGTACGAGGGCAAGCCGTTCGAGATCACCGTCGAGCGGATGGACCCCGAGCGGCTGTTCTCCTTCCGCTGGCATCCCTACGCCATCGAGCCTGATGTCGACTACTCCGCCGAGCCCACGACGCTCATCGTCTTCACCCTGGAAGAGACGCCTGACGGCATCGTGCTCACCGTCACCGAGTCCGGCTTCGACAGCATCCCGCTGGAACGCCGGGCGAAGGCGCTCGAGATGAACGAGCAGGGTTGGGCCATGCAGCTAAAGTTGATCGAGAAGTATCTTGCCCATGCAGCTCAGGTCGCTTAGGTCGCCCAGATCACCCAGGTCGCCTGGCTCGGCCGAATCGCCATGGCTGGAGGGCAGCGCGCCGCTCTTCGCCGCGCTGGGCGACGCCACGCGCATGCGGCTCGTCTCCCGCCTGTGCCGGGACGGACCACTGTCCATCACGAAGCTCACCGCGAGCTCGGACGTCACCCGGCAGGCAATCAGCAAGCACCTGCGGGTGATGGCGGAAGCGGGCCTCGTCCGCGGCGCGCGGCACGGGCGCGAGAGCGTCTGGCAGCTGGAGCCGCGCCGTCTCGAAGAGGCGCGGCGCTACCTCGAGCAGATCTCGGAAGGATGGGACGCGGCCCTCGGCCGGCTGCGCAGGTTCGTCGAGGAGTGAAGGGGGTAGTGGGGTAACCTCTGGGGGCGATGACCGTCCCCGCCTCCTCGGACCCGCTGCCGGCGCCGCTGCCGGCGCTGGCGGGCATCGTGGTGCACTGGCGCGACGAGGCGCGGCTCGCTGCGCTGACCGCCGCCTGGCCCCGCGACGACCCGCGCTTCGAGCTGGTGGTGGTGGACAACAGCGGCTCCGCCTCGGCCCTGACTCCGGAGCCGGCGCCGCCGCCGGACCCTGCCGGCGCGTCGCCGGTGCGGCTGCTGCGGCCCGGACGCAACCTCGGCTTTGCCGGCGGCGTCAACGCCGGGGTGGCCGCCAGCCGGGCGCCGCTGCTGCTGCTGCTCAACCCCGACGCGGTGCCCGAGCCCGGGGCGCTCGAGCGCCTGATCGAGGGCTTTTCCGCACACCCGGAAGCCGCCGGCCTGGCCCCACGCCTGGCCGATGCCGACCAGCAGCCGCAATTCGCCTGGCAGCTGCGCCGCCTTCCCTCGGCCTGGAACCTCCTGCGGCAGACGCTGCCCTGGCCGATCGCCGGCCGGGGCACCGGTCTCGCCGCGGAGCCGCCGCCGGGCACCGCGGTCGAGCAGCCGGCGGCGGCGGCGCTCGCCCTGCGCCGGCAAGCGCTCGCGGACGCCGGCGGCCTCGACGAGCGCTTCCACCCGGCGTGGTTCGAGGACGTCGACCTGGCGCGCCGGCTGCGGCAGCTCGGCGGGGTGCTGCTCTACTGGCCGGCCGCGCGCTTCCGCCATGCCCTGGGCAGCACCGTCCCGCGCCTGGGCTACGGTCCGTTCCTCTGGATCTACTACCGCAACCTCGAGCGCTACCTGGCGAAGCATCATGGCGCCGCCTGGGCGCTCGCGGCGCGCGCCAGCCTGGCGGCCGGCCTGGCCATCCGCCTGCCGCTCGTCCCGCTGCGGCGCCCGCGCCGGGCCGCCTCGCGCCGCGACGCCGCGGCCGGCCTGCTGCTGGCGATCGCCGGCGCCCTCTCGGGCTGGCGCCTTCCCCGCCGCCTGGCGCGCGATCAGCTCGGCGGCGGCGCCGGAGCTCCCGGCACGCCCGGCGCGCCCGTCGGCGCCGGCCGGCACGACGCGCCAGGCGAGCCCGCCGAAGGGAGCGCTCGTGCCCGCTGAAGTGGCGGTCTGCCTGGTCACCCACGACTCGGCGGCGGACCTGGCGGGGTGCATGGCGGCGATCGGCGCCCTGCGCCGGCCGCCGGCCGAGATCGCGCTCGTCGACTCCGGCAGCCATGACGGCAGTCTCGAGGAGGCGCGGCGGACGGCGCCGCCCGGGATTCCCCTGGCCGCCGCCGGACATGCCGCCAACATCGGCTTCGCCGCCGGCATGAACGCCGCCATCGCGGCCACCCGGGCGCCCTATGTCCTCACTCTCAACGCCGATGCCCGCCCGCGGCCCGATTACCTCGAGCGCCTGCTGGCGCGCATGGAGGCGCATCCGCGGCTGCGGGTCGCGGCGGTGACCGGGCGGCTGGTGCGGCCCGCCGCGGCGAACGGGCCGCGCCTGCTCGACGCCTGCGGCATGCGGCTCACCGCCGCCTGGCGCCACCTCGACCGCGGATCGGGCGAGCCCGACCACGGCCAGTGGGCTCTCCCGGAGCGGGTCTTCGGC
>Ga0210384_10001548_pt1 | contig 30961 bp, 24 predicted proteins | sample IncBWH2MmetaG_FD_160574 | JGI IMG/M metagenome (GOLD analysis project Ga0210384, IMG submission 160574) | Forest soil microbial communities from Barre Woods Harvard Forest LTER site, Petersham, Massachusetts, United States - Inc-BW-H-2-M | ecosystem: Environmental > Terrestrial > Soil >...
AAAACTACATTCCGAGCTAGGCGGCGCGCCGAAGCGGTCTTCCAGCTCTTTGCGGACATCCTGCTTTTCTTCGTCGGTGGCGATGGAAGAGATTCGTTTGTAGGTGCGCAGGCGCAGATTTTCGCTCGGAATGTAGTTTTCTGGGATGCGCACATCCAAGCCGAGGCTCAAAGTGGTGCGGAGTTCCGGCGCGGCTTCCTCGCCCTTGAGCTTAGAAACGGCCCGCTCCAGCATTTGGCAGTAAAGGTCGAAGCCGATGGCTTCGATGTGGCCGTGCTGCTGGCGGCCCAGCATGTTGCCCGCGCCACGCAGCTCGAGATCGAGGGCGGCGATACGGAAGCCGGCGCCCAGTTCGCTGAATTCTTTCATGGCGGAGAGGCGTTTGCGAGCGATGTCGGAGAGCGTGCCTTCGGGTGGGACGAGGAGATAGGCGTAGGCACGCTGGTGGGAACGTCCGACGCGGCCTCGCAACTGATACAGCTCTGCAAGGCCTAGGCGGTCGGCGCGGTTGATCAGGATGGTGTTGGCGCGAGGGATGTCGAGGCCATTTTCCACGATGGTGGTGGAGACCAACACGTCGGCTTCGTCGCGAATGAATTTCAGCATCACGCTTTCGAGTTCTTTTTCGCCCATTTGGCCGTGGCCGACGACTACGCGGGCTTTGGGCACCAGCTTAGTGACCAGCGTGGCCAGGGAATAGATGGACTCGACGCGGTTGTGGATGAAATAGACCTGGCCCTCGCGCGCGAGTTCGTTCTCGATGGCGCGGCGGACCAGGTCTTCTTGGAACGGGGCGACCACGGTTTGGATCGCCAGGCGGTCCCTTGGAGGGGTCTCGATGAGCGACATGTCTCGCAGGCCAACCAGAGACATGTGCAGGGTGCGCGGAATCGGCGTTGCGGAAAGCGCCAACGCATCCACATTCTTGCGCATTTCTTTGAGGCGCTCTTTGTGCGCGACGCCGAAGCGCTGCTCTTCATCCACGATGAGCAGCCCCAGGTCGTTGAACTTGACGTCTTTGGAGAGGAGGCGATGGGTGCCGATGACTACGTCTACCTTGCCGGCTTCCAGCGCGGCCAGAGTTACCTTTTGTTCTGCTGCGGTGCGGAAACGGCTGAGCATCTCGATACGGGCCGGGAAGGCGGCGAAGCGGCGCTTAAAGGTTTCCAGGTGCTGGAAGGCGAGAACGGTGGTGGGCGCGAGAACTGCTACTTGCTTGGAGTCGCAGACTGCTTTGAACGCCGCCCGCATGGCTACTTCGGTCTTGCCGTAGCCCACGTCACCGCAGAGCAAGCGGTCCATGGGTGTGGCGCTCTCCATGTCGCGCTTGATGTCGGCGATGACCGAGTTTTGGTCGGCGGTTTCCTCAAACTCAAAGGCGTCTTCAAATTCGCGCTGGAAGTTGCCGTCGGCGGTGAACGCGAAGCCCGCGGCGGTCTTGCGGGCGGCGTATAAGGACAGGAGCTGATCGGCCATGTCCTCCAGCGACTTACGGACGCGGGTCTTGCGGGTGTTCCATCCGGTGCCGCCGAGCCGGTCGAGGGGCGGATGCGCGCCTTCAACAACGCGATAACTCTGCACCAGGTCCATACGTTCGAGCGGGACGTACAGGCGGGACTCCTCGGCATAACGCAACAGCATGAACTCGCCGCGATGGCCGTCGGACTCGATCTGACGCAGGCCTTCAAACTGGCCGATGCCGTGATCCACGTGCACCACGAAGTCGCCGGGCTTGAGGTCCGCAAAATCGCTGAAGAATCCCGAGGTGCGAATCTTGCGGCTGGGACGATCAAGGGCCGGGGTGACCTCGAATAGGTCGGAATTACCGAACAAGGTGAGCTGCGCGTCGGGGAAGGTGACACCTTCGGCGAACGGTGCGCGAATCAGCAGCAGCGCGGCGGACTCGTGCGCGCCTTCCGCGGTGAAGCCGGCCGCGGCATCCTCCGATTCGCCGAGGACGTACGGGGCTTCGTATTCGCGGCAGATATCCGCCAGACGCTCCAGTTCCCCGCCACTGGCCGCGGTGAGGAAGACTTTTCCGCCCGCGGCGAGCTGCGATTTCACGTCGTTCATGCATGCAACTACGTCGCCGTGAAAGCGCGAGCTTGGACGCGAGGACAGCTCAAATTGGGGAGTCACGCCGATGGAGAGCGCCAACTGCTCGAGATTTATTTGGGAGCTCTTTTCCAGAGCGGCGGTAAATTGCGCTTCGGTCCAGAAATAGTGGTCGGCACTGGGGGCGTTGGCTTGCCCTTGACGCTCGTAATTTTCGACCGCTTGCTCCAAGTGTTTGGCAGCAGCGGCTCGCAGCGCAGCCGGCTCGTCGAGAAACACGATGGGCCGCAGCGAACTTTCGGCGAGCTCGAACAGAGCGCTGGCTCCCGCTTCTGCACTTGGCCCAAAGAATGATGGTTTGTCCCACGAGGACTGATCCCCAGGGGCCGAGTTTTCCGGCGCCGCCATGGACCACTCGGTGAGTGGAAGCAGCGTGGTTCGGACGACCGGAGCGATGGAACGCTGGGTGCGCGGATCGAATTCGCGGACCGACTCCACCGTGTCGCCAAGCAGCTCGATCCGAACGGGGCGCGGCGACTCCGGAGAGAAAACGTCCACGATCCCGCCGCGCATCGCGAACTGACCCGGCAGTTCGACCATTTCGGTGCGCGTGTAACCCACCGCGCCGAGATGGGTAACGAATTCTTCCAACGGGACTTCCGCATCGCGGGTCAGCGTGCGTGCGAGCGAAAGATAAACGTAGGGGTCTTGGTAACGCCAGAGAGCCGCGGCCACCGGTGCGATGACCAGGGAAATCTGGCCATCGGCGAGACGAAACAGCGTGGCGGCGCGCCGTTCGAGGATATCTGCGTGGGGGCTTTGCGATTGCCAGGGTAGCGTGTCAAAGGCAGGGAGCGTGGCCACGCCACCCGTCACGCCGGGGAAAATGTTAGAGAAAAAACGCAATGTATCGACTAACGCTTCCGCGCGGCGATTGGATTCGGTGACAAAAAACGCGGGACGACGAAGCTCGTGCGCCAGATACGCCGCAACCAGGGCTTTGGCCACATCCTGCAGGCCCGAAATGGAAACGTGCTGACGACTGGCGCGCGACCCCGCGAGCGCGCCCTCCAGGGAAGGATGGCGAAGCGCACTCTCTAATCGTTCGCGAACAGCGGGAAGTATCATTCGGTGGTAATCAGGAATCCGCGCGAGAGGCGGGCGCGCCTTCGCGGATCTTTCGCAGAATGTCGGTGGTGGAGAATCCCGGCAAGACGGGAACAGAAACTACACGTCCGCCGGCGGCTTCCACCTCTTCGCGGCCGACGATTTGGTCGCCGGCCCAATCTCCACCTTTTACGAGAACGTCGGGGAGCAATCGGGCGATGACCTCGCGCGGGGTGAGATCATCGAAAATAACCACGGCGTCCACTGATTCCAGCGCGGCGAGAATTTCTGCCCGCTCGTGCTCGGGAAGCAACGGGCGCCCCTGGCCCTTGAGTTGCCGCACGCTGGCGTCGCTGTTCAGGCCCACGATCAGGACGTCACCGAGTTCGCGGGCCTGTTCCAAGCTGCGAAGATGTCCCGGATGCAGCAGATCGAAGCAGCCATTGGTGAACACGACGCGGCGACCATTGCGTTTCCCGGGGCCAAACCGCAAAATCGCTTCGTCTAGAGTGAGAATCGCCGGGTTCAAAGGGTCTCCATGCGGGCGTACACGCGGCCGACAAGAACGTTTCCCAAAAGACGAGAACTTATCTCACAAATCTCTGAAACGGTAACGTCTTGCGCCCTTCAGGGGCTAAAGCCCAGTTGCTCTTGGCGTCTCAATGTCGCGGCTGAAGCCGCGACCCACAATACTTATTTATTGAGATGGCTTGTAGTTTATCACGCGGATGAGCGGCGGCGCCTTCAGGCCGGCGCCGAGCGATGAAGCGGCCCGTGGTTCGAGCCATCGCCGGCGTCTTGCTGTGCGTCGTGGGGTTTATCCTGGCGCGAGCTACGCCGTATCGCGAAGCCACGGTGGTGGTCGATGCGGGCGGCTGCCGTTTGGTGACCGACATCGTCGACTTGGGTGGCGACACGCCCCAAGGATCCGTCGTGCTGCTGCACGGCCTGGCTGCCAACAAGAAAATCATGTCGTATTTGGCGTACGGATTCGCTCAGCAAAATCTGCGTGTGTTTGTTCCGGATCTGCCCGGGCACGGGCGGACGCAGGGGCCGTTTTCCTTTGTGCGCGCGGAAAGTTGTGCGGATTCTTTCGTGCGCCAACTGATTGCCCGCGGCGCGATCGACCCGGCCCACACGATTCTCGCGGGCCACTCCATGGGCGGGGCAATTGCTGTCCGCGTGGCCGCGCGCGTCCCCGTGGCAGGCGTCATCGCCATTTCGCCTGCACCGATGAGTTCGGCGCATGGCGTCCCCTCCGATGGGGTGCTCTTCGGAAGCGCTCCGGCCACGACGGCGAATACGCTGGTCATTAGTGCTGCTTGGGAACCGGCTGCAGTTCGCGAGACGGCGCGCGATCTCGTCACCGGAAGCTCCGCGACGAACGGTAAATACCTGGTGCTTCCCCACGCGACGCACGTCGGCCTGCTTTTTGACCGGCGCGTGGCGCGTGCGGAACAGGAGTGGGCGGCCGAAGAGCTTCATCTGCCGCCTGGGGCGGCGCTGCCCTATTCGGGGATGCTGCCCGGCTGTTTCATTGGGCTCGCGGGTGTGCTGTTGCTGTCCGGCCCATTTCTGCGCGAGACCCTGAGCCTAAATCCGCGCCTCAGGGACCACACAGAAGCGGCGGCATTCGGGTACGAGCCGATCCTGAACGAGGCGGCAGCGCTCTCAGGAGTTCGCCTGCTGCTGGAAATCGCGGTGATTTCACTGGTCAGCTTGGTTGTGCTGCGGTTTTGGAATCTTTTGTCGTTCGTCCGAGTCTTCAATGGCGGCTATCTCGCCGGCTTTTTGCTGGTCGCAGGGTTGGGATTGCTGTTGCTGCATCGCAGATCCTTGCGGGCGCTCTGGAGCCGAAACGCCGGAACCCTTCTAGCAGCGGCGTTTGCCGGGCTGGTGTTGCATCTCCTGATCATGGGCTGGTTCGAGGTGACCCAGACGGAAACCTGGCTGTCCGCGGCGCGTTGGGCGCGCTTCCCTTTCCTCTTTGTCGGGTTCTTGCCGTATCTTGCGGCGGAGGAGTTGCTGCTCGGTGCCAGCTTCGTGCGCGGGCGCGTGGCGCATTTCACGCTGGCGCTGGCGTCGCGCACCGTCGTCTGGGTCGTGCTCGTTGTGGGCATTTTGACGTTGCACAGCGGCGCGATCTTAGTGGTACTGCTGGCGCCGTATCTGGCGGTGTTCTGCGTGCTGCAGCGCGCAGGCATGGACGTTGTCCGAAAGGGCACAGGGTCGCCCATGGCTGCAGCGATCTTCGGTGCTATACTGCTTGCGGGTTTTTGCCTGGTGATTTTCCCGATCACCTGAAGTGGCCCTTTGTCGGTGGGCCGGCCTGATGCAAGTCTCCGTGCCCACGGAGGCCGGACTTCGAGGCCGACAGCGAGATACCAACATGGCGGAGATTGCGATCGTCGGTGGCGGGCCATCCGGCGCGATGTGTGGCGAGCAGCTTGCGCGCGCGGGCCATACCGTCGACATTTTTGATGAACACCTAGCGTGGGAAAAACCCTGCGGCGGGGGCCTGACTCACAAAGCCATCGACTGCTTTCCCTTTCTTCTCGACAATCCCTACCCCAAAAAACTAGTGCGCTCTCTGGAGCTGATCAGCAGCAATGAGCAGCACGTCACGCTGGATATGTCGCACCCCATCGTCATCTACTCCCGCAAGGTGCTGAACGGCATGCTGCTGAACCGGGCAGCGGAGGCCGGGTGCAAGGTGCACAGGTCGCACGTGATCAGCGTGGACACGGCGTGCTCCAAGCCGCGGTATTGCGTCGAAGGAGAGTGGCGCACCGCCGATTTCCTGGTTCTCGCGGCGGGAGCGCGGAATCAGTTGCTGCCGGAAACGCGGGCATTGCAGCCCGACGAACTGGAAATTACGCAAGGTTACTTCGTCCCGCAGACGGCCGAAGCCATCACCGTGAAGTTTCTTCCGCATTTCGAAGGCTACATCTGGTCTTTTCCGCGACACGACCATCTCTCCGTAGGAATCTGCGGAAGCATGGCGTCGCACACCAGCCCGCAGCTGAAGAGGCATCTGCACACCTTCGTCGAAACGCAGAAAATTTCGACCGAGGGCGCACAGTTCTATAGCCACGTTCTGCCATCGCCCCAAGAACGCACGCTCTCCGAGCGCACCGTGCTGGGCAAGAATTGGGCGCTGATCGGCGATGCGGCAGCCTGGGTAGATCCGCTTACGGGCGAAGGTCTGTTCTACGCCATGCGTTCCGGCGAATTGCTCGGCAAGTCTCTGGCGGAAGGCTGCCCGGAAAAATATCCCGCTTGGGTAAAGGCGTCATTTTCCGCGGAGCTGGAGTTTGCAGCGCGCATCGTGCGCCGCTTTTACCGCGGGTCGTTCCTGGGCACCGCGGTGACCACGCGCATGGTGCAATTCCTGCGGCGCAGTCCGGTGTTCCGGCAACTGCTGGGCGATATCTTCAGCGGCACGCAGGATTACACCAGCCTGAAGCGCCGCCTGTGGGGCCATCTGGGCTTCACCTTGAGCGAATTTATCTCCAGCGTGCTGAACCTGGAGACTCCCGCGGCCGTTCACGCCCCGCGCAGCAGCGGCGACTGACCGCAACTTTCTTATCTTCCTCCGCCAACTTCCAGGATCGCTCCGGTGGTGTAAGACGCTTTCGACGAAAGCAACCACAGAACGGCCTCGGCGACCTCTTCGGCCGTGCCCGCTCTCTTCATCGGTATGGAAGGCGCCAGGCGTTCCAGACGATCGGGCATCCCGCTCGCGACATGAAGTCCCGTTTCCACCAGTCCGGGGGCAACGGCATTCACGCGAATGCCTTCGGTCGCCACTTCGCGGGCCAGGCCGATGGTAAAGCTGTCAATCGCGCCTTTGGACGCGGCGTAGTGCACCCACTCGCCCGCGCTTCCGATTTGCGCCGCACGCGAGGAGATGTTCACGATCGAACCGCCGGCTCCGCCATGGCGCGTGGACATACGGCGCACCGCTTCTCGCGCGCAGAGAATCGCACCGGCGACGTTGACGCTGAGAACCTGCATAAGCGCCTCCGCGGAAACCGCTTCTACACGGGCAAAGCCGCCGGTCACGGCGGCGTTGTTCACGAGCCCAACGATTGCTCCTAATTCGCGTTCCGTTTTCTGGAAGAGCCGGAGAACGTCGCCTTCTTTCGAGACGTCACCTTGGACGGCGATGGCTTGGCCGCCGCCGGCGATGATGGCAGCAACGATGCGGTTCGCGGCCGCTTCGTCAGCGACAAAATTCACAACGACGCGGTATCCGTGCGAAGCTGCGAGCTTGGCGATGGCTGCGCCAATGCCGCGGCTCGCACCGGTTACAATCAGTGTTCCTGGTGATTCCACTTTGCCGCTCATGATCCTCCCGCTGTTCCCTGTTTCCGAGGTCAAGTGTTCTTAAGTCCGCCGGTAATCTTTGGGCGACCGCATGGCAACCCGTTCCGTAAAGTTGTGGCCGCAGCGTATAGTCTTCTGTACCGGTCCAGCATCCAAGGACGGAGGCGGGGACACCTCTCAAATTATGGCCACGGAAGAAACAAAAGCCGAGAAGCGCAAGAGCGCCTGGAAGTCTCTGCCTGACGTTTGGGCGCTGATCAAACCCCGCAGGGGACTGCTGGCCCTGGGATTTGTGCTCATGGCCATTAACCGCGTCTGCGGGCTGGTCCTGCCGGCCTCAGCGAAATATTCCATAGACAACGTCGTCGCCAAGAAACAGCTGCAAGTCCTGACGCCGATCGTCCTGAGCATCCTGGCCGCGACCCTCATACAGGGGCTCACTTCCTTTACGCTGACGCAACTGCTGTCGAAATCCGCGCAGAAGATGATCACCGACCTGCGGCGCCAAGTGCAAGCGCACATCGGGCGGCTGCCGGTCTCTTTTTACGACGCCAACAAAACCGGCGTGCTGGTTTCGCGGATCATGAGCGACGTGGAAGGGGTGCGCAACCTGATCGGCACGGGACTGGTGGAATTCGTGGGCGGCTTGATGACCGCGGTGTTCGCGCTGGTCTACCTGCTGCACGCCAGCGCCGCCATGACCGGGGTCGCATTCTCCATCATTTTGATTTTTGGCGTGTTCATCAATAAGGCGTTCAAGACGATCCGGCCCATTTTCCGCGCCCGACCGAAGATCACCGCCGAGGTCACCGGCAGGCTGACGGAATCGCTCGGCGGCGTGCGGGTGGTCAAGGGCTATCACGCGGAAGAGCGCGAAGAGAAGATATTTTCGTCAGGCGTGCAGCGATTGCTGGACAATGTTTTGAAGACGCTCACCGCGACCTCGTTGATGAGCCTTTCGGGCGCCAGCCTGATGGGTATTGTGGGCGCCCTGATGTACGAGTTTGGGGGGCATAGGATTGCTGCCGGGACGATGACGCTGGGCGACTGGTTTGCCTTCAACGCATTCCTGGTGCTGTTGGTCGCTCCAGTATTCCAGGTGGTGGCCATCGGCACGCAAATCACGGAAGCCATCACCGGCCTGGAGCGCACCCGGGAAATCCTCAACGAGCAGAAGGAAGACGAGTTGGCCGGGCGCGTCGTCGCTCTCGATCGCATTCGCGGCGAATTGGTGATGCAGGATGTGAGTTTCGCGTACGACTCCCGCAAGGAAGTTCTGCGCGACGTGAGTTTCCGTTCGGAGCCCGGTACGGTGACGGCCCTGGTCGGTCCATCGGGAGCCGGAAAATCCACGATTATCGGGTTGATCGCGGCGTTTTACGTGCCCTTAAAAGGGCGCGTGCTGGTGGACGGCGTGGACTTGGCGACCGTGAAGCTGCAATCCTATCGTACGCAGCTGGGCGTGGTGCTCCAGGAAACTTTTCTTTTTGACGGAACCATCCGCGAAAACGTGGCGTTCGCGCGGCCGGAGGCCAGCGAAGAAGAGATCCTCGCGGCTTGCCACATCGCCCGCGTCGATGAGTTCGCAGAATCTTTTGAGAAGCAGTACGACACGGTGGTCGGGGAGCGCGGTGTGAAGCTTTCCGGCGGACAGAAACAGCGCGTCTCCATCGCACGGGCCATCCTGGCCGATCCGCGCATCTTGATTCTCGATGAAGCTACTTCGAGTCTGGATTCGGAGTCCGAGGCCCTCATTCAGGAAGGCCTGCGTTACCTGATGCGCGGGCGCACCACGTTTGTGATCGCGCATCGTCTTTCCACGATTCGCCGGGCGGATCAGATTTTAGTGGTAGAAGCGGGGCGAATCATCGAGCGCGGCACCCATGAGTCGCTGTATGCTGCGGGTGGGCGCTATTACGACCTCTACACCAAGCAACATGCGGTGGAAGCAAACCTGTTCCTGGCCCCGGGCGAAGGCGATACGGAACAATCCGATACGAACGGCTCAGAAGGCCCGTCAGGCGGAGGCGGAGCCCGACGCACTGAAGCGGCCCTTCCTGACGCCATTCGGCTGATCCGCGGCAGCTGAGGGTTTGCTCCGCGCTATACCGTGGCGGCGCGGCGGACGATGGTCTTCTTGGAAGCAGGCGGCGGGATCAGGCTGGCCATCTTGCGGATCATCGCCAGGACCAGGCGCTTGTCGCCCTCCGACAGCGTGGTGCTGAATCTCTTGATCTCCGCCAGGAAGCGAATCTCATCCTGCGACAGCTCTCCCAGCATCTTTTGGGTTTCTTTGTCGCGGGGCGTTTCGGTGCCCGGGAAGAAATCGGCCAGCGAGATATCCATGGCTTCGGCAATCTTGGCTAGCGTTTCCAGCGACGGCACGGTGTGGCCATTCTCCACGCGGGAAAGGTAGCAGCGGAGCAGGCCGGTGCGGCGCTCGATGTCGCCTTGCGACAGTCCACGCTGGCTGCGATAGGTCTTGATCACTTCCCCAATGTTGACGCGGGGCTTTTCCTTGGGCATGACACACCTCCAATCCGGGGGTAGCTTAGTCACTAACAGTAAAAGCCACAAGAGGGAATTTCGAGGGCATGCGGCGAATCCGACAACGGTGCCCGAAAGAGCCTAGAAACAGCAAAAGGCCGGCAATTTGCCGGCCTTTGCCGAAAAAACGAAAACCAGCCAGGGACCTGGGCGGCGGCTAGCTCTGCGCCGCGGTCACCGTGACCGGCTGCTGCAGCCGGAACTCCAGCAAAGTCTCGCTGGGCACCTTTACCTGCTGGCCCCGCGTGAACACTTGCACCCCCGCGCCGGCCGCCGAACCCACGCCCGCGCCGATCGCCGCGCCCTTACCACCGCCGGCGACCGCGCCGATGATCGCGCCCAGGACGGCCCCGCCGCCAACCTTCTCCGCTGTATTGGTTCCGCGTCCCTTGCCCTTCAAGGTGTAGTCGCTGCTCACTAGCGGATAGTCGTGGCCATCGATCACCATTCGGGTCAACTCCAGCTGAAGCTCCGAACTCCCCTTGATGTGGCCGGCTTCTTGTGCTTCCGCCAGCCGGCCGTAGACGTCCGCGCCTTTGCGCGCCACGAAGGTGCCGTTGACCACCAGGTCGGTTTCCAGGCTGGCATGAAAAATGTCACCGACATGGTTCTTCGAAGAATCCACGCCGTCGATCATGCGCACCAGCATGCTCTGACCGGCAGGAATGCTAACTGCACCCCCCGCAGGCGCAGGAGCCACCGCTGCCTGTGGAGCGGGAACCGGGTCTGGGGCCGGAGCTGCCGCCGGGGCCGAGCCATAATTTCTGGTAAACGTAAGGGCTACCACTTCGGTCACGTTGAATGTTTGAATGTCTCCATTGATCGAAAAGCGCACGAGAGCCTGCGTGCCGCCGAGATAGCGGCCCTGCAGCACCCGGCCGTCCTTTAACTCCAGGGTATCCGCCGCGGCGCTCCCCACCAACAAAAGGCCTAGAGCGGCAGCAGCAATAAAACGTGTCCAGCGCTTCATCGTAGTTCCCCTCTCGACGAGTGATGCCCGAGGTTGCCTTGGCGTCGCCCTCTTTCTGCTCGTCTCCCAAGATTGTATATCGGAGCCGACTATGGCGACCTCGCAAATCTATTCTAGTGTCTTTGATGTTGCGAATGCCTCCGACGGATGTATGAAATTTGACAAGCACAGGCTGTTGCCCGCGCTTGTCATCGGGAGAGGAGACACCGGAATTCTTCAGGAACATTGCGTTCTAGTCGGAAGCGGCGGCTGTGCCGGCGGTAGCCGAGACTTCATAGTGTTCTTGGAACTGCGTCAGGAGCGCGGCCACGTTCGTAACCTTCGGCGCAGGCTTAAGGATCAGTGCCTTCCCGAGATAGGTCTCCAGCAAGTGCTTCCCCGCGGCGAGCCGCGCTGCCGTTTCGGCCGAGTCCGTCAACCCCGGCACGTGCAAAATCACGGCGTCCACGGATTTCTCGGCACGCATTCCCGTACAGCGATCGACAGCACACTTCCGCAACCCCCGCGCCAGCCGCAAAATGCCCGCCAAGGCGCGTACATTCCGCTGCTGCTCCTCAGGGAGTTTCGCGAACGCGCCCGCATCGGAGTTGGGCTCCGCCCCGCGGTGGTAGCGCACCGTCCAAGCCAACAACTCCCATTCCTCCAAGGTCCAGCTCGGAGGCATGGGCAACTCGCGCAAGAAGCGCAAGGCCGCCTTTTGCTGCGACCCCGCGTGTTGGGTCGCTCGAACCCCGTGCAGACGCGTTGCCGCGCGCAACACTCGCCGCATGGGGCGCTCCCCGAATGCAGGAGCTGCGTGTACCCGCCGGAAAGCGTCAAACGACGCCACCGCGATCCGCGCCACCTGCGCGGAGCGCCGCGGATGGGCATCGGTGGCTCGCGCGGTGGCTCGCAAACGCGCCATGGCGGCGAGGCCCAACCGCTTGCCTTGCGGCAGCCCGTGGCGCCAGTCATTCCAGATGCTGGTTTTCCCCAGTGTCAACTGCCGGTAGCCGTCGATGCGCTGCCCGCGCTCACGGCGGATGGTCTCTTCCCAGGCATGCCGAGCGTCCAGCGCTGCCGGAGACGCTATTTCCCGGACCATCGCGGCCAGCACGTCCAGGTCGTGCACCTCGCCGAGCAGGTCTTGCAACCTCTTCAAGTTGTCACTCCACAGTGCATATTGCTCGGGGAGCAGGCTCTCGACGGTATAGCGCAGCCTCTTGAGGCCGATCCGCAGTTGATGCCAGGACTGGGAGTTCTCGGTCCTCTGCGCCTTGGTGTGGAGTTCCTTGGCTTCCTCGAATCGCTCCACCGCCAGACACTCGGCGGCCAGGCTTCCCGGCTGTACCAGCCGAGCGCGCTTTTGCAGCTTGCGTTCCAGCCGCTCCCAGGCTTTTTCGTCAAATCTTTCCGCCGCACGCAAGGCCCGCTGGCGCAACTCCGGCTCATTCTTTGCGAATGCCGTTTGCAGTTGGGCTCGGACGGAATCATCCTCGGTAGCTAGCTTCTTGACCCATTCGTCCATCACCTGGGCATCGCGCAGCTCGCCCAGCCGTCGAAAGAGCTTTCTTGGCACGCGGCGCATTTCGCGCCACGCCGGATCTGGGTCCACTTCTTGCATGACCGCCCCGACCGACCGGCAGCGGCGGATGGCCACGCGCAGGTCATGCACAGCGTCGGCTTCCGGTTCCTTTTGGACGTGTTCCAGTTCTTTGAGAACGCGCTCCATCCAATGCGTAAGACCCCGGTGCTCGGCCGGAGCCCCGGGAATGGTCGTGATCGTAGCCATGTAGCCTCGGAAAAAAACCGTTCGTTGCTGCGAGGTGGGTGCAGCCCCTGTCGAACGGAAACTATAGAGTAGACCTCGGGCGCAGCCGCGTCCAGTCGAGCGCCCGCGGGCCAAGATCCGGCATCATTCGCATCAGGACCAAGCCCATCAGCAAAGTCATGCCCGCCGCCACCAGAAACACCCGCGAGGGGTCGGGGTGCCCCAGCCGCAGCATCGCGTACTGAGCCAGCGGCTGCAGCGCCACGCCCACGAAAGACAGCAGGTTCGCGACGGCGATCGTGCGGCCTTTCTCTTCCGGCCTGGGCCGCCGCTGGATCAGCGCATTCACCGGCACAACGAAAAAGCCGCCCGCCATGCCCAGAAGTGCCAACAGCACCGCCACCGCCGCAAAGCTCAAGCCCGACTGCGCAAGCAGTCCCGCCATGAGGATGATTCCCGCCATCCCCGGCAGCACCATTCCATGCTCGATCTTGTGCCCGGAAGCGTACCCTGCCACGAAACTCCCGATCCCAATGCCCAAGCTAAGCGCCGCCAGCAAATAGCTGCTGTGCGCCTCATCGACGTGCAAGACGTCAGTGGCGTACAACACAATATTCAGCAGCAGCAGCGAGCCCAGGAACCAGAAGAAGGTATTCGCCAAGACCGCGACCCAAAGAACGCTGTCGCGGCGGATGCGGCGAAACTCGCGGAAAAATTCCCGGGCCACGTTCCAGTCGAACCTCCGTGCAGGATCGGCTGCCGGCACCCGGCTGATTCCCAAGCTGATTAACAAGCCGAGCGCGGTGAGTCCCAGAAACGCGACTCCCGACCAAACTTGCCGCCCGCGAAAATGCGTGGCCAGAAAGCCGCCAGCAAGCGCCGCGAAGATGGCCGCCAGCAAGGTGGTCAGCTCGATGATTCCGTTGCCCCAACTCAGCTTGGCCTCCGGCAATAACTCCGGAAGCAAGCCATATTTCGTAGGCCCAAAAAGGGCTCCCTGGGTACACGCCAGAAAAAGCGCCAAGCCCGCTAAGTCCAACCGGCCGCGCGCAAACGCAAATGTCGCCAGCCCCATGACCCCGAACTCCAACAACTTGGTCCCCACGGCAACGCTACGCTTGCTGTATCTGTCCGCGAAGTATCCGCCGGGAATGGAAAACAGCAGAAATGGAACGGCAAACAGCAGCGGCACCACCAAAACAAACCACAAATCCCGCTGCTCTTTGGTCAGCGCGGCTTCGAGCACCAGGAAGCTCACCAGCCACTTCAGCGCATTGTCGCTGAAAGCGTTCTGAAACTGCACGGCGATCAGCGCCCAGAACCCGCGCAATCTCTCCCGTGGGACGCGATCCAACGATCCGCCGTTCTCAGAATCGCCTGACTCTTTCATGAACGAGCGGAGTGTATCCGCCCCGCACGCAGCGAAGCAAGGCCTCGCGCGCTTGAGTGCAACTCCCGCCCATGTTATTTTCATTTACCGGCCCGGAGTGGCGGAACTGGCAGACGCGCGGGACTCAAAATCCTTTGCTTTCCCCGGATTGGCTGCTAAATACCTTTGTTTTCTGTGGTACTGGGCGGCCTAGCTATCCAAATAAAGGGCTTAGCCAAGCACACAGGCAAGCCCACACGACCCTAGAACCCATCTTGGCTGGGCGTGGACTCAGGCAAGCTTTTGCACCACCTCTTCGTTCTGTCCGCCACTACGCCCAAGTTCTTCTCGGCAACACGGATGGTCGCGTAGGTAGCCTTCTGGTCGCAATGTTGGCTTTGGCAGGCGAAGACAACTTCCTGCCCCTTGGACCCGCGCGATATCGAAAGGCTGGGATTGTGCTGGCCGCTGGCTTCATGAACTGGACAGTAAGCCTGCCAGCCGTTTCCCTTGGGCTTTGCGTTCAACACGCTGATGACATCCTGAAGCTTCAGCATCGGTGTCCTTCTTTTGCAATGGGCTTTGCATACACTAGCATGATGCCGGGCGGCGCGGCAAGCAGCATCTTCACAACCACTAGCATCTTAGCACCTTACCGAACACAACCCTCAAGGTGCTAGTACACACACAAGATGCTATAGGGAGTGTGATAGGAAATGTATGAGGAACAGGCACTTAAGGCAAGGTGCTAAGGTGCTAGTGTGTGTGGCTGATGCAGTGAAACTAGCATCTTGGCGGCCTGCGAATGGGCCTAACAGGCAAAGGGCTTTCTAGTAGTACAGGGAAAGAAGATGGACACACGGGATGCAGGAAAGATCGGCGGGCAGATCGGCGGGAAGAGTCGAAGCCCGGCGAAACTAGCAGCCGCAAAGGAAAATGTCCGCAAGGCGCAAGCGGCTCGCCGGGCGAATGCTGCCGCACGAAGGGCCGAAAGTCAAAATCATGGCGATTAGACTCCAAGATTGGCAGCAACAGCACCCCGACGTCATTGTCTCCGGCGATGGTCGCTGGCTCGTGTGGAAAGAATGCCTTACTCCACCCAGGTCGCGCCGATTCATGAACTACTTTGAGGCCGAACGGTCGGCGCGGGGAAACAAATGCGGATGCGGTCGCGTTCATGAAGTCACCGAGCTTGCCGTACGAAATCCGGCCCGGCTCAGTTCGTCATTTCTGAAAATGGTCGAGTCGGCATGATCTCAGGGATTATTTCCAAAGTGGATTTGTGCGCCCATGTCTCGCGGGGTGGGCAGAACGCGGATTATCTGAAAATTTGCGACTGCCACGGCAGGCGAATCGAAGTCGGGTGCGAAGAGTGCGGAGAAATGGAAGATGTTCAAGATTTGCAGGAAGTGGCTTTGGCGGATTTGTCGCCGGAATTCCGCAAATGCATTGAGCGCAGTTACAACCGCCAAACAGCCGTCGTTAACTGAGCCCCTTACATCGCGCGGGGAATCGCTGGCCTCGCTCAGAAATCAAGCTCGGAAGTGGGCAGGTTTCGAGCCTTGGTTGGCGGAAGCGGAAGAACAAGTTCAAGAAAGTCCGGCAAAGCCGGAAGGAGCAAAGCCGTGCCCATAAAACCGCCAGTGGCTTGCACGCATCCAGGTTGCAAGAGCCATTCCATTGCAGGCTCTATCTATTGCTCGGATCATCAAACGAAAGACAGCAAGGCGAATCTCGAAAGAAAGCGTTCTGTCAAAGGCGCAAATAGGCGGCACTCAGATGCCTGCATCATCCGGCAGGGCTGTGGCGTTTGCACATGCGGCGTTGGCGCACACGTTCCGTACGAAGCTCCGGCAGCATCCGTGACTGGGACGAGTGAATCGGCTCACAAACCACTTGTCCGGTAACCCGACTAATCGGGAGTTAACCGAGTTCAGCAGTTTGCTGGTGCTAAGGGGTTCATACTGGCTCGATGTGGCGTCGGCTCAGGAAGGCCACCGATAGAACTCCCGTTATTAGAGATGCGGTCCCAAAGGCAAGAACCACAAACTCTATCGATTTGGTGGCAAAAGAAGAACCGGAAAGATATGAAGTTAGAGCGAAATAGAAGACGAGGAGACCGGCTATTCCAGCCGCAAGAGAGAAAACGGTGAACACAAACCCTATGCGCCGGATGATGTGGGGCATAAGGCCTCCTGCTGTAGCCAGGAGTGGCATTGCAGTCTTTGTAAGGATGCTGCTGCTCGTATTGCGCTCAAAGTAGTAGAGGAGAGCCAATGCGAGTATTACTCCCAACCAGAAAACCCAAGCTTGCTTCGTTACTGTGCCGAAATCGCTCAGCCCGGAACAAAAGAGTATAGTCAATGGGAGCGTCCAAAGAGTGGTGATTCCAAGCTCGTGCAGCGGGTTCATTGGAATGCGCGTGGTCATGCCCTCCATCGCATAGACTGCGCCGTAAACCAACAGCAAGCCCGTCCCAGCCGCCGTAACACTGGCGATTCCGCGTAGAGCTCGCAAGGTCATTCAGTCAATCCTAGTCGCACAAAGGATAACAGGTGTTACCACCACCAGACTGGCCAAGTCCTGATTAACGCGCTTACCGGACAAGTGCCCCTAGCGAGCTGGCCATCCACAGGAAGCCCCGCCAGTTTCAAGGGTGCCCGTGCCGCCGACAAAGATATCGCCGCGCTGAAGGCGCACTATCCGGCAAGTGGAAACCCTCACTCGGTCGGCTGGGAAGATTGCACAAAATGCAGGCAAGGTAAGCAAAGTACGTAAGGCACGCTGGCGGGTAAGCCTGTGGCACTGGCTTAGTGCAACGAAGACCCGCCAACGACCACGCCGTACCCCAACAACATAGCCCACAGCGCGCCCCGTGGAAGCCCTGAATATGGCCCGATATCACGGGATTCTAGCCCGGCCCGCGCGCGTTGGCCCGAAGTACTGATACCGTTTTTGTATCTTAAATGCGGGGCGCAGAAACATGGCGGTACGCTGATGAACAGTACCGCCTTCTTACGTTACCCCCAAAATGCATATAACCCCATGATAATACTGGGGATAGGTATGGGGGAGTGCAACGCCGATTCCGCAAGTCAAAAAACCGCCGCCAAGCAATCAGCTAAGCGCCCGCGTAATTCAGCAAAATGTTGGTACTACAACGACAGTCGTTCTTTGACTTCGACATTAGTTGCGATTCGCCCGCCTTCCGCTTCGATCCCCGCGCGATGAACTGTCCATTAGCTGCGATTCCCGTTCAATTAAGCCGGTGAGGATTTTTCGGCGGGAGGGCCGTAACAGCTACCGGCTCTTATGGGAATTCAAAACGGTCAAAACGCTAGGCCGCCGCGAAATACAAATTCCCACACTGCACTGGAGAATGTCGTGAAAATCAAAAGCAAGCTTAATGGAGAAGTGTCGAATGTACGCGCCGACATCGCGCGCGAGATGGTAAAGCTCGGCGTGGCCGAATTGCTGGAGCCAGATACCGGCAGTGACGGAATTGTCGCGCCAAATGGCGAGCCGCCCTACCGTCTGCCCAAGCCCGGCGACACGCCGAATCCCTCGCCTCATTTCTTCGTAGGCGTTCACGAAGGCCGGTACCCGCTCACGCGAACGTTGACCGACACGTTTTGTCGCTTGGGTGGGTATCCCTTTTCGGCCATTGTGTTGAACAATTTGTTGTAGATCTCTTTAAGGCTCTCAGTCGTTTGCTCTGATAGGGAAATGAACAATTCTATGTCCGTACCGCTCTTGTTAGCCGTGCCCTTCGCGAAGGACCCGCTGGGGTTGATGCTCAGCAGCTTGTCGCCCGCCCATTTTCGGATGATAGGGTCAAGTTGAGTGAGAACACTTCTTACCGGCGAGAAAGGACTTGTATCGACGCCTTCACGAATAAGAATTCGTAGCAAGTATTCATCAGCACTCATCTTGCTTCCTTAATTCCGAGTCCCATGCCAACTATTCGGCCAGCTCTTGGAGTGTGTAGAGTGCGTGAAATGTATGCAAAGCAAAGTTCGATAATAGAAGCCATATGGGAAAAACTGCGAAGGCACTCATGATGGCGGCGACAGTCGTTGCGGTGCTTTTGTCTGGCATAACAAACGCTCAGTCCATCACCGACAAGCAGTCATGTTATGAGCAGTCTCGGAAGTACGTAAGAGACTTGAATGCGGACGAGAACCCGAACGCAGTGTTCGTTACGAAATGGACGTGGAGAGCGGCACATTTCGATGCCAAGACTCAAGTCTGTTATGTGCATTTTGATCGGGCGACAAACACATCCACGAACCCGAAGTTGACTGAAAAAGTGGACGACGCCTACGAAGGCAAAACGTTTGCTGCTTATGTGGGCGGGCTTGATCTGCGCAACCCGGAAACTTGTCAAGTGAATGGCAAAGTTTGTCGGGACCACGAAGAGTTTAACAGATTGTTGGGCGAACTTATTCCAGCGCGGAACTAGCGGGCGAATACAATGCGGGCCGGGCAGGCTGGCAAGGCTGCCTAGATACCGCGCCTGGGGCTAGGCCCGGATAGCCTTTAGGCGGGGAAGACCTCAACGAGCGCGGTGTTTCCGAGCGGATAAGTGATAATGTCAGCGGACTTGCCCTTGTCATCCTCTTCCTTAAGCATCGCGGCGGCTTTAGCCTGACTATTGAATCGAGTTCCTAGGAAACCGTAAGCTGCCATTTCGTTCCAGTGGAACTCATCGGGCTCTGGTCTTTGATAAAGTAAAATTCTGTATTTCTTAAGTTCCATTTCGCCAACCGCCTTAAGGAAAGTTGGTCCCGGAGGAGGGGGTCGAACCCACACGACCTTGCGGTCACCGGATTTTGAGTCCGGCGCGTCTGCCAGTTCCGCCACTCCGGGCCTTTGGCTTTCCCATTCTACCTACTTGTCGATGCGCGCCGCAATCTCCCGCGCTGTGTTTTCCGACAATTGTTTGTATCTGCGATGCACGTCAACGGAAAGATGGCCAGCCACCGCCATGCTTTCTGACTCTGAGAGCCCCGCCGAGTCCATGCGGGTAATCGCGGATCTCCGCAAATCGTGGAAGTGAAGCTTTCCGTCCTTACCACTGCCCGTTGTAATCTTAGCGGCTGTGGCTGCTTTATCTAAGCTGACTCGGAAATCCCTCACCGGAGTACTTCCACCATCCCGGCTAAAAACGTAGTCGTTGGGCTGCTTGCCTTTGATTTCAGCCCTAAGAAGTTTGAGCAGCCCGCCTTTTGGATTGAGGACCACTTTGCGGGGCATTCGGTTTTTCGTCGTGCCAGCCGGAAGAGTAATTGTCGATCGGTCGAGGTCAATCTGACTGACTCGCATGTATTGCAACTCGGACTTTCTAAATCCGAAAATGTACGCGGCTGTGACCATCGCTTCCAGCCACGGCTCGTTAATTTGGTCGACAAGCTGGACGAAGTCCCAGGAATCCAACCGGCCCTGGTGCACGTAAGGGCGCTCGTCAAACTTTTCGGGGAATTCCGGCAGCTCGCGAAGCGCTTTGTTGCGAACTCCGTATCTGAGAATGGCCTTCAGGATTACAAGGGCGCGGTTAACGTAACAGTCGCTGACGTTCTGTTCCTTCAGTTTCGTAACAAATAGATCGAGGTCGCCGGGCAAGATGGAGGCCGGGTTACGATGGCCGAACGATGGCTTCAGGTGATTGTTCCAAAGCCTTTTGGCCCATCCGTAGGTAGTGCTCTTCCATCTGGCCTTTTGGGCGGCCAGATACAGGTCGGCCAATGCCGACACAGTTGTCTCCTTGGCTGGCTTCTCTTCGGCGTCGGCCAGCCGCTCTTTCAGAAGCAGGGCCGCCCCATCCTTGCTGGTGGTCAGTGCCGATTCGCGGCGGCGCACGCCATCGACGACGTATTGTATTTGATAGATTTCACCGCGTTTGTAGATGCATCCGGAGTAGCGTGGGCGGCGGGCCATGTGATAGTAGGTTCCCCTGTCGGGAATTCCAGCACACAGGAGAACACACAATGTAGCCTAAGTCCTTTGTTCAAAGCAAGCCCCGAGTGACTCAAAATCCCGTGGTACTTAGTACCGTGTGGGTTCGACCCCCTCCTCCGGGACTCTATGTTTCCTCTATTTCAGGAAACCCCCATAAAAATTGGCTGTTTCTCACCTTCAACTCTGACAGCCGTTGCCACGAAATGACACGAAAATGCCCGTTCTGGGGCAACGCTAGATGCAGGACACAGTTACTTGCGGCTTGGTTCGGCCCTGGGCCTACCCTTCGCCTCGAAGAAGGATGCGACGGAGACCCGCGTACTCCACGACTCTTCCGGGCTACGTCCTTGCGATTGGGCTCTCGTGATTTGTTGCGACTTACGGCTTGCTTGCAGGCAGGCGGGCTACGTCAAAATATTTCTAAGACAACTTCCTCCAAGCTGCTTCCCATTCGATACCATGTTCATCGAGCAGTTCACGGAGATAATTGTCTTCTGCAATCTTGCTTTTCAGCAGTTCGCGCACATCCGACAGGTCCGTCATGGCCGCCTTGTTTTCAGACTCCAACCTTAGAATTCTGTCCGCATATTGAAAATTCATCTGCATGGCCACATTTAGTGCCTGCTTGGCTCCATTGAGCTTCTTGAAGGTATCCCACGCGAAACCGAGCTCAAAAAGGATGATGACTGCAAGAACGAAGATGACCACCTTCGCCTCCTTAACTTCGACGTACCTTCCATTGTGGATCGCTTCCGAGCGACGAGCGGCCAGCGTTCCAAGAAATGCGACCCTCCGACGCTGAAAGAATTGTCCCGCACGGGATACAGGACTGGATACGATAAATGCCGAATGCGTTTCTACGGCATAAACACTGGCTGTTTATTAGTTTGGGTTCTGGTCCCTCCTCCGGGACCATTTTTCTTACCTCGTTCGCTGTAGCAACCCATATGGGTTTGCGGCAGTCCAAAAAAGCTTAGGAATTCTTTATTGAATCGGTTTAATATGGACTGCCCGATCCGGGTCGATCTCTTTTTCAGGTACCTTGTACGATTCGTTCCTTCGAGGAGCTCTATGCCACGCCCGCGCTATTTTCGTCTCGCCGTCGCATTCGCCGCCATCTTCCTAGGCGTTGCCGGCGCTTTCGCCGCCGACGGTCCCGCTGGCCAAACCGCACAGTTCTCTCTAGACAAGAACTGGCAACTCCAATCCTCCTGCGAGGCCAAAACCACCGGAGAGCAGCTCTCCACTCCGGGATTTGACGCCAGTTCCTGGCACCACACCGACCTGCCCAGCACGGTTGTCGGCGCGCTCGTAAACGACAAGACCTACCCCGACCCGACGTACGGCACCAATCTGCGCTCCCTTCCAGGAATGGGCTATTCCTCGAAATCCTTCTTCGCGCTGCAAGACATGCCCAAGGACAGCCCCTTCCTTTGCTCCTGGTGGTTTCGCACTGAATTCACTCTGCCCGCGGGCGACGAACAAAAAATGAAGTGGCTGCATTTCCTCGGCATCAACTACCGCGCCAACATCTGGGTCAACGGCCAAAAGATCGCCGACGCCAAGGACACCGCCGGCACCTTCGAGACCTTCGAGTTCAACGTCAGCGCCCTCCTCCATGCCGACAAACCAAATGCCCTGGCCCTAGAAATCTTCGCCCCCGGCAAAAACGATCTGGGCATCACTTGGGTCGACTGGAACCCCACGCCCGCCGACAAAGACATGGGCATCTGGAAAGAAGTCTTCCTGACCTCCAGCGATGACGTGACGCTGCGAAATCCTTTCGTAGCCAGCAAGCTCGACTCCGAATACAAGACCGCCGCGCTAACCGTCAGCGCCGACCTGCGCAACTCCGCGAATCATCCCGTCAACGGCGTCCTACGCGCCGACATCGACGGCAAGCAAATCAGCCAACCCGTTGCGCTGGCCGCAGGAGAAACCAAAACGGTCAGCTTCACTCCCGAGCAGTTCTCGCAACTGAAGCTGGCAAACCCGCGGATCTGGTGGCCCTATCAAATGGGCGAGCCCAATCTCTACACCGCCAAGCTCGCTTTTGAAGTCGGCCCGCAAGTTTCCGATTCCGCCGCCGTCACCTTCGGCATCCGCGAAGTGACCTCGGAGCTCACCGACGAAGGCTATCGCCTGTTCAAAATCAACGGCCGCAAGCTGCTGATCCGCGGCGCCGCCTGGGCTCCGGACATGTTCCTCCGCTGGTCTCCCGAGCGCCTCGACGCCGACCTCAGCTACGTCCGCGACATGGGGCTCAACACCATCCGCCTCGAAGGGCGCATCGATCACGAAGAACTCTTTGCCAAGACTGACCGCCTGGGCATCCTGGTCATGCCTGGATGGACCTGCTGCGACGCCTGGGAAAGATGGAAGAACTGGAAACCCGAGCAGCACAAAATCGCCGGCGATTCCCTGCGCAGCCAGATTCGCATCCTGCGCAGTCATCCCAGCGTCTTCGTGTGGCTCTACGGCAGCGACGGTCCGCCGCCCGCCGATGTGGAGACCATGTACCTGGGGATCTTGAAAGAGCTCGACTGGCCCGTGCCTTCGATCTCTTCGGCCGCCGCGGTGCCCACCAGCGTGACCGGGAAGTCCGGCGTTAAAATGACCGGCCCCTACGAATACGTTCCGCCGGTCTACTGGCTCGCGGACACCAAGGCCGGCGGCGCCTACGGCTACAACACGGAGACGAGCCCCGGCCCGGCCATCCCCACGCGCCAAAGCCTGGAGCGCTTCATCCCCAAAGATCACCTGTGGCCCATCGACGATTTCTGGAACTATCACGCCGGCGGCGAACGCTTCACCACCGTAAATGTTTTCAGTGACGGCTTGAACCGCCGCTACGGCGCGGCCACTTCGCTCGATGACTACGAGCGCAAAGCCCAAGCTATGACCTATGACGGCCAGCGCGCCATGTTCGAGGCCTACGCCCGCAACAAATACAACGCCACCGGCGTGATCCAGTGGATGCTCAACAACGCCTGGCCGTCGCTGATCTGGCATCTCTACGACTACTATCTGGTCCCCGCCGGCGGATATTTCGGCACGAAGAAAGCCACCGAGCTTCTTCACATCCAGTATTCCTACGACGACAATTCCATCGCCGTGATCAACAGCACCTACGAAGCGGTCAAAGGCGTCAAGGCCACCGCCAAGCTCTACAACCTGGACGCCAAGGAGCAAGCCTCTCGCGACGCTGCGCTCGATCTCGCGCCGGATAGCAGCACCAAAGCCTTCGATTTGCCGAGCGTCCCGAGCTTGACGAAAACCTACTTTCTCCGCCTGCAACTGCATGACGCTGCCGGCAAGCTGCTCAGCGACAATTTTTACTGGCTATCCACCAAGCCCGACGTTTTGGATTGGAAGCACAAACAGGACACCGTCTACACGCCGCAGTCGGAGTTCGGCGATCTAACCGGCTTGAACAATCTGCCGCCGGCAAAAGTAGCCGTCAGCAAGGCAATTCAACAAAGCGGGCGGAGCTGTTGGATGACGGTTCTCGTCGAGAACCAAAGCGACACCATCGCGTTTATGGTGCATACCCGGCTCACCCGCGGCCAGGGCGGTGAAGATGTCACACCCATCTTCTGGAGCGATAACTATTTTTCGCTACTTCCCGGCGAGAAGCGCGGAGTCATTGGCCGTTACGACGCTGGGAGTCTCGATGGCAAAGAACCGGTCCTGGAAGTTGACGGCTACAATGTCGCAGCCGCGCAGTAATCTGGGGAAACGGTCTTAGCATTTGTAGCGGCCGCTTTCCGAAGCGGGCGCTTTTTGACCGCAAGCCACAACTCACCGCGCTTCGCCAACCAACTTGTTTACTCCACTTAGTTCTCATTCCGGCACGCAGCTCGCGCCCCCGGTGCGATCGGCGTCAGCACCGCGGCGTCATCGAACATTCATCGCAGCAGGTATTTCAACGCGATGAATTCTCGGTAACATCACCCGCGCTTCGCTCGACCCGCGCTAGACACAAATAGTGCGCGCCCCTAACACGCTTTTGACTTCACCGTGACACGCGTTTTCGCCACCTCCGTAATGTAAGTCTCGGCACGGAACGATCGCAGCAGAACGCGCTTAGAATCGTTCAGGATTCACCGCCATTTCTGCTGCGTCGCGCGTCCGTCCCCGTGATGTAGTACGTCGCCGGTTCGTCTTGCGTCGCAACAAGATGTAATTCGAATTGGATTGCAGTTGCAGGCAACGTCTGCACTCACGGATTCACGACAAGCAAATAGATCGGGGATGCTCTGTTCGGGAAGGGTCCGCAGAGAGAAATTCTCGCAGCCAGGCCGCGTCCATCCGCAGGGCAACACGGCCGGAACATCGACTCAGCAATTCCCAGGGCCCAGCCGGGGAATCGCGGCAAAATCGACAACCTCCGTAACCCATCGTCAGTAAGACCTGGCACGCTCACCAGTTCGAAGTCAGTGCGACTTTCACCGAAGAAACGGTGCGCGTCGTCTGGGTCGGGGTGTGCGCGGGACATCGTCGCCCGCTTTGAGACCTGAAGGCGTTAGCGCGCCGAGCCGCTCGCAAACCGATTCACCGAGGCGTTCCATGCGAATGCCCGAATTCAATTTTGAAAAATAGGAGAGTAACGATGAAAGCAAAGGGACGTGTTCTCAGCAGTCCAAAGAATCGACGCGCGTTTCTCAAGAACGGCATGGTCGCCGCGGGTGCCGCGACCATGGGCGCTGGGTTGCTCGCCGGCGGCCTCCCCGTTTTTGCACAGGAGGACGAAGGCAGCAGCGGCAGTCTCACCAAAGGTGACGCGGCCATTCTCCGGTTTCTGCAGGCGCTGGAGACCATCGAGGCCGATCTGTGGCGGCAGTACGCCGAACTCGGCGGCGCCACCAATCAAGGCGTTTCCCCCATCGATACGCCATTCAAAGCCAGCGGACTGGCGGCATTGTACGTTGCCGGACTTCAGCAACTCGACGGGGATATGCCGCAATACATCTCTGACAACACCGACGACGAGTTCAGCCACGAAGCCTTCCTCAAGGCCTACCTGCAGTCCAAGGGCGCGGGCACCGTTGACCTCAGCAAGTTCGCCACGTTGCCGCCGAGCGGCGTGACCGGCGTTCCCACCGATGGGCGGCTTACCAACCTCACGCGCCTCACCGTCGACACCAGTTGGTGGACGCGATACCGCAGCGCAACCAAGAACCCGGACTTCGGCGACACTTTCGCTCAGGCCATTCCGACCCTGGCCACCGGGCATCACACCGCGATTCCGCGAAGCGATAAGGACTTGATCGCCGACAGCAGCAAGCCGGGCGGCGTCTCCGACCACACCCAAGCGATTGCCAGCACCGCGGGCTTTCACTTCGCCTTCATCGAGCAAGGCGGCAGCAGCCTCTATCCATCGCTGGCGCAGCGCGTAACCAGCCTCGAGGTTCTGCGCATCCTGCTGAGCATCGGGCCCACGGAGACTTCTCACTTCCAAACCTGGCACGACAAGGCCGGCAATGCTCGTGTGCTGACCGACACCGACAAGGGATTCCCCGGATCAACAGGGGATACCGTGACGTTCCCGAACCTCAATGACCCCAGCGCCACGGCCGCCCAAGCAGACGAGTTCCAGACCAACCTGATCATGCCGGAACCCACCATCTTCCTAAGCAAGAAGTTCCCGGCCGTCTCCATCATCCGTCCCACGCAAACCAAGGGCGCCGCGATGGGCGCGGTCAAAGGTTTGACCGCCGACGGTCTTTTCCATGGCCAGTCCAATGAATTCTTCCAACTCCTCAACGATCTGGCGGAGGACGCCGATGAAGCCAAGCGCGAAATCTAGCGGCGTTTGCAATAGACCATGTCTCGTCGCCCTTCCCCACTAGCGGCGAGCTAGCCGGGCCGGGACCCTGCGTCCCGGCCCGCCCTCTTTTCCGCAATTAGGGGTCGGACCTTTAGGTCCGACATAAGTCCCGTGTTTGCATTACGGCTTTAGCCGCTGAGTAATTGATTTTGAGGTTGCCGCCCAAGCTCTTAAGCCGCTGAAGCGCGGGGGTACGCTACCCTTTCGACGATTTATGAGATGCGTTCGAAGCGTGCTCGCGCAGAAGTATCTCTAGTGCGTGGTGGATCGGGCATCGCCGGGCGTTCGCGCAGAAGTTTCTCAGCCAATGCCCCGCCAATCTGACGTGCAATGTCCGCTTGTACCCTCAAGACCTCGCGCATTTCTCGATCGTAGCTTGCGGACCACAGATGTGTTTGCTCCTGCACTTCGATGAGCTGCACTGTGACGCGCACTCCTGTTTCGTCTCCGCGCACACTGCCTTCCAACACGTATCCAACACCCAATTCGGTTCCAATCTCCGCGATGGTTTTCCCTCCCGCCTTATATTGCGCCGTCGACGTGCGAGCAATCACGCCCAGCAGCCTGGGATTCAGCTGCCCGAGATGCGAAATGACCTCCTCCGTCAGGCCATCGGCAAAATATTCGTGTCGGGGGTTGCGGCTTAGATTTTCGAACGGCAGCACCGCCAACATTTCTTTGTCTTCTACGGAAGCGAAGGAGTTTCGTCCATACGTCTTAACCGGCGCGATGAATCGATACCCGACCCGCGGCAGCGTCTCGATAAAGCGCGGACTTCGCGCCGAGTCGCCCAATAACTCGCGCAACTTCGTTAACGCCGTATTCAGGTTGTGGCTGAAGGCGACATGGGTCTTGGGCCAGAGTTTCTCCTGCAGCATTTTGCGGGTCACCACCCGCCCGGCTCGCCGCAATAGCAACTCCAGAATCTGAAACGGTTTTTCCTCCAAGCGGATGCGCTTACCCTGCTTGCGAAGTTGCCGGGCCTCCAAGTCGACTTCAAACGCTCCAAATCGCATGGTGGCCCCCTCGATCCTGGGTTCCGTCATAGTCCAGGCCTCGCCGCGTCTCGCGGAATTGCCGTCATTCGTCCTCCATGGCAGTTTCGAACCATCTCGAAGCCGCGGGTCCCTCTCCGAAATTCACTACCTGTTTGTACAAACTTGTCTCGCTCTTGATTTATTCCTGACCTCCCAAAAGCGTCTTACCTCCCGTGTTTGCGCGTCCGCCCATCTGGTTGCATCCGGCCGGAGCGCAACGCCAGACGCAAGTCGAAATGTGGCGTCCCCGGCGCGCATCACGCGGCGGATTCGCTTCTCAAATTAAAAGGGAGATAACGATGAAAGAAAAAGGGAGTGTGCTCGGCAGTGGTTCCAATAGGCGGTCGTTCCTTAGGAACGCCACCGTGGCCGCGGGAGCAGCGACCATGAGCGCCGCGCTGTTGCCCACCGGTCTGCGCGCCTTCGACGACGACAGCGATCGCGCCCCGATTACCAAGGGCGACATCGCCATCCTGCGGTTCTTGAACGCCCTGGAACAGGTCGAGGCCGATCTGTGGCAGCAGTATTCGGAACTCGGAGGGACCCAGGACAACGAAGTCTCGGGAGTCAACGGCGGAAATCCGCTCTACACCGCGGCTCTTACGATTCTCGACGGCGACATGGCCCAATACATTCACGACAACACCGACGACGAAATCAGCCACGCCTCCTTCCTCGCTAACTACCTAGAGTCGAAGGGTGCGGAACCCGCTGACTTCTCGAAATTCAAGGTATTGCCAAGCAGCAAGGCCACCGGCGCCAAGGACCTCGGGAGGCTCACAAATCTCACCCAGCTCACCGTCGACACCAGTTTCTGGTCGCGCTACCGCAGCATAACCAACCCCGACTTCGATCCGGCGGCCAAGTTCGCTCAAGCCGTTCCCAGCCTGAATGTCGGCCAACACACCGCCATTCCTCGCTCCGACAACGACACCGCCGGCAGTTTCATCAGCCCCGATCCCAACAACAATCCCAACTCCATCACCGCTCACCTCCAAGCCATCGCCTTCACCGCGGGCTTCCACTTCGCCTTTATCGAGCAGGGTGGCAGCAGCCTCTATCCCACACTGGCCCAGAAGGTCACCAACCTGGAAGTTCTGCGCATCCTGCTCAGCATTGGCCCCAGCGAGACCATGCACTTCCAGACCTGGCAAGACAAAGCAGGCAACGCCCTTCCCTTGACCGACGTCGACAACGGACCCGGCGGCACCGGCGCCTCCGTAACCTTCACCACCCTTTCCCAAGCGCAAGGGGAAACCAATCCCGAGTCCCTCAACGGCGACACCCTGCAAGCCAACTTGATCATGCCCGAGCCCACTCACTTTCTTCACAAAAACCTGGGTCCGGTAGCCATTGTTCGTCCGACGTCCACCAAAAACGGCGGCGCGGTGGCTTCGGTTCAGAGCTTCGTGACCGATGGACTTTTCCTGGGCCACAAGCCACTGAACAAACCGGAGTTCGTGCAACGGCTCATGGACTTGGCAGAAGAAGCAGACGAAGCCCGCCGCCAATTCTAAGGCAACCGAGGGAGCGCCCGCAGTGACCTCGGCTCTCCGTGTAGCGGCACAATAAGGTGAAGAAGGAAGGCCCGAGTCGTCCAGCCCGGGCCTTCTTCTCAATTTTCGCCATTGACACAAGGTAACTTCCATGCTATAGTGTTGGACAGTACACTTATGGAGTGCGGCGCTTAGGCGCCGCCTTTGACCCAGTTGTCCCCAACTCCCGATCCCCCCGCCGAGCGCAGACGTCAACCACAAGTGCCGTGTTTTCAACCAAATCTAACTCACACCGCGGTCGCTGCCAGATGACACTTCATGGCGAATTACGCGTTATCTTTCTCCCCTCCCCCGCCATATCCGCAGGTTGACGCTCGCCCGCGGATTCGTTAGCCTCGTTTGGCGCCTCGGCGCAGCGCGATCCGGACAAACCATCGATGGACGAGAAGACACGCACTTCGATCTCGCGGCGCGAATTTGCACGCCGGGCGGCCCTCGCCTCCGTAGCTTCTTTCGCTCCAGCCAGCGCCGTGAACTCGGCCGTTCCTGCCACGCCACAGACTCCGCCGCCGCCGAACACTCCCAGGCTCTCTCCGGAAGGCCAAACCGAGGCCGATGCGCGCCTGCAAACCATCCTCGCTCAATACGGCACTCGTTTCTCTGAGGACCAGAAGGCCGACCTCAAACGGCTCTGCCTGCTGGCTCAACCGCCGCTGGACCGCTTGCGCGCCTACAACCTGGAAAACGGCGATGGTCCCGCGCTGTACCTGAAACCGCTGGTCGAGCGCGAAAAGAAACCCAAGCCGCCCAGCACCAAATCCGGCGTGGCATCCCCAGCCAAAACGGCACCGCCAGCGGCCAAATCCCCAGACGCCGCCAAGACGCCTGCAACGGGCGCTTCCAGAACGCCCCCATCGGGTGCCGCGAAAACGCCTTCCCCGGACTCCTCCAACAAGCCAGCACCTCCCACGGAAAAAAAGCCTTAAGGAAGAGCCTGGATGCCCAGCGAAGAAATCTACTATCTCCCGCTCACGGAACTTGCCAGACGCATCGAGGCCAAAAAACTTTCGCCCGTCGAATTGACCCAGGCCTATCTGACGCGCAGCGAGAAACTTGGCCCCCGCTTCAACGCCTACGCGCGTCTCACCCCCGAACTGGCCCTCTCGCAGGCCAAGGCCGCCGAAAAGGAAATCCAGCGCGGTCACTACCGCGGCCCGCTCCATGGAATTCCCTACGCCGCCAAAGATCTTCTCGCCGTAAAAGGCATCCCCACGACCTGGGGCGCAAAACCCTACGCGGATCAGGTCTTCGACTACGACGCTACGGTGATCGAGCACCTGAATCGTGTCGGCGCAGTTCTTATCGGCAAAGCCTCGATGATCGAATTGGCCGGCGGGATGAACTACCGCTTCGCCTCGGCGTCCCTGCAAGGCGAAACCAAAAATCCCTGGAACACCGCCTGCTGGACGGGCGGCTCCTCCTCCGGCTCAGGAGCCATCGTCGCCGCGGGTCTCGCGGCTTTTGCGATCGGCACTGAAACCTGGGGATCGATCATTTGCCCCTCCGCGTTTTGCGGCGTCAGCGGCATGCGGCCGACCTACGGCCGCGTCAGCCGTTACGGTGCCATGGCCGCCTCGCCTTCGATGGACAAGATCGGCCCGCTCGCGCGTTCCGCCGAAGACTGCGCCCGCGTCTTTGCCGCGATCGCCGGACACGACCCCAAAGACCACAGCACAGCCCCCGTCGACAAGGGCGCGTTCACCTACTCGCCGTCCATCGAGCTCCGAGCGCGCCCGCTAAGAGTGGGCTGGCTGACCAACGCCTGGAAGACGCTGGAACCCGGTGTGGCCAAGGCTGCCGCCGACGCGGAAAAGGTCTTGAGAAAGAGTGTTTCCAGTGTGTTCCATGTCGCTTTGCCGCAAGGTCCATTCGAGGACGCCGCCAATATCATCATCGGCGTCGAGTCCGCGTCCATGTTCCGCTCCTTGATTCGCTCCGGCGGCGTCAGCCAACTGGCCGACCCGCTCGGCCAGCTCAACGGGTACGTGTACGACCAATTTTCCGGCCCTGATTATTTGCAGGCACTGCGCGTGCGCGAGATTCTTCAGAAGAAAATGGCGGATCTGTTCGATTCCTTCGATGTGCTGGCGACCGCGTCGCAGCCGGTGGCCGCCCCGCCCCTGGATCTCAACCTTGAAACCGGACTGCTCTTCCCCGATCCGCTTGGCGGCATCGGCAACCTCTGCGGACTTCCCGCTCTCTCGGTTCCCTGCGGCTTCACCGAAAAACATCTTCCGGTAGGACTGCAATTTGTAGCCCGCGCAGGAGACGACATTGCCGTGATCCAGGCCGCTCGGACATTTCAGAACCACACGGACTGGCACCACCGCCACCCGAAGTTGGCGTGAGGATACCAGCGAAGGCCTGATCGAAGCGATGAATGGCTCTTAGCGCTTGCGGGCGACGCCGAGAATTTCGCGGGCGGCGCGCAGGATGGCGCTGCGGCTGAAGGG
>Ga0210384_10001549_pt1 | contig 30904 bp, 28 predicted proteins | sample IncBWH2MmetaG_FD_160574 | JGI IMG/M metagenome (GOLD analysis project Ga0210384, IMG submission 160574) | Forest soil microbial communities from Barre Woods Harvard Forest LTER site, Petersham, Massachusetts, United States - Inc-BW-H-2-M | ecosystem: Environmental > Terrestrial > Soil >...
AGCGCGGTCTCCGTCATGTCCGACCAGCCGCTCGTAGGCTTCACAAAGACAAACACCGCGCCCTGGCCGCACCCGTCGAACCCTTGCTTCCTGCACCAGCTATCCGCTCCCACCGCCACAGTGTTGCCGTCCTTACTAATCGCGACCGACCAGCCAACCTCGTCATACCCAACTCCACTAGACTCTGTCAGCTTGGCTAATTGCCTCCACGCGCCGGGAGCCGCAGAAGAGTCACCGCCAATCCGCCCCGCGCCCTGCGCCACAGCACTGCCGCAAAGCAGCAGCATCAAACCAACCATCAAATTTCCACGTACCGTTCGCATCGCTAACCCCCGACATCCCAACAGGACAATCGCGCACAACTCCATTGCGCCAGTCCCACGGGGTCAAGTCTCCCGCCGCCCCCACGGCTTGTCAATGTGAAAGAGTTTGCCAGCAGGCGCGGCCCTCTGCCAAGGAGCGCAAGACTCCGGCCCGAGAAGTCAGCCAGGCAACCCAACTCCCTTTCTTGTTGACTCCGTCCCTCAGATTAGATAATCTATGTTCAAGTACATTATCCACGAGATAATAGCCGCTCTTTGACAATTCGACCCAAGCGATTGCCAGCATCTCCTTCCCGCCCCGCCAGGAAGTCCGCGGTTCCAGAGTGGACTCCCAGCCGCGGAGCGGCGAAAGAATGCAGCCCATGGCGCAAGCCATGGGAAAGGCCGGAAGGTGAAAAAGCCCCAGCGGGGCGAAAGACGGCCACGGGCTCCAATCCCAGAACGGAACGCGAGCCCACAGCGCACGGCCCGTAACTCCCATGTTCTCTAGATTTTGCGTGTAACTCCTTTAAACTCAAAGATCTAGCACATAGTCATAAAATAAATCCTGTGTTTTCAAGATTTTGCGAACGAAGGGGGGAGGGGGGTACGCGGTACTAAACAGTAAACTCCGTCCCGAAACGGGAAACGAGAGAGCTCAGGAAACCGGAGAACGAAGCGAGCGATTCGCCCCTACTTCTCCCGCGCCGCCGCTTCCACACCTTTCAGGATGCCATCCAGGTCGGCGCGCGAGAAGTACCGTCCGCCCAGCACCACCGCCGAGATTTTCTGCGTGTTGCGGATGTCGTCGAGCGGGCTCGCATCCAGCAGGACGAGATCGGCGATCTTGCCCGTTTCGACGGTACCCAAGTCGCGCGTGCGTCCGAGAAACTTCGCCGGATTGAGCGTAGCCGTTTGCAACGCCTCCATCGGAGTCAGGCCCGCCTTCACGAACAGTTCCAGTTCCTGATGCAGGCTGAATCCCGGAATCACGTAAACGCCGGCAGCGGTATCGGTTCCCGCCATCAGGGGAACCCCGGCGCGATGAATGGCCAGCGTCATCTCCAGTTCCTTGGCCACGAACTGGCGGCGGTAGCTGACCGGATCAGTATCCAGTTCCTTCAGGATGCTTTCCGTGAACGACTTGTAACTTTTGTTGCGCCAGGAGGCGGCCGCATATTTGGCTCCGGGACTTTGACTCAGGTCCATGTCATCGATGAGCCACTGGCCTCGTTCCCAGACGAGAGTCGGCACCTGCCACGTGCCGTTCTTTGCCAGTAGGGCAATCAGCGCCGCGCACTTCGGTTCGCTGTAGGTCTCAAGCACGCGCCGCGGCCCCTTAGGCCCCTTCAACAATTCGTCCTCAATGGTCGAACAACCTTCAAAAATTCCGGTGTAGTGCTCGATGCTCTTCTGTCCCGCATTGCTAGCTTCGGAGGCGCGAATCGCGTCAGGAACATGTCCGACGAAAATCATGCCTTGCTTCTTCGATTCGTCGGCGACCGCGAAGTAAGCATCGCGCGGAATATACGATTGCACCTTGATGAAGTCAGCACCGCCCTGCTTCAAGTCGTCCACCGCCTTGCGTCCATCCGCGGCTGTCGTCACCGGGACCGAAGCCGGGAAATGAGGTGGAGCGCCGTCGATCATCGGCCCGGAGATCAGCATGCGCGGTCCCAGAATCGTCCCCGCCTCGATCTGCTTGCGCCACTCCAGCAGTTGATGAAGATCGCCACCCATGTCGCGAACCCCGGTGATTCCGTTGGCCACGAACAGCGGCAGAATGATTTCCGCGCCGCCTCGAAGCCAGTCGCCAAAGTTGGTATGAACGTGCATATCCCACAGCCCCGGGATGAGAAACTTGCCGCGCCCATCGACCACCAGCGCGTCTTTGCGTACTTTGCGGGATGCTCTCTCAATCTCCGCAATGCGGCCGGCTCGAACCACTACCGTCATGTCCGGTTTCGGTCCCGCACCGGTTGCATCGATCACGGTCACATGCGTGATAACCAGCGTCTTGCTGTCGCGGGCGGATTGCGCGACGCCGAATGGCATCAGGAGGACCGACAACAATAGAAGCGAAATGCGTTTCATGCGGAACTCGGCCTTGTAGTCGGATTGGAACCCGCGCTAAATGATACTTGCGTGACCGTCTTGATGCTGAAGGGAATTACGGTTTCGCGCCGAAGACCAGAAAATAGTCCATTCCGTCGCCCTTCACGAAGTCATATTGTGAAAGGAGGGCGTAACCTGCTTTCGCGGCTTCCTTAATCACGACATCGCGAGCTACGCCGTGGTTCTCGCCGTTTCCGTTGCGGTCAATGATTCCGACCTTGGCTCCGGGCCGAAGAGAGGCGCGCAGATTGTTTAGCAGGGCGACGGGTTTATCGACCTCATGGTAGGTCTTCAGCAGCAAGACGGAGTCAATCGTGTTTGCGGGGAGTTGCGGGTCATCGCTCCTGCTCAGGATTGTCTTCACATTGTGCAGGCCTTCTTTCTGAGCTCGCTGATCGATATAGTGCGTGGCATCAGGATTGATATCGACCGCATAGACACTGCCGGTTTCGGTCACTCGCCGAGCGGCTCGAATTGTGAACCAACCTGATCCCGCGCCGATATCGGCAACGTTTTTTCCGGGCGCGATCTCGAGGATGTCCATGACGCGATTGATCTGGAGCCGTTCGTCTCGCCCCGGCGAATCGAAGACAGACAGATCGCCGGTATAAGGCTTGCTGGTTTTGCGCGGCGCAGTCTGCTGGACCGTGGGTGAGGGCGCGCTCTGAGCTTGCGTGAGAACCGAACTCGACAAAAGAAGAAGCAGGGCTGGCAATAGAGCGCGAAGCCTGAACATGGACTGGTCTCCAGATACTTCTGATTCCAGAATAGACTCAGAAAGGCCGGATTTGGTGAGCACATCCCTTGTGTCGAACGTTGCAGCTTGATTGGTGAGCTGGACCGACATCTGCTACTCTGCTATTACTCCCTAAAATGAGGAACTGTTCAAAAGATGCGATATTCCAAGCTGTTTAGTGCCACGATCACCCTCTTCGTCTACTTCGCTCTGCCGCTCTCGGCAGCGGACAAAAGCAAAACCAACACGAACTCATCCGACGCCAGCAAGCCGTCTTACGAACTGCCCCAGCCTGCAAAAGAAACCCTCGATTACAACATGTATCAGCAGATACGGATCGAAGGGTTGACCCACTCGCACGTGATGGAGTACGCCTCCGCGCTGATGGATGGGATTGGGCCGCGTCTGACCGGCTCGCCGAACTTGAAGCACGCCAACGAGTGGACGCGCGATCAGCTGGCCGCCATGGGCTGCAGTAACGCGCATCTCGAAGACTGGGGCGAATTCGGCATGGGTTGGCAGCAGCTCAATACGTGGACCCGGATGGCTTCGCCCGATACCGCGGTGTTCATTACGCAAGCGGCTCCCTGGTCGCCCTCCAGCAATGGCACGATCAGCGGCCAAGCTATTTCGGTGGAGGTCAAGAAGGAAGAGGACCTGGATAAGTATAAGGGGAAGCTGGCGGGCAAAGTGGTTCTGCTAGGAGAGATGCGGGAAGTCAAGCCGGTGGACAAGCCGTTGTTCGAGCGGGCGGATGATAAGGAGCTGGCCAAGATTGTCGAGCATCCGCTCATCCCCGAGCCTGAATACTTCGGTCCGGAGCTCATGAAACGACTTGAGCTGCGGCAGAAGGTCGCGGCATTTCTGGCCTCGGAGCATGCCCTCGCAGTCGTTCTCCCCAGCCGTGACGGCAGGCTTAACGGCGGTTCTGGTGGAACCATTTTTGTGGACAGCAGCGGCGGCTTAGGATGGTTCAGCTATCAACGCGAGCATATTCAGCCGGTTCCGGTCGTAATTGCAGCGATTGAAAACTACGGACGCGCCTACCGGCTGCTCAAAGCCAACGTCCCGGTCACCATTGAGCTGAACGTCGACGTGAAGTTCACGGGCGATCACGAACACGGCTTCGACACCATCGCCGAAATACCGGGGACTGATCCGAAGCTGAAAGACGAAGTCGTCATGGTCGGAGGGCATCTGGATTCATGGGCGTCCGCGACCGGAGCGACCGACAACGGAGCGGGTACCGTGGTTGCGATGGAAGTCATGCGCATTCTGAATGCGCTCCAGGTCAAGCCGCGGCGTACGATTCGCATCGGGCTGTGGACCGGGGAGGAGCAGGGCTTGTTTGGCTCGATCGGCTACGTGAAGCAGCATTTTGGATTTGTGCCGCTCTCTACTGCGCCTGACCAGGTCAAATTGCCGGAGTGGATGCGCAAGCCCGCCGGACCACTTCAACTGAAGCCCGATCAACAAAAGATCTCCGGGTACTTCAACGTGGACAACGGCACCGGCAAGATCCTCGGCGTTTACTTGCAGGAAAATGTTGCCGAAGCCCCGATTTTTGCGCAATGGATCGAACCGTTAAAGGATCTGGGAGTGACCGCGATCAGCGTGCGCGACACCGGGGGCACGGATCACGAGTCCTTCGATGCCGTCGGCATCCCGGGCTTCCAGTTCATTCAGGACATGCTCGACTACAGTTCGCGGACCCACCACTCGAACATGGATACGTACGAACGGTTGCAGCCGGGCGACCTGGCGCAGGCGGCTACCGTCGAGGCAATCTTTGTTTATAACACTGCGATGCGTGACCAGATGCTGCCACGGAAGCCGCTGCCGCATCCTGAACTCGAGGAGCAACGCAAGGCACCGCTTAAGAAAGTGATGCCCGGCGCGGTGGAAGTGGATGAGAAAGACACAAAAGGCAACAAGTAACGCTGTCTAGCTCCGTCAATTGGGAAAGGGTACGGCTCAGCAAGCTGCAACGAAATAGTTCGGTTTGAAAAAGGTACCTCAGCGGCTGAAGCCGGATGCATGTCAGCGACTAGTTGGCACGACTGAAGTCGTGCCCTTCCCAATTTCAGCCCCAAACATTTTGGAGTGAAATTCCATGACCTCGCCGATGTGCGCGCCAAAGTATGATGCGCTATGGTTGCCGGGATAGAGATGGAATTCGTGCTTGATGTGTTCTTCCTGAAGCTGCTGGTCGAGAGCCGCAGCTCCAACCTCAAAACCGTATTCGTCGTTCCGTCCGCAGTTGAAATAAATGGCTAGTGTGCCGATCGCTGTCTTGTTCTTCTTCGCAAGCAAGAAGGGATCGTTTTCCTTCCAGTGAGGAACGTTGATGGGATTGCCGAAGACGGATCCCAGCAGCTTGCCCAGCGGAGTACCCGAGCGTAACGCGGCATTGAGTTCCTGTGGTGATTCGGTCATGAGGGCTGCGCTTTGCGCGCTCACCGCTGAGAACATGGCGGGATCAGCAAAAGCGAAACGAAGTGCTCCATAGCCTCCCATAGAAATTCCCGTGATCGCTCGATCCCGACGTTCACGGCGAATGCGATACTTGCCTTCGATGTATGGTATGAATTCCTGCAGGAAGAAATCGCTGTAACGGACTTTGTCATCAGCGGAGTTTACGTAGAAGCTGGCCTTCGCCTCGGGCGTGACGATCAGAAAATCGCCGACTTTGTGCTGCTGGCGCAGGTCTTCGATCAGGTTCCATCCCCCAGTTTTGAAAAGAGTCTGCTCATTCTCGCCGAGGCCGTGCAGGAAATAGAGCACTGGGTAACGCTTTGCGGGAGCGGAGTCGTAACCGGGCGGCAGCAGTACGCAGTAGTGGACGGTTTCTCCGAGGATGCGGCTCTTGAGGGCATCGCAGTCGATGCGGCTCTGCGCCGATGCGAAGATGGTGAGCGACAAAAGTAAGGAAAGAAATCGCAGCGGCCGACCCATGAAGTTCAGTTTACTCGTAGCGGAGAGCCTGCACTGGATCGAGGCGCGCTGCCCGGCTTGCGGGATACAAACCAGACAGCAGGCTGACGACGATCGCAAAGAGAATGGCGCCCAGAACCAACCACCACGGTACAAACCAGATCTGCTCCGGCGGGAAATGCTGGCGCTTCAGGTATACGTTCGTGCCGATGTTAATCACTCGACCGATGGTCCAGCCCAGCGCGACTCCGACGAACCCGCCGAAGACGCCCATCACGCCGGCCTCGGCGAAGAACAATCCTTTGACATCGCCGTCACTGGCGCCGATGGCTTTCATGATTCCGATTTCGCGGCGGCGTTCGAGAATTGCCATTACGAGCGTATTAATGATTCCAATCGAAGCGACTGCCAATGCCAGACTGCCGAAGATTCCGAGAAACAGGTCGAGTACGGCAAAAAACTGGCGCAGGCTCCGTGTGGCGTCTACGATTGAAAAGGTATTGAAGCCCATTTTCTTGATGGCGTCCTCGACCGGTTGGACCTGGGTGGGGCTTTTGACGTGGACCTCGACAGTAGTGTACGCAGGTGTACCGTTCGCCATGTTCGTTGTGTCACGCAAGTCGGAGGGCTGCATCACGTGCAAGTTTTGCGCGAGTTTCAGCGGCATAAAAATGCGTGCCCTGGCCTGGCCGCGCATGCTGTCGGGATCAAGATCGCAAACGCCTACGACCTTCAAAGTGACTTCGCGCGAGATTACAGAATAGGCGGTGCCCGCGGGATTGTTGGCCCCAGTTGAATCGGCTGCTGCATTGGCGGCGGGTGTTGCGGTTCGTTCCGCGTAGCGCATGGTCAGCTGTTTGCCGAGCAGCGGATTTGCCAGCTCCGCGACGCTCGCCTCTTCGCTGCCTGCTTTTGGCGTCTTCCCTAGCAATTGTGCCGCGAATGATTTTTGCAGGATGACTTCGGGAGCCGTATCAGAGGAGAAAAAACTACCTTGCATGCCATCGAAGGCATCGTTGTTCTTCGCCGAAAATGGGAGGCCGGCCATCATCGTCAAATAGGGCTTGTCTTCGTAGCGAAGCTCGGTGATGAAGCGTATGTCGGGATAAGCCTCGAGAACATTGGGCAGTTGTGCGATCTGTTGCCGGGTGGACTCGTTGAGTGCGGGACTCTCGGCGGGGGCAGGACCATTTTCTTCCTGCTCGCGGTTGAAGCCGTGCAGGTCGCGCCGCGAGGTTACGACCACTGTGTCAAACAAGCCGGATTTCTGTAGTCGCCGTCCGGCCAACTGCTGCAACCCAATGCCCAGCGAGAGCATGGCTACCAGCGAAGCCACGCCGACAGAGATGCCAACCGTGGTGAGCGAATTGCGGAGGATAGATTCGCGCAGATTGCGCACCGCCAGTTCGGCCATATCGTAAGTCTTCACAACCTGCCTCCGTGCGTGCGTCCGGTGCCGGCGGAGACTGCATTCGATTGATCGCCAACCAATTTGCCGTCCGCGAGGAAGATCATTCGACTGGCATAGCGTTCGGCAAGAGTGCGTTCGTGCGTCACCATGATGATCGTCATGCCGAGCGATTCATTGAATTCCCGGATGAAGTTCATGATTTCCGTGCCGGTCTGGCTGTCGAGGTTGCCGGTGGGTTCATCGGCAAGCAGGAACTGCGGCTGATTAATTAATGCGCGTGCCAGCGAGGCTCGCTGCTGCTCACCCCCGGAGAGCTCAGTGGGGCGATGTCGCAACCTGGCGCCGAGGCCGACTCGGTCCAGCGACTGCTTGGCGAGTCCCTCACGTTGGCCGCGATCCACTTCCGCGAATCGCAAAGGCAGTTCCACGTTTTCCAGCAAGGTCATGCTGGGGACCAGGTTGAAAGACTGAAAGACCATGCCCACCGTGTGCAGGCGATACTTGGCTAACTCCTCGCGCGACAACTTTGCCAAATCGTTTTCTTGAACGACCACTGTTCCGGAGGTCGGACGGTCGAGTCCGGCGATGAGGTTCAGCAACGATGATTTACCCGAACCTGAGGTGCCGAGCAGGGCGACGAATTCCCCGGAGACGATTTCGACCGAGATGCCATCGACGGCGCGAATCAAGGCTTCGCCCATGGAGTAATGACGGCACAGATTCTCCGTGCGAATTGCGATGGTGCCCTTCAGATCAGATTCGCCTTGGCCGCTGGGCATGGATTAACGTGTGTCTCCCCTGACCAGACGCAAAGTGTCGGCAAGGTCGGGTTCGCCGTTGCGGCCCGGTTTGGATTGTCCATCTCCCGCCGAGACAGGCATGGCGTCTCCCTCGCCGGGGGCGAGGAATAGATTAGTCTCGACGCCGTGCTGTTTGGTGTAGAGATCGTAGTAGCGGCCGTGCAGTGCGTAGAGTTCTTCGTGGGTACCGTGTTCGACGATTCGTCCTTGTTCGACGACCAGAATCTGATCGGCGCGGCGGATGGTGGAAAGCCGGTGTGCAATGACGAACGTGGTGCGTCCCTGCATCAGGTAGGAAAGACCTTGCTGGATCAGTTGCTCGGATTCAGAGTCAAGGCTGGAAGTGGCTTCGTCGAGAATCAGGATGCGCGGCTCGGCCAGAATGGCGCGGGCAATCGATATCCGCTGGCGCTGACCTCCTGAGAGCTTTACGCCGCGTTCGCCGACGATTGTGTCGTACTTCTCGGGAAAACTTTCGGCAAATTCGTCGACGCGGGCGATGCGGCAGGCACGGAGAACGTCCTCTTCGCTGGCATCCGGACGCGAGAAGGCGACATTCTCACGGACGGTGCCGTCAAACAAGAAGGACTCCTGTAGAACTACGCCCAGGCGGGTGCGATAAGAATCCAGCCGCACTGTACTGAGGTCCACGCCGTCAACCAAGATCTTGCCTTGCGTCGGCACATGAAAAGCAGTGATCAGGCCGATGGTAGTTGACTTTCCGGAACCGGACGAGCCGACCAGGGCGGTCACGGTGCCGGACGCCGCGTGGAATGAGACCTCGTTGAGGACAATGCGGCTACCGTCGTAGCTGAAGCTGACATCATCAAAGTCGATATTGCCGCGGATCTCGCTTAAAACTACGGTGCGTTTGGGATCGTGATCCTCCCGGCTCTCACTCATGATTTCATGGGTGCGTTCGAGTCCGGCCAGCGCCTCGGTGAGCTGAGTGCCGATCTGAACGATTTGCATGATCGGTGCGACCAGGAAGCCAAGAAAAAGCGTGTAGGTGAAGAATCCGCCGAGAGTCAACATTCCGGCAGTGATCTGGCGCGCACCGACATACATGATCACGGCTCCGACCACGCCCAGCAGTAAACTGGCCGACAGGCTCATCACCGACGTGGCGGTCAGAGTGCGCAAGACATTGTCAAGCAGACGTTGCACACCGCGCGCGAAGACACTCTCTTCGCGCTCCTCGGCGTGATAACCCTTGACCACGCGAACCCCTCCGATCGATTCGGAAAGCCGGCCAATCACCTCGGCATTGATCTTGCTACGCTCGCGAAAAATGGGACGGATCGTTCCAAAAGCTTTGTAGAGGAAAACGGCAAATAACAGCAGGAATCCGAAGGCGACGGCGGTCATGAGGGAGCTGATGCGAAACAGCACGACCAGGGCGATTCCGGCAGTTAATAATCCGCCCACCAGATCCACCAACCCAGTACCGATCAGGTTGCGGACACCCTCGACATCGGTCATGATGCGCGAGACCAGCACACCACTCTTGGTCGAATCATGGAACGAGATTGGCAGCCACCCAATGTGCGCCTGAACCTTCTGGCGCAGCTCCGTGATCAGTCGCTGAGCAGCTTTGGACAGCAGTTGCGTCAATGAAAACGAAGTAATTCCCTGAACCACGGTAGCGCCCAGCACGCCCAGCACGAGTGGCTTCAGCAGTTGGGCGTTGTGCTTGATGATGACGCTGTCAATCAGGTACTTGGTGGAGTAGGGAAGGACCAGTCCGGAAACGCGATTGACGACCATCAACAAAAAGCCGAGGGCAAGCATTCCCCGGCGGGGGCGAATGAGCTCCCAGACTTGAGGAAGAACTGCGATTAGCCTTTCTCGGGCGGGACGCTTAGGCCGGGCTGGTTTGCGGTCGGGATCCACTGTATGCATTAGACACTATTTCGCGTTGGCGGGGTTCATTTTGTCGAACCGTCAGAGGCGAGGCGATGTGATAATATGCGGTCGAATCCACAAATCTTATGGCAAACCTAGAGCGCGACAGTTGCCGCTTTAAAGCGATTCAGGCAGCGGATGGGAAGTTCATCGTCCGGATGGAAATGTTTCACAAAACAGTGTCGCTGTTAGCGGACGCGACCCTTGATTTCGAATTGCTGAACGGCACGACGCTGGATCAGGCGAGAAAACTTGCCGAGTCCATGAATGACCGAGTGACGGGAGTTTTGATCAGCAAGCCGTGATTGGGGAGAGACCGATTTACAAGCCGACTAGGTCCCAAGCCGGAAGACAACTTCAACGTCAAGCTTCGTAGTAATCGTTTTGCCGTTTTCGAGGGCGGGCCTAAACAACCACTCTCGGACGATCTCAACAGCCTTTTGATCTAACCCCATCCCTAGCGCTCTTTTCACCTTTATATCGCGCGCGATACCATCGGCACCGATATTCAACGATAGGACTACCGTGCCTTGGAGCCCCGTTCTTCGAGCCTCAACCGTGTACTCAGGATCGGGCGCGAACAAAACGCTGGGATTGTGCGTCCCTTGAAGCCCGGACCATGTAGAACTGCAATCGGGAATAGGCTGCGAAGGCAGGTTAAAGGGGGCAAGATTTCTAGGGCCGGAGGATACGTTTTCGATCCTCACGTAGTGTTGTACGTTGTCTTTGGTCAAGATATTCAGCCAGGGCCCTGCCCGCTTCAATACCTGAACTTCTTCCCCACAAATCAGCTTGGTGGACGCGTGACTTCCGCAAAATTCTTCAAAAGCAAGGGCGAAGTGACGATCCTTTCGACCGGAACAGTCTATGAATCCGTCCTGACCAGATTGTGCGGAGGCGGAGGTACGGAGAAGTATCAGCATAAGCAGTGTATTGATCAACCCTTTCAGGCGCTTGACCTCCTCAAAACTGCGAAATGAGTTTAAACTATTAGCTTAGGATTCTCACTGAGAATGTTTTCCCAGCCCACCAGTCCGGAGTCTTTCGAGGAGAAGAAGGTCGAATCGGCCAGCTCATCCGACAGCCACGAACTCGATCTTTTGCTGCCAGAGGGTTGGAACCGTCCCCTACGCAAGCGGCTGCTCGACCACCTGCGCGACACTTTCGCACCGGAGAAGCTGCCCCCATTGCGTCTGACTTCGCGGCCTGTGGACGTTGGGATGCTGGCGGGCGACGTGCTGAGTTTGCCCTGGTATCGGACCGTGTTCACCAACCTGGGCGACGTGATCTCGCCAGAGACGCTGCCGCCTCTGCAACTGGAATCGCGGCCGGTCGATGTCGGCGAGTTGATCGGCGATCAGATGAGCCATATGTGGTGGAGCTCTTTGCTGCGCAGCTTGGCCGATGCGGCTGCTCCTGAGAGACTGCCGGCTCTGCAATTGACTTCAGCCCCGATGGATGATCCCAGCTTGACGGCGGGCTCGATGCAGCTGCCGCGCTGGTCCTCCGTGATCAGCACGCCCAAGGTGTTTTATCCCGACAAGCCCAAAGCCGCCTTCGTGCCGGCTGCTCGAGCCGCTGCGCCGCCGCCCAAGCCGGATCCGGCCGAGGTCGAATTCGTGCATGTCCTTGAAGCCGACTTGAAAAGAGATTTGCGGCGTTCTATTTTCCGCCAACGTCTGTGGGTTTCGCTCGCGGTTCTGGAAGTGATGGCCTTGATTGCTACTTCGATCTGGTGGAAGTAACCTGCGGAATGTATCCTTCCTCGTCTTCGCTTCTATAACATTGCGCGATTATAGTAAGCTTCTAATTCTTGCCGGACCAACTCTACTTTCATGCGAAATTCTGGAGAGTCCCTGAGCGATAATTCGCGCGACCGCGATCTGGGGATGAACCGTATCATCACGCGGCGTGACTTTTTGGATGGAGTTGCCATCGCTTTGGGTGGGTCGGCTCTCGCGTCGACTGCTCCGTGGCTGCGCGCCCTGGGATTGCCTGATTCCGCTTTTGCTCCCGAAAAGGATCCGAACTACTATCCCCCCGCGCTGATGGGGATGCGCGGGAATCATGAGGGCACGTACACGTCCGCACACAGCCTGCGTGATGGAGAGTTTTGGGACTCCGCAGGCAAACCCGAGAGCACCGGCGAGAAATACGATCTGGTGGTCGTTGGCGGCGGGATTAGCGGGTTGGCAGCGGCTTATTTCTATCGCCAACGAGCCGGAGCGAATGCACGCATTCTTATCCTGGACAACCACGACGATTTTGGCGGGCACGCCAAGCGCAATGAGTTTCGCGCCGGAAACCGTTTGCTACTAAGCTACGGCGGCACGCAGTCGATTGAGAGCCCGGCGCGATATAGCAAAGCGGCGAAAGGCCTGATCGCCGAACTCGGTATCGACACCCAGGGCTTCTACAAGGCTTACGATCAGAAGCTGTACTCGAAGTTGAAAACCGCTTGCTTTTTCGACCGCGAGACTTTTGGCGAGGATCGGCTCGTGGCGGGGATGGGATCAACTCCCTGGCCAGAATTCCTGAGCAAGGCGCCACTCTCCGAACCCGTTCGCCATGACATCGCACGGGTCTACGCGGAGAAGGTCGATTACCTGCCCGGCTTGTCGAGGGAGCAGAAGCGCGCGCGCCTCGCTAAAATCAGCTATGCCGACTATCTCGCCAAGGTTTGCAAGCTCAATCCGGAAGCGCTGCCTTTCTTTCAGACTTATCCGCATGACTTGTTCGGCGTAGGCATTGATGCTGTCTCAGCTCTTGCGTGTTTCGAAAATGGCGACGACTACCAATCGTTCACCTATCCGGGTTTTGACGGCTTGAATCTAGGCGCCTCGGAAAAAGAGGAGCCTTATATTTTCCATTTCCCCGACGGAAACGCGTCGATCGCACGCCTGCTAGTTCGTTCTCTGATTCCGGGAGCGATGCCCGGACAGACCATGGAAGACGTGGTTTTGGCTCGCGCCGACTACAGCCGGTTGGACGACGCCAAAGATTCCGTCCGGATTCGCCTGAACTCGACGGCAGTGCAAGTCCGCCACAATGGATCGGTAGACTCGGCGAAAGGAGTTGGGATCGCGTACGTGCGCGGCGGCAAGCTGCAAAGCGTGCAGGCCGATGCCTGTGTTCTGGCCTGCTACAACATGATGATTCCGTACCTGTGCCCTGAGCTTCCCCAGCAGCAGAAGGATGCGCTGCACTCCTTGGTGAAAGTTCCACTGGTGTATACGCACGTAGCCATCCGCAACTGGACCGCGTTCCCGAGCCTGGGCATTCGTCAGATCGTAGCGCCGGGCGGATACCATACTTATACGGCTCTGGATTTTCCCGTCAGCCTTGGCCAATACGAATTCCCCAGCAAACCTGACGAGCCCATGGTTTTGTTCATGCTCCGCACCCCCTGCAAACCGGGATTACCGCAGCGCGATCAATTTCGAGCCGGGCGCGCAGAACTCATGCGGACGCAGTTTTCGACCTTTGAGCGAAATGTCAGGGATCAACTCGCAAGAATGCTGGGCCCAGCGGGCTTCGATCCGGCGCGCGATGTTGAAGGCATCACCGTGAACCGTTGGGCGCACGGCTATGCTTACAGCCCCAACTCCTTGTTCGATCCCGATTGGCCCGAAGGCGAGCAACCATGGGTGTTGGGACGAAAGCCATTCGGCCGCATTGCAATCGCGAACTCCGACGCGGGTGCGAGCGCGTACACAGACGTCGCGATCGACCAGGCCTATCGCGCGGTTGGAGAGTTAACGACTCGAAGTTGATCGATGCGGCTCTATTTCTGTGGCGGTGCTTTTTGTCCGCTACTGACCTCGACCAGTTTCTGCACTGACGGCGCCACCATCAGCAGCAACTGCGCCTTCGGCTTCTGCGCCTGCTCCAACGATGCGAACTGCTGTGTTGCCCATGTGCCCGGCGCACGCTCTCCGCGGTCGATATAGTCCAGCGCTTGCAGACCGGTTGCCGCTACTGCGGAAAGATCCTGCGAGATCGGAATGACTTCTGTCAGCAGAAACGATTGAGTCTCAAGCCGTTGAAGATTGTTCTGGTTATCGCGCCAGCGGATTAGCAACGCCCTGATTTCTTGTTTGGTCTCAGGATCGGTTTTCCCCGCGAGCAGCGCATCCACCAGATTCCCAAAGTGCCTCGCGCTTGCACTCTCCGGGCGCGCCGCGTCGATGACACGATTCACCGGCGACAAACTTGTGGCCTCGACAATGGCCAACTCTTCGCGGTTGTAGTCTTTCACCGGTTCCACGACATCTGTAAATGTCTGCAGCGCCGAAACATCATTTGATCCTGCAATTCGGCGCAGCATGGGCTCGTAACTCGAATTGTGGGTGAGTCCAAGCCAATCCAACCATCGACTGACTTGCTCCAGACGCTGATACATCGAATTTACGTCGGTGACGTCTTGCCGCGACCACAGCCGCTCAGCGATGGCTGCGGTTCGAGGCCAGATACGCGAGTCAATATTTTCAGGCGAAACATATTCCGACCACATGCAGGCCTCGCCCCCGAGGATAAGCTTCTTTTCATCCGGAGTGAGGTTTGCGGCTCCATCAGCGATCGGATCGACGGCGTAGTGCCTCGACGCCGGCCACATCAGGTCGACGTAATAGCCGAAAGAAAGAAGCCCGCGATATCCCTGTTTAGCCGCTGCCGCCAGTGAATCCTGTCCGCGCCACGATTGCACGACGATGTCCTTCGGCAAGTCCGGACGCAGGATCTCATCCCACCCCACCATCGTCTTTCCGTGCTTGCTCAGAATCTTCTGCACGCGGGTGTTGAAGTACGCTTGCAGATCCTGGTTGGTCTTAAGCCCGTGGGCGCGCATGAACGCCTGAATTTTCGGGTTGGCGTCCCACTCTTTCCCGTTAACCTCGTCGCCGCCAATGTGGAAATACTGGTCGGGAAAGAGTTGGGCCATTTCCTCGATGAAGGCGTCGAGAAACTTGTAAGTTCGCTCCTCGGTCGGATCCATGGCCGGATCAAAGACGCCCCACTTGCGTTCAATTTGATATGGCCCCGGGCCGCTAGCCAATTCGGGATAGCCCACAAACCATGCGGTGCTGTGTCCAGGCATGTCGAATTCTGGAACGACGCGAATGCCGCGGTCCCGCGCATAGGCGATCAGCTCGCGTACTTCATCTTGCGTGTAGTAAAGGCCGTCAGAGCCCATCTGCTGCAGTTTGGGAAATTTCTTGCTCTCAACGCGGAAGCCCTGATTCTCCGAGAGATGCCAGTGAAATACGTTAAGCTTTACTGCGGCCATGCCATCCAGGTTGCGCTTCAGCCCATCGAGCGGGATGAAGTGGCGGCCCACGTCGATCATTAATCCACGCCACGGGAAACGGGGTTTGTCCTCGATCGCAATTGCGGGCGCGGCGAAGCCGTCGGAAGTCGTTTGTACCAGTTGCAGGAATGTCTGCAGCCCGCGCATGACTCCAAGCGGCGTCGTGGCATTGAGCCTTGCGCCCGCAGGACTGACGTCGAGCACGTAAGACTCATCCTCACCGAGTTGCTGCACGGGCTTACTTCCTCGCTCACTATGAACGACCAGCTTGGCTTGAGCCGCATCCGTAACCTTGATGTCAAACGGAGGCATGCCGGTCTGTCGCCGGAGGTCATCCAGAAAGCGTTCAACTGCACGCCGCAGTTGCGCATCGGAGGGGCCGCTGATTCCCACCGAGAACGATGGATCAATTACGAGCTGACCGGTTTTTATTTGCACGCTGGCCGGCAACGGCATAAGACTCAACTGCCGCGGCTGAGCTGCAGAGTAAGAAACGAATATCGAACAAAGCAACAAAACGACCAAGACAGCCCGCACGAAGTGTTCTCCTGGGATTTCCATGTGGAAGGGGCAGGATAGTAGAATCACGAGCTGTCTGCAATGAGAACCGACCGCCGGAATCAGGAACGACCTTTTACCCTTTTCCCACAACCTGGGCGCAGTGGAGCAGATTCACATCCCAAATGAAGGTCTCTGAGGAAAGGCTTTTGACGCCGATTTCACCTTGCCTTCGTGTGCCTTCCTTGCCGACCCACACAACCCGAAACTCGGCCTGACCTTCCTCATGCTGTACGTGAAGGATTACGCCGGCCTTGACCGGGCGGATCATTCCCTGCAACACCGCGCCACGATCACTGATGTTTCGGACCTGAGCATGCTGGGTGAAGGGCAGGGATTTGGCGTCGACACCCCAAATGCGCACGGTCAGGAATGCGGCCACACGTCGATTGCGCCGACGATCCATAGGTCGCCCCCTCGGAGCGGGCTGATGGGATGTTAGGGCTTAGGGAGACTGATGGAAAATTACCGGGGTCACTCCAAACCGGTTCCGGAAGTTACCTTCTACGCTTACCTGGGAAGCAGGTGAAACCCGGTGACTTTGAATGGGGTTAGTCCATGTCAGGCATTGAGCAGGCGCCGGGGCCGCGTGGATCGCCGCAACTCCCGCAGGCCCCAACCGCTGGGGATGCGCTCGCGGAGCTCTTGGCTGACATCGCGAACACTGAGAGTTGTTGCGCCAGTTTCTTGCTCCGGCAGTTCGGGCATTCGGCTTTCGCGCTGCCGTAAACTAAGGCTTCAAATTGATGATCGCATTCCTTGCATACGTACTCAAAAATGGGCATGAACAACTCCTGGCCGTTCTAGGGTGCCATATCCATTTAAAATCAGAATGTGGGAACTATGCAAACTATCGCGCGAGAATTTGTGCCCCGGCGCGGTTTGCGCGGCGGACACGTTCAAACTCTGGCGAGTTTCTTTCTGCCGCGGCGAATCAACCCGCCTCCAGCGGAAAAGCGTTTGATCGAGGTCGAGCCCGGCGAACAGGTGTTGTGCCACTGCCATTGGCAGCAAGACCGTAAAAACGCGCTGACTCTCATCATCGTGCATGGCCTCGAAGGCTCCAGCGAATCTCAATACATGCTGGGTATCGCCGCTAAGGGCACGGCTGCGGGCATGAATGTGGTGCGCATGAACCAGCGGAACTGCGGCGGCACGGACGAAATGTCCTCTACGCTCTATCACTCGGGACGGTCCCGCGATGTCGCTGCAGTCGCACAAAACCTGATGGATCAGGACCGGATTTCCCGCTTCGTGTTGGCGGGATTTTCCATGGGTGGCAACCTCGTGCTGAAGCTCGCGGGCGAATGGGGAAGGGAAGGGCCGTTGCAATTCCGCGCGGTTGCTGCGGTCTGTCCGTCCATGAACCTGGCCGCCTCGGCCGACGCCTTGCATTCGCCCGCCAATCGCCTCTACGAGTATTACTTCATGTGGCAACTGAACCGCCACTTCCGATCGAAAGCGCGCCTGTTTCCCGAGATATTCGACGCTTCGCGCTTGCGGGGGTTGACTAGCCTTCGCGATTTCGACGACAAGATCACCGCGTACTATTGCGGCTTTGAAGGCGCATCGGATTACTACCAGCGCTCCGCCGCCGCCAACGTCGTTGACCTTGTTGCCGTGCCCGCTTTGATTCTGCATGCAGCTAACGATCCCTTCATTCGCATTCTTCCGGAAACACGACGGAGGATCCTTTCCAACCCAAACATTGACTTCATCGAGACCGAGGACGGTGGCCATTGCTCATTCCTCGCGCAGCCTGACGGCGACGATGGCCGTTGGGCGGAAGGACAAGTGGTGGAATTCCTCCGAGGGTTTTGACCGCGTGAGCACAGCCGCCCCCGCTGTCCGGTTGAGCGCAAGCTCGACTCCTCTCCTATACAATCTCCTTCTCGAATGAAACTGGGCTCGAAGATCGGATTCGCGACGGCTCTAGTCGTTTCTGTCGCGTTTGTTCTCCACTCCGAGCCTATATCGCAGCTGAACCCGACTGGCTACGTTAACGACTTCGCTCATGTTCTTGACCAGAACACCGCGGCTCAACTCGACAATATTTGTCAGCAACTCGACCAGAAGGCGCATGCGCAAATTGCGGTTGTCACGATCAAGTCGCTCGACGGCTCTGATATTGTCAGCTACTCAGTCGCCCTTTATCAAAAATGGGGCATAGGAACAAAGGGTAAGGACCGTGGTGCCCTGATCTTGTTAGCAGTCCAGGACCGTCGTTACTGGACAACGGTCGGCTACGGACTTGAACCGATTCTGCCTGATGGCAAAGTCGGCGGCTTCGGACGCGAAGCTGTTCCGCTGCTCAAGCAGAATGACTTCAACGGCGCTGTGGCTCTGATGACCATGCGGGTTGCAGATGTAATCGCTCAGGACGCCGGCATTCAATTGAGTGGCTCACGTCCCCGTGCCCCGACCGCGGAGCGAGAACCGGACAAGGGACTTTCTGTCGTTGGAATCATTGTTCTTGTTGTTGTTTTTCTGATTTTGGTATCCACACCTTTTGGCCGGTTGCTGCTTTTCAGCATGTTATTAGGGGGGCACGGCGGTGGTGGATACAGCGGTGGCGGAGGTTTCGGCGGTGGCGGCGGAGGTTTCGGTGGTTTTGGTGGGGGCAGTACCGGCGGAGGTGGTGCTGGGGGAAGTTGGTAAGTAACGGCAAAGCGAGGCATTATGGTTGCGGAAAAACAAATCAACGAATTCATCAGCCGGCTGCGTGTGGCGTCGGGGGAAAATCTTCAAAGCGTGATCCTCTACGGTTCCGCTGCGGACGGAGAATTTCATCCCGACTTTTCCAACGTGAACCTGCTTTGCATTTTTCGCGAGGCCTCCTTCACCACGCTCACCGCAATGGCGCCCGCGATCGAGTGGTGGACCCGCCAGAAGCATCATGAGCCGTTGGTGCTCACTCGTGAGGAACTGGAGCATTCGACGGATGTTTTCTCCATCGAATTTCTCGACATGCAGCAACGCCATCGTGTGTTATTCGGCGAGGATGTCCTCAGCGCGCTCGAAATCCCCATGCATTTGCATCGCGCCCAATTGGAGTACGAACTGCGCGAGAAACTGATTCTCTTACGGGAACGCCTGTTGCTCGCGGCAGGCGACAAGAAGCAACTGTGGGAATTACTGCTGGGTTCCCTATCAACCTTTGCGACACTTTTCCGCCACGGGTTGATTGCTCTCGGCGAGAAACCTCCCAAGGCGAAGCGCGACGCGGTCCAGGCGCTGGCCGCACGCCTTCCGTTCGATACTTCTGCTTTCTTGCAATTGCTCGACATTCGCGAGCACAAGGCGGAGACTAAGCAATTCGATGTAACCGACGTTTTTGCCCGCTACCTGGCCGCGGTGCAGCAGGTAACCGCTGCGGTGGATAAAATGCTAGACTCCCCGGAACCACACGGCGCGTAAGTTTTATAGCTTTCTTATAGGAGAAGAACGATGAAGACAGGTTTGATTGTGATTGTTGTCCTGGTACTGATTGCATTGTTCGCGTTCGGCCAGTACGTAGGCGTCCGCAACACCCTCGTGACCAAGAATGAAGCGGTAAAAGCTTCGTGGTCGCAGGTTGACATTGTTCTGCAACGCCGCGCCGACTTGATTCCTAACCTCGTCGAAACCGTGAAGGGCATCGCGGGGCAGGAGCAAAAAGTGTTTGGCGATATTGCGGCCGCCCGTTCCAGGCTGCTCTCGGCGGGCACGCCTGCGGACAAGATCGCGGCCAATCAACAATTGGACGGGGCAATCGGCCGCTTGCTCGTGGTAGTCGAGAATTACCCGCAATTGAAATCGAATGAGAACTTCCTGCGTCTGCAAGATGAGTTGGCAGGAACGGAGAACCGCATCGCCGTCGAACGCAAGCGCTACAACGATACCCTGCAAGACTACAACACCTACGTGCAGCACTTTCCCAATAACATTTACGCAGGCTGGGCTGGGTTCAAACCCAACGAGGCTTATTTCGCCGCATCGGAAGAATCGCGCCAGGTTCCGAAGGTGAATTTCTCCACGCCAAGCGCAACCCCGCAGGCGGTTCCGCAACCTGCGCCTGCGAAGTAGCGTGCACGGCGACTTCGCAGTCGAACTCGGCGCCGATGACGAAACCCTCGAGATGCCGTGGGCTGCCGAACGTGGCAGCCCACGTTACTACGATTTGAAGAGCCATCCCGAGCTCCTGGTCCATCTCGAGGAAGCGGAGAGAGTGCCAGAATTGGCTGAGTTTCTATGCAAGGTTAACTCGCCCCGAAGTCCGCTTGAAACTGCCAAGTGCGACGTGTGGGGCAGCACCGAGATCAACCCCGAAGAAGAAGTGTTCGAATCCGCGCACAAGTTTTGCTCCTACGTCGACTGCTTGTTTTCTAATGAGCCAAAACGCTTCTCACTGCCCGAGCACGAACATCTGGCAAGACAACTCACACAACTCTTGCGGCGAGCTCCCGAAATTGCCGCTGCGGCGGAGTTTCTTATCCGCCGCTGTTACTACAATGCGCAAAACCAAATACCAGGGCAAGAAGAAATTCGGGACGGCTTCTACATCACGTTTTATCTGTTCGGATATGGTAAAGATGAAGTTCGATCGCGCCAGAATTGGGCCGTTGGATTAAAGCTCATAGCGAATGCGATCCTGCAGTTGGCCGCGGGATGAGATTAGCTGGCCTTGACCGGTTTGTGGAACCATCCCAGCGATTCGGCGCCGCGCCCTTTGAGCTTGGTGCGGAGTACAGAGAGCAGCACCATCGAGAGAAAAATTGCCAGCAATCCAAAAGAAGCCGTGCGAATGTCGACGGCTCGCTTCGGCAGAATGGAAAGGCGTCCGTATACGAACTCAATATGAATCCAATAAACCAGCAGGGACGTTTGCCCCAGCTGAATGAATGGGCTGAACCCCCACTGTCCCGCTCCCCATCTGCACCATAAATAAGCGGCCGCCAGAATGGCTAGAAGCATGCCGATACGAATCAGAAAGAAGTTTGGACTGGTGTGCCAGAAATCATAAGCCGCATAAAGCTGCGGACGCGCATCCAGCCAGCGCGCCAGATAAATCAGCCCGATTCCACCCAATCCGCCCAGCACGAAAGTCGCCGCGCCACTCTCGCGAGCTTTGTCGCTCAGCAGCAAAAATCCTACACCGAGACCAACGAAGGCAAATGCTGCCCACGGAAAAATGGGAAACAGCCAAGCCTGGGGTTCGCCCAGGTTGTGTACGCCATCGATGTAAGACTCGAGCGGCCACGGTAGCCAGCGTGGACGCCAACTGGTCCATATCAACGGCGACAGAAGGGAAATGCCCATCCCGACACTTGCCGCAGTCATGCCGAGCGCGAACCGTATCTGCGGCCCGGAGATGAACCGTAAGACGATCCAGCAGACCCCTCCCATCAACATCATCGAAAGGCCGATTGTGTTGAGGATGTCCACCCGCAACAAGTCGCTCCACGGCGCCCAGCCCCACGCAATCAGGTATTCCTGAAGTCGAAACAGAAGTCCCAGCCCGAAAATCTCCATGCCGCGGCGAATCGTAGTCCGCGCAATCTGAGCAGCGGGCACGCCTTTCCGCCGCAACTTGTCGGTGACCATTGCGAAGGAGATGCCGGCAAGAAAAAGAAACAGCGGGGCCGGTAGAGTTCCGCCCAGTTGGGACCACATGAAAAAAGTGCTTTTGCGTGCACCCCCGCCCAGCCAGGAGTCGTAACAATGGGTTTGAAACATCAGCACGCAGGCCAGGCCGCGCATCCAGTCGATGTACGCAAGCCGGGATGGAGCAGAAGTAGTCATCGGTGGCTACCAAGCACGGGGGCAGTATACAAAATAAAGCCGCCGCAACCCCGGGCCGCTGCCATTAGAAACGGTCATGCTCGTATTCCCTCCGGTCAATGGCCAAAGGTACTCGCAACTTATAGAAGCGCAATGCTCTGGAACTTTTGCTCTGGTGCAGTGTTTATAGAGACAGGTAGGCGCTTCAGACGAAACTAAGATGCCTGAAGGCCTTCAGACCTGCATGATCCTCACGGAGATCGCAGATCGGAGAAAGAGAGTCGAAATGCGCTATCTAAGGTATCTGGCTTTGCTGGGAATCTTCATGCTGCCGGCGGTTTACTCGCAAGCACAGGTTGCGGTGGGCATTCGTGTCGGCCCGGGCTACGGCTACGTCGGACCGGCCCCGGTATGCGCGTACGGCTACTACGGATATGCTCCATACGCGTGCGCGCCCTATGGCTACTATGGCCCGCGATGGTTTGTAGGCGGCGTCTTCATCGGCGCGGGCCCGTGGTATCACGGCTACTACGGTGGGGGCTACGGTTACTACCGGCCTGGTTATGGCTACTACGGCCGCGGCTACTACCGGCCGGGCGCATATGGGTACCGGGGCGGTGGGTTTGGGTACGGCCATGGCTATGCCCGTGCATCAGTTGGCGGCTTCCATGGTGGCGGCCGCCGCTGAGCGATCCGAGTAGCGTTCACCAACACGGCTGACAGCAGAGGCTGTCAGCCGTTTTGCTTTCTGGATCATGCCTTCCGGGGCGGCAACGGCCGAACGACCAAGCGCGCAATTCGCCCCTCGCCTCTTGCCTCTTTGCTCACCGACCTAAAGTCCACTGGCCCCTTTGCCGATATATCCATGAAGTGAAAGTCAAAAGGAAGAAACAGCGATGTTTCCCCGGTTGGAAATGAGTAGAATCTTATGCCCATACGCGCTCTAATCATCGACGACTCTTCGGTCATGCGAAAGATCGTGACCCGCTCTCTACGCCAGGCGGGAATCGACTTGTCCCAGGTACTCGAGGCCGGAAACGGCGCAGAAGCGCTTGCGATCCTCCAGGAATCTAAGGTCGATCTGATCCTTTGTGACATCAACATGCCGGTCATGGACGGGCTCGAATTTATCAAGCAGCTTCCGGGAGTCCCGAACGCGAAAGACGTGCCCGTGGTCATGATTACGACCGAGGGGAGCGAGTCTCATGTGGTGCAGGCTTTGTCTTGCGGCGCGCGCGGTTACATCCGCAAACCATTCACGGAAGAGCAGGTCAAAGACCAGGTCATACCCGTGTTGGCAGGGAAACAATGACGTCCGTGGACCAAGTGCGTGTGGTCAGAGGGGACCGTTCCGACTGGGCCCCGTTAATGGAACTGGCCACGCGCGAAGTGTTTGCCATGATACTGGGTTGTCAACTGACTATCCCGGAAACTGGGGTGGAAGGGTCTTTCGATGCTACATCTATGGTGGGGCTGGCCGGAAAATTGTGCGGAATTCTGACCTTTGCTTGCAGTGCAAAATCGGCTACGCTCATGGCCACCAAGATGCTAGGCGTGGCGGCGGATGAGGGCAGCCGGGAGGTGCTGGACGCACTCGGCGAAATTTGCAACATGGTGGCCGGCAATTTCAAAAATAAGATTGCAGGATTGGCCGACGGCTGCCTGCTTTCTGTGCCCACCGTGGTTACCGGCAAGAACTACAGCCTGCACTCTCTGGCCGACGTGGCGGCTCTTGAAGTCAGGCTGCTGTTCGAGGGAATGCTGATCATTATTTCGCTCCGTACAAACAGCTAAAGAAACACTGACCGTATCCGGCCGCTGGCACATCGCCGTCCGACCCTCGCTTGGCATGGCGCCTACGCCCCTCCGAATACCGTCGATACCAGCGCGTGAATCTCCTCGACAGCCTCGTCCAGTTCGAAGGTGAACCGCACCAGATCCACACCCTCGAGATCGTGGTGTTGCTGCAAAAGAATGGCCCACGCAGGGTCCGAAACCAGATCCACCTTATGCCGCTCATAATATCCGTACCCCAGTCCGCGCATGCGGCACAGAAGGTCGCTGAGGTGTACCAGGGCGACCAGCGGCTGCGCTTTCTGGCTCTGCTCGATGGCATGATGATGCGCGATTACCTCGATGATATCGTCGGCCAGTTTCCATCTTTCAGCCAGCGCCTGCCCGGTTTCGCAGTGTGTGAACCCCATGCTAGCCTGTTCCGCCTCGTGCAGCGGGCTCTCCTCCCGGCAAGCGCGCTCCATCGCTGTGCCAAATTCGCGGGGAAACGCCAGGCAGTTCACCATGAACCCTATGTCATGCAGCAACCCTGCCATATATGCCTTCTCACCATCCGCAGCAGCCAACTTCTCGCTGAACCTCCGGCACACCATGGCGCACCCCAGGGAATGCCTCCAGAAAACGACCGGATCCAGAACCCACTTCTTCGCCGGGAACGCCTTGCCCAGGCAGCAGGTTAGAAGAATGGTTTCCACCCGTCGCAATCCCAGGGTGAGCACCGCTCCCTTGATGGATTTGGGTGCCTGCACCATGCCGAACAGGGGCGAGCTAGCTACGCGCAAGCATTGCGCGGCAATGCTGTTGTCGTAAGAGACCAGGCGTACCACTTCCTCGACGTTGACCTCACCCTCAGAACCGCCCAGCAACTTCAGTAAGGGCAAAAAGACAGCCGGGATGGAGGGTATGGTCTCGATGTGCTGCACGCGATCACGAATCGTTGAACTCACGGATGTATTCATAGCTTGCCGCTGCTGAGGGACGGTTTCCAATAGGCGATGGTTCCGGGAAAATGGATCAGGTGAAACTGGTCGTTCAACTTCATCAGCGATTCCGACGTCCCTAGAAAGAAATAACCGCCCAAATTGAGGTTGCTGAAAAAATGGTTGACCACTTTCGATTTCGACACGCCGTCAAAATAGATCAATACATTGCAGCAAAAAACCAGATCCATGCCCTTCATGAAGAGCATTTTGGAGTCATCCTGCAGGTTCAGACGGCTGAAGGTGATCAGTTTTTTCAGCTCCGGGCTGACCTGTAGTTTCTTGTCATCGGCGGCCGAGAAGTACTTCCGTTTGAAATAATCGGTGGTGTTGCGCAGCGCGTAGTCGCCATAAATGCCGGTTTTGGCGGTTTCGACGGAACGGTCGTTCAAATCGGTGGCGAGAATCTCGATCGTCCAGCCTTTGAGCAAGCGGTCCCGCTCCTCGAGCATGTTCATGGCCAGGGTGTAGGATTCTTCGCCGGTGGAGCAGCCCGCGCTCCAGATGCGCAACCTCTTGTTGATCTGCTTGGCTTTGTCCGCCACGATTTCCGGCAGGATTACTTTCCGCAGCGCATCGAGTTGGGGCTGGCTGCGGAACATGCAAGTCTCCCCGATGGTGATCTCGTTCAGCAGTTGCCGGAGTTCCCCATCGCGGGTGGGATGCGCCGTCAGGTGATCCCAATACTCGCACGGGTTCCGCACCCCGAGCTGTTGCATCCGCCGTCCGCAACCGTCGGCCAGAAGGTAAAGTTTCTCCTCCGCCTTATAGATGCCTGAAACCTTGTACACCAGGTCCCGCACTTGTCGGTAAACCGGGTCAATTGCCCCGGCGCCCTTGTTTGGTGCCAGTCGCGTGACGGGAGCGTGGGCGGCGATCGTCATTTTTGCGGTGGCCGTGAGAACGAAGTACTCGCGACTCTTCCTTTCCATGGCGGAGGCGCATTCCACACTATCCAGTGGACGCCCGTTGGATGGCCGCCGCGACAAATTGGTCGTAATCCACGGGCTTGCACACGTGGCGATTGGCCGCGTGATTGGTATCGTTATCGGCCGCTACACCCTAGATCGGCAAGAGGCCACGGGTACTTGAATTAAGCCGTGCCAGTGCCGGGGCAGGCCAGCTTAAGCATCACCGGTTTCTGCCGATATTGCTATTTTGTGTCCTGCGTGGAAAGGCTGGGCGATGCAGACCGTGTTAGTCATCGAAGATAGCAAGCTTCTGCGGGTCCAGAGGGAACACACTCTCAAGAAGGCCGGATTTCTCGTCGTCACCGCTATTGACGGCATCGAGGCCTTGACAGTCGCCCGTGAAATCCACCCCGACCTGATTCTGCTGGACATGCTGCTACCTGAACTGGACGGACCCTCGGTGCTGCGCGCCCTGAAAGCTGACCCGGCGACGGCGCAAATTCCGGTAGTTGTGGTGACCGGTCTTTCGCAAATGAACGCGGAAAAGCTGATGCACGACGGAGCAGCCGCATTCTTGGAAAAGAATCAATTGCTGACGAACTCTGAACCCCTCCTGTACACCATCAAAAAGGCTCTGGAGGGTTGTCCGGTTTAGTGCTCAGACTGTTGTGCCCAACCCACCGCTATTTTCCGTTGACTCAGCCGTCCCGATGTTGCTAACATAATGACAGTTAGATTAGCTGCCTGATAACAACAGTGGCTCTGTTACGCTCTTTGACAATTTTGAGGTTCCAGCAGGCGGGTCCGCAAACCTCGCCTCCCCTCCAAAGTGTCTCAGCTAAGTCCTTTAGAAGGGGATATTTTAGAGGGTATCTCCAAGACGGCCCCTTTGTTTTGTTGGATCTGGAAGGAAAACGCGTTTTCTTGGGTATAGACCGGCGAGCCCGTTGCGAGATCCATTTTACCCGTTGGCGAACACACCCGAGCGTCCTTGTGATTGGGCATCTGGTCAGGGTGAATTTACAATGGTTTCAGCGATCCAGGGGCGCGTAGCTCAAACGGATAGAGCATCGGATTTCTAATCCGAGGGTTGCAGGTTCGATTCCTGCCGCGCCTACCAATCTTTTCTACCGCTGACGAGCTAGTCCCCGCTTAGGCGATTTCAGCTGGCGGCCGTTGAGCAATCTGGGCTTGGGGCACGCAGGCTCGCTCGAGAATCGTAGCCCGAGGCTTGTTTGTGAGATTCAGGCGCCGAATCTCTCGGCCGCGCGAGCTTTCGCTTTTGCGGCTTCCTCCTCCCGATTCTTCGGGGGTGCGTTGGTTTCGAGGGAACGGAGAAGGCGATTCGAGATGTCGGCTATTTCATCGACTGCGGCCAGGAACGAGCCTTCGTTTGCCTTCGACGGCTTGTTAAAGCCACTGATTTTTCTCACGAACTGGAGCGATGCAGCTCGAACCTCTTCCGCAGTCACGGGAGGATCGAAGTTGAAAAGGGTTTTGATATTCCTGCACATTCGTCATGACCTCGAGCGCTCAGAATCCCAAAGCAGCGCGAAAGATATAGGTGCTTTCCAGCAACCCTTATCTTAACTCGGCCTGCTACAAGAATTCCCTCCACCTAAGCTCCATTTAAGCTAACATTGCTGTGGCAATTTGATGGAACGGGACCCCAGAATCGGCCAGCAGCAACCGACGCCGAGAAACGACACCGCTGCCGTCCGTACGCCGTCAGAGGGAGGTAGTTCTTCGTCCGACGGAAACCTGCCCTCTGATTCTCCGACCTTCGTGGATTTTTCACCTGACTCCCCGACTATGATCGACGCTTTACTGGATTCTCCGACCGCTCGAGTGAAAGAGAATGCAGAGCGAAAACCCATGCCCGCTGTGTATCCGGATCCCGCGACACTACAGCCCGGCATGCTGCTTGCGCAGAGGTACGAGATCGTCCAGATGCTCGGGCAAGGCGGGATGGGCGCAGTTTATAAGGCGACCGACCGCGAACTGAACCGCACCGTGGCGCTGAAAGTAATCAGGCCGGACCTAGCGCGCGACAAAGCCATTGTGGATCGCTTCAAGCAGGAACTTCTGTTAGCCCATCAGGTAACGCATCGGAACGTAATCCGTATTTACGACCTGAGTGAAGCCGATGGAATGAAGTTCATTACCATGGAGTACGTCGAGGGCGACAACCTGCTGACCCTCATCCATCAGAAGAAGAAGTTTTCCCCCGAAGAATCCGTAGAGATTATGCAACAGGTTTGCCGGGCGTTAGAAGCGGCGCACAGCGTGGACGTGATCCATCGGGATTTGAAACCGCAGAACATCATGCGCGATAAGACTGGGCGAATCCTGGTGATGGATTTTGGCCTGGCCCGCACGCTGGAAGGCGATGGCATGACCCAGAGCGGGGCTTTGGTGGGCACGATGGAGTATATGTCCCCCGAGCAGGCGCTCGGCAAGCCTCTGGATCAACGCTCTGACATCTTTGCTTTGGGACTGATCTTTTACGAAATGCTCACCGGGCAGATGCCGTATCGGGCGGATAGCACGCTCGCCAGTTTGATTAAGCGCACCCAGGAGCGAGTCTCGCCGGTTTCCGATCACGACAACACCATCCCGCGGTCGGTGAGCGACATAGTCACCAAGTGTTTAGAGCGCGATCTGGACCTGCGTTACAAAACCGCTGCCGAGCTTCTGGCTGACTTGGAGACCTGGCAGGGCAAGCGTGCCGGAGCTACCCTGAGCTTCGAACCTAAGGTCGGTCCGTGGGGCCGGACGATTCCCTGGCCATCGATTACGGCAGGGGTAATCGTAGTCGTCCTCGCGATTGGCGGATACCGGTGGCGCGACAAGCTGTTCCAGCCGTCTTCCGGACAAAGCAGTGCTGCTCCCGCGGTGTCGTTGGCAATCCTGCCTTTCAGAAACGCTTCCGGAGACCCGAGTTTCGACTGGCTGGGACCCAGTCTGGCGGACATGCTGAGTACCGACGTCGGCCAATCCGCGCACTTACGCACAGTTTCTCCTGACCGATTGCACCAGGTGCTTCAGGATTTGCACATCGCGCCGAATACTTCTTTTGATCCGAACATGCTCCGCCGTGTTGCTGAGTTCAGCAGCGCCGATGTGGTCGTATTTGGTCAGTACGCCCGGTTTGGTGACCAGGTTCGCATCGATGCCACTTTACAGGATTTGAAAAATAACCGCACTGTCTCCATGAAAGCGGACGCATCGAGCGAGAAAGATATTCCGGCTGCGTTCGATAAGCTCGCCGATTCTGTCCGCCAGAATCTCGCCCTGTCCCAGGACGCGTTAAAGGAGTTGAAGGCCAGTTCCTACCAGCCGACGTCGACCTCGATCGAAGCGTTGCGCGATTACAACCAGGGGATCGGTCTGCTGCGGGAAGGTAAGAATCTGGAAGCGGAGAAGCGGTTTGAGGCAGCGACCAAGAAAGACGCCAGCTTCGCGTTGGCCTTTTCCAAGCTTGCGCAAGCCTACAGCAACCTGGGTTACGACGCCGAAGCGGAGCAGGCGGCGCAGAGAGCCGTGAGTTCAAGCCAGAACCTGCCGGAGGCAGAGAAATATTTGCTGGTTGCGATCCAGGCCCAGATCGCCAAGAACTTTCCCGCCGCAATCAAAGCATACGAGACCATGGCGAAGGCTTCGCCCGAGAATACGGACGTGCAGTCGGCATTGGCGGCTCTCTACGAACAGGCCGGGGACTTTGCGAAAGCGGGCGAATACAACCAGAGAATTCTGAAAGCGAATGCGAAGGACATTAGCGCAACCCTGGCGATGGGACGCCTGGCCATTAAGAACGACAATGCCCAAGGAGCCCTCGATTCTTTGAACCGGGCGTTGAGCCTTTCCATTCAACTGGACAATCAGGAACAAAAGGCTGCCACGTTGCACGCGATGGCAGTGGCCTACCGAATGTTGAACCGGCCGCTGGACAGTTTGCGCGATGGCGAGGACGCCCTGACCATCTGGCGAAGTATCGGGCAGAAGCGCGGGATCGCCTCCAGCCTGAACGAAATTGCGAGAACAGAAGTTTTGTTGGGCAAGAATAAGGAGGCGCTGGAGAATTTTCAGGAGGCATTGGAGATTCGGCGTGATATTGGAGATAACCGCGGCCTGGGCGACACGCTGATTGATCTGGGAAATTTCTATGATGATCGCGGCGATCATGACCAGGCATTAAAAATGTACAAGGAGTCGCTGCAGATCGAGCGTGATATTGGCAATGAACGTTTGCAGGCAGCTTGCCTGAACAATATCGCGGGTGTCTATTTTGCCAAGGGGCAGTACGAAGATGCCCGCACTTATTACCTGCAAGCGTTACAATTGCGCGAAAAATCCAAGACGCTTGAAGATAATGTCGTCGACTCGGTCCATAACCTGGCCGAGACCTCTGCCAGGATGGGCGACTACGACCAGGCTTTCTCCCAATACATGCGCGCGCTCGACCTGCGCCGCAGCATGAATGACACGCGTGGCGCGGCCATTGAATCGTATACGCTGGGCATGATTTTGGACTACCAGGGACGATTGGGCGCCGCCCTTACGTCCAAGCAGGCAGCGCTCAAAACCTTCCAGGAGCTGAAAGACAAAACCTATTGGATGGCCGAAATTCAGGGCGGTTATGCTCAGGCGCTCATCCTTGTGGGTCGAGGCAACGAGGCAAAGAGCTACCTGGATGACGCGCTCAATCTTTCCCGCGAACTGAAGAACGATGGAATGGTTTCACAGACTCTCTCTTTCCAGGGCGACGCGGCCTATTATCGCGGTGACTCAAAAGCGGCCGGAGCTTTATACGAACAGGCATTGCAGGCGTCCAACCGCAGCAAAGAACCCGAGAAAATCCTGGTTGCCAAAATCAATCTGGCGAAGGTTGCCGTACAAGAAGGGCGCGCGGCGCAGGCTATCGCCTCATTGCGACCACTGCTGCAGCAAGCCGAAAACCTCGGATTGAAGTACACGCAAGTGGAGTGCTCGGTCTTCATGGCCGAAGCCATGATAAAGATCAAAGACAGCGCCCATGCCCAACAGGAACTCGATCGGGCGCTTCTGCAAGCCGACAAACTCGGCTTAAAGCCGTTGAGCGCCAAAGCGCACTACCTGCTGGCTACCCTCTTTCGCGCATCAGGCGACCAGGTTGAAGCTCTGCAGCACTATCAAGAGGCTCTTCAGCTGATCGATACCATGCACGATGATGCGGGTGCGGACAAAATCCTGGAACGTTCTGATTTCAAGACCATGTACGAAGAAGCGACGCGCTGGCTACAATCGGTCAAGAGTTGATCGCTCCACTCTTCGTTTGCAACGCCTGATGGGCACAAAAACAGGGTGAAAGCCAGGGCCTCCACCCTTTTTTGAAAATCAACTTCAGCCGTCAT
>Ga0210384_10001550_pt1 | contig 30895 bp, 34 predicted proteins | sample IncBWH2MmetaG_FD_160574 | JGI IMG/M metagenome (GOLD analysis project Ga0210384, IMG submission 160574) | Forest soil microbial communities from Barre Woods Harvard Forest LTER site, Petersham, Massachusetts, United States - Inc-BW-H-2-M | ecosystem: Environmental > Terrestrial > Soil >...
GCGGCGCGAAGGCGGCCCGGGTGGTGGTGGTCCTGGAGGCCCTGGTGGTCCCGGTGGACGTCCGCGAGGCAAGCGCCAGTATTTCCGCAAGAAGAAAGTCTGCAAGTTCTGCGTCGAGAAGATGGACTTCATCGACTACAAGCGCGCGGACATCTTGTCGCAGTTTGTCCAGGAGCGCGGGAAGATTCTGCCGCGGCGCATGACTGGTGTGTGCGCGCGGCACCAGCGCTGGCTGGGAGTGGCCATCAAGCGCGCGCGCAATATCGCTCTGCTGCCATTCGCAGGCAGCGCGGCGGGCACGCAGGCGCCGCGCGTGGTTGTTCCAGGGGCGCCCGTGCACGCTGCACCGGCTGCGCAACCCGTAGTCGCACCCGCGGCGGTTACACCAACTACAAGCGCAGAAGCGCCAAAGGCATAAGGAAGAGGAGCCAGGAGAGCAGCCATGCAAATTATTCTTCAGGAAGATATTGAGAAGCTGGGCCACCGCGGCGACGTGGTCACCGTGAAGCCCGGCTATGCGCGGAACTTTCTTTTGCCGCAGAAACTCGCGGTCGAAGCCACTGCGGGGAACTTGAAGGCCATCGAGCGCATTCGAACCTCACTCGCCAAGAAGACCGCCACGGAACAACAGGCGGCGGAGAAGCAAGCTGCCCTACTCAACGGCGTTTCGCTGAAGTTCACGCGCAAGACCGGCGAGAACGACCAGATGTTCGGCTCGGTCACCTCCGCCGACATCGCCGAAGGACTGGCCGCGCAAGGTTTCAAGATCGACAAGCGCCAGGCGCAACTCGGCGAATCGCTCAAGACCATCGGCGAATTTCCCGTGACCATCAAAGTCTTCCGCGACGTCACCGCACAAATCAAAGTCAGCGTCGAAAAAGAAACCTAAGAAGTCTCGAAGTCAGGAGTTTTTTGAACGGGGGCGTTCCGACCGTGTCGGAGCGCCCCTGCGCTTTCTTGGGTATGCAGACTACATTGTAAGCACGACGCGGAACTCGGCCTTACCGCTCATCATTCGCGCGTAGGCCTCGCCGGCTTTTTCCAAGGGAAATTTTTCGATCATGGGCCGGACGCCCGCCATTTCGGCGAAGCGCAGGGTGTCTTCGGAATCGGTGGGAATGCCGCCGGGCCAGCCCTGGACTCTTCTTCGCCCCACGATAAGTTGAATTGGCGAAGCCTCAATCGGACCCTGGCCCGCCCCGACCACCAGCAGCGTTCCGTTCAAGCCGAGGCCGCCGACCAAGTCGGACATCGATTTTGAATCCGTGGCCGTGGCCAGAATCACGCGGGCGCCGCCAAGTTTCTGGAGTTCTTCGGCGGCGTTGGTGGCTTTGCTGTCAATGTACACGTGCGCGCCGAGTTTCTTGGCGAGAGCGGCCTTCTGAGAACCGCGGCCGACGGCGGCGACTCTGTAGCCGAACTTGCTGGCAAACTGAATTCCGAGATGCCCGAGGCCGCCGATGCCTTGCACGGCGACGAGGTCAGACGGCAATGCGCCACTGTGGCGCAGAGCGTTAAAGGTGGTAACGCCCGCGCAAAGGAGCGGGCCGGCTTCCACGGCGTCGAGGCTCTCCGGCATTGCCGCGAGCCCTTCCACGGGAGCGATCATGTATTCCTGATAACCGCCATCGAAACTGATTCCACAAATCTTTGCGTTCCGGCAGTTGCCAAAGTCTCCGCGGCGGCAAGCGATGCAAGTGCCGTCCTGGCCGCCGTGCCAGCCGACGCCCACGCGCTGGCCTTTTTTCCACCCGGTGACGCCGGACCCGACGTCGTCAATCACACCGGCGACTTCGTGTCCGGGAGCACGGGGGTATTGAATGCCAGGCCAGTACCCTTCCTTTACGAGGCTATCGCTGTGGCAGATGCCGCAAGCCTGCACTCGAATGCGCACATGCCCCGCGGGCGGCTGCGGAATTTCACGCTCCACGATTTCAAAATCGGCTCCCGGTTTGGGCACCAGCACCACTTTCATCTTTGCCATGGTGACTCTCCATTTCTATCTGAATTCGAACGCAGAACTTGGCCGTGAACAACGAACGGGCAACCCGCAGCGATCCGTTGGAACTAAGCCAGAATCTTGTCTCGCATGCCGCCGTAGACGATGGCGCGGACAAAATCCTTGCCATAGAGGTCGTGCGGAAACCCGAGTTCAATTCGGCTGGCTTCGTCAAGCGTCTTTAGTTGTTCCGTCGAGAGTGTCAGGTCGAAGCTCGCGAGATTGTCCTGCAACTGAGAAAGCTTTCGCGCACCGATGATGGGAATGACGGGCACTGGGCGGTAACGAAGCCAAGCAAGAGCTACCTGCGCCATGCTGCGGCCGGTCTCATCGGACAGATTCTTGACTGCCGCGACTATGCGGTTGGCGCGCTGTTGCTCCGGCATAAACCCCTTCATCATGTCGCTGCTCAAGCGGGCCTGCTCGGACGAGCCGTGTCCGTGGTACTTACCAGAGAGCACGCCACCAGAGAGCGGCGACCACGCAGTCAATCCGAGATTCAGTGCCTTGGCCATCGGGACCAACTCCCGCTCGACGGTTCTCTCGATCAGGCTGTATTCGATCTGCAATCCGACGAAGGGCGACCATCCGCGCAGGTGCGCAAGAGTGTTCGCTTGCGCGATCCACCAGGCCGGGGCGTCCGAAATGCCGACGTAGAGCACCTTGCCTTGGCGGACCAAATCATCCAGTCCGCGCATGACTTCCTCGACGGGAGTGATCTGGTCCCAGATGTGCACCCAGTAGAGATCGATGTAGTCGGTCTTCAGCCGCTTGAGGCTTGCTTCCAGTGCTTGCACCATGCTCTTGCGGTGGTTGCCGGCCGCGTTCGGGTCCGTGCCCGGATTGGCGTTGGTGTATTTCGTGGCCATCACCAGGCTCTGGCGATGGCCCTGCATGAATTCGCCCAAGAACGACTCACTCGTCCCGTTCGTGTAGAAGTTGGCGGTGTCGATGAAATTGCCGCCCGCTTCCCGAAAAGCATCGTATACCTTCCGTGCTTCGTCCTTTGCAGTGCCCCAGCCCCAGTCTTCGCCGAAAGTCATGGTGCCGAGCGCGGCTTCCGAAACTCGAAGTCCGCTGTTGCCCAAGAGCCGGTATCGCATAGGAATGTCCTTTTTGTGCTACGAGTTTTGTTTTGGCCCTGACTTTGGATGCGTGATACGCGTGAACCGGCACATTTTCAGCGCAACGTGAACAAGCAAGCGAAGAAATTTTGCCAAGTCAATAGCAAAAAAAGTTTTGCAACGATTTCCGAAGCGATGCACAGGCGATCGGATTGACGCGCGCACTCGTTCCACGCACAATCCACGAAACGATTTCAACTGAGATTCAGTCGAGATTCCAGAAACAAATCCACGCTTGCATGCCGGGCGTGGCTTGTGCTACAAAATGACTACGGGCGAATAAAAAGCGAATTATAGAAATGACTTTCCATGCCTGCTGACGCCACACTCGAGAAGCCTTTACCGAATAATCTCGATGCCGAACGCTCCGTCCTCGGTGCCATTCTGCTCGATAACCACGCTTTAAATGCGGCGATCGAGAGTCTGCGCCCCGAAGACTTTTTCCTGGAGCAACACAGGCGCGTCTTCACGCAAATGATTGCGTTGGGTGAGAGCCAGCAGGCCATCGACCTGATTACCCTGACGGAAGAGCTGCATCGCAAGGGGGACCTAGAAGCATCTGGAGGCGCGCCGTATCTGGCGTCGCTGGCCGATGGGATGCCTAAGGTTTCCAACATCGAGCACTACGCGCGCATCGTCAAAGAGAAAGCGATGCTGCGCAACCTGATTCACGCCACGCACAACATTCAGCAACGTGCGTTCGAAGGCGAGGACGGTGCCGACACGATCCTTGATAACGCCGAATCATCGATTTTCGCGCTGGCGGAAGACCGCGTTAAGGCCGGCCTCATTCCCATCAAGGAAATCGTTCGCGATAATTTCGAGCGCCTCGAAAAAATCTTCCGCGAAGGCAAGAGCATCACCGGCATCCCCACGGGCTACACCGAACTCGACAAGCTCACCTCGGGATTGCAGCCTTCGGAGCTGCTGATTCTGGCCGCGCGCCCTTCGCAGGGAAAAACAGCGCTGGCCCTGAACCTGATGGAAAACGTTGCCATACGCGGCGGACACCCGGTGGCCATGTTCAGCCTGGAAATGTCCAAGGAATCGCTGCTGCAACGGCTTGTGGCGTCGGTCGCCCAAATTGACGCGCACAAATTCCGCACCGGGCATCTCAGCCGGGAAGATTGGCGCCGCATGACCGAATCGCTAGGAACGATTTCGTCCGCGCCGCTGTGGCTGGATGACGCCGGCTCCATCAGCGTGCTGGAGATTGGGGCGAAAGCACGGCGGCTGAAGCGCGACAAAGGGCTTTCGATGCTGATCGTGGACTACCTCCAGCTGATCACCGGGCGCGGGCGCTTTGGCAACCGGCAGGAAGAAGTGTCCAGCATTTCGCGTGCCTTGAAAGGACTGGCCAAGGAATTGCAGATTCCCGTGCTGGTTCTGAGCCAGCTTTCACGCGCGCCGGAGCGCGACGAGCGCGGGCCGCAGCTCTCTGATTTGCGCGAATCGGGCGCCATCGAACAGGATGCCGACGTGGTGATGTTCATCTATCGGCCGCATTTTTTCAAACAAGGCGCGACGCCTGAAGAACGGGAAGAGACCGAGTTGAAGATTGCCAAGCAACGCAACGGCCCTGTGGACAGCGTCAAATTCGTGTTTCGCAGCCGCTTCACACGGTTCGAAGAGGCCGCGCCGGACGCTTTCTCGCAGTTCAACCCCGACAACATGTAACAACGGCCACAGTGCGCTAAACCGGCCACACCTGACCAACCGAAACGACGTTCCTGAGACTGGCCTGTCAGGCGCCAGGCTCTGTAAACCCATGTAAAAGAAAGCTTTAAGATCGACCTCTTCCCCCCTGGGATAGCCTATCTCAGACTCACTGAGTGGCTGTTTACATGCATTTGAAGGGAGGGTGTTGTCTTTCACGCGGCAGCCAAAGTGGCCGTCGGCGCTCGTTGAGCGGATGTCGTAAACTATTTTTTTGGGAAAACCATGGCACGCTTGCAGAAGAGTCCCCGCAAAGAAGTGAGACGTCCGGTGTGGGCCGATGTGTCGCTCTCTGCGCTCACGCACAATCTCCAGGCCATTCGAAAGTATGTGAATCCTCCGGAAGAAAAGCGCAAAACGCCGCGCAAAGTTTTGTCCATTGTCAAAGGCAACGGCTACGGACACGGCGGGCCGGAAGTGGCCAAAGCGCTTGAGAAGGCCGGTTCGGATTGGTTCGGAGTGACGTGCACGGATGAAGGCGTTGCCGTTCGAAAGGCCGGCGTTCGCAAACCGGTCCTCATCCTGACGAGCTTCGCGCCGGGCGAAGAATCCCGGCTGGTAAAGCACGACCTCACCGCCGTGATTCACCGCTGCGAACAACTGGCGCTGTTGGATCGCGCCGCGGCGCGCGGGGGCAAGAAGCGCGCGCCCTTTCATTTGAAAATCGATACGGGAATGAACCGGCTGGGCATCGCTACCGCCGATGTGGAATGCTTCGCGCGGCAGCTCGCGAAGTGCAAGCATCTGCAGCTCACGGGAATTTTTTCGCACTTTGCTTCCTCGGAAGTTTTCACCAACACCGCAGTGGGCCAGCAGACGCGCGAACAGGAAGAGCGTTTTTACAGCGCGCTCGAGCGTTTGCGCGCGCTGGGCATCGATACTGGGATCGTGCACTTGGCGAACAGCGCTGCCATCGTGACGCGTCCTGAGACCTGGGCGGACATGGTGCGGCCGGGCGCGATTCTGTATGGGTATCATCCGGGCTACGACCCAATAGAAAAGCGCGAAGAAGCGGAAGCGCGGCTGCCGGTAAAACCGGTGATGAGCCTGCGTTCCAGAATCATCAGCTTGCGTAACGTGCCCGCGGGTTCGGGAGTTGGTTACAACGCGACGTTCGTGCCCAAGCGGCCGTCGCGCATTGGCGTGCTGGCTGCGGGTTACGGCGATGGAATTCACCGCTCGCTGGGAAATCGTGGAAACGTGTTACTGCGCGGAAAGCTTGCCCCGATCGTGGGAATTATTTCCATGGACGTAACCATGATCGACGTTACCGGCATCGAGGATGCGGCGATCGGCGACATCGCCACGATTTACGGCACCGACGGCGCGCAGGAACTCCGGGCAAATCTGGTGGCGCGCAGCGTCGGTACGGTCACCTCGGATCTGCTTTGCGCCGTGAGCCAGCGTGTCCCAAGGGTGTACCTTCGCTAGCCTCAGATAGGTCTGCTGTATCCTTTCTTCACTTTTCTATTTGTCGAAACACCCATTTCCCGCCGTACGTCCGCATGAGGTACACTCTGAAGTTTGCGGGCGCGCCGGTTGGGTTTTCTGAGGCGAGCCGCTTTCGATATGAGCCGAATTGCCGCCATTCTGCCTGCCGCCGGCATGGGAACGCGCATGGGCGCGGAAACGCCCAAGCAGTTTCTGGAGCTGGATGGAACGCCAATCGTCATCCACAGCTTGAGACGAATCGCATCGTGCGCGCTGGTTACGGACATTATCGTGGCCACGCGGGCGGACGAAGTAGCGCGGTTGGAATCGCTGATTGGGTGCGAGAGAATCAAGCAGAACGTGCGGGTGGTGAAGGGCGGCGATTCGCGGCAGGAATCGGTGGCGGTGGCGCTGCGCCAAGTTCCGAGGGATACGGAGGTCGTGCTGGTGCATGACGCGGTGCGGCCGTTCGTGACTACCGAACAGATTACGAGGGTGATCGAGGAAGCACGCAAGTGCGAGGCGGCAATCCTGGGCATACCGGCGATGGACACGGTCAAGGAAGTGAAGCGCGCGAGTCTGCCGGAAGATGTCGCGCTGATTATTGGAACGATGCCGCGCGAACGCGTGGTGCTGGCGCAGACGCCGCAGGCTTTTGCGACCAAACTTCTAAAAGAAGCCTTCGCACGTGCTGAGGCCGACGGCGTAAACGTTTCAGACGAGGCAGGACTCGTGGAGCGGATGGGGCACGATGTGCACGTGGTGCTGGGTTCCGAGCGCAACATGAAAATTACCAAGCCCGCGGACATGGATCTGGCGCGCTTCTATCTCGAGAGCGAACGGAAAAAATCATGAGCGTGCGATGCGGCCTCGGCTACGACCTGCACCGCCTGGAAGCTGGGAGGAGATTGATTGTCGGCGGGATCGAATTGCCCTTCGACAAGGGGCCAGTCGGGCATTCCGATGGCGACGTGTTGGCGCATGCGATGTGCGATGCGCTGCTGGGGGCCGCCGGTCTAGGCGATATCGGCACGCATTTTCCGGACAGCGATCCGAAGTGGAAGGGCGCGAACAGCCTGCTTTTTCTGGAGCACGCCAAGAAGCTGCTGGCGGAAAAACATTTTGGCATCGAACACGTGGATGCCGTGGTGATCATGGAGAAGCCGAAGCTCGGGCCGCATTTCCCGAAAATGCGGGAGGCGCTGGCGAAGTCGCTAGGCGTGTCAGGTGAAAAGATTCATCTGAAAGCAAAAACCAACGAAGGCGTGGACGCGGTCGGGCGCGGTGAAGCCATCGCTGCGCATGTTGTCGCCACTCTCGTTTCCCGTTGAACCACACGCCGAGCGGGTTCTATCTTCGACCGCTGGTTAAGCGGTGAATAGTGGCTCAATTGGAGCCAATGAGCGAAATGGGGCACGAAAACACCGCTTCAGTGGGGCCGAAGCACTTCGAAGCGCGTAATGGTGTAGCCGAGCGCGGCTCCAAGAAAAACATCCGACGGGAAATGTGCGGACGTCGTAATTCGCGAAAAGCTGACCGCAGCGGCGAATCCATAAACGGCCCATGGCACCCAACGGTGTCTGCCATAGCGGTGTGCGACAACCGTGGCTATAGCAAAGGCGCCGGCGGCATGACCGGAAGGGAAGCTGCTGCCTTTGAACGGGGACTTTCCGCCGCTAAAAAATGTATCGTTGAAAGGCTTACCGGGCGCGACATCGGAGGGGCGCTTCCGGCGCGTTATTGCTTTTACTGTCAAATCTACGATCGCAGCGTCGGCGTAAGCCTCTCCGGACAGCAGCCCCGTCTTAACTGCGTACGGATCGTGCCTCAGGTAGCCGCCGATCAAGATCGAAATAGGCACCAGAGCAACCTCAGCGCTAGTAATCGGGGCGTCGAAGGCGTCGTTCAAATCGTCAAAGTTTCCAGAATGCCTTCGAAAATAGGGCATTACATGCGGGTCCGCGACGATAAGCCCGGCGATTCCCCCCACTACCCCCAAAGTCGGTATCCAATCATGTCCCTTTCCCAATTGTAGTGGAAATAGCCAGATGTCTTTCTGATCGTGCAACACAGTTTTTGGAAGCGTACGCCAAGATATTTCTACGTCATGAGTCGAAGCCTGGGAGTCGACTGCAGCCGGTGTCTCGGAAACACGAGACGACGAACTAGAAGTTGCATCCTGCGCGTAAGTAGAAATGGCAATCGCGAAAATGGCGCCAATAGAAATGAAACAGCGTATGGCATCCATCATTGTGATTAGATGCCGCAGAATGTGAAAAGGGGGGCAAACGGGCAATGGCCGGGAGCCGTTCAACGACTCATAGGGACGGGACATCAGCCAGCGCGGCGGCCGCGGTGGGATCGTTGGGCTACAATCTTCTTGATGCACTCTCCAGGTCATCTCGAAGCACCTGCGGCGACGCCAAATCCGTTTGTGCCGGCAGACGTGGTTGCCATTCTGCGCGAGCGAGGGTGGCTGGTAAGGGAGGCTACACCCGGGCAGATTGCATGGTGTGAACGGGCGGCGGCGATCCTGGGTGGGCATGCGGCTGATGGGTCGGCATTGGGACAGCTTCTTGGGCTGGTATTTCACTATGATGCGCGAGACATAATCTCCCGAGTGGAAAGCCACGTGGTGCTGTCGCGTTATGCGGCGCGGGAAGTGCTGCGACGGGTTGCGCTGTGGCTTTTGGAGGGTCCGGCGTTGGATTCGGAACGATTCAGCGAAATCATCACTCGCTTGAAAACGGAGATGGATTTGCGGGGGCGGGAGTTGTTTCACCCGATCCGTTTGGCGTTGGCCGGGCGGGCGGGCGAAGGGGAGTTGGATCGGGTGATTCTGTTGCTGGACGAGGCGGCGGGATTGCCGTTTGCGGTGACGGTGAAATCGGCGCGTGTGAGGATCGTGGAGTTTTGCGCTTCGCTGGATTAGGCTGTGCCCCTACAAGGACAGTGTAAACTGGCACGTTCATGGACTGCTTGACGGGGATTCATGCGGTGAAGGAGGCGCTGGAGGCCCAGCGGCCAATCGACCGCATTGCGATTGCCAAGGGGCGGCAGGACACGCGCGTCGAAGAGATCGTGCAACTGGCGCGGAAGCAAGGCGTGCCGGTGCGGTTCGAAGAGCGCGGGCAGCTGGACCGGCTGGCCAATTCGAAAGATCATCAGGGAGTGGTGGCGTTGGCGGCGGCGCGCGCGGCGGGAACTCTGGAAGATATTCTCAAAGTTGCGAATGCCAGCCCCGGCCAGATGGGCCTGATTGTTCTGCTCGATGGCGTGGAAGATCCACACAATTTAGGCGCGATTATTCGCACCGCGCTGGCGGCGGGGGCGCATGGAGTGATTGTTCCGGAGCGCCGCGCCGCGGGACTGACGGATACCGTGGCGCGCGCATCGGCGGGGGCGCTGGCGCATCTGCCGGTGGCGAAGGTGACTAATCTGGTGCGCACTATGGAGGAGTTGAAAGAAGCGGGCTACTGGCTGGTGGGCCTGGATGAGGATGGGGACAAGAGTTACACCGAAGTGGACTACACTTCGCCGATGGGGATTGTGCTCGGAGGGGAAGGCAAGGGCTTGCACGAGTTGACACGCAAGCGATGCGATTTTGTCGTGAAGCTACCGACCACCGGTCCCGTGAAGTCGCTGAATGTTTCCGTTGCGGCGGGAGTGGTACTTTTCGAAGCGGTCCGCCAGCGGAATACCCGGAACCGAGGATAAGGAACAGGCATGGAAGATAGACAGTCCGAGAGGCGCAGGCCGGATCAGATTGACTTTCCCGTTCTCTGGTTCATTGTCCGAGGGGTTCAAATGCTCCTCATAGTTTTCTATGCGAAGGTGACCTATCTTGCGCGAGGTACGGAGGACTTTACTTTAGACCTCGTCTCAGTGGGCATCATGCTCATGATGATCTGCGTGTTCTTTCGCGGGATCGCCACCGGTAATGCAGACAGCTCAGGAATTCACTATCGTATTTATTTTCGTCAGAAGACAGTCGCTTGGACAGACGTTCAAGGGGTACAGTGGGTAAATTTCCGCCTAAAGGTTCTGGTTAAGAGACGAGGAAAACGAAAACGCACGATCATTTTCCTGCTGAACCCCCTGAAAACGACTGGGGCCTACTGGGCGCACCGTTTGGGAGCGGAGGTCTCCCCGCCCGATATTCTGGAGCGTATCCACGCTTTACCAATAGAAACGCCTCCACCTATTGCTTCCGCTCCGCTGTACCCAAAGTGGATAGTGCGTACTTTCATCGGGCTTGCAGTTCTCATGATGTTGGTCATGGTGTGGAGACTTGTCTCCGCGCTCGCTCTCAACCCGCACTAGAAGCGAACAACTTACTTGTCGTATTGAATCAGGGAGAAGACGTCGACGCCGTTTAGTTTTTTGCGGCCATTGAGGAAGGTGAGTTCGACGGCGAAGGCGGCGCCTTCGACGGTGCCCCCGAGCTGCTGGATGAGCTTGACTGTGGCGGCGGCGGTGCCTCCGGTAGCGAGGAGGTCGTCGCAGATGATGACGCGCTGGCCGGGCTTGATCGCGTCTTCGTGAATTTCGAGCGTGTCGGTGCCGTACTCCAGGGCGTAGGAGATGCTGGCGGTCTTGGCGGGGAGTTTTTTGGGCTTGCGCACGGGGACGAAGCCGGCGCCGAGGCGGTAGGCCAGGGCGGGGGCGAAGATGAAGCCGCGGGCTTCGATTCCTGCGACCACATCGATTTTGTGACTCTGGTGGTGATCGCAAAGGCGGTCGATGAGCAAGTGAAAGCCCTGTTTGTCCTTGAGCAGTGTGGTCAGGTCATAAAAAAGAATGCCGGGCTTGGGGTAGTCCGGAACTTCGCGGATCAGCTTTTTCAGATCATCCATTCGAATGGCTCCTCGTGGCTGCGGTGCTGCGAATCGTTTTCACAAATCAATCGTTGGAGTTGATGAAAAAATCGCCATCGTACTGCCGGTCCGGAGTCGCGGGCTCTTCCAGCACTTCGGTGACGCTGGAGAAGCGCGGGCCGCGTTCGAGAGCGGCGCGCAATTCCCGGAGCTGCTGCGGCGTCCCCACGGCGAACACTTCGACGCGGCCGTCGCGAAGGTTGCGAACGAAACCGCCGATGCGCAGTTTTTCCGCGGCCGCTTGCGTGAAATAGCGGAAGCCCACGCCCTGGACCCTACCGGAGACAAGATAGCGCTTAGCCTGTTTCGCGTCGCTCACGAATGCCACGAAATTGTAGCAGAGAGTTCTCCTTTCTTGTCTGAGGTTGCTGCTCAGCGAGACTAGGGTTGCGCGCAGCGGGTGCGGTAGACTGCTAGTTCGGGAGGAGAGTGCTTCAGGCTGCTTGGCGGACGGCTGAGTGCATCTAACTCTTTATGATCCTGGCCACTCCATTTTCACTTTGCATATGGCGCTTCGCTGTCGGCTGCTTCGCTATTCTTTTTGGCTTGCTGCTGCAGGGATTGCCGCTCCGCGCGCAAGACTCGCAGCAAGGACCGATCGCGCCTCCGCCGGACCATCACGTAACGCGCGTCACGTCGGGTAGTGCGCCAGAGGCTCCGCCATCGCTTCCCGAAGGCGACATCGTCAAGCGGTTTGCGCAAAAAGAAGAGGAGTACATGCTGGCGCGGACGCACTACACCTACCGGAGAACCGTGCGCATCCAGGAATTTGGCCCGGACGGGCAGCCGGCCGGGGAGTACGTGATGGTGACGGAACCGGCGCGGGATGTGGATGGAAAGATGTTCGAAAAGGTAGTGGAGCGGCCGCATACCACGCTGCTGCGTATGTTCCTCCGGTCGGAGGATCTGGAAGGATTGGGACGCGTGCCGCCTTTTCCGCTTACGGCCGGCCAGCTTGCGAAATACGAACTGAAATACCTTGGCAAGGAGCAGGTGGATGAAGTCGATTGCTACATCTTTCAGGCAAAGCCGAAAGGCGTGGAACGCAAGCAGGCGTATTTCGACGGGATTGTGTGGGTGGACGCCAAGTATCTGGAAGTGGTGAAGACTTATGGGAAGTGGGTGACGGACCTGGGCGAGATGCATAGTCTCGGGGACAAGACCTTCAGCCTTTTCGAAACCTACCGCGAAAACGTGGACGGGAAATACTGGTTTCCCAACTACGCGCGCTCGGATGACGTGCTGCATCAGAAGGACATGGATATTCCGGTGAGGATCGTTATCAAGTGGACGGACTTTAAGCCGGTTTCAGTGGCGACGGCCGCGCCGAATCCAGCGCCACCGGCGCCAACTGCTCCCGCGGCGAAGCCGTAAGCATTCTTCCCCGTAGACTTCTTTCCTCAGTAGTCCAAACTTTTCAAAACATCGGGGAGATCATCGAGAGATTCGAGGAGAAATTCCGGGCGGGCCGCGCGCAACCGTTTTTCGGTCGGGAACGGGCCAAGCACGCCGATGGCACGGACCCCGGCGCGCTGCGCCATCTCTACGTCCTGCGCCGCGTCGCCGACGTACACGCACGCGCTCGGAGCAAGCCCCATCTTGCGAAGCGCGAGGCGGAGCGGCTCGGGATGCGGCTTTTTTCGCAGGGTGTCGCCGCTGCAAACGCGCGTGGCGAAGAGTGCGGTCAAGCGGAACTCGCGCAATTGACGATGGACGCGGTCGCCGTCGCCACTGGTGACCAGGCCGAGGAGATGCGCGCGGTCGAGTTTTGCCAGGACCCGCCGCGCACCGGAGATTAATTTTGGCTTGTGCTTGGCATAGTGGGAGCGCCAGGAGCGGTCCGCGTCTTCCCACCGTTTGCGCGGCAGGCCGGCAGCACGATAGACGTGATACCAATTGGGCGAATAATTCTTCTCGAGTTCTGCAAGCCCCCAGGAAATGCCCATTTCCTTGAACATGGCCATGTAAGCGGAGGCGTCGGCGTGATAGGAGTCGATGAGCGTGCCGTCCCAGTCGAAAAGGACACCTTCTACGGGGCGATGTTGCTTGCCGGCCATTGGCAATCAGAGTAGCAGAAAGGCTTTACGGGGGGACGCCCAACAGGAGCGCACGAATGCCATTGATTGGACAGACAGCTGAAAGATATTCGTAAAAGAAAGTTCAGAGTTTCAGGAAACGGGTTGGCTGGCCATCGTCGCGATCAAATTGAACATCATCGTAGGATGCAGCCACGCCGTGCCAGCCAGGCATGGCAGCGGCCTCCGTGCGGCACACGTGGGCCATGGTGACTACAACCACGTTGCCCAAGCCCATAGGCTTGCTGACCAGGACGATTTCGAGCTCGATCGCGGTTCCAGCGGCGAGTTGCTTGGGGCAAAGAAAGTAGACGCCCGTGGAGCTGATATCGCGCGTGACGAGAGTGATGGGAGAATCTTCGCGCGAGCCATCGACGGAGCGCAGGCGCAACGGAAGATTGAGCGTGGCGCGGGGATACTCGCGGTGCTCGGGAAAGACACCTACGGCATGCGTTGGAACGCGGGCAAAACGACGGGGCTGCGCAGGAACGAGAAGCGGCTTCAGCCGCAGTGCGGGAGTGCGGTGCAACTCCGGAAGCGATTGCGCAACCGCGGCGCCTGCGCGAACCTCGACGACCGGTTCGGCTGGCCACTTTTCCAATGGAGCTACGCGATTTGACGCGCTCATGCTGCCCTCAGAGAGGCCTGTCCACAATCGCAGGCTCTGGCCTAACAAACTTCACTTCAAACTATCTTAAAGGAATGGCCCCATCCGCACCCCAGTCGTGCGGAGCGATAAGATGGCACTAGAAGGGTTTGGCGTCAACCTGTGGAAAACTTGGGAAGTGTCCTACTCTGAAACACTTGGTAATAGTACGCGGCATGACCACTACAGGCTGTGGATTTTCAAGGAAGAAGGCTCTACCAATATGGTGCTCGACACGGCTGGTTTTCGAGGCTAACTATGGTTGAGCAAACCAGCGATCATGTCCACGACTTCCACTGAAGATTCGACCAGCCCAGGCGTTCAAGCTGCTCCCGCGCAAGGTCATGCGCGTATGACGACAATGGTGCTCGTTGCGTTTGCCGCCGTTTACGTGGTTTGGGGCTCAACCTACTTGGGGATTCAAATCGGCATCGAATCGTTTCCGCCGTTGCTGCTGGCCGGCTTTCGTCATCTCTGCGCGGGACTCATCCTGTATCCGATTCTTCGATGGAAGACAGGAATTCGGCCCACGGCGGGGCATTGGAAGGCTGCGATTGTCACCGGATTCCTCTTGCTGTTCGTTGGGAATGGCGGGGTCAGTTGGGCGGAGCAAACGGTGCCTTCTGGAGTGGCGGCGCTGTTGGTGGCCACGGTGTCGCTATGGTTGGTGATCCTGGATTGGCTTCGACCGGGAGGAGTGCGGCCGGTGTTCCGCGTGATTGTGGGAATACTGATGGGGTTTTCCGGATTGGTGCTGCTGGTTGGACCGGCGCACCTTGGAGGTTCAGGGCGAGTCGATCCTGGAGGAGCGGGGATTCTGGTGATTGCGTCGCTGGGATGGGCCATCGGATCTCTGTATTCGAAACATGGCGGGATGCCGAGTTCGCCGATGTTGAGCGTGGCGATGCAAGGCCTGGGAGGCGGCGTGGTGCTGATTCTTGTCGGGCTATTCATGGGAGAATTCCGCGGGCTCCATTTTGCGGCAATCACGATGAGGTCGTGGTTGGCGCTCGCGTATCTGATTGTGTTCGGTTCCGGCATCGGGTTCACGGCGTACATTTACATTTTGCAGAAGAGTACAGCGGCGCGCGTGGGGACGTACGCGTTTGTGAACCCGGTGGTGGCACTGTTCCTCGGCTGGCTGATTGCCGGTGAAGCCATTTCGCTGCGCACCGTGCTCGCGGCGGGAGTTATCCTGACGGCGGTGAGTCTGGTGATCACCGCGCCGCATGCTGCCCCGGATCCCGTGAAAGAACGGCTTCCTATCATCGGCAAAGCCTGATCGCCGGTCTGTCACCCCGAATTTGCCCATTTTACTTTGCCGAACGTTTGCGGATAGATTGGTTTTTTCGACTGCGCTACTTTTAGCTTGTTGAACATGAGCGCACCAAATACAAGAGCGGGACAATCAGTCACAGCGCAGGCAGCGGCGCGGTACTGGCAGGCGACGCTAGCGCGGGATTCGCGCGCAGACGGGACGTTCGTGTTGGCGGTGCGCTCGACGCACATTTATTGCCGGCCGTCGTGCCCGGCGCGTCGGCCGTTGCGGCGCAACGTCGTTTTCTACCACACGAAGGAAGAAGCGGAGAAGCAGGGTTACCGGGCCTGCCTGCGCTGCAGGCCGAACGAGATTTCCGGAGCGGTGGTGCTGGTGCAGCGTGCGGCCCGGCAGCTTGCCGAGTCGACCGAAGAAAGCGTGCGCCTAGCAGCGGTTGCTCGGACGCTGGGAACGACGCAAGCCACCCTGCGGCGGGCGTTTCTGCAAGTGACGGGGTTGACCCCGCGGCAGCTCGCGGAAGCGCTGCGAGTGAAGCGATTCAAGGCAATGTTGCGCGCGGGGCGGAGCATTACCGATGCGCTTTATGAAACGGGATACGGCTCATCCAGCAGGGTGTACGAACGGAGCAATGCGCAATTGGGGATGACGCCGGCGACTTATCGAAAGGGAGGAAAGGGTATGAAGATCGGATACACAGTTGCAAAATCGCCTCTGGGAAAGGTTCTCATTGGGGCTACGGAGCGGGGCGTGTCTGCAGTTTATCTGGGCGAAACGGAGAGCGCATTGCTTGCGGAATTGCGCGAAGAATATCCGCGAGCGGAGATTGCGCCGGCGGGGGATTCGTTCCAGCGCTGGGTGCGCGAGATCGTGCAACGCATCGACGGCAAACAGCCGCGAATGGAGCTTCCGTTGGATTTGCAGGCGACGGCTTTCCAGCGCCGGGTGTGGCAGGAGTTGCACCGCATCCCACGCGGGCGGACGCGAACGTATTCGCAGGTGGCGCGGTCGCTCGGGCAACCGAAAGCGGTGCGTGCAGTGGCGCGGGCTTGCGCGACGAATCCGGTTTCGATCGTTGTGCCGTGCCATCGGGTGATTCGCGAGGATGGCGCGCTGGCCGGATACCGCTGGGGCCTTTCGCGCAAGGAGCGGCTGCTCGAACAGGAACGCGCGGCAGCGGAGTGAACAAAACATTTCGAATGTGAGGGTTGGCCAGCGGGATCGCAAGAGCTATGCGTGAGGTTTTACGTGCGTGGCGCTCTTCGGCCAGTCTTGTTTGAATTTATCATCGGCGATTTTTAGATTCTTCATCATGGTGGTGTAGTGGAAGAGAACGTAGTCCCCTGAGCCTGCTTCAAAGAACTTCTGCTCGACCGGAAGCCAGGTGGCTTCATCAATCCACATCTGAATTTTCGTGATTTGGGCGCGCACCGCATCTGATTTCGGCGTCAGCTCGAGCATCGCCGTTTTCTTGTGGTCGAGTTCTTCTTCTCCCAGAAAGGTGACCAGGTAACTTTTCTTCATGTCGTCGCTTCTGGTACCGAAGCCGAGACGCACGTACTGATCAATCATCGAGCGATTCTTGCCCAGGTTGAATTCTTCCACGCGATTGATTTTCGGAGTATAGACGAACAGGGAATCGCCGGTGCGCAAGATGGTGCGCGGGTCAGGCTTCACGATTTCGATGCGCATCTTGTCATCGCGGCGCACGAAAATGCGGCCCGATTCCGTGGAGGTGTCCGTCACGACGGCGGTGTACTTGAGGTGCTCGATATCGGCGGTCAGAGTGTGAAAATCTCGCGCGGAATTGTCCATCAAAGCCAGTATGCTTTCGAGCGTGCGGGTTCCGTTGGTTTGCGTGGCCGGCATTCGAATCGTGGCTGCCATGCAGCAGAGAGTTACCAGCGCAGAGAGTAGAATTAGGCGTTTCAATCGTTGCCCCTGTCGAACGGCGAAGTGCAGGCTCGTTACTGCCTTCGGAATCCTAGCATAGTGAGAGATGCGCGGACACACGATGGAGTTACCAGCGGATGCAATTTCAAAGGCTGTCTAAATGGAAGCTAGTGGCGAATCTCGACCTGGTAAGCGGTGACCACACCTTGCTCGTCGCGCACGGGTTCGATCTTGGCGATCAAGAAATTTCCATTATGCAGCTCCGGTAGCGCCTCTTGTAGGGCCGTGTGCAGGTCGCTTTGCAGGGCAAGCCGGGTTGGGGGCGCGAGAATGCGGGCGTCGACACGATACGTCAGCCGGCTGCCATCCTGGGAAATCAATTGGACTTGCCCCGGCGCAACGGCTACTCCGCTGGCGGGCTTGTCATTGAACCAGGGCCGCGGCGTCAGCAGCACAAAAACGAGGATCAGGAAGACGGCAAGGTCGTACTGCCAGGTGCCGCGCTCGTAGGACCAGAAAAACGTTCTCGAGAGGATTTGTCCGAGACTGGCCATGTCAATCCGCAGGCACTCCGTCCACAATTACCCCATCGCGCATGTGCACGACGCGGTCGAAATAGGTGGTGGCTTCGGGGTTGTGAGTGATCATAACGATGGTCTGGCCGAGGTCTTTGTTGAGCTGGCGGAGCATTTGCAGGACGACTTCGGAATTCTTTGAATCCAGATTGCCCGTGGGCTCGTCGGCGAGGAGAATCTTCGGTTCGTTGATGATGGCGCGAGCGATGGCGACGCGCTGCTGCTCGCCGCCGGAGAGTTCGGAGGGTTTGTGGTGCAGGCGGCCGGCGAGGCCCAACATCTGGGTGACGACGTCAAAGCGATGCGGGTCAAAGCCGTCACCATGAATGAATTGCGCGATGGCGATATTGCCTTTGGCCGTCAATGTGGGGAGTAGATTGAAGCGCTGGAAGACGAAGCCGATTTTGTGGCGGCGCAGCTTGGTGCGCGCGGCGTCGCTCAGGGAGGTGAGATCGTTGCCGTCGACGAGGACTTTGCCGCGGGAGGCTTGCGCGAGGCCGCCGATCACGTAGAGAAGCGAAGACTTGCCGCAGCCCGAGGGGCCCATTACGGCTACGGATTCGCCGGGCTCGACCGCGAAATTCACGCCGCGCAGGGCGGGCACGTCCACCTTGCCCGCGCGGTAGAGTTTCCACAGATTTTCAGTCTTGAGTATCGGCTCCACTCTCTTTTTTCCCTGGATAAACGGCCCTTCGGCAGGTGCCGGTATTGTAACTGCGATTGCCATCCCTGCCTAGCCATCCCGCGCGTTTCGCGAGCCTTTCTTTGGTTTTCGCTGCTCCTGCTGATACCCGCGCGTACTCCGCCTGAGACTCTTTTCGCTTCAGTCGTAGGAAAGTGCTTCCACGGCGTCTTTGCGGCTAGCGAGCCACGTCGGATAGCTGGCGCCGAACAGCGCACCCAGCAATGCGATTCCCGACGCGCGGAGAATCCATCCAGAGGTGATCAGAATCGTCAGCGACGGAAACCTCCAAACAAATCCCGCACGCACGAGATAGCTAAGCCCTACGCCCGCGGCGATGCCCAGCAAACAAAGTGCCGCAGATTCCGACAGCAGCGCCCGAATGACGAACCACTGATTCGCACCCAGTGATTTCAATACGCCGATATCCCGGGTGCGTTCAATCACAGTCGTATACATCGTCAGAAAAATGACTAGCAGTCCGATCGAGATGGCCAGCATGATCATCGCGTTTATGAATGTCTCCAATCCCGGAATGTTAGTCGAGCTCATCAGTGAGAGATATTCTTTGAGCGGCCGGACGGTATACCCGGGGAGAACATGGCGAATATTTTCCATTACATCTTCGGTGTGTTCTGGCCGCGTACATTTCAGAAAGAAGATTGATGCTTTATCCCTCGCGCCGACCAATTCCTGAAGGGTAACAAGGGGAACAAAAAGTCTGGATCCCTTCCCATGTTCGACGATTCCGGCAACTCGCCAATCGTGCTCGAAAATTCGGAACGTTTCTCCCGCCTTTATGTTTTTCACTTTTGCCGCAACGTCATCTACAAGAATGTCGTCCGGGCCTTCCAGGTCGTGCCCATGAAGGAACACAAATCCGCCCGAAACGGCTCGAAAGCTGTCCGGATCAATTCCGTAAACGATTTCCACGCCCGAGGTGTTGAACTGAAAAAGCACAGGGGCGACAGATTGGACGAATTTTAATTCCGCAAGCTTGTCACCGATTTTGATGGGCATTGGCGCGCCGCTAAAAGTCAGAATGGGCGACGCAGCCGGTGGTTGCAGCATGATGTCTGCGCCGATGCCTTCGATGCGCTTGGCCGTTTCGGACAACAAGCCGCTGGTCAGCCCGACGATTAGGACGACAAGGGCAACCTCTACCGCAATTCCGATGGCGCCGATCAGTGTGCGCAGCGGACGGTGCAGCAGATTGCGTGCGATGAGCTCACCCATCATGGTTGCTTGATCTCCGTGGCGTCGCCGACGTGCACTAATTCCGAACCCGCGGGTTGTTCGAGTTTGAAGCGCTCGGCGGGCAGGTCTTCGTTCAGGACGATTTTTGTGACCTGGAGATCGAGCTTGTAGTCATCGTGAGGACGGTCGATGCGAATCGCGCGCGGAAATGAGGCCCCGCCATTTACAGGTGTCGTTGGAGCGCTCTGATTCGTTGCGCCATCCAGTGGCTGCCAGCCGGACAGATGAACATCCGACTGCAAAACTCCCCTTGGGCCGAAAGTTTGTAGGCGAGCGACTTGCAAGTCCGCGCGGTCAAACCAGATTTCTCGCAGAACCTCGGTTTGATATCCACCGCGCAAAACGGTCAAGACGTAATAACGGGCATTCTCGTCATTAAACTCTCTTACGAAAGTGGCTTCTTCCTTTCGAACTTCCGGCCAGAGCAGGGCATCCAGCAGATGCTGCGGACGGAGATTTTCGATGGGTTTGCTGCTGTTTTTCTCGGCAGCCACGGGGCCAGTCAGGAATTTGTGTTTCGAGGGAATGGAAACTCGAAAAGTGTCGCCGTCACTGGCCATGTCGAAGACGGTGGTGCCGACCACCGGGGCCTGGCCAATCATGCGGACCTGCGCCGGGCGCGCGGCCATGAGAAACGCCTTCACTTCGTGATACTCGTCGATGACGCCGCTGTACTTCGAGCCCGCAGTAGGCTTCAACTCCACGGTCGCGTTCAGCGTCTGCGTACTGTGCGCGATCTGATTGTATTGATCGAGGAGCTCTTCCCGCGTGGCGTCCTTGGCGATCGGCCGGAGCGCCGGCGGCAATTCCTTGTGCCCGGTCACAACTTTCCCGCCGCAGCCGCAGGAAATGGCGGCCAGTGTCGTCAGGACCATGCATGTTTTCACACGCTGAATCAATGGCTTCCGTCCTTATTCCTACAAATGAAGCAATCAAACAACCACTTGGATTTCCATTCGGCTACGCGGGCCGCGGTCGAAGGAAACATTCAATTGGGCCGCGCAAGGTGCACATCAAACGGTTCGACCGCCGGACGCAGCCTGCGGATGATTTCGCTGGGCCACAGGGTTTCACTCAGAATGGTTACCCAGCCATCTTCCGGCTCACAGATCGCGCAAAACGCGTACCGCGCGTAGGCTGGCTGGTACGCATCCAGACCGCGCCTGGAAAGATAGCCTTCGAGCACCGCATCGGCTGCTTGCGCCGCGGCACCTGCGCGGATGCCAAACGTCTCCTTCTCGAAGCGTTCGAAAATTTGCCGCAACACGTCTTGATCGGGCTGCGGCACCACAACGCAGCGTTCCGCCGCTTCGCGGAGGACGATTCCGCGCGCCTTGCAGAATTCGCGGACGCGATCGATATGGCTAAAGAAATCAACCACGTAGAAATCGCTTCCGACCAGAGCAGAAAAGACCGCCGACCAGATTTTTGCCGCCTCAGCGCCGCGGACCGGCTCGCGATTCTCCGTTTCAAGCAGCTCGAGTCCCACGGACCTGACGCCTTCGCCCAGATCCAGCGCCTGCACGTCCAGCGAAAACGGCGGCAGTTCGAGTGCGCCGCGCTCTGGGACTGGATTTCCGGTCGCGCTCATTCCACGATCTCTTCGGCTTCCGGAAATTTGGCGCGGAATTCCGGAGACTTCTTGCGCACGTCCAACCAGTCAAAAAAAGCGTCGGGCGTCTCCAGCCAGATGCGAAACCAGTTGGAGATCTCCACTTTTTCCTCGCGTTTGTGTGGCTCCACTTTGCGATTGCGCGCGATCATTTCCGCGCGGCGCTTGCCGAGCCGCGCCACGTTGAGCACGCGTTCGACGGCGGCGTTCTCTCCCTGCGAGCGAAATTTCAGCATCAGCTCGTCCAGCCGCATGATGCTGACCTCGGCATCTTCCAGGGTCGAGAAGTGCAGCAGATCCTCAAATTCTTCCTCGTACTGCTCCTCGGCTTCCTCTTGCAGCGTCAGCAAAACGCGGTGCCCGGCGTCTTTCAGCACTTCCGCGATGTAATCGGAGCCGGTCTTTCCGGCTTCGCCGTGTTCGGCGATCAGCCGGCGGCGCAGCTGGTCGATCTCCGCGGGCGTCCACTTCTCCACCTTGATCTCGCGGGCGGTATCGAGAATCAGCGCTTTCTTTGTTTTCGAATCTTCGGTCATCGTGCCGCGCCCCGGTGCTGCTTACTTTGCTTAGTGTGCTTTTTCTTTGGCGTCGCGGGAAGTGGCGGCGGAGGAGGTGGATCCGCCGGCAGCCCTGCCAACAGCCGACGGTACTTCACCACATTTTTGTTGTGTTCCGCCAGTGTAGCGCTGAAAAAATGGCCGCCCTGCGTGTTGGCCACAAAATAAAGATAATCGGTATGAGCGGGCTGCAGCGCGGCGCGCAGCGAGGCCTCGCCGGGATTGCCGATTGGGCCTGGCGGGAGCCCGCCGTGTTCATAGGTATTGTAAAGCGAATCAAAGCTCAAGTCCTTGCCCGTCAGCGTTCCATTATATTTCCCAAAGCGCTCCATTCCATAAATCACCGTGGGATCGCATTGCAGGCGCATACCTTTGTGCAGGCGGTTTTCGAAGGCACCCGCAACAAGTGGGCGTTCTTCCGGCTTCGGCGTTTCCCTCTCGACGAGCGATGCCAGCGTCACGACTTGCAGCACCGCGCGGCCACCGTCTTCGGCTTGCCCTGGCGCTGCGGAAGTTGCAATGCGCTTCCACTCCTCTTTGAACTTGTGCACCATCTCGGCGGTCAATTCGCTTGCTGAAGGATGGCGTGGAAGCTCATAGGTGGCGGGGAAGAGAAAACCTTCAAGCGTTTGCGCTCCCGGCGCAAAATTATGAACCAGCGCGGTGTCGCCGGCGGCAAAAAGAAAATCGCCCGCGGGCATGAACTTGGCGGCTTCCAGTTCGCGCGCGATGTCGAACATGGTTTCGCCTTCGCGCACCGTGAACGGCTGCTGGTAGACATCGCCCTTGGCTAGCTTCCAGAAGACGTCCTTGCCGGTGGCGGCGTGATTGAAGAAATATTCTCCCGCTTGCAACGTGCGCTTGGGATTTCGGCGCGCATAAATCTCAAACGCCATCGCGCTGCGAATGACTCCATTTTTTTTCAGGATGTAGGCGACATACCGGCTCGAAACCCCGTGCGGGATGTCTACGAAGATTCCTCCGGCCGGAAAATCCTGGTAGGGCTTGGTCATGCCGTACCACATCCACGCCGCGGCGCACCCAGCGATCAGGACCAGCACGAGAATGATTGCGAGCAGAAACTTCAATTCAGCCTCACCAACTTGATTTATCCGCTACTTTCAAGCCTTCTCTCCCCCTGCTTCTTGCCGCTCCAGGTATTCCTTCAAAATTACAGATGCCGCGACCGCGTCCACCGTCATTTTCGTCGACGCTTTCTTCGGTTTTCGGCCACCAGTTGGTTTCTCGTCGTGGATGAATCTCCCCTGAACTTCTTCAAGCAAGCGTTCAGCTTCCCAGCTGGTCAGCCGCTCATCCACAAGTTCCACCGGCACCCCAATCTGTTTCCGCAAGCGCTCCGCGAATCGCTCCACCTCTTCAGCCATTTCACCGCGCGTGCCGTCCAGCCGCAGCGGTAGACCCACGACGATCTGCTTCACTCCATGCTCCCTCACTAGCTCGCGCAGCCGGCGCATGTCTTCGTTCCGGTTGACGCGCTCCATGGTGCTCAGCGGCTGCGCCATCCGCGCTTCGGAGTCAGCGAGCGCCAGTCCTATTCTGGCACGCCCGTAATCGACGGCGAGAATCGATCTACGCGTGGCCGTGCCCAATTCGACCGGAGTTTTTGTCACACATCTAGTATACCGGGAAGGTCGCTGCGATATATTGGATGCGCTCTACGAGACGTCCGTCAAAAGCCAGAGTCCAACAGATGGTCCAGGTAGTCAGGGCTTGCGCCCGCGCTGGCCGCTTTGCCAGGCGTCCCAGTAGCCCAGCAGCTTCAACTGCTGGTCGAGGCCGGTTTCTTTGACGAGGACGTCGAGTTCGGCGCGGGAGAGGCGCTTGCCCAGTGGTTCCACGCGGTCGGCGATGCCCCAGGCAGTCAACGCGGCGAGCACGGTGTGGAGCTTCAGCTCGCGCATGTCCACCTTGTCGAGCGTGTCCGATGCGGCGTGATAGTTCGGCAGGTAATTGGCTTCTTCTTGGTTGGCGACGAGCGTGGGAACTCCTTCCAGCATAAAGTCGAAATTGTCCGTGCCGAACGAAGCGTCGTAGGTGTGATTGTTTGCGCCCCAGGATTCGAGCGGCTTAAGCACTTCGCGCACGCCGGCCTCGATGTCGCGGCGGCCGCCCAGGGAATATCCGGTGACGCGGCCGATGCCGGAGTCGTAGGTGATCATCGCGCGGATTCTGTCGAGCTCGGCGCGGTGCGCCTTCACGTATTCGAACGAGCCGATGGTGCCTTGTTCTTCGCCGCTGAAAAGCACAAAGCGGATGGTGCGGCGGGGAAGCAGTCCCGTGGCCTTGATCGCGCGCGCCGCTTCAATCACCAGCGCGGCGTTGCAGCCGTTGTCGAGCGCACCCGTGCCCAGCTCCCAGGAATCGAGATGCGCGCCGAGAAGCACGACTTCGTCGGGCTTTTCGTAGCCGCGAATTTCGCCGACCACGTTTTCCTGCTCGATGGGTTCGCCAATTCTATTGGGCATGTTGAGGTGCGCGCGGACTTTTCCGGGATACGCGGTCACCGCGCGCGCCAGACGCAAGCCGTCTTCGCGCGCCAGTACGGCTTGCGGAATCTTGTCAATCTCCCCTGCCAGAGAATTCGTGTGGCGATAGAGGAGAAGCCTTTCTCGTGCACCGATCCAGAGAATGGCCGCAGCGCCTTGCTTCACGGCATGATCGATGATCGCGGGAGGCCGGAGGTATTCGTTGAGCAGGTCGGCCCACGTGGAACCAATATCGCTGTGCGCCAGCAGGATCGCGCCTTTGATGGAACCACCAGCCTTCGCGAAATCATCTTCAGTTCCGTAACCTATGTCGATGATGCCAGCTTCAACGCCACCGACCGGCGTTGCCGGCGACCAGCCCTCGGCTTTCAATCGCACTGGAAATTTCGCTGGCCCGAGCAGCTCGAGCCGCGTGTCGCCTTCGCTCCAGGTCACAGGCAGCGGGTATTTTTCCGTGTGAACATCAACACCCGCCCTACGGAAGGCCGAGACACCCCATGCAACGCCCTTCGTCATCTCCGGCGTGCCCGTGACGCGCCCGCCAATTTCATCCGTCAGCCGCCGCAAGTTTTCTTCCATCGGCGAGGGGCCCATCACGATGGGCAGAATCTTTGCCGCCGCTTGCGCGCAGGAAGATGCTTCAGCAATGGAGCAGCCTGCTGCTTGTCCGCCTTGCGCCGGGCTGAGCGCGTCTTTCTTTGGCGGCGGCAGCTGGGCCGAAGCGGGACGAAGGGGGGCAAGGAGGTAGGGAATCAAAAGAATAACAAATAGCAGTCGCCGCGGCATCAGTTCTCTCACTTTCCTAGAAAGGCTTGAGTGATGGAGACATTTGTTGAGTGCGGGGCAGATTATACCGGAGGAAAGGCGTGGCAGATAACCGATCGCCGGATTATTTCAGAGTCCTAGCTGTCAGTTCTTGGGCGCAAACGCATTATTCAGCACGCAATCCGTAACGCGCGCCACTTGTACCATTTCGGCGACATCATGGACCCGGACGATGTGGGCACCATTCAGAATGCTTGCTGCGACCGTTGCGGCTGTGCCCCAGACGCGTTCTTCGGGGGTTGCAGGCTTGCCGTCACGGGTTAGCGTTGCGCCAAGAAAGGCTTTGCGCGACGTGCCCATCAGAAGAGGGAAGCCCATCTTTGCAAGCTGCGGCAACTTCTGCAGGACTTCATAGTTTTGCGCGTAGCTTTTGCCGAAGCCGATGCCTGGATCAAGAATGATCTGGGATTTCGCGACGCCGGATTTGCTGGCGACGGCGATGGATCGGCGCAAGCCTTGCAAGATGTCTTTCATCACGGCGCGCGCAAACGGACCTTTCTGCATCGTGCGCGGTTCTCCACGCATGTGCATCAAGATCAGCGGCACGTGGCTGCGCGCGGCAACCATAGCGATGCGCGGATCATTTTTCAGTCCGGAAATGTCGTTGATGATTTCCGCGCCGGCGTTCAGCGCGGCCTCCGCGACGTCTGCTTTTTGCGTATCGATGGAAATGGGGATTTTCAGGAGTCGGCGCAAGCCCCCGAGCACGGGCAATAGCCTCTTCAACTCCTCTTCGGCGGAAATTCCTTCGGAGCCCGGCCGCGTGGATTCCGCCCCAATGTCGATGAGGTCAGCGCCCGCGCTTTCCATGTGCAGGGCATGCTCGATCGCGCCCTCTTCGATATAGAACTTGTTTCCGTCCGAGAAACTATCCGGCGTGACGTTCAGCACTCCCATGATCAGCGTGCGTTTGCCCAAGGTCAGAGTGCGGGACGGCAGCTTGAGTCGAAAGAATTTGCGCCTGTGCATTAGTGGGAATCAGTTTAGCGCGAGGCAAAGGAAAAAGGATAACGCAGAGACACAGAGTCAGGGCAGAGAAAAACTCGCAAAAAACGGGGAAGCGCAGGGAGTTGCTAGTCGAGGTCGAAATCGCGGATGGGCTTGGTCGCGGGAGTGTCCTTGGCTTTTTTCATGGCCTCTTCGAATTTCTTCGCGAGGATGTCTTCCTTGTTCGATTCCTGGAACCAGGAGTCGGCAAACTTGTCTTCGCGCTGGCGGTTCTGCTCGGCAAGAATCTTCTGCGCGTCGGTCAGGTCCACATTGGGTCCAGCTTTCACCGGCGCTTCATGCGAAAGCACCGCGCCGAACACGGCATCTACCACCAGCTTAGCCTGGCAGCACGGGCAGGTAACGTTCAGGTTTTCGCCGCCGCGGTTTCCCATGAGACTATTCTACGCCGTCCCCCCGAAAAAAGAAGGGCGCAGCACTACTGCGCCCCTACAAGGAATATGGATAGGATGCTTAGGCTTTCGCCGGGTTTTCACCGCGCGTGAAGCCGGGTGCGGGCCGCAATTCCGGGCGCACGACCTTGGGGTCGGTGCTCGGCGCAGCTTGCTGCGGTGGAGGAGGCGGAGGCAGTTTTTCCGGAAGCGGCTTGCCTTCCATCAGCAGTTTCACTTCGTTGGCGTCGATCACTTCGCGTTCGAGCAGCGCCAGCGCGATGCGTTCCAGGGTTTCACGATTGTTGGAGAGCAGCTTTTTCGCCGCTTCGTAGCCGCCATTCACGATGCGCTTCACTTCCTTGTCGATCTGGATGGCGGTGTCTTCGGAGTAGTCGCGATGCTGGGTAATTTCGCGGCCCAGGAAGATGGCTTCATCCTTCTTGCCGTATGCCAGTGGCCCGAGTTCGCTCATGCCCCATTCGCAAACCATGTTGCGCGCGATGTCCGTGGCGCGTTCGATGTCGTTGCCCGCGCCGGTGGTGATGTGGCCAAGGAAAATTTCCTCGGCGGAGCGACCGCCCATCAGCACAGCGAGCATGGTTTCGAGATATTCGCGGGTATAGGTGTGCTTGTCGTCTTCCGGCAGCTGCATGGTCAAGCCCAGCGCCATGCCGCGCGGAATGATGGTGACTTTGTGTACCGGATCGGCCCCCGGAGTCATCGCCGCGACGAGCGCGTGGCCCGCCTCGTGATACGCCGTATTCTTCTTTTCCTCGTCCGACAGGATCATGGACTTGCGTTCAACGCCCATCATCACTTTGTCTTTGGCCATTTCGAAATCGACCATCATGACGAACTTGCGGTTCTGCCGTGCAGCCCACAACGCTGCTTCGTTCACCAGGTTGGCCAGGTCCGCGCCGGAGAAGCCCGGCGTACCGCGTGCGATGATTGACAATTCCACGTCGTCGCTGATGGGCACCTTACGCGTGTGTACGCGGAGGATTTCTTCGCGGCCTTTGACGTCCGGACGCGCCACGACTACGCGGCGGTCAAAACGGCCCGGGCGAAGCAGCGCTGGGTCCAGCACATCCGGCCGGTTGGTGGCGGCGATGAGAATCACGCCTTCGTTCGATTCGAATCCGTCCATTTCTACGAGTAGCGCGTTCAAAGTCTGTTCGCGCTCGTCATGTCCGCCGCCGAGTCCCGCGCCACGATGGCGGCCCACGGCGTCAATTTCGTCGATGAAGATAATGCAGGGAGCATTCTTCTTGCCTTGCTCGAAAAGATCGCGCACGCGGCTCGCGCCCACGCCGACAAACATTTCCACGAAGTCTGAACCGGAAATGGAGAAGAACGGCACATTGGCTTCGCCGGCAATCGCGCGCGCCAGCAAAGTCTTGCCCGTGCCCGGAGGCCCGACAAGCAGTACACCCTTCGGGATTCTTCCGCCCAGCTTCTGGAACTTTTGCGGGTCTTTCAAAAATTCAATAATTTCCTGCAGCTCTTCTTTTGCTTCGTCGGTTCCCGCGACATCTTTGAACGTCGCCTTCTTCTGCTGCGCGGAAAGTAGCCGCGCGCGGGACTTGCCGAAGCTCAGCGCCTTGTTCCCTCCGGCTTGCATCTGCCGCATCAGGAACAAGCAGAAGCCCACCAGCAAAATCAGCGGCGCGGCATTCAGCAGGATCAGCACCCAATCACCGCTACGCACTTCCTTCACTTTCATCTGCACGGCCTTGTCGCGCAGGGCCTTGGTGATTTCCGGCGCATTTTCCTTGGCGATGATGAGACGGAATTTCTGGAGTGGAGGCTTGTTGTATTCTCCCTGGAGCTCATAGCTGTTCGGCGAGAGATACATGGTCACTTCTTTGATCTCTCCCGCGTCGACCTTGACCATGAACATGCTATAGCTGGGTTCGTCATCGTGCGCTGAGCCGGCCCCATTGGCGGAGACCAGTTTCCAGAGCATCACGCCCAAAAGCACGATGGAAAGCCAGAAGAGAATTGTTTTTAATGTTGAACCTGAATTCACGTTGTCCTCACAAATCCTGAAACCTGCCGGAAGAAACTAGATCGTGCTCACTTCTTCCGCCCCCTGCCCCTCTTTTTCGGAACCGCGTTCGCTCCCGATGAAAGCTGCCTGTGGTTGCGCCCCGTGCCGTTGGCGGCCGCCAGGCCGTAGCCAACCCATACTTCTTTAGATGCAGTCCGGAAGCCAAAGTAATCGGGCTCCAGGGCTACCCGGCGGCTTTCCGGCTTGTCCAGAAGCACCGCCAGGCGAATCGAACGCGGCTTGCTTTCTCCCAGTCGCCGCAGGAGGAATTCCTGCGTGACGCCGCTTTCGAGCACCGCATCCACCACCAGAACGTCCCGTCCGTTCAATTCCGGATGAGACCCGAAAAAAACTTCACGCCGCGCGTGGCCGCCATGATCGACGTCGCGCACATCTTCGCGTACGAAGTGACAAACGACCGGCGCGTCAATCCGCCGCACCAGGTCCGCGGCAAAAATGAATCCGCGGTCGAGCGTGACCACCACGTCCAGGCGCCGGCCCTGGCAATACCGTGAAATCTCTGTCCCCAGTGCTCCTACGCGGGCGGCGATTCGATCAGCAGAATACCCAGCTGACTTTCGCGCGCTCAACTTTGCTCGGCGCCCGCGAATCACCATGCTTCCTCGGCGACCACCATTCCGGCTCGCGTCCTTTCATCCGCAGCAAATTCCACGGCGACTGGGAAGCCGCGGGCCCATGCAAGAATCCCGCCGCTCGTCAACACCGGCCAGCCTTCGCGCTTCCATCGGCTGATATGCTTCTCGTTCAACAAGCGTTTCAGCTTGTGCGCGTTCCGGTGGCCCAGCGGACGCAATCGATCCCCGGGACGCCAGTTACGCAGCACCACAGGCAAACGCAACCGGTCGCGGTCCAGGACCGCACTATCTTTACTAGTTTCCCCTCTCTTGCGGGGCCAGTCAATCACCCTGAAGCGGAATACGCACCTCAGTTCCGCGACGCGCACTTCCGCGACACCGTTTGCCAAATCGATGTTGTACTCATACTCGCGCGGCGCAGCGGAAACGGCTCCGGATTTTCTATCTCGCGTCGCGAGGAAAAAAAGAAAATCCCGTTCTCTCCGCAGCTCAACGCCGCCCGGCAGCTGGAGCAAGCTCCCGTTCGCTCCATTGCGCGCCAGTTCCAGCATCGCTTCTACATGCCGTGCCCCGAGTTCCCCCGCGCGCGGCTTCACGTCCTTTACGATTCGCCGCACCAGCCGCGCGCTCAACGCCCTGGCCCCCTCCGCGGTCCCCGTGTCCTCTGTGCTCTCTGCGTTAGGTTTTTTCCTCCTCAACGGATTCAATAAACCCTCGGCGGCGATTCGTAAGCCCTCCGTGCTTCGCTGGATCAGTGCAGTCGCACGCTCTTCCACGGACGCATCGAAAAAAGATTCATCTTCTCGCGCCAGATCCGCAAGCGTCGCCAAATGATTGACGATAGCCGGCTGAAATTGTTTCTCCAGCAGCGGCAGAAGTTTTTTCCGGATGCGCGCGCGCATTTTCGTGGTGTCGCGGTTGGTGGCGTCTTCGCGCCAGCTTTGTTTCTTGGCTCGAAGAAATTCGCGAAGCTCGCTCCGCCTGACGCTGAGCAAGGGACGAAAGATGCTTCCCGCCGTCGGGTGGATTCCGCCAAGACCTGTAATCCCCGTCCCGCGCATCAAGTGCGCAAGCACGGTCTCCGCTTGATCGTCGGCGGTGTGTGCGACTGCGATGCGCTTCAGCTTGCCGGATTCTACGAGAGATTGAAAGAAGTCGTACCGCGCCCGCCGTGCCGCATCCTCAAGATTGGCCCGCTCCTTCTCTGCTTTTGCACGCACATGGACCGAAGCCGCGTGGAACTCCAGCCCATGCTTCGCCGCTAGCGCAGCGACAAATCTCTCATCCGCGTCAGAAACTTTGCCACGCAGTTTGTGGTTGAAATGCACGACACTAAGAACGATGCCGAGGTTTTTCCGCAACTCCAGAAGTAACAGGAGCAGCGCCACGGAATCCGCCCCGCTAGAAACCGCCACGCCGACACGCTCTCCCGGACAAATCATTCCCTGCTTGGTCAAACTGGCGAGGGTGCGCTGCTCCAGCCGAGCAGACTCTCTTTTCCCCGTCGGCGATTTTCTACCAGAACCGGTCACAAGTCACCAGTCACGAATCGCGGTTTCGCCGCATCCTACCACGCCGGAAGTACTTAGCGGCCCGTCTGAGAATGCCTGTGGAAAACGCAAATCCCGTGTTGACAATCTTTGTGCCCTCTGAGATACTCCTTGGGCTGTAGCTGTGCCTTTCTGCTGGACAGGGGGGCTTTGCTCTTTGACAACCGATACGATGTGCCAGAATCTGTTCGAAGCCATTCGAGTTTTCGAGCGCGAATGGTCTGAGTAAATTCGAGCGACAATAATTTGCTTGGTAGGCTGGCTC
>Ga0210384_10001551_pt1 | contig 30887 bp, 22 predicted proteins | sample IncBWH2MmetaG_FD_160574 | JGI IMG/M metagenome (GOLD analysis project Ga0210384, IMG submission 160574) | Forest soil microbial communities from Barre Woods Harvard Forest LTER site, Petersham, Massachusetts, United States - Inc-BW-H-2-M | ecosystem: Environmental > Terrestrial > Soil >...
CCGACGTGCGTCACCTTGGCCCGATGTCGAGCAGCAGCGGCTTCAGGCGCTCAAAGGTTTCCTTGCGCCCGCCGACCATCACCGACAGCTTGCCTTCCTGCAAAGTGATCACGCTGCCGGAAACTGGAGCATCCACCATGTCCGCGCCTTTGGCACGGACCTTCAACGCTGTCGCCCGGCTGACTTCCGGGCTGACGGTGCTCATATCGACGAAGTATCCCCCCGCGCTCAGGCCCGCGATGATGCCGTCTGGACCATCGGTCACCGCGGCAATCGCGGCCGCATTCGTGACCATGGCGAACGTAACCTCTGCCCCCGCGGCCACCCCGCGCGGAGTGTCCGCCCACTTCATGCCTTTGTCGATGAGCCACTGCGCCTTCGCGCGCGTCCGGTTGTAGCCGGTGACCGTGTGTCCTTTGCCGAGCAGCCGGCTCACCATCTGGCTGCCCATCACGCCGAGACCAACAAACCCCAGGTTTGCCATCCGCTCGCCCTACGTCCTCGATTTTGTTGTTGCAGAAGATTCTTGCGCCGAAGAGCTGCCCGAATCCTCGCGTACTTGCACGAGATGCTCCCGCATCGCGGACCGCGCTTTCTCCGGATCGCGCGCTTCCGTCGCCGCGAGAATGCGCTTGTGATGGAACTGCCCGCGCTCGGGCCCGCCATCGACGCGGAAAATTCGCAGCCGCTGTTCCCGTAGCAGTCCGACGATCGAATCCAGCAGCGACAGCACCATCGGGTTCGCTGCCGCTTCCGCCAGCGCCAGGTGAAAATCCAGATCCGCTTCAATGTACGCATCCGGATCGTGCAGGCTCCGGTCCATCGTCGCCACGGCTTCCCGCATCGTGGCCAGCAGCTGATCTTCAATTCTTTCCGCCGCCAGCGCGGCAATCTCCGGCTCCAGGATCTGCCGCAGTTCCGCCAGATCCGCGAGCCCTTCCTGCTGCCCGATGCGACTCATCAAATCGAGCGACTGCCGGATCGCCTGCGAGGTTCCATTCGTGATGAAGGTCCCTCGCCCCGAGTAAGCTTCGACCAATCCTTTTTCGCGCAGCGCTTTGACGGCTTCCCGAACTGCCGTCCGGCTGACACCGAAGTTCTGCGCCAGTTCGCGCTCGGCCGGCAGCTGGTCGCCCGGCTTGAGCGCTCCCTTCAAGATGGACTCCTCGATCTGCTGCACAATCTGTTCGTACAGCCGAGATGTCCGCACCGCTTTGTACACGGGTTTGTCCCCTAGGGGAGCGAGCGATTCATTCGTCATCAGCGCGCTTCAAGCGAGCCACCCTTCAACCAATTGCTGACATGGTGGTAAAGCGGTTGGACCACTTTACCAAAAGACCAGAGCTCGTCGCAACTTCCCCTGCTGCTCTGCCCTCACTGGATCCACACCGTCTTTATATTCGTGAATTCACGAATGCCATGCTCGCCCAGTTCTCGCCCATAGCCCGACTGCTTCACGCCACCGAACGGCACACGCGGATCGGAGGCCACCATTTTGTTGATAAACACCATGCCCGCTTCCAGTTCGTTGATGAATCGTTCGCGCTCGACGTCGTCTTTCGTCCACGCGCTGGCTCCCAGCCCAAAACGGCTGTCATTCGCGATACGGATCGCCTCGTCCACGTCCTTGACGCGAAAGATCGACGCCACCGGGCCAAAGAATTCTTCGCGATATGCGGGCGAGTTCTTCGGAATATTGGTCAGCACGGTGGGAGCGTAATACGACCCAGCGCGCTTCAGCGGATGCCCTCCGGTGACCAGGCGCGCTCCCGCTTCCACCGTCTTCTTCACGTCCGCATCAAGCGACGACACCGCGTCTGCGTTCGCCAACGGACCAAGCTCGGTCTTGTCATCCATTGGATCGCCAATCACCAACGACTCCATGCGGCTTACAAACTTCTTCTCGAACGCATCTGCGATGGGTTCGGCGACGATGAAGCGTTTCGCCGCGATACACGACTGCCCGTTATTGATGATGCGGGCTTCGACCGCGGTCGCGACCGCCGCGTCCAGATCGGCGCTCGGCATCACGATGAAGGGATCGCTGCCGCCCAACTCGAGCACTGCCTTCTTAATGCGCTTCGCTGCGCCCATCCCCACCTGGATTCCCGCTTGTTCACTGCCTGTGAGCGTTGCCGCCACAATCCGCGGATCGTTCAGCAGGTCATCCACTTTCTGCGACCCGATCAGCAAGGTTTGGAACACGCCCTCGGGAAACCCGGCGCGGCAAAAAAGCTTTTCAATCTCGAGCGCGCATTGCGGAACATTCGAGGCGTGCTTCAAAAGACCGACATTGCCCGCCATCAGGGCTGGAGCCGCGAACCGCATCACTTGCCAGAAGGGAAAATTCCACGGCATGATGGCCAGCACCGGGCCGATCGGAAGATAACGAATGAAGCTGCGCTTCGCCGAAGTCTCGATGACTTCGTCCGCCAGAAAACGCTCGGCATTCTCCACGTAGTAGCGGCAGGCGGTCGCGCACTTGGCCGCTTCGGCGATCGCCGCTTTCAGCGGCTTTCCCATCTCGAGTGTCATCAAACGGCCAAATCGATCCTTTTCCGCTTCCAGAATCTCTGCCGCTTTCGTCATCATTCGCGAGCGCTCGGCGAATGAAACTTTGCGATAACTCCGAAAGGCATTGGCCGCGCGCTCAACCTTCGCCTCTACCTCGGCATCGGTGAGCGGCTCGAACTTTTTCACGACTTCTCCGGTGGCAGGATTAACGCTGGCAATCGCCATGGACACCGACCTCCAAAAGACCTGTGGATTTTGCCAACGGAACGCCTCCTGCGCAAATCGAGGCCGTTGACAACGGGGTCGACAAAATTGGTCCGACCACAATACCACTGCACATTGGGCCTCAGTCAAGCCACCCCCAAAAGCCTTAAAATTCCTTGACATTGCTCTTCGTATGGTGGTACAGCTGTCGGACCACAAGCTTCCACTCTGCCTTGGAGGTCCGTAATGCGTTCCCTGTCGAAAGGCATGCGGGTCTTGGGCCTTGCCCTGACCATCGTTCTACTTTCCGTTCCCATGTTCTCGCAGACAGTGACCGGCCGCATCCTCGGCACCATCACCGACTCCACCGGTGCCGCCATACGCGGCGCCAACGTGACCATTACCGACACGCAGCGCGGCATCACCCGCAACCTCGTGACCGACGATTCCGGAGCCTACGTCGCACCGAACCTCCAACCAGGCGTTTACAGGGTGCGAGCGGAAGCCAGGGGCTTCAAAACGGTCGAGCGCGTCAACATCACGCTCGAAGTAGCCCAGGACGTGGCGATCGATGTCATCCTGCCTCCCGGTTCAGCGAGTGAAACCGTGGTCGTCACCGAAGAAATCCCGCTGCTGAACACCACCTCGTCCACATTGGGCGGCACGCTCAGCAATAAGGAGATCAACGACCTCCCTCTGAACGGCCGAAACTACGAGAACCTGTTACAACTGCGGCCGGGCGTGATGCGTTATCCCGGAGGCGGATTCTCTACAACCAGCACCAACGGCCTGCGTGCCGAAGACAACGCTTACTTTGTCGAGGGGCTGTTTAACAGCGAGCCGTTCTCCGGCCAGGGCATCATCAATGGCGCGGGCATCGCCGGCGATTCCGCGACCATCCTGCCAATCGATGCGATCCAGGAGTTTAATGTTCAGGAGAACCCCCCGGCGGAATACGGATGGAAACCCGGCGCGGTGATGAATGTTGGACTGAAGTCGGGAACGAATTCGCTCCACGGCACGGCTTTTGCGTTCGGTCGTGATGGAGCAATGGATGCACGCAACTACTTCAACTGCGCCAATAATCCTTGCGCGTTCGGGCAATCTCCGGCTCCGAAGAATCCCCGATCCTTGGAGCAGTTTGGAGGCAGTCTGGGTGGCGCGATCGTTAAGGACAGAGTCTTCTTCTTTGGCGCGTACGAGGGTCAGCGTTATGACGTCGGAAACTCGTTTGGCGGCGTTACCAGCCCGTCGATGAAGCCAATACCCGCTCCGGCGACCCCGAACTGCACTTCTCCCCTTGTTTCGGGCGACTGCGCCAACAGTATTCCGAATGCGATTGCCGATTTAGAGGCGAACAATGTCCAGATAAGCGCGGCCAGCCAGAAGATCTCGGGCTGTACCGTAACTGGTTCCGGTATAAACGCCGCCGTAAGTTGCAATGGCCAGGGCTTCCCAATCAATAACAACCTCAATAACAACATCGTCAACGGGTTCCCCAACCAGGTTGGGATTGACAACGTAGTTGCCAAGGTGGACTACCACTTCACGGAGCGCAATACCGTGAGTGGGATGTACTTCTTCGGAAATAACTCGGGAACGGTTGAGGATTTTCCCGAGCTGCAATCGAAGTGGCGCTCTAAGATTCACACCCGCGCCCAGGTCGTCGGCGGAAATTGGGTTTGGACTCCCAACGCGCGCTGGGTGAATGAAGCTCGATTCGGCTATAACCGCCTTTACCAGCCGACATTACCCGGCGACTTGAATAGTCCCGCATCATCGTATGGTCTGAACACAGGCGTGACTGGTCCTTTGACTGGGGGCTTGCCTCGTATCGGCTTCGCCGGAGCTTTCATCCCTGGACTGGGGGGATTCAAGTGGCCAAAGTTCCAAGGACCAGACACGATCACCCAGTTCATCGACCACGTGGCCTACACGGCGGGAAAGAATGCCTTCAAATTCGGGGGCGAGCTTCATCGCAACGGCGTCAGCGGCGGGGCGTTTGGCAATGCCCGGGGCAGCATTACCTTCCTGAACGGTGTGGCGATCCCTGGCACGACGGCCAACCCGAATGGATCCACCGCACTGGAAGATTTCTTCGCCGGCGATCCCTTCAAGGCGTCCGTGCAAACGGGTGATCCCACTCGCCAGTCGCATAGCTGGGCCTACGCGTTGTTTTTTCAGGACGACTGGCGCGCCACCAGGAACTTGACGATCAACTTCGGGCTGCGCTACGAACTGAGTACCGTGATCAAGGAATCTCACAATCTGTTGGGCAATTTTGATCCCAATTCGAAAACCGGATTGATTCAGGCCGGGATGAACGGCGTCAGCAGCCCGTATAACGCCGATCACAAAAATATCGGCCCCCGTTTCGGCTTTGCGTGGGACGTTACGGGCAGAGGAAACACCGTGGTACGAGGGGGCGGAGGCCTGGTGTACGAGACCGTGAACTGGGAGTCGTTCCTCGCTTTCAACAATAGCTTCGGCCTCTCCAACGTTCCGACCGGAGCCATCATCTCCGGCACGGGCACCGCCAATCCGGTGACCGCGGGAGGCACAATCACGGCCGGCAATTTGTCCATTCCCCCGAGTCCCCCTCAATGGGACAGCAGTACCCCGCTCTTTGGCAACATCAGCGGGAGCACGATTAACTGCGACCCCAACGCCTCAGGCCCCTGCCCCATCATGAGCGTGGTCCGCAACCTGACTACTCCCTATGTTTGGAACTGGACGCTGAACGTCCAGCACTCGTTTACTCCAAATCTCACTTTGGAAGTTGCGTACGTGGGCAACCACGGCTCGAATTTGACAGGTATCCGGGACGCTAACCAGGAAGCACCGGGTACCGACTCTCAGACTAGCCGGCCGTACAACGCTAGATTTGGCTACCTGAGCAACATCTTTCAGATGGGAAACTTCTACAGGTCGAACTACAACGGTCTGCAGGCGACGTTGAACTCGCGAAACTACCATGGCCTCAGCATGGTGCTGGGTTATACCTACTCTCATTCCCTGGACGACGTAGCCGCCAACTGGCATTTTGGGGCGGGATACGGCCTGCCCCAGGATTCTACAAACGTTGCACGAGAATATGCGAATAGCGACTTCGATATTCGCCATCGCCTGACTCTGTCCCTGACCTATGCCATTCCTGGAAAGAAGGGCTTTGGGCAGATGATGGAAGGCTGGGAGATTAACACCATTGCAACCCTTGCGAGTTCCCAACCTTGGGGACCGATCGATTTGACCACCGATCTCAGCGGCCTCGGAGGTCTGCCAGTCAGTCCGCCGCAGGCAACCCCAATGCGGTGGGACTTCTTTGGCAAATCCTCCGACTTCAAAAGCGGCCCGACTCCGTTACCGTTCTTCCCAGGTACCAGCAATCCGACCTGTGTGCAGCACGCTACGACGGCTGGCTTGATGGCTGCCCTTGGGACCTGGGGTTGCTACGCCAAAGGCAGCTCGGTCATGATTCCGCCGGCCCAGGGGACGTTCGGAACGATGGGGCGCAACACCTTCCCCGACTCCGGCTTCCGGAATCTAGATTTCTCTATTGCCAAGAACTGGCATTTTGGGGAACACCTGCACGCTCAGTTCCGGGCGGAGTTCTTCAACATTCTGAACCATCCAAATTTCGCAAATCCCTATGGCGGACAAAACGGCTACGGACAGAACGATCCTGGTGTCGGGGGCTTCGGCTGCGAATGTGCTACTCCCGATATCGCTGCTGCCAACCCCGTCATCGGATCTGGCGGCAGCCGCGCCGTGCAGTTGGGATTGAAACTTAGCTTCTAGCCGCTGTCTTGCTTTGAGGGGGTAAGGGGCCGGACTTCGGTTCGGCCCTTTTCTAATAGTAGGTATTTTGTTCCGTTGAGGCGGCCAACGCGAGCAGAGCTTCTTGGTGAGAAATACTGGTTCGTAAGAAGTGCTGCTGCAAATTAGGGACGACGCCGGGAAACGCAGTCCAAGAAGCGACGCCCACAGGTTCCTATCAGGCGTGCCGTCCAGGATTGCTTTTAGAGGTTTGTATCAGGGCGCGCCTTGAGGCGCGCCGGAATCAACGGCATCAAATATCTCCTTCAGGCGCTGCCACACCGCTCGTCTAGATAGAGGAAGCTCATGCTCGACTTGATTGCATTCAGACAACTCTTCATCTCCACTGCGATCGTTACTGCCCTTATCCCACCCGTATTCTCCCAGCAACGCCCCGAGCGCACGCTCGACGAAATCAAAACCGAGGCCATTCATCGCGCGGAAAACGGCATGTATCCGCTCATCGGTCTCGACCCGTCCGACGTGAAAGAGGCGCTCGCGAACGTCCACACCCGCGACAAGGACGAGTGGGCTGCCGCCTTCATCACCGTCGGCGACCGCTACTTCAACGAAGCCAAATCGCTCGAAGCCACCGACCCGGCCAAAGCCAATGCCGACTACATCCGCGCGTGGCGTATCTTCTCCTTCGGACGCTGGCCGGTTCCCTCATCTCCCGGCAAGCAAAAGTCCTACGCCAAAGCTCTGGAAGCCTTTCAGGCCCACGCCAAGTTCCTCGATCCGCCGCTACAAGTTGTCCACATTCCATTCGAAGACAAAGAAATCATCGGCTACCTGCGTCTCCCGAAAGACGCGAAAGGTCCCGTGCCTCTTGTCATCGCCGTCAACGGCCTCGACAGTCGCAAGGAAGATCTATCGGAAAGCTTTGCCGCGATTCTCCCCTTCGGCATCGGCTTCCTTGCGGTCGACGGTCCGGGAACCGGCCAGGCACCAATAAAAGTCAGCCTGACCGCCGACCGCATGCTCAGCAAGGTGATCGACTACGCGCAGAGCCGCCCCGAAATCGATAAGTCCCGCATCGCGCTTCACGGCGTCAGTTGGGGCGCCTACTGGGCTACCAAGCTGGCGATCGTCGAGCGCGTCCGCCTGCGCGGCACCAGCGCCCAGTCACCGCCGGTGGATGGGTTCTTTCAAAAAGATTTTCTGATGAATAAGCTGATCGGCAACCGCGAATATCTTTTCGACCAGGTTCCCGCGCTGATGTCGGTCATCGAAGGCGCCAACTCCATCGACGACCTGGCCACCATCTTCCCGAATCTGTCGCTGGTGAAGCAAGGTCTGCTCGGACAACCCATGGCGCCGATGCTCGCCATCGGCGGCGTGCTCGATACCCAGGTCCCGATCGACGACCTCTACCTCCTGCTCAGCAAAGGCGACACGCCTAAGACCGCCTGGGTCAACCCACAAGGCGGTCACCTTGGACGTCAGGTCAAAGTCTGGCCCGACCCCCTCATCTTTAAGCAGGTCATCATCCCGTGGCTCGTGCATTTGCTGGAAGCGCCTGCGCCGGAACAGAAGCACTAACGCAATGCGAGGTGCCTCGTATCAGGGCGCGCCTTCAGGCGCGCCATAACTGCCCAACGACCTCGCGCCTTTAGGCGCTGCCGGACGAACGCAAAAACCCATGGCCACGCTGAGCACCACCCAACCCGTCGCCGCACAAAACCCCAAGCCCTTCTACTCGACGCTCTGGGTGCAGGTCGTGTTCGCCATGACGATCGCCGTCGCCCTCGGATATTTCCGGCCCGCCACCGCCATCGCGATGAAGCCTCTGGGCGATGCCTTCATCCGACTTATCTCGATGATCATCACCCTGATCATCTTCTGCACCGTCGTGTCCGGCATCGCCGGCATGGAGAGCATGAAGAAAGTCGGCCGCGTCGGCGGGCTCGCTCTTCTTTATTTTGAAATCGTCTCCACTCTCGCCCTGCTCATCGGCCTCATCGTCGGCAACGTGGTTCGTCCCGGGTCCGCGTTCAACGTGAATCCCGCCACGCTCGACGCCAAGGCCGTCGCCGACTATGCCGGCCAGGCCAAGGCCCAAAGCGTCACCGACTTTCTGATGCACATCATTCCCACCACGGTCGTGGACGCATTCGCCAAAGGCGATATCCTCGAAGTGCTGCTTGTTTCCGTACTCTTCGGCTTTGCCCTCGCTGCCCTGGGCCCGCGCTGCAAGCCGCTGGTCGAACTCTTCGACGCTCTATCGGCCGCCGTCTTCGGCGTGGTCAACATCCTGATGAAGTTCGCGCCTATCGGCGCCTTCGGTGCCATGGCCTTCACCGTCGGCAAGTACGGTCTCGCCTCACTCGGCCCCTTGGCCAAACTCATCGGCACCTTCTGGATCACCTCGATCCTGTTCGTGCTGATCGTGCTTGGCGCTATCGCGCGCCTGGCTGGATTTCGCATTTTTCCGTTCTTGATTTACATCAAGGAGGAAATCCTTCTCGTCCTGGCCACCAGTTCATCGGAAACCGCCCTCCCCACGCTCATGGAAAAGATGGAAAAGCTGGGCTGCTCGAAATCGCTCGTCGGACTCATCGTCCCCACCGGCTACACCTTCAACACCGACGGCACCAGTATCTACATGACGCTGGCCGCCCTCTTCGTCGCGCAGGCCACCAATATCCACCTCACGCTGCTGCAGCAACTCACGATCTTCTCCGTCGCCGTCCTCACGTCAAAAGGTGCAAGCGGGGTACAGGGTGCTGCCTTCATCGCACTCGTGGGAACTCTATCGGTGATTCCCGCCATCCCCGTCGCCGGCATGGCGCTGATCCTCGGAATCGACCGCTTCATGAGCATGTTCCGCGCGCTCGTCAACATGATCGGCAACGGAGTCGCCACGCTCGTCATCGCCCGCTGGGAAGGCGAACTCGACAAGACAGCTCTGCTCCTGCGCATGCGAGCAACGACAGCCGAATGACGTGAGCTTCCGTCGCACTAGCAAACCGAGTTCGCTGATTCCTCCTCGCGCATTTCAAAATCGCACACCAAAACCAGCGAGAAACGAACCACAGAAGACCGTGCGGTTCCTTCGTGTACTTCGTGTCCTTGGTGGTAAAAAAATACGGCGGCAGCGCCTGAAAACCTTCACGCCGCCACCGCCCCGCCCCAAGCGGACTACTCGGAATTACGCCCGTTTCCGCTTCCCGCCTCCGCCGGCGTGTCCCGCTCCCTTGGCCTGCAGTTGCCCGGCAAACGGCGCCGGTGTACTGCGAGGTCCCTCCGGTCCATGCACGCCGTCGGAATACTGAAACTGCACCGGCGCCGTGCCGCTTCCGTCGGTGAGCTTCACCTCCTGAAATACCTGCGTCAAGGGATTCGCTTCAAACACAGGGAAGTCCCCGCACTCTTCGCCCTCCTTCGATGTCCATCCCAGAAACTTCACCGCACTCGGATCGTTCCCCGCGCGGATCGCGTCCTCCACATCTGCGTCGGTTCGCGCTTCGTTCAGCTCGTGATAAAACGTCGCCACCACGTTCTTCCAGGACTGATCGAATACTGGGATGCCGTTCACGGTGCCGTCTGGCAGCGTTTCCGAATACACGCCTACCGCGTAGTAAACAACAGCCGCATTCGCTCCCGAGCCTGCGTGTACCGAGCCGTGATAGCCGCCGAGTCCCTGCGTGGAGTCTTCCTCTTCCTCCGCCGGCAATCCTTTCTTTACGGCTGCCGGTTTTTCCGGGTGCGCGTCGATCGCGCCCGTTGTCGGAGCAGCATCGGTGTTCAGGATCGTTCCGCTGGGCAGCATGAAATTGAACACCGTCGAGGTGAAGTCGAATCCGTTCAGCGTTCCCGCCTCGAACAACTGCGTCACCAGGTTCTCCACGTCGCCTTGCGAAACCACCTTCGGCGGTGGCCCCGCCAGTGTCTGCGACGGCTTGAATGTAGTGGTGATGCGCCCCGACGAAAAGTACTGCACCATCACGTTGTTCAAATCGACATCCGACATCGCGGCCGCCAGTGCCTTGTCGATGTTCTGAATGTCACTCGCCTGCCAGGCGGCCGCTCCTCCCAGGTAAAAGTTCGTAAAAACCAGATCCGTGATCGTGTGCCCACCATGAAAAATCAGGTCGTGAGCGGGTGTGGGTGGAACGCCGGGTGCAATGGCTTTCGGACTCGGCATCGACATGCGCGAATGAAACCCCTTCTCCGCCTTCGTCCCATGTCCAACGAAGACGCGCAGGGGCCGGACGTACTGCTTCGAATTTTCTGTCATGACACTCCTCCAGGACGACAGGTGGGGCAACGGGGTTTGCGAAGGACGGAGCGGCGGTTTTCACTGCTTACTGCTTACGGCTTCCTTCAGCTTTCATAGTTCCGCCGTCGCGCCATGTCAACCGCTAGATTTGCAGAGCCTATCTCACTTCAGCGCAAGGCTTTCGCCTGCCCCACAAATCCTCAAATCCCCCGCTGACAGTTTTTGCTAGATGGGAGCCGTGATGAATGGTGCTTCACGACTGCAAAACGTTGCGCCGCGTGCAAACATTTTTCCCACAAAGCTGCCACTTTTGTCCTTTGCACGGCCGGCGGCGAGCACACCCACAAAAAGTTGAGAGAGGGAAGTCATTGGGGAGCAGGGCCGGGGAAAGTTTTCACTCGGACGCGCAAGACGAAATCCACCCTAACCTCGCAAAGAACGCGAGGTTGAGGGTGGGACACACAGCGAGGCTAGGGACAGGACCTCGGTTTCTCTTTCTATGCTGCAGTGGACTGTTGTTGGAACAGGGGCAAGAGAGTTTCCGAGACGAACTGCTCGTAACTGGTGGGAGTCGTGTTGCCAGCGGAACGATGCTCGAGGGCACGCATGTGACCCGAGTTGAGAGCACGGGCCATCTCGGTAATGAGATCGGCCAGGTTTTGCGACATGCCAAGCTGCATCAGAGCGGAACGCACCTGATCATCGGACAGTTGAACGTATTCGAGATTGGGTTTGCCGATCGCCTTCCCGATGATGGCGGTCACTTCGGTCATGGTCAGATCGCGTTGGCCGAGCAACTCGAGGATCTGGTGGCCCTTGAAGTTGGGTTGAAGAAGAATTTCGCCGACCACGGTCCCGATGTCTCGGGTGGCGATCATGGGGAGCGTGAGATCGGGGCGGAGGGGACCGGCGCACTTGCCCATCGCTTTGATAGCGGACACCTGGGGAAGCGTGTTCTCCATGAAATAGCCGGCGCGCAAGGCGAGGGTGTTGGTTCCCTCGAGGTGACTCAATTTCTGCTCGAAGTTATGCAGGCCGACGACGGGCCCGGTGTCGCTGGGCTTGTCGGCGCCGATGCTGCTGAGTAAGACGACCGAGGGAACTTTGGCAGAGGCAATGGCGGAGGTCATCGCAGTGCTGACCTGGTCCTGAAATCCACGAAAGTCGTTGCTTTCGATGTTGGGCGGCAGCATGGCGTAGACGGCCTGAGCGCCGTGGAAGGCCTCGGTGAGACGCTTGGCATCGGTCACATCAACGACGAAAGGCTCGGCGCCGTCGGCAGCAAGGGCGCGGAGGCGATCAATGTTACGGCCGAGGACCCGCACTTTGTGTCCACGCATGAGAAGAATTTTTGTGGCAACGCTACCGGTGTGACCGGTGGCTCCGGTGATGACATACATGACAGACCTCCTTCTTTGATATTCGATGCGCGAGGACCGCGACACGGATCGGAATAGGAACTTCTGTGTATTGAATAGGTCATCCGTCCGGTTGATTTCGCAGAGCGGTGCAAAAGTGAGGGCCACGCCTGACTGCGCGTGGCCCTTGCCGGCTTATAACTCTGAATGCCGGAGTGCGCCGGCTTTCGCGAAAGAGTTACCCCTACTCTTTGCTGCCTTCGACGATGGGATGCGCTGGAGCATCCTTGGCGACTTCCGGAACTTCGACTGGCTGCAACTTCACCGAGGCAAGGATCTGTTCGAGCTTGCCGAAGACCAGCGAGCGGTTGACCGGCTTCAATCCGGCAATGTTGCCATCGACCGTGCCGAGCCCCATGCTGAATTCGTAGCAGCTGCCATTCTCGAAGTGATGGAAGTACTTCAAGTGAGGTTCTTTCTTGGCGGAATCGCCGAAGTCCTCGACCATGGAGTATTCGGCTCCCGCGATCTTCACCCTGGAAACGTTGCCGGGTTCGTTTTCCGGATGCTCGCTCTTGGGGAAGGCGAACCGTTCGCACTGGTCCTTGGAGATCGCGGAGTTCACGCTGACGCTGAAGAAGCCAGCGGTGAAGTCGGTTCCAGGATACGAGGCGCGGGGCAGTTCGAGCGAAGCGACCGTGACGGCGCCGGGCTGGATGAAGTTGGTCTGCACGGGGCCGAGGCCGGCAAGATCGAGCTGCTTCTCATCGTTCGCCTTCAGGATGTAGTTCTTTGGATAGCGGAACGAGAGGCCGTAATTCGGCTCGCTATAGGTGGTCATCGGCGCGGTGCGTTGTACGCGCTTTTTGGCGGGCTTCGGCGTCACCGCGGGCGGCTGAACCGCGGCCACGACGGGCGTGGGCGCCGACACCGGGCTGGTTGCGATGGAATTGGAGACTGGCGGCTCAATAGCGCTGGATGCGGTCTTCGAACCTTTCGAGCAGCCGTTGGTGATGAGCAGAAAGACTCCCGACATCACAGTGATGGCCAGCAGTCCGGCTCCGAAGAGAGTTTTTTCTTTGGAGAGCGATTTCGGTTGCTTGCTCTTGTCGTCTTTCTTTGGTTCCTGTTTCTTTGGGTCTTGCGGATTGTTGCTCAAGTGAAGCTGTGTGAAATTTGCCATAGTGGCCTCCCGTTGCTGGTTCCCCAGTCGCCGAGAGAAAAGGCATGCGGGCAGCCAATGCTCGAGGCATTGATTTCAGGGAGGTTGGCGCCTTGAGCGGCGCACGGGAACGTGGGTGCGAAGACACGGGTGTGGAACGCGGTACACGGGTGTTTCGCTGCGCTGGCGGACGCTTCTATGGCAGGGCGAGTGGTGTTTCCTTGGCGGGTTTGGGCACGGCGCTTTCGGCGGCAACGGACCGGATCTGGGCGATGCGGCGTTCGAGGCTCTCCTTGGCTTCTTTCGGAGTATTCGGCATGTTGTCGCCAAGAATGATGTAGGTCTGGAGCAGGCGGATGGCGGCATCGGCGGAATAGCCGGACTGCATGGCGAGTTTCACGCCTTCACGATCGGCGGCGAGTTCGCCTTCGCGTCCGTAACCGGGGAGGAAGGGATCGACTTTGAGTTTGGTGGTGTTGGCGGGGGTCAGGTGCTGCTCCGCGAGAACCTTGATGAGGCGATCGCGACATTGATTGAGATCGATGTGCTCGACTTCGTGGCCGAGGACCATGGCGAGTTGGTCCTCGCTGTCCATGTAAGCGAGGATACCGGCGCCCACGAACACCTGGCCCCCGGGAAGGCCGACGGCGCTGCGGAACGAGGGGCTGGGGTCGAAGCGGAAGCGATAAGGGATTTTACGTTGCGCATGGGCGGCGACTCGGTCGCCGACCGCCTGGAGGTATTTGTCCATCTCCTCGGTTTGCGGGGTCGGTTGCATGCCTTCCTGGGCCATGAAGTCGTCGGCGAGGAGCCGCCCTATACGGACTTCGTCGTCATCGGAGAGAGAAGCCGGAGCGGCCGGGGTTTGCGCGTATAGACTCGCAGCCAGCACGAGGCAGAGAAGGATCCAACTGGCAGAGTTCATGAAAGGTTCTGGTCCCGCGACGACGAAGAGCGTGTGACGTCGGCATCAGGATGGACGCGGGCGGCGGCAATCGGTAAGCATGCTCAAGCTCACTCGCCCGGGTATTCCGCCAAACAGCACTCTCGACTTGCCTTCGCCGGTACTTCCCTTTCGAGAAGTACTGGCGTTTTCGTTCTTTCCTCTGACGTTACCAGAGGCGGACTCAGTAGGAACCGGACAAGCGTGTCCGAGCTACAGGGCTACTTGGCAGAGCCGACGAGTTTCTCGACATCAGCCAGTTCCTTCGGCACACCGGAGGAGAGAATCTCTGGCCCATTGTCGGTGACGAGGACGGTGTCCTCGACACGGAAGTGCATCTGCTTGTCGGGGAACTCGACGATGGGCTCGACGGTGACGACCTGTCCGGCTTTGATAGGGCCGCGGGCGAGCAGCACGTCGTGGGTGGCGAGTCCGACGAAGTGGCCGGGAAATCCGTGCCACTGTTTTTCCTCGCCGGCTTTAGCGAAGACGGCCTTGCCGGCATCGGCGGCCTGTTCGTAGGTGTTGCCCGGCTTCAGCATGGCGATGACGGCTTTTTGCGATTCGAGGTCGACCGCATACCACTTGGCCTGTTCGGGGGAGAACTTGCCGCTGATGTTGAAGGTACGGGTGATGTCCATAGTCATGTGGTCAAGGTCAGCGGCGAAGTCGAACACGACGAGATCGTTCGCCTGAATCTGGCGGCGGTCGCTGAAATAGTGCCAGGTGTTGATGTTTTCTCCGGTGCCCACGATCGCAGGGTAGGCCCAACCGGAAGCGCCGCCATTACGAAAGACGAAGGCGGCCTGAGCTTCGATCTGGTACTCGTACATCAGCGGCTTGGCGTGTGCGATGCCCTGCTTGATGCCTTCGGCGCTGAGCGCCCCATTGCGGCGTAGCACAGCAATTTCCTGAGGAGTTTTGATGTTGCGCATGGCGTCGATGAACGACGTGACGTCGCGTTGGTGTGCGGCGGGGTAGCGCTCGGCGAGTTTGCTGATCGCGGCGCGGTCACCAGGCGTTGGGTCGCCGTAGGGATGGGAGTAATCCTGCGCATAGTCGTTGCCGGATTCAAAGCGAGCGCCGTCGGCCTTGTCGGGGTAGCTGAGACGCAGCCAGAGATCGGTTTCTTTGCCGAGGGCGTAGGCGAGGGTGCGGTCGAGGACGCTAAGGGGCAAGACGGCGGAGATGCCGAACTTCTCGCGTTGTTCGGGAGTGAGGGAGAGCACATTCGCGCCGTAGACCTGTTTGGTGCGGGCGGATTGCTCGGGTTCGAACAGGGTCACGTTGCCGGAGGCGGCGTCCATGAGCATGACGGCGCCAGGATCGGAGATGCCGGTGTAATAGAAGAAGTCATTGTCTTCGCGGTAGTGAACCGCTTCGGGGATGATTTTGCGGGCAAAGAGAATCAGGTATCCAGATTTGAGTTGCTTGCTGAGTTCGGCACGGCGGCGAGCGAATTCCTGTAAGCCACCGAGATCGTTATCCGCCGTAAGGTCGGTGTATTGAGCGAGCGCGGGAAAAGGAAAAACGAGCGCGAGACAGAAGGTGAGGCAGAGCAATGAGCGTGGGACAAGCATTGGGCGTTCTCCAGAAACCTCCAGAGGGTATCACTAACGAAGCCAGCTTTTAACACTGGCGTAACACTTCTTGCGTATAAATCAGTCCCTCAAGCGGGTACTGCTTCTTCCATTCCAGCCGCGAAGGAGAACTCCATGGCCACTGCATCGGCGGTACTAGACGCAAAGCTGAATAGAAGTCCAGGGATGATCGGGATGGTGTGCTTTGGAGCCGTCCTGCTGATTGGCGTGGTCTACTCCGCGTTTCACCTGCTGGGCGATTTGTCGGGAGTGCATTCGGCGACGATCACGCCCTATGTGTTGCTGGGCGTTGCGCTGATGGTGGCGCTGGGCTTCGAGTTCGTGAACGGCTTTCACGACACGGCCAATGCGGTGGCGACGGTGATTTACACCCATTCGCTGGAGCCGCACATCGCAGTGGTGTGGTCGGGATTCTGGAATTTTCTGGGCGTGCTGACCTCGAGCGGCGCGGTGGCGTTTGCGATCATCTCGCTGCTTCCGGTGGAACTGATTCTGCAGGTGGGCAGCAAGGCGGGATTCGCCATGGTGTTTGCGCTGCTGGTTGCGGCGATCATTTGGAACCTGGGGACGTGGTATTTCGGCCTGCCAGCCTCGAGTTCGCATACGCTGATCGGGTCGATCATCGGGGTGGGCATTGCGAACCAGTTGCTACATGGGCGGAGCGGAACCAGCGGAGTGGACTGGGGGCAGGCCGGCAAGGTGGGATGGGCTCTCCTGCTGTCGCCGATCATCGGGTTTGTGCTGTCGTTCATCCTGCTGAAGGTCTCACGGGCGATCATTAAGGACCGGAAGTTGTATACGGCTCCGGAGGGCGCGGCACCGCCACCGTTCTGGATTCGCGCGCTGCTGATGCTGACCTGCACGGGCGTGAGTTTTGCGCATGGGTCGAACGACGGGCAGAAGGGCATGGGGCTGATCATGCTGATCCTGATCGGCACGGTACCGACGGCTTATGCGTTGAACCACGCAGTCACTGCGAAGCAGTCGCAGGATTTCATTGCCGTGTCGACGCAGGCGGCGAACAGCTTGAACAAGTATGTGTCGAACAACGCGGTGGTCGGCGATCCGCGGGACGAGGTGACCGACTACGTGCGCACCAAGGAATTCACGCCCAATACGATGGTGGCGTTGCGGGAACTGGTGAGCGATGTGGGCAACGAGACGGCGCTGTTTCACGAGCTGCGGGCGATTCCGCAGGATCGGGTGAGGAATTTCCGGAACGACCTTTACCTGGTAAGTGAAGCGCTGCGTCTGATGCAGAAGAGCGGGAATCCGAAATTCGCCGCAGCGGACGTGGACGTGCTGAAGAATTACAAAAAGCACGTGGATAATGCGACCAAGTTCATCCCAACTTGGGTGAAGGTGGCGGTCGCCATGGCACTGGGGCTAGGCACGATGGTGGGCTGGAAACGCATCGTGATCACGGTGGGCGAGAAAATCGGGAAAGACCATTTGACCTATGCGCAGGGGGCGGCGGCGGAGATCACGGCGATGCTGACGATCGGGGCGGCCGACGGATTCGGGTTGCCGGTGAGTACGACGCACGTGCTGTCATCGGGCGTGGCGGGCACCATGGCGGCGAATCATTCGGGATTGCAGTGGGCGACGGTGCGCAACCTGATGATGGCCTGGGTGCTGACGTTGCCAGTAGCAATGGTGTTGGCGGGCATGTTGTTCTGGGGTTTCCGCTACATTTTCTAGACCGTGGTGGTGGAAGTTGTTGCCGACGGGAGTCGTGTTGCGAGCGGCTTTCGTCGGTTTATTTTTTGGGCAGGAGTGGGACTGAGAGAGGCATAGAGGTCGCAGGAGAAATCTCTCCCCGCTAAGAGCGCGAAGTAGGCGCGAAGGAGCGAAGAAATGCACGGATCCTTCACTTCGTTCAGGATGACAGTTTGAACATGAATGTTCTCTGGCGCTGCGCGAGACAGGCTCTCGTGCCTCGCAGCGATTTAGCGGGCAGGAGCGTCCGCCTCACACATAACTAATCCACGTGCTCGCCTTCCTCGAGGAAGCGGGCTTCGGGTGGAGGGAGTTTGTCGCCGGGGCGGGCGATGAAGCAGTACAGAGTCGGGAGCAGGAAGACGCTGATCATCAATTCGAAGGTAAGGCCGCCGACGATGACGATGGCGAAGGGGCGCTGCGAATCGGAACCGATGTCATGCGACATGGCGGCGGGGAGGAGTCCGAGGGTGGCGACCAGCATGGTCATCATGATGGGACGCAGGCGCATGGAGGCGCCTTCGGTGGCGGCATCGTGGACAGTGCGGCCGCGGACGCGAAGCTGGTTGATGTACTCGACCATGATGACGCCGGTTTGCACGGACACGCCAATCAGCGCGAGGAATCCCAAGCCGGAGGAGACGCTGAAGTGCGTTCCGGTGATGAGCAAGGATAGAAAGCCGCCGAGCGGAGAGAGCAGGACGACAGCGAGGATCAATCCGGTCCACTTCCACGACGAGAAGGCAGAATAAAGGATGAGGGAGATCAGAAGAATAGTGATCGGAACGACGATGGTGAGGCGACGGTTTGCGCGCTGCTGACTTTCATATTCGCCGGTCCAGTCGAGGTGGTAGCCCTCGGGCAGCTGGACACCACGATGGACGTCGTCGATGGCCTGACGCACGGTGCTTCCCAGATCGCGGCCGCGGACGCTGTACTTGATGGCGATGTAGCGCGAGTTTCCCTCGCGGTAGATGGTGGAAGCTCCGTCTTCGAGCGCGACTTTACAGACCTGGGCGAGAGAAACGCGTTCGCCGGAAGGATTGAGGATGCGAATCTGCGAGATGTCATCGACAGTGGACCGGTAGGGCGCCTGATAGCGAAGGGTTAGGTCGTAGCGCTGTTCTCCGACGAGGACCTGGGTGATGGCTTTGCCGCCGACGGCAGTCTCGATGGTGTCCTGGACATCGCTGACATTGATGCCGTAGCGGTTGGCGGCGGTGCGGTCGACGACGAGATTGAGGTTGGGTTGGCCGCGCACTTCGAAGGTGCCGAGGTCGGCGATGCCGGGAATCTTGCCCATGATGTCCTGCATCTGGTTGGCCTTCTCTTCGAGGACTTTGAGGTCGGAGCCGAAGAGTTTGACAGCCAACTCGCCTTTCACACCACTGACGGCTTCTTCGACGTTGTCGGAAATCGGCTGGGAGAAATTCCAGATGACACCCGGGATTTGCGCGAGAGAGGCGTCCATCGCAGAGATCAAGTCGTCCTTGGTGTGAAACTGGCTGCGCCACTCGCCGCGCGGGCGAAGATCCACAAAATATTCGGTGTTGTAGAAACCGCTGGCATCGCTGCCGTCGTCGGGGCGGCCCACCTGACTGACGACCTGCGTAACTTCGGGGAAGCTGGCGAGAAGCAGGCGCGCTTTGTTGGCGGTGGCGATCCCTGTGTCGGGGCCAGCGCTGGGGGCAAGGGTGCCACGCACCCAGATGGCGCCCTCGTCCAGGTGGGGAAGAAACTCGGAACCGATCAGACCGCTGAGGCCAAGAAAGAGCATAAAGGCCACGAGGCCGACCCCGGTAGTAAGCACGATCTTTTGATGATCCAGACACCAGCGAAGAGCGGCGTGGTAGGAGCGGATGACGCCCTCGAGAATGGGATTGCGCCATTCCTTGATTTGACCGCGAAGCAGGTAGCTGCACAGAACAGGGGCGATCAGGAGAGAGAACAACAATGCGCCAAGCAGGGCGAAGGCGACGGTCCAGGCCATGGGATGAAAGAGGCGTCCTTCGACCCGCTGCAGAGTGAAGATGGGGAGATAGGCGGTGATGATGACGAAAATCGCAAAGAAGACGGGGCGCTGCACCTCGTGAGCAGCGTCGCCAATGACTTGCACCAGGGAGCGATGGGAATCGGCGTGCGACTCAACGTGACGAAGAACGTTTTCGACCATGACAACGGCGCCATCGACGATCATGCCGAAGTCGAGGGCGCCAAGCGAAAGCAGGTTTGCGGGAATCTGGTTGAGATCGAGCAGAATCGATGCGAAGAGCAAGGAGAACGGGATGGTCACGGCAACGATCAAGGCGCTGCGGACGTTCCCGAGGAACAAGAAGAGGACGAGGGTCACCAAAAGAACACCGTTCGTGAGATTGCGAAGGACGGTGTGGCTGGTGTAGCGAACGAGATCGCTGCGATCGAGGTGGGGGACGAAGGTAACGCCGGGGGGCAGCAATCCATTGTTGAATTCATGAATTTTGGCATGAAGAGCATCGAGCGTAGTGTCGGCATTCGCACCCTTGCGGAGCAGGACGATGCCCTCGACGACGTCGTCGTCGTTGAGAACAGTGCCGTCTTCGCGGCGGATGGTTTTGCCTAACTGGCCGAGACGCACCTTGGGAGCCTGGGTGACGACGGCGAGGTCGCGGACAGGAACCGGAGTTCCGTTCACGACTTTTACGAAGGTGGAAGCGACGTCATCGCTGGTCTGGACGAGACCGACGGCGCGGACATTCAGGGCCTGCTGTCCGCGCTGAATGAATCCGCCGCCGGCATTGGTGTTGTTGTTGGCGATGGCCTGCTCGACCTGAGAGAGCGAGAGGCCGTAGGAGACGAGCTTGGCGGGATCGAGCTGCACCTGGTATTCGCGGGTGGGGCCTCCGAAAATGTTGACGTCGACGACATTGGAAACGGATTTGAGTTGGTTGCGCACGAACCAGTCCTGCAGGGTTTTAAGTTCCATGGTGTCGTACTTGGGGTTTGTGCTTTTGAGCGTGTAGAACATGATCTGGCCGGTGGGGCTGTAATCGGGACCGAGGCCAGGGTTGACGCCATTGGGAACGGTGACCTGTGCCAGCCGGTCGAGGACTTCCTGCCGGGCGTTGAAGGTGCCGATGTAGTCGTCATAGATCATGGTGATGACCGACAATCCCGCCAGCGAGACCGAGCGCAGATGCGTTAAGTGAGGGACACCGTTCAGTTCGACTTCAAGGGGTACGGTGATCTGCTGTTCAACTTCTTCGGCGGCGTGTCCGGGCCACTGGGAGATGACCTGCACGTAGGTGTCGGCGACGTCGGGGTAGGCCTCGATGGGTAAGTTGTGAAACGAGACGATGCCCCAGACCAGCAGCAGCACGGCAAGACTCAACACCAAAATACGGTTGTTGAGGGCGAAATCGACCAAAGACCGGATCATCCTTCTGCTCCGAATGCTCGTTCGACCAGCGGAGTCGGATGCGGGGAAGGCGCCATCGACGACACCATTCAGCGCCGAGGCAGTAAGCCTCGGTCGAGGCGCGTCGGAAGCCATCGCGATTTGGATTTCGCGCCAACGCGCGAAGCCCGCAAGGGACTCAGCCAGCAATGAGGGAAGCAGCGCTACGTAAGCGCAGCGCTATCTTGCTAGGCGAGCAGGAAGGACGGAGGAGCGCGCGAAACCAGGGCGACGGATTCGGAAGAGCTTGGGGGGACGGGGGCGAAGCCGAGCACGCGGCCCGATGGAAGTACCGTCGGTACAACTCTTGCGACCGCGGGGAGCTCCGCAGGAGGCGCGGTGATGTCGTGTCCGGGAGTCGACCTGCCAGCCTGCTTCAGCGTGCGCTTGCTCGGGCCGGACTCCTCCATTTCCTGCCGCATCGCGTGCAGATCGTCGGACGCGGAAATGACTGGAAAGAGCAGGAAGAGCAGGCAGATCAGCGCAACGGAGAATTGCAGAACCGACGTTGCGACGCGGCGGCGCTGCAGCCACAGGTAAATGGCCGGGCCGAAAAGCAGGAGACAACACAGGTTGAGAAGTAGTTCCAATTCCAACCCCGTTGCGCAGGAGCATAGCATTCCGGGCGCAGGTTTTCCAACCGGCAAACGGTTGAGGCACGAGTGTTCTGTCTAATCAGCGGTGAGGGTACGCGTCGCGAATTCAGCCATGTTCTGTCGTGCCGTGGTCTGGAAACGTGTGAGGGTTCGGATACAATGAGCGGCTTCGCGGAGGGAAGGTATGCGGCGTACGGGGCTTTGCCTGATTTTCGCATTCGGGATCGTTCCACTCATTCAAGGACAGCAGAATGCCGATCAGCCTGGGGCGCTGTCGAACGAAGTCCTGAAGTACGTGCGGGTGCAGGCGTCGAAAGTCATACTGACGCACGTGCGTGTGATCGACGGTACGGGGCGCGCCGCGGTGGACGATCAGAACCTGGTGATTGAAAGCGGAAAGATCACGGCGATTCAGCCGGGCGCGGATGTTGCGGCGGAGAAGGATGCCAAGGTGCTTGATCTGCACGGCTACACCGTGATGCCTGGAATCGTGGGGATGCACAATCACTTGTTTTATGCGGCGCGGCCAAACCTCGACAGCCAGTGGCATGGCGATCCGCCGGCATTGCTGCCGCAAATGACTTTCTCGGCGCCGCGTCTCTATCTGGCGGGCGGGGTGACGACGATGCGGACGACGGGAAGCGTGGAGACATACACCGATCTGAATTTACGGCGCGAGATTGACGCGGGACATCTCCCCGGTCCGCACATCGACGTGACGGGACCGTACCTGGAAGGCAGCGGAAGTTATTTCATTCAGATGCATGAGTTGAAGGACGCGGATGAGGCGCGGCAATTTGTGGATTATTGGGCAGACCGGGGCGTGACTTCGTTCAAAGCGTACATGAACATCACGCGAGCGGAGCTGAAGGCAGCGATTGACGAGGCGCACAAACGAGGCATCAAGGTAACTGGACATTTGTGTTCGGTGACTTACCGGGAGGCGGCGGAACTGGGTATCGATGATCTGGAGCATGGATTCTTCAAAAACACGGAATTCGATCCTGGGAAGAAGCCGGATGTGTGCAGCGAGGGAAATGGGAAACCGACCCTCGAGCGGTTGGCGCCGGAGAGTGCGGAGGCAAAGGATTTGATCAACACGCTAGTGAAGCATCATGTGGCGGTGACGTCGACTTTGCCGGTGTTCGAGAGTGGAGGGATGCCGGGACGGCCGCCGCTGCGGCAAGCGATGCTGGATGCGCTGTCACCGCAAGCGCGCGAAGCGTATCTCTACCGGAGGCAGAGGCCGCCAAACCTGCAGACATCGGGACCGGCGTCCGGGGACTCGACCGATCTGATCAAGCAAGATATGCAACTGGAACACGCGTTTGCCATGGCAGGCGGATTGTTGCTGGCGGGTCCGGATCCAACGGGAAACGGCGGCGTGGTGCCCGGGTTCGGCGATCAGCGGGAGATTGAGTTGCTGGTGGAGGCGGGGTTCTCACCGGTAGAGGCGATCAAAGTGGCGACGCTGAATGGCGCGGTGTACCTCGGAAAACAAGACCAAATCGGCAGCGTGGCGGTTGGGAAGAACGCAGACCTGGTGGTCATGAAGGGGGATCCGTCGACCAAGATTTCTGATGTTGAGAATGTAGAGATCGTCTTCAAGGATGGCGTCGGTTACGACTCGGAGAAACTGCTGGAGTCAGTGCGGGGGCGGTACGGGGAGTACTAGGGTGGCCGGGTTTCGGAGCTTCACAAAGTCGGCACATTCTCCGGCGTGGTTCCCGAGTGACGTTTCTGGTCTCAGCGATGCGCAGCAACAGAAATACGTTTGAGCCGCACATCAAGCGGCTGATTTGCGTCGCCAAAAGTTATGGCTGAGATGTCGTAGCCGAACAGGTGCGCGCGACGGATTACAGAGCCGTATCTTTTGACAAACTTATCGGTGTCGTCCCCGGTTTTTGCAGATCCCGCGGCTCGGATCGCATTCAGGATTTCGAGCTTTAAAACAGACTCTACCGACCGCATCGAGAGACTCCACAATCCACGGTTGGGGCCTGATGCGACGAACGTAGTCTATCGCCCAAGTAGTGTCAATAGAGTTAACAATTGTCTTGCAAGAATTTTACAGTGTCGTTACGTCGAGACCATGCGCACAGTCAAACGAAGTTTTCCATCTCCCGCAGAGGACGATTCCTGAACGAATGTCGGTTGCTTTTCAGCTTGTTACCCCACGTTGCGCGTGTGTCGACAACATCGTAAAGACAACTGAGCTGGGTTCGTTTGCTACACTCGCTCGATTTTTGGCTCAACTCGTTCGGAAGGAGCGGTGACTTTCTATGTGGAGGCGAGGAGTTTCGTCGATTCGATGGATCGGGTTAGTGGCGATCGCGGCGAACGGGATCTTGCTTATGTCATGTGGCAGTTCGTCGACGAACTCGATGACGCCGCCTCCACCGCCGCCGCCGGCGTCGAACAGTCCGTTCTGGGCGCAGTGGGGGGCGTCGGCGCAGCATACGGGAACCGTGAATGTCGCGGCGCAGGGGCTGAATACGCAGTTGGCCGACATTGTGTATGACCCTTTCGTCGCGCAGGAGCAAGCGGAGTTCGGCGGGGACCTGGTAGCGCACTTTCAGGCGACGCTGACCGACGGAAACGATTTCTATATGGAGAGCAAGAGCGGGACGTATCCGTCGTGCAGTCCGGCGGGAAACTGGGTGAATGGAGCGGCATGCGGTCCCAATGCGTGGAATCAGTTGGTATGGAACGTCAATCGCTACACGTGGGAGAGCGGGAAGCCGGTTCTCATCTGGACGTTCACTTCGGACTGGAAACCGGAGCCTAACGTGACCAATGGGCTGGGCGGGTGGGAGCCGGTGTTTCATCCGGTGCTGGCGAATGGAGCGATTTACGTTCCCGGCGCAGGCGGCACGGTCTACAAAGTGGATAAGAATTCTGGGAAGTCAGTGAAGCAGATCGATCCGTTCAGCGGGCAGGCGATCGACAAGGCGCATACGTATGTGTCGGGGCCGCTCGCGACCGATGCAAACGGGAACGTGTATTACAACGTGCTGACATTAACGGATCCGGCGACGGCCGATCCGTGGTTCGGATCGGACGTGCAGGGCGCGTGGCTGGTGAAGGTAGCGGCGTCGGATGCAGCGAGCGTAGCGACGTATTCGTCGCTGGTGCCGAATGCGCCGGCTGGGGGAGCGGCGAATTGTCCGGGGACATTCTTTGGCGTGGTGCCGCGGCCGCCGTTCCCGTGGCCGCCGACGCCGACCTCGGTTCCACCGACGCAGGCGTGCGGATCGCAGCGGCCGGGAGTAAATGTTGCGCCCGCGATCGCGACGGACGGAACGATCTACACGGTGAGCCGGGCGCATTTTGCGGAGATGGTGGCGTATGTAGTGGCGGTGAATCCGGACTTGACGCCGAAGTGGCAAACTTCCCTTGAGAATCTTTTGCAGGATGGATGCGGGGTGCTGCTGCCGGTGGATGGAACAAGTCTGGGAGCGTGTTCAGTGGGAACAACGGTGGGCGTGGATCCGACGACGAATGCGTTTGGTTCGGGGAGGGTGGCGGACCAGGCGTCGTCGACCCCAACGGTGCTACCGGACGGGGCAATTCTTTTCGGCGCGCTCGATCATTACAACTTCGCGCGCGGACATTTGTTCAAGATCGATGCCAACGGAAATTTTCTGGCAGCCTATTCGTTCGGCTGGGATTCGACGCCGGCGGTATACGTACACAATGGAACTTACTCCATTGTGATCAAGGACAATCATTACGATGCCAGCGCTTACTGCGGGGCGCAGGGGAATCCGGTGTGTACGCCTCGGACGCCGGGGCCGTATTTCATCACGCAACTGGATGCGAATCTGAATGTGGAGTGGCAGTTCCAGAGCACGACGATCGACACGAATCATCCGAATGGGTATGAATGGTGCGTGAACGCGCCGGCGATTGATTCCAATGGAGTGGTGTACGCGAACAGCGAAGATGGGAACATCTATTCGATCGCTCAGGGGAACAGCGGAGTGTTTACCACCCCGAAGCAGAAGATGTTTTTGAAGCTGGCTCTGGGCGCGGCGTATACACCGTTGTCGATCGGACCCGATGGCAAGCTGTACTTGCAGAATGACGGGCATTTGTTTGTGGTGGGGAACTGAACATCGGGCGATTGAGTGATCGGTGATCGAGTGAAGGGATGCTCGGTTTTTTGGGAAAGTGCGCAGTCTAAGAGCGGTGTAAGTGGAGGTAACCACGGCTCCGTCACTTTCGTAACCTCGTCATACGGAGGAGGTAAGAACTAGTCTCAGGGGCGGGGGTTAGTATCCGCATGACGAACAAAATCAGCAACATGCTCGCAGTTCTTGCGGTGGGGGGACTGATGTTTGTCGGTTCCGCTGCTGCGCAACAGACAACCGACAATACGTCAGGCGCAGGGCCGGGCGTGGTGGATCCGGGTCATCCGCGGGTGAACGAAGTCAACAAGCGCGAAGCCAACCAGCAGAAGCGCATTGGGAACGGCGTGGCCAACGGGAATTTGACCTCGAAGCAGGCGACGCATCTGGAGAAGCGCGAGACGGCAGTCCAGAATCGTGAGAAGGCCGACATGGCCGCGCACAACGGACATCTGACCAAGGCCGAGCAGCGCGGGATCAACCGCCAGCAGAACCGGATCAGCCGGAGCATCAAGCACGACAAGGCAGTCACCGAATCAAAGAAGTAGTTTTCGGGCCAAGTTCAGGGAAGGACAGCCGCAGAGAATCTGCGGCTTTTCTATTTGGGGAAGCAGTTGGCAAACTCTGATTCACGCGCCCGACGGCGCCGAGATCTACGTTACATCTTGTCATCCTGAGCGCAGTGAGGCGCCAGCCGAACGGAGAGAAGGACCTATGCGTTCCCGACGTTCGGGTTTAGCAGGCGCTTGCCGGTGACCATGACTCCTTAAGAAACCATCCCTCGCTCTAAAGGTTTCTCGGCGCGCTCGGCGATCTCGGCGGTAAAAAATCCTCAAATCCTCAGTGCACCAGCTTCGCCAGCGCCGAACGGAGGTCGTCGGGTTTGAAGCCGAAGGGGCCGGGTTTACTTTTGTAGACGACCCGGTTGTTGGTGTCGATCAGATACAGGCGGTCGGGCCAGCCAGTGTAGGCGCGCTCGGTCGAGTTGCCGAACTCGTCGAGCACCGCGGGAAACTTGATTCCCAGCTTGCGCACGCAGGAGCCGGCAACCTGCCCACGCTCCTCTTCATTTCGTGGGCTGGCAAAAACGACCTTGTCCTTTATATTGCTCTGCATCTGCCACACGTCGCTGGGGTGAGCCTCCAGGATGTAGACCACCAGGAAGGCGACCTTGCCGTTGTACTCGTCTGCGAGCTTGTTGAGAGCGGGAACCTCCCGCCGGAAGGGCGGTCAAGTGTAGCTGCCGAAAACGAGAACGACAGGTCCCCTGGCGGTAAGAGCAGAGAGCTGGATGCGGTCGGTTTTGTCGAGTTTGAGCAGAGAGAAGTCAGGAGCGGCATCGCCCGGGCGGAGTTCGCCGGCGCGGGCGTGAGTCCAGAGAGTCTCGAAGGGTAACGAGAGGAAGACGACCGCAGCCGGCATACGGGACATGACGCGGGCGAAGGCTTCGGGCGGCTGGCGCATGGCCCAAACGATGTACCCGGCGAAAGCGACGTAGAGGACCAGCGCGACGACGAGTGTCCGGACAAGCCACTTCTTCTGATTTTGCGAGACACCGATCCCCATGGGCTGGACATGGTACAGGAAGGGGTATTCAGAGGCTCTAGTAGTTTTGGATTAGAGGTCAAAGGTCTGTTACGGAGAAAATTCCCCACCCTAACCTCGCAAAGAGCGCGAGGCTAAGGGTGGGGCACCCGCGGAACTGATGTTGGTCGAGGGATATGAGCCAGAGAATGAGAGGTTGGAAAGAGGATCGCATCGTGGAATGCCACCCTAGCGTCGCAAAAGGAGCGCGGTTAAGGACGGGGCAGCCGGGATGGGGCACCCGCCGGAAAACAGATTCCTGCAGTCTCGCTGCGGTCGCGTGTCGAAATGACAAGGCTTATGGATTTTGGATCCTGCTGCTGATCGTCCTTTGGGTCGGCCTAAAGGCAAGTGGCCAGGTTCAAAGTAGCGCCGCGGAGCTACGAAGTATTGTGGCGGCGGGGAGGCTGGAGGACTTGCGATGGCCGATCTTCTCAGACGTCAAGGCGCAGGCGGATGCTTTCTATAAGCCGTCGTATGCGTTGGCGTGGATTCGCGCGGGAAAGCCTACCCCGGTTACAAACGAAGTGATTGCGCTACTGGAACGGGCAGAGGACGAAGGCCTGAATGCGGACGACTATGACGGGCCGAGGTGGGCGGGACGGCTGGAGCTTCTGGAGACGAAACATACGGCGGCGGATGAGGCGCGATTTGATGTCGCGCTCACGGTATGCGCCATGCGTTACGTCGCCGCGGTGCGGGTGGGACGGATCAATCCGAAGCATGTGCAGTTTGCCTTCGATCTTGGGCCGAAGCGGATCGATCTGGCGCGATTCCTGCGCCAGGAACTGGTGAATGGAAAAGATGTGAAGGCTGCGCTGGCGGAGATTGAGCCGCCCTATGCGGGATACCGGCAGGCCCGCGAGGCGCTGGCGCACTACACAGCATTGGCGAGCGAGGACGACGGCGCGAAATTGCCGGATCCGGGGCGAACGATCTTTCCCGGGGATCGCTATGAGGGAGTTGCGCGGCTGGCCGCGTTGCTTCACCGAGTGGGCGACCTGCCGGAGATGGTGCCTACGGACTCGGTGTACTCGGGAGACCTGGTGGAAGCGGTGAAACGGTTCCAGGAACGGCACCTGCTGTTTGATGACGGAAACATCGAGACGCTCACGCTCGCGCAACTGAACACGTCTTTCAGTTTTCGGGTGGAACAGTTTCGGCTCACGATGGAGCGGTGGCGGTGGCTGCCGCTCTCGTTTCCGCAGCCTCCGCTGGTGGTGAACATTCCGGAGTTTTATTTGCGGGGTTTTGGGCCGAAGGGAAAGCTGGAGCTGACGATGAACGTCAACGTCGGCGAAGAATTCGAGAACAAGACACCGATCTTCGAGGGCAGGATGACGTACCTGGTGTTTCGTCCGTACTGGGACGTGCCCGCGAGCATTCAGCGGGAAGAGATCGTTCCGCAGGTGGAAGAGAATCGCGACTACATTCACGAATACAACTTCGAGGTGCTGTCGGCGGAGGGGAAGGTTGTGACCGATGGCGAAATCAGCGACAGCGTGCTGCAAGGGCTGCGAGCGGGAAGGCTGCGGGTGCGGCAGAAGCCGGGGCCGTCGAATTCGCTCGGACTGGTGAAGTTCATGTTTCCCAATGAGCACAGCGTTTACCTGCACGACACGCCGGTAGAGAAAGACATGTTCAACCGGGGCGAGCGGGCGCTCAGCCATGGATGTATCCATGTGAAGGAACCAGCGGAGTTGGCGGCCTGGCTATTGCGCGATCAGAAGACATGGACGCTGGAGCGCGTGCAAGCTGCCATGCATGAGGGGAAGGACAATCAGCGGGTGAATCTGACGAAACCGGTGCCAGTCTTGATCCTGTACGGGACAGCGATCGTGGAGGAAGACGGCGAGGTGTATTTTGCAAAGGATCTGTACGGACACGACCAGACGCTGAAGAGGGCGCTGGCCAAGGGATATCCGTATCCGCTTTCCCCGTCGCGCTAAGCCATCCCGCTCTCCATCTATGACTTAGACGTAGCCTCCCGATCCAGGAAAAATTCCACAACTTCCAGAAACTGTCCGTGTTTATGTCCCACAGGGCGAAGCCACTTTCGCCCGCAGGTATCGCGCTCGTTCCGGGCGACTGACAGAGGCGTCTACGCCCGGAGTTTAGCGCGAACAATGTGCAGAACCGTTCCGGGTAAGCTATCCGCTCGCCGTCGGGGCCGGTTAGCACCGGGAAGGGCGTGCCAGGGGATGGGGACGCCTTTCCCTTTTTTCTTGTCTCATGATTTGATGCCGTCTACTTCGCCTTCGACGCAGGGGCCGGGATGACTCCGCACGCAATCCGGTCCCCTGCATTGCCCGCCGGGTCCGTTTTCATATCGTCCGCTTTGGCGTGAATGACCAGGGCCGTCCCACCGTTGCTGAAAATGGAGTGATTGTCGCTGCCCATAGTAATGTCTTTATTCAGGATCGACACATGCGCCGTTCCATCCGACTGCACCTTGAAATTCGGCATGTCTCCTGCGTGATGGCCCTCCGGATTTTCCAGGCCGTGCTTCTTTCCGTCGGGGTTGAAGTGCCCGCCTGCCGACTTGAAATCTGGTGCCTCGCACTTCGCCGTCTGATGCACGTGCACCGCGTGCTCACCCTCCGGCAGATTATTTAAATTTAGTTTGATCTGCACGCCGCCTTGCTTCGCTTCCTTCAGCGTAGCCCTTCCCACGCCCTCGCCTTTTGCGTTCTTCAATTCGATGGTGACACTCTTGCCCGCTGCGTACAAAAAAGACGCAGCGAAAATCGGCACACACAAAACTGCTGAAAAGTAGGGGATTCTCATAGCGCGCATTATAGCCTCTCCTCAATGTAGCGCGGGCGCCCCCGCCCGCGTCGACCGCAGGGCAGTCGAACCTCAAGCGTTTCACGCGTGAACGAATTCCCTGGAATCCGTCCCTTGTTTGCCCACCCCTTCACAACTCACGCACCCTGTTTTGCAGCTCCCGCGCAATCCACTGCGGATCCGCCGTGGACTCAAACCGCACTGGTTTCCCGATCCGCACCCGGATCTTCCCCGGCCGCGCGAACTTCTTCCCCGCCTGCTTCACCTCGAACAGCCCATCAATTCTCATCGGTACGACTGCCACACCCATGCGCGTCGCCAGCAACCCCACACCCGCGCGAAATGGCCGAAGCTTTCCATCTGTCGTGTGGTGCCCTTCCGGGAAGACCAGCACGCTGTACCCGCGATCCACACATTCTCCGGCGTACGCAAAGCTCTTCAGGAAGGCCGCTTCGCGCGGCAGGGGAAACAGATTCAGCAGCGCGATGCCTAAAGTCCACTGCACACGATCGTAAACACGTCCGAAGAAACCTCGCTCCACTGGAGGAGTTCTCAACGCCTCCAGGGCCTCTCCGCCCGTCGCGGTAGCCAGCCAATGCCGAAGCCGTGCGGGAAGTGCCGTCTGCACGAAACCGGCGTCGACGTCATCAATGTGATTGCAGACCACGAGCATGGGGCCATCCACCCCAGCCAGATTCTCGCGCCCCTCGATCCGCGGCCAGCCCAGCAGCAGGATCGCCGGACGCACCAGCAGGTAGTACGCCGCCATCCGTATCCATCGCACCGGCCACGACAAAGTCCAGCGCGGATAGTGATAC
>Ga0210384_10001555_pt1 | contig 30850 bp, 24 predicted proteins | sample IncBWH2MmetaG_FD_160574 | JGI IMG/M metagenome (GOLD analysis project Ga0210384, IMG submission 160574) | Forest soil microbial communities from Barre Woods Harvard Forest LTER site, Petersham, Massachusetts, United States - Inc-BW-H-2-M | ecosystem: Environmental > Terrestrial > Soil >...
CGACAAAGAAATCCTTTGCTGGAACGCGCCTGGAACCGGTCACGCCGGCAATTTCGATGTCTGCGTTCAGACCGGCGACCACGGCCGGCCAATCGGCTGCGGGGTCGGCGTTTGCGAGGGAGCCGCCGATGGTGCCGCGATTGCGGACCTGCGGATCGGCGATCATGCCCGCAGCCTGACGGAAAATCGGCAGCGCCGCGTGTAGCGGCTCGCAGCCAAGCAGTTCGGCATGGGTCGTCAGCGCGCCGATCCTGACGCTGGCATCGCCGATCTCGATTCCGCGGAGATCGATGATGCCGCCGATATCAATCAGCAGGGAAGGCGAGGCCAGCCGTAATTTCAGTGTCGGCAGCAGCGTATGCCCGCCAGCGATGAACTTGCTGGCGTCAGGATCGCCCTGCGCTCGCCCGATCGCGTCAGCGAGCGAGGAAGCGCGCACATAGTCGAACGCTGAGGGGATCATCGGTCTGCTCCGGCGCGCGCTTTCGTGATTGCCGACCAGACCCGCGGCGGCGTCAGCGGCATGTCGAGATGCGTGATGCCGAAGGGCGACAGCGCATCGAGCACGGCATGAACCATGCAAGGAGGAGCGGCAATCGAGCCGCTCTCGCCGATGCCCTTGACGCCGATCGGATTGGTGGGCGAGGGCGTCTCCTGGAACAGCGAGGTGATGTTCGGGACGTGCTCGGCGCGCGGCACGGCGTAGTCGAGCAGTGAACCGGTCAGGAGCTGTCCGCTCTCGGAATCGTAGCTGACCTCTTCGTATAGCGCTTGCGCAATGCCTTGCACGACGCCGCCATGAATCTGGCCGGCTGCAAGCAGCGGATTAATCAGCGTGCCGACGTCGTCGACGGCGACGTAATCGAGCACTCTGACAATGCCGGTCTCCGCATCGACCTCGACATAGGCGAGATGCACGCCCGACGGCGAGCCCATGCCGGTCGGATCGTAGAACACGGTTTCATCGAGCCCCGGCGCCAGCCCATCGGGAAGCCGGTGGCCGACATAGGCCATGCGCGCCACTTTTGCGAAGCTCACGGCCGCAATATCGGTCCCCGGCACGCTGAACGTGCCAGCCGAATACGCGACATCCTTCTCGTCGACCTCGAGCATCCCCGCCGCGATTTTCTTTGCTTTGGCGACGATCCGCTCGGAGGAGACATGCACGCTCGATCCGCCGACCGCCATCGAGCGGGAATTGAAGGTGCCGTGGCCGGCCTGAACCTGCCGCGTGTCGCCCTGCACCACGTCGATATTCTCGATCGGGATTTGCAGGACGTCGGCGGCGATCTGCGAGAGCGAGGTGAGGTGGCCATGGCCCTGGCTCATTGAGCCCGAATAGATCGTGGCCCGGCCGCTGGAATCGATGCTGACGCGGGCGCTCTCCCAGCCGCCGCGGTCGAAGCCGCTGAGCGCCAGCCGCCGCGACGGCGCCATACCGCACATATGGGTGTAGGCGGCAACGCCGATGCCGCGATAGATGCCGTCGCGGAGCAAGGCGGCGCGCTCGCGACGGCGGCCATCATAGTCAAAAGCGGCCAGCGCCTTGTCGAGACAGCCCTGATAGTTGCCGCTGTCGAACATCACGCCGGCACTGCCATAGGGCCGATGCGGAAAATCCGTGGGCTGGATGAAATTCTTCCGCCGCACCTCGACCTGATCGAGGTTGAGATGACGCGCGACCGCATCGATGGTGCGTTCCGCGATATAGGCGGCTTCGGGCCGTCCGTAGCCGCGATAGGCATCGACCGGCACAGTATTAGTGACGACGACGCGCGAGATTGCCTCGTAATTCTCGATCTCGTAAGTGCCGGTGCCGAAATTGATGGTGTTTACGGTCGGCCCGCCGCTCGCCATGTTCGACAAGTAAGCCCCGGCATTGCCCAGGGTTTCGACCTTCATGCCCAGGATGGTGCCGTCGTTACGGATCGCCGCCTCGATGCTTTCGATGTGGGCGCGACCATGGCTGGTCGATTGATGGCTTTCGGAACGGGATTCCCACCATTTTACGGGCGTGCCGAGTTGGCGCGCGAGATAGGGACAGAGCAGGTCTTCCGGGTAGAGATGCATCTTGGCACCAAAACCGCCGCCGATATCGGGGGCGACGATGCGCAACAGATGTTCCGGAATGCCTGTGGTCTCGGCGATCCAGCGCCGGTGCATGTGAGGTACCTGGCTTCCGATATAGACCGTCAGCGTGCCGTCGGGGGTGGGATCGGCAACGATGCAGCGGGTTTCCATGCAGGTCGGGATCAGCCGATTGTTGACGAGGCGCAGGCTGATGATTTGATCGGCCTCGCGTGCGGCCTTCTGATAGTCGCCGCCGCGCACCTTGTAGATCGTCGTGATGTTGCCGGGCACGTTGTCATGCAGTTGCGGCGCGCCGTTGCGGGTCGCGGCCTCCTCATCGACGACCGCGGGGAGCGGCTCATAGTCGACCTCGATCAGGTCAACGGCGTCGTAGGCAGCCGCCTGCTGCTCCGCCACGACCAGCGCCACGCATTCACCGACAAAGCGGACGCGGTCAATGGCGAGGACCGGGCGGAATGGCACCTTGCTTCCGGGAATGATCCAGTTCGGCATGATCGGACCGATCTTGCCCGCGAGATCCTTGCCAGAGAGCACCAGGCGCACGCCTGGCGCCGCGGCAGCTTTGGTGATGTCGATGCACTTGATCTCGGCATGGGCATGTGGCGATCGCAGCACCGCCATGTGCAGCATGCCGGGAAGCTTGGTGTCGTCGACATAGCGGCCTTTGCCGGTCAGGAACTTGAAATCTTCCCTCCGGCGCAACGGTTGGCCGACGTAGCGGATGGCAGGTGCGTTCATCGCTCGACACCTTTCAATGCAAGGGCCTCAACGGCGCGCACAATGTTGTGGTAGCCGGTGCAGCGGCAGATGTTGCCGGCGAGGCCGTGGCGAATCTCGGCTTCGGTGGGATCGGGATTGGTCCTCAGCAATTGCCGCACGCTCATGATCATGCCGGGCGTGCAGAAGCCGCATTGTAAGGCATGATGTTCGTGAAAGGCGGCCTGCACCGGATCGAGCGCCGCACCAGGTGGCGACACGCCTTCGATCGTCGTGATCGAGACGCCGTCGGCCATTACGGCGAGTACCGTGCAGGATTTCACCGCGCGCCCGTCGATCTCGACGGTGCAGGCGCCGCATTGCGAAGTATCGCAGCCGACATGCGTTCCGGTCAGGCCGAGATCGTCCCTGATCAGTTGGACCAGCAGTTTTCGCGCAGGAACCTCGATTGTCCTGCGCGCGCCATTGATCTCGATTGTCACCGCGTGAAGTCTGTCATCGACCTTGGTCATTGGCTCGGCCTGTTTGAACCTGGTCAGGAAAGCCTGTAATCGCCGGCATCGATGGCGACGACAACAGCATCGGTGTTCGCGCTGCCGTCGGCGTTTCGGCGATAGGCGCGCCGCCTGGTCCAAAGCTTGACGCCGTCGACGTCGCAATAGCCGCTGACATAGTGAGCGGTCGGAATCGCGCCGGTCACGTTGGCGCTGTAGTCGAGCCGTGCGATCAGGCCGTCGCCATCGATGTGAAAGATCTGTTCGGAGCTATGAGTTGCGACAGAGTCGGGGAAGGTGACCTTGAGCCGCCGTCGCTTATCGCCGTGCTCGCTGCAAGGTTCGATCTCCTCCGTAACGATGCCCGGCAGCGCAAAGAGGAACGGCGCATTCAGATAGTTCCAGATCGCATAACCGCTGAAATAGGCGAGGTGCAACTCGTCCCATCCGGTCTCCACTTGATGGCCGTTGAACGCGGCACGCGGGTTGAGCCGGCTCTTGACGGCCTTTCCGTCCAGCGTCTCGACGATGACCTCGTCGGGGCAAAAGACGCTGCGCAGGCTCTCTGTCGTGAACGGGGTGTAGCTGACGCGCTGGCTGCGGGCCTCGGCCGTCACATGGACGCGCTTGAGCACGTCGGGCCAGCCTTTCCTGACCCAGAGCAGGCCGGTAATCGACATCTCGGCGTCGATCGCTTTCACCTTCTGCCAGCGGTCGATGCCGTGTGCCCTGAGGACGAGGTCGCGGAGCTCACTCATGCCGGTTGTATCCTGATCGCGTTGCATGCGGCAGCCGCTCATCGGCGGGCCTCAGTTACTCTAATTATAAGAGTAACTAAAACGCAAGCGCTTTTATGCGCAGGGTTCCAGGTCCGGCACTTGATCGCGGCCGGGGAACCATTACTCTGGTGATAGGAGTAACTTTCGAAAGTGCGATCCAAGAGCTTTGACGGGATGGTGTGCTCGATCGCCGGCGTGCTTGACGCCGTTGGTGATCGCTGGGCGATGCTGATCCTGCGCGACCTGTCGCTGGGGCTCAGCAAATATGAGGAGCTGCGCCAGTCGACCGATATCACCCACGCCACTCTGTCCGACCGGCTCAAGCATCTCGAAGAGAACGAGCTGATCGAACGGCGGCGATATCAGACCAACCCGGAGCGCTTCGAATACATCCTGACCCGCAAGGGCAGGGACATCATTCTGGTGATTCAGGCCCTGGCCCAGGTTGGGGACAAGTGGAAGGTCGCGGGAGAGCCGCCGCTGAAATTTTTCAATCGAAGCAGCGGACGGGGCGTAAAGCTCGCGCTGGTGGACGAGAAGTCGGGCGAACTGGTCCGCTTGCGCGATGTCTATCCGGAGGCAGGACCCGGCGCCGACGATCTGGTGCGGTGGCGGCTGACGAAATTCGGCAAATAGGATTTTTCCAGGCCGCGGCAGAAGTCTCCCGCCCTTGGAGGGATCGCGCCGATCCGGTACAAGGCGTGGATGACCAGGAAAATTGACCCGATCACACGGTCCGTCGTCCAATTCCGCCTCAGTTCGATCGTGCAAGAGATGGGCGAAGCCATGCTTCGCACCTCCTACTCGCAGATCCTCAATTCCAGCCGCGACTTTTCGCTGGCGATTTGCGACACAAGCGGCCGCCTGATCGCGCAGGCCGATCATCTTCCGGTGCATGTCGGCGCGCTGCCTTGGGCGACGCTGGCGGTCGAGGAACGCTTTAGCGACGTTCGCCCGGGCGACGTGATCCTGCTCAACGATCCCTATCATGGCGGCAGCCATCTGCCGGACCTGACGGTCTTCGTGCCAGTTTTCGATGGCGAGAAGCGCCTGCTCTGGACCATCGTCCGCGCCCATCAAAGCGATATCGGCGGTGCGACGCATGGCGCCTACAACCCCGCCGCGACCGAAATCTGGCAGGAGGGGATACGCGTCCCGCCGATCAGGCTTTACGAGGCCGGTCGGCCGCGCGAGGATCTGCTCGATCTGCTGGCGCTGAACGTCCGAAACCCTCGCGAGTTTCGCGGCGACCTCGCTGCGATGCTGGGCGCGGCGCATCTCGGCGAGCGGCGTGTATCAAAGTTGTTCAGCGAGTTCGGCGCGCCGGTTGTCGAGGCTGCCATTGAAGCGATCCTTGATGCGACCGAGCAACTGACGCGCGCCGTGGTCTCGACCTGGAAGGACGGCGTGTTCTACGGCGAAGCGTTTCTTGACGATGACGGTCACGGCCGCAGCGACATTCGGATAGCCGCAAAGGTCACCAAGAAGGGTAGCGACGTCGAGGTAGACCTGTCCGGGTCCGATCCACAGTCGACCAGCTTCGTCAACTCCTCGCATGCCAACATGCAGGCCGCCGTCGCAATGGCGTTTGCCTATCTGATCGACGCCGATATTCCCAAGAATACCGGCGCGCTGCGCCCGCTGAAGGTGATCGCAAAGCAGGGGACCATTGTCTGGGCCGATCCGGGCCGGCCAGTGACGTTGTGCACCAGCCACCCGTCGAACGAGATCGTCGAAGCGATCGTGAAGGCACTGTCGGCATCCTGTCCGGAGCGCGCGATGGCGGGATGGGGGCGCAGGTTCCGGATCGCGATCCAGGGCGAAGACCCTCGAACCGGGCGCGATTTCATCTGGCACATGTTTCATGCCCGCCCGGGCGGCGGCGCATCGTCCGGCGGCGACGGCTGGTCGTCGATCGGCGAGTGGCACTCGGTCGGCGGCCTCAAGTTCGGCAGCATCGAGGTCGCCGAGGTGCGGTTTCCCTTGCACTTCCGCCATCATGAATTCCGTGCTGGGTCCGGCGGCGACGGGCAGTATCGCGGCGGTCTCGGCGTCGCGCTCGATCTCGTGCTGGAAACCGAAAAGCCCGCGCGGGGCAATACCGCGGGCGATGGCGCGCGCCATGGGCCGTGCGGAATGCTCGGCGGCGAAGACGGCGAGCCGCATCGCTATCGGTTGCTGTCCGAGGGCCGCGAGCCACGCACCTTGCGGACCAAGGAAGTCGGTATCGAAATCCGTCCAGGCGATTGCCTTGAAATACGCTCCTCCGGCGGCGGCGGCTGGGGACAGCCAGCGCGACGATCGGAGGACGCTCGCCGGCGCGATCGCGAACGAGGCCTGACGGACGCAGCTCAAGAGCGGCGTAGCTAGCGATGTTCACCATCGGGGTAGACGTCGGCGGCACTTTCACCGACCTGGTCGCAAGCGACGAGACGGGGCATGCCGTGTTCGCGAAATCGCCGTCGACGCCGGCGGACCAGTCGATCGGCGTGATGGCCGGACTGGAAGAGCTTGCGAAACGATTGAAGATGACCCGCGGCGAGCTGCTCGCCGCGACCGAGCGCCTGGTTCACGGAACGACGGTTGCGACCAATGCGCTACTCGAGAAAAAGGGCGCCAAGGTCGCGCTGCTGACCACCGCAGGTCATCGCGACGTGATCGAGATGCGCGAGGGGCTGAAGCCGAACCGCTACGATCTCCGCTCTCCGCCGCCGGAGCCGCTGGTGCCGCGCGAGCGCCGCCTCGGCGTTTTGGAACGGCTGAAGGCGAACGGCGATGTGCTCGTTCCGCTCGATACCAGGTCGCTGGACCAGGGCATCGCGGCCGTCCAAAAATCCGGCGCGACCTCGGTCGCGGTCTGCTTTCTGCATTCCTACCTCAACCCCGTCCACGAACTGGCGGCGGTCCAGCGTCTCGTCGAAGCGCTGCCCGGTGTCAGCGTCTCGCGCTCCAGCGATGTGATGCCGCAGATCAAGGAATATGAGCGCGTCTCCACCACGATCGTGAATGCCTACGTTGAACCGGTGGTGCGGCGCTATCTGACCAATCTCGAGCAGCGCCTGGTCGAGGCCGGGTTCAAGGGCAGTCTCTTCATCGTGCTGTCGCATGGCGGTATGGCGCCGGTCGGAGAAGCGTCGCGGCTTGCTGCCGGCACGGTGCTGTCGGGACCTGCCGGTGGAGTGTCCGGCGGCCGGCGCTGCGCCGAGCTCGTCGGCATTGCCGATCTCGTGCCGTTCGACATGGGCGGCACCAGCACCGACATCTCGCTGATATCGGCAGGCCAAGCATCGCTATCCGCCGACGGCATGCTGGCCGGACAGCGGATCGCGTTGCGCAGCCTCGACATTGCGAGCATCGCGGCGGGCGGCGGCTCGATCGCTGGCGTCGATGCCAGCGGAACGCTTCATGTCGGCCCGGAGAGCGCCGGCTCTATCCCCGGACCGGCCTGTTACGGCAATGGCGGCTTGGCCGCGACGGTGACCGACGCCAACGTTGTGCTCGGCTATCTCGATCCCGTCGCTTTCATGGGAGGAAAGCGCCCGCTCGACCGCACTGCTGCCGAAGCCGCGATCGACGGGATCGCAACGTCGCTCGGGCTGTCCCGGCTCGAGGCCGCGGCCGGCATCTACCGGATGATCAATCTGAAGATGGCCGATGGCATCCGGTTGATGACCTTGCGGCGCGGCGTCGATCCCCGCCGGTTTGCGCTGTTGAGCTTCGGCGGCGCGGCGGGGCTTCACACGGCGGAAGTCGCGCGCGAACTGGAGATTTCGCGCATCATCGTGCCGACGGTCGCCTCAGTGCTGTCGGCATGGGGCATGCTGACCAGCGATTTGCGCTACGAGGTCAGCCGCACGCATTATGGCGCGGGATCGCGTATTGCGGCCGACGAAGTGCGCGGGATTTTTGCGGAGTTGGAGCGAAAGGGGGCGGGCCGACTTCGCGCCTGGTTCAACGGGCCGGTCACACTCGAACGCTCCGCCGAGATGCGCTATGGCGAGCAGGTATTCGAAATCGACGTGCCCTTGAACGATGTCGATTGGCAGAGAGCCGATCTCGTCGACCAGATCGAGCAACGGTTTCATCGCCGCCACGAGGAGCTCTACACTTACGCTTCGCTGGGCCAGGAGGTGGTGTTCGTCAATGCCCGCGTCGCGGCGGTCGGCCAGGTATCGACGCGCGCGACGGACGCAAAAGCAACGCAGCCGCAGAAGCCTTGCACGGCGCAATCGACGCGCCGCGCGTTCTTCGGCACGTTGCGCGATATCCCCGTCTATTCGTTCGACGCGTTGTTGCCCGGGCATTCGCTCACCGGTCCCGCGATCATCGAGGCGGAGACCACGACCGTGCTGGTCGACACCGGCGATCGCGTCACCGTGAATGCACTTGGCTGGCTGGATATCACGCTGCGTGATGAGGATGCTAGAGCGGGATGACTTTTCTTCGAATCGTCATCCCGCTCTAACTTTCTGTTTGAGCATGATCTCCGCGCAAACGCGTTCCGCGTTTGTCGCGAGGGAAAACCGGTGTCCACTTTTCCGGATCATGCTCTAATTGAACGCCATGCCGCCGCTCATCGCGATCGTCTGCCCTGTCATATAGGGATTGTCGAGCAGCATCATCACGGCCTGCGCGACCTCATCGGCCTTGCCGAACCGGCCGAGCGGGATCCGGCTGACGAGATTTTGCTGGTCCTTCATCATGTCGGTTTCGATCAGCGAGGGCGCCACCGCATTGACGGTGATACCTTCCTTCACGAGGCGCGCGGCGTAACCGCGCGTCAATCCCTCGATACCGGCCTTCGACGCGTTGTAATGAGGTCCGATGGAGCCGGCGCCCCGCGCGGCGCCCGAGGAGATGTTGACGATGCGGCCCCAGCGCTTGGCTCGCATCATCGGCAAAACCGTCTGGGTGCACAGGAACACCGATTTCAGATTGATGGCGATGGTTTGATCGAAATCGGCTTCCGAGAGGTCGTCGATGCCGCGCGTGATCGCAATTCCTGCATTGTTGACCAGAATGTCGATCGGCCCAAGTTCTGATTTCGCGCGTTCGACCATGGTGGCGACCGCTGATGTTTGTGAGACGTCGGCGCGGATAGCGACGGCGCGTCCGTTGGCCTTTGCGATGATATCGACCAGTCTGTTCGCTTCGTCGGCGCGCTCGCGATAATTGACGGCAACCGCGGCGCCGGCCTCGGCGAGCGCTTTCGAGATTGCCGCGCCAATGCCGCGCGAGCCTCCGGTCACAAGCGCAATGCGACCTTGCAGCGTGTCTGTCGTCATGGAGATCTCCGATTGAATTCGTTGAGTCCGTAAAGCCTGGAGATCAATAAGGTAAGGGCCGTGAACGAAATTGCAAACCAAGTGCGCAAGGGCGTGCAGTTGCGCCGGCGGGGCGCCAGGCTATCTCGCCACGGCTCGCCGGGAATAGTCCCAATGATCGACCCTCATGGCCAGACGGATCATCCTTGCCAGATCGGCCCTGCTGTAAGGCTTCGCCAGCAACAGCACGTCCGGGTCGAGCCGGCCGTCCTCGCCAATCGCGTTTTCGGTATATCCTGACGTGTACAAGACCTTCAGCGTCGGCCTTAGTTTCAAGGCTTCGATCGACAGCTCCCGTCCGTTCATCGAACCGGGCATGATCACGTCGGTGAAGAGCAGATCGACCGGATCGGAACTCCGCAGCACGGACAGCGCTTCCTGCGCGTCGCTCGCCGAAAGCGTCGTATAGCCAAGGCTCTGGATTTGCGCGACGACATACGCACGCACCAGTGAATCGTCTTCGACGACCAGGATTTTTCCATGCCCGCCTTTCGGCGATTCGGAAATGCGCTGGTCCGCGACCGGGACCATCGCGCCCTCGGCCTTGGGAAGATAAATCCAGACGGTCGTGCCGCGTCCTTTCTCGCTCTCAATGGCAATGTGGCCGCCCGATTGCTTGACGAAGCCGTAGACCATGGAAAGGCCGAGGCCGGTTCCCTTGCCGACTTCCTTGGTCGTGAAAAAAGGATCGAACACCTTATGCAGGTCAGGCCCGGCAATGCCGTGGCCGGTATCGCTGAGCGAGATGGTGACGTACTCACCCGGCGCAAGACCGTCGAAGGTTTTCACGTCGTCGCCGCTCAGCGCGATGTTTCCCGTCTTGATCGTCAAATCGCCGCCATGGGGCATGGCATCACGCGCGTTGAGCGCGAGATTGAGCACGGCCGTCGTCAACTGGTTCGGATCGACCAGCGCTGCCGAAACCTGTCTTCCCGGCACGAAATCGATGCGGACAAGCCCGCCAATCGTCGGCCTCAGAAGCTCGATGGTGTCGAGCATCAGCTGGTTGACATCGACGTCGATGGGCTGAAGCGGCTGCTTGCGGGCAAAGGCCAAGAGGTGCCGCGTGAGGCCGGCGCCGCGGGCGGCGGCGTCGGCGATCAGCTTTGCGATCTCCGTAAGGTCGGGACGGTCCGCTACGCCTTCGCCGAGAATCTCGATGGTCCCCGTGATTACGGTCAGAATATTGTTGAAGTCGTGGGCTATTCCGCCGGTGAGTTGACCGATCGCTTCCATCTTCTGGGCCTGTCTGATCTGCGTCTCGGTCGCTTCCATCTCCTGGAAGCGCTGTAGCAGCGTCTCGGACGCGCGGCGCTGCTTTCCTTCTTCCTCGAGCGCGACATGGGCCTCGTGAAGTTGCTCCGCCGACGGAATGGCGAGAACCTTTGGTATCAGCGGCCAAAGCATCACAGCCGTGACGATCGATGCTGCCGCCGTGATCGCCTTGACGATGCCTTCGATACCGTAAATTGGCACCCACAGCGTGTAGATCGAAAAAAAATGGGTCAACCCGCACGCCAGGATGAAGGTGGCGAACGCCCACGCCACCCAACCGAACTGGAAGTCCCGCCGTTTCGAAACGATGATCGCAAGCGCAAACGGGATCGAGAAATACGAGGCCGCGATCACGGCATCGGAGAGCACGTGAAGCCAGATCAGTTCCGGTTCCCAAAGCAGGCAGATCCCGTGCGGGGACAATGTGGACGAATCCCCAAGGCGCTCGAGAAAGGACGACATCATTGACCTCCGGAATTTCCGCTATCCCGCTGAACAAGCCCGACGAATCGATCGAATCATTATAGCCGGAGGCCTCGCTCTCGACTCGGCCCAAGGCGCAAAGCACGCTGATATAGAATCCAATGCACGCTAGCGTGCTTACGACACCAAGATGGTGTGGCTTGTCGTTCGGTTGAACGCGGCGGAAGCGACCGGAGTCGCTGCGGTTCAACCGCCTTTGACGGCGCCTGCGGTGAGTCCAGCGACGATCTGGCGCTGCGCGAACATGGTCAGCAGCAAGACCGGGAAGGTGACGATGAGGGCGGCGGCCGCGAGCGGACCCCAGCTCAGCTGATCGAACGAAATCATGTTGTAGACGGCGACCGGAAGCGTGCGCGTCTCCCGCCCAGCGAGCACGATGCCGAAGACGAAATTGTTCCAGGAAAATATCACCGCGAGGATAAAGGCGACCGCGAGCCCCGGCCGCGCGATCGGCAGCGCCACATGGCGGAACACCTGCCAGCGCGTTGCGCCGTCGATCAGCGCCGCTTCCTCAAGCTCGAGCGGCGTGGTCTCGAAATAGCCGATCATGATCCAGATCACGATCGGCACTGTCACCACGAGATGAATGATGATCTGCGGCACCAATGTGCCGAGCAATCCGAGCCACTGAAACAACAGGAACAGCGGAATGAGATAGGACAGCCCGGGCGTGATGCGCGCGATCAGGATCACGACCGCGGATTTGTGCGCGGCCATCCTGGCGATGCCGTAGCCGGCGGGCACGCCGACGAGCATTGCAAGCAAGGTTGCCGTGCCGGTTACCACCAGACTGTTCTTGAAATAGGTCAGGAAGCGGTTGGACGCGAGCACATCGGCGTAGTTCTTCCAGGCGAAATGCTCGGGGATGAAGATCGGCGGGTAGGCGGCGTTGTCGACCTCGAACTTGACCGAAAGTGACGCCATCCAGAGGAAGAACAGGATCGCCGGCGACACGATGACGAACACCGCCAGCGCAAGACCGATCTTGCCGAGCAGTTGGCGGATGCTCATGCGCCCGGACCTATTTCAGTCCACAGCGTGCGCTGGCGCAAGTACAGCAGCACGGCCGCGAGCGCGACGATCAGCGCAAAGAAGATCACCGCGATCGCCGAGCCGTAGCCGATGTCGTAATAGACGAAGGCGACACTGTAGAGATAGAGATTGATGGTTTCCGACGCCGAACCCGGACCTCCCTGCGTGATCGCGAAGATGACGTCAAAACTTTTCACCGCATCGATGGTGCGGATCATCGCGGCGATGAAAATGAACGGCATGATCAGCGGCAGCGTGATGTAGCGGAACATCTGCCACATGCCGGCGCCGTCAATCTGCGCGCTCTCGTAGGGTTCGGTCGGAAGTGCGGCGATGCCGCCAAGCACGATCAGCATGACCAGCGGAGTCCATTGCCAGGTCTCGACCAGCACCAGCGAGGGGATCACGGTCGCCGGATGGAAGACCCAGAGCTGCGGCGGCAAGCCGAGCAGCGAAAGCAAATAGTTGAGCACGCCGAGTTGCGGATGGAACATCATGGTCCAGACCAGCGCGATCGCGACCGGCGTCGCCATCATCGGCATGATGAAGACCGCGCGCAGGAAACCGCGCCACGGGAATTTCGCATGGAACACGACGGCTGCGAAGGTGCCGAAGACGAGCGGCAGCAGCACCGACAGCACGGTGTAAACGAGCGTATGCTCGACTGTCTCGATGAAGCGGGGATCGCTCGGCAACCGCAGATAATTGGCGAGCCCGACAAAGGTGGTCGGCGAGCCGACTTTCCATTCGTTCAGGCTCATCCAGATCGTGAACAGCCACGGGAAGATGATCACGGCGAGCACCACGACCAGCGCCGGCACCACGAACGGCCAGTACGATGGCGGCCGCCATTCCCGCTCCGGCGCAGGCCCGGTTTCGGCTGCGGCCGGAGTGGCTTGGGTCAAACTGCTCACGCTTTTTCGCTGCGCTCCAGGATCGGCCGATATTGCTCGTGCGCCTTCTTCAATTCGGTCGAGGGGTCGGCGCCCGAGAGCGTCGCCGTCAGCGCCGCACCGACGATGTCGCGGAACTCGGCGACCGGTATGACGACGGGCAGGCCGAGCTTGCTGATCTTCGCGGAATCGATCACCGATTGCAGCCATTCGTGCGGCATCTTCACGCCCTTCTGGATCTCGGGGTCGTTGAGGATGGAGTTGCGGAACGGCACGCCGCCGCCGGCCTGCAACAGCCGCGCGCCTTGCGCCTTGGAGACCACCCATTGGCAAAGCAGGTACGCCGCTTCCTTGTTCTTGCTCGCCGCGGCAATGCCGATGCCGTCGCCATAGGTCGCCGAATATTGTCCCTTGGGTCCGGCCGGCACCACGGTGTAGCCGACCTTGCCGACGATGCGCGAAGCGTTCGGGTCTTCCAGCGGCGGCGCCCAGCCGACGCCGTCGATCCACATCGCGGAGCGCCCCTGGGTGAAAGAGGCCATCGACTCCATCCAGTTGAAGCCGGCGACCCCGGGAGGCGCGACCTTGGTCAGCAGCTTCTGATAAAGCTTGGTCGCTTCGATCGCTTCCGGACCGTCGGTCTGGATGTTGCCTTTGGCATCGAGGAATTCGCCGCCATAATCCAGGAAGAAGTTGGTCCACAACGTCATGTTGGCATTGCGCAGGCCGCGCCCGACGAAGCCGAAGGTGCCTTCCTTGGGATCAGTGAGCTTTTCCGCCGCCTCGACCATTTCGTCGAGCGTCTTCGGCACCGCGACGCCCTTCTTCTGGAACATCTCCTTGTTGTAGTAGAGGATGAAGTAATCGACCGACCATGGCAGCGACAGCATCTGGCCCTTGTCGTTCTTGGCGTATTGAAGGCCGGCGGCGGAGAAATCGCTTTCGACGAGATCGGGCGTGGTCAGCGTCGGATCCTTCATGTAGCCGGACAAGTCGGCAAGCCAGCCGGCCTTCTCGAATTGCCGCTTCTGCACGTGATAGCTGACATGGATCACGTCGAAGCTCGGCTTGCCGGAGGCGAGCTCGATCACCGCCTTCTGCCGCTGCTGCTGTTCGGGAATCTGTTCCGACTCGACCTCGATGCCGGTCAGTTCGGTGAATTCCTTGATGTTCTTCTGCAGATTGTCGCCGCGCGGTCCCTTCGCCAGGATCACTTCAAGCTTGGTGCCAGCATATTTCTTCCATTGCGGCTCGGCCGCCCGCGCGGACAAGCCTGTAAAACCGAGCGCGCCCGTGGCGGCGGAGCCCGCCAGAACAGCACGGCGCGAGATGCGATAATCCCTCATTGTTTCCTCCCCTTATGGTCATTTTTTCTAGGCTAACTGTAGCGCGGGCGGGGCGCCCGCGACAGGCCCCTTGGCGCAAAGAAACTCCCCGCACCCGCCGCTTGAACGGTTGGAGGTGGCCCGTTACGCTCGCGCCCCAACATTTCCCGGGAAATCAAGGAGAGGAAACAACAAAATGAAACAACTCAGGATCGGCGACATCACGATCGACGCGGTGATCGAACGTGAGGGGCCATGGCGGCGGCCGCAGGACTTCTTTCCGGCCTATGACGAGGCCGTCTTCAAGCATCACCTGCCCTCGATGGAGCCGGAGGTGTTCGACGCGGCGCTGGGGATGATGGTCATCACTTATCAGACTTTCGTGGTGCGCACACCGCGCCATACCATCCTGGTCGACACCTGCACCGGGGAAGACAAGGGCCACCCGCCGCCGTTCGATTTCCCCGGCAAGGAGCGCTGGCGCAACGAGCTGTTCGCGCTTGGTATCAATTACGAGAAGGTGGACTATGTGTTCTGCACCCACCTTCATATCGATCATACCGGCTGGAATACCACGTTGCGAGACGGCCGCTGGGTGCCGACATTCCCGAACGCGAAATACATCTTCCACAAGCGCGAATATGCGGTGTGGGAAGCGGAGCACAAGAAGGGCGCCAACCCGCCCGGCACGGTGTTCCGCGACAATTGCCTGCCCATCGTCGAAGCCGGCCAGGCGCTGCTGGTCGACGACGATTACGCGCTCGACGACACCATTACGCTAACGCCGACGCCGGGACACTCGCCCTGCCATTGCTGCGTCAACATTTTTTCGAAGGGCAAGCGCGCGGTGGTGGCCGGCGATCTGATGCACCACGTGATCCAGTGCCGCGAACCCGACTGGTCGGCAAAACCCGACTGGGATCCGAAACAGTCGGCCGTGTCGCGGCGGAAATTCTTTGCTTCCGTCGCGGACACCGACACACTGATCCTGCCGATCCACTTCCCTGCGCCGACCGCCGGACTGATCAAGGCCGACGGCGAACGGTTCAATTACCGCTACAAGCGGGAATAGCGGCGGCGGCTATCCCACCTTCATGCTGAGGAGCTTGGCCGCGGTGAGCCCGAGGATATCGGCCCGTTGGCTATCGGTCAGCGAGGGCGTATCGAAGATCGGGTCGACCGGGTGCAGCTCCCAGGGGTAGGGATAGTCGCTGCCCAGCACGACCTGGCTGGCGCCGACCTGGGCCACCAGATGGCGGATCGCCTCGGGCGTGAACACCAGGGAATCGAAATAGATCTGCTTGAGATATTCGGTCGGCTGCTTCCTGAGTTTGATGTCCGGGTTGCAGCCCTTCGGCCCGACCAGACAGGCATGGTCCGAACGGTCGGCGTAAGAACCCAGGTAGCCGCCGCCGTGGGCGGCGATCACCTTCAACCCGGGAAAGCGGTCGAACGTGCCTTCGAAGATCAGGTGCGAGAGCGCAATCGTCGTGCCCAGTGGATTGCCGATGGTGTTGGCGAGCCAGCCATTGCCGGACAAGTTTTTGCTTAGTTCAGGCAGGCCCTGTGGATGAATGAACAAGGGCACGCCGAGCTCTTCCGCCTTGGACCATACCGGAAAGAATTTCGGATCGGAGAACTCTGCGCCCGCCACCCGGTCGCCGATCGCGGCGCCCTTCAATCCCTGCTTCTTCACCGCGGTAATCAGTTCCTGCACGGCAAGATCGGGCGCCTGCAATGTCAGCGAAGCGAAGGCTGCGAAGCGGTCGGGTTTGGAGCCGCAAAGCTCGGCGAGCTTCTCGTTCTGGATCTTCACGATTTGGGCGGCGAGATCGCGATCGCGGTCGTACCAGAACGGATTGATCGACAACACCTCCATGTCGATCGCCTGCGTATCCATGATGGCGAGCCGGCGGTCGATCTCGATGAACGCTTCCTCTGCGCGGTTGACCGGTGGAAGCTGGAGCTTGGCGCCCTCCTCGCCGAGCAGCGCGCCGGCTTCGTGGAATTGGCAATGGGCGTGCACGTCGATCGTCTTGACCCGCTTTCCGTCAACCATCACCGGGAGTTTTTGCCGCTGCGGTTGCTGGCCGTGCGCGCTTTTAAGGAGACCGCAGGTGCAAAAGACGATGCCGGTAGCGGCGGCCGCACCGCCTTTGAGAAAATCACGGCGTGTGGTCATGACTGTTTCCTCCCTTCAGTTTTCTTGTTTCTGGGTAGGGACCGCGCAAGAGGAGTAAGCGAAGGAAATGCGGCATGCCGGCGGCAGGACGTGCCACGTCACGTGTTCGTCAACGGACGACGAGAACGAGCCCGGTGCTGTTTCGTTTGCTGCTCTGCGATCGGCTGCGTTTGAATAGCCAAAGGGGCTTGATCGCCTGATCGTTCTGCGGTCAAATTCGCCTCCCACGATTGTCAGGAGGAGACCCCATGGTAAGAAGCATTGTTTTGGCTTCGGTGATCGCGACGCTGGCGATCGGTTCGGCTTTTGCGCAAGAATCCTGTGAAAGCAAGGCGGTCGGCAAGGACGGCAAGGCGCTCGCAGGTGCAGCAAAAACGTCGTACATGAAGAAGTGCATGGCCGATCAGTGCGCGACCAAGGCGGTGAGCTCCGACGGCAAGCCGTTGGCGGGCGCTGCCAAGACGAGCTTCATGAAGAAGTGCGAGAAGGGCGCGTAGGCTTCGTAGCGACAGGTCTACGGCGTCGGTTTCCCGATACATTCGGTGACGCCGTAGCCTGCAAATTCCCTGGCGATATCCTTGTCCATGGATTGTGCCAGATCGAGGTCAGCCGATCCGTCGCCTCCGGTGCGCTTGGTTGCAATGCCGCGTCCGAACAACGACGAAATGGAACGGGCGTTCTTCTGAAGCGATTCGGAATAGTCCTCAATCGCATCGGCGAGCTTGCCGAGCTTCAAATTCACCAGACCCCGGCTGTCCAGGGCATCGGCAAATCCGGGATTGAGCCGCAGGGCCTCGTTGCAATCGGCTAGCGCCGGCTGCAGATTGCCTACGGCGGCAAGGGTCCAGCATCGATTGTTGTGGGCTTCGAAGTCCTTCGGGTTCATCCGTATCGCCTCGTTGAAATCCTGTGCCGCCAGCGCGTAAGCGCGTTTGCTCGCGTAGATCTGCCCTCGCTTGTAGTAGGAAACCAGATCATTGCGGTTGCCGGCAATCCGGCGGCTCAATTCCTTGATCCTTGGGTCGTTGGCGAGGTCGTCCTGGCTCGGCGCGCTTTCCGGCGTCGCTACCTCGCATGCCGGCTTCGGTTTGGGTACTTCGACGGGACCGGTAAACGAAAAGGCCGATGTCAGCGAGGATGACAGCCAGGGCACCTGCTCCTCGCCTTTGGTGGCGCTGATGACGCCTAATTGCGTGTTCTTCAGCGCCTGCTCCGCGCCGACGCCGGGCGTGCGTATTTCCCTGAGCAGTTCGGTCGCAAACAGGCTGTGGTCATTCTTGGTGTTGCTGGTGACCGAACCGAGAGCCGAGGAGTACATCACGAGCGTGTTGCTCGGGGTCACGGCCGGAGCCAGGCCTGCGGAGTAACGCCGAAAGCGCCGTTCAAAGGGATTGCGGCGCGACGCATCCAAGAGCGCGATCTTGACCGACGCGCCGCGGTTGTTCATCTCGTCAAGGATGGCCTCGAGATTGAATCCGTCGCGCGTGACGTCGGCCTCGGCCCAGATCTGCGCGTCGACGGGCAACAGGTAAGTCTGGCGTCCCGACTGGACGCCAAATCCGTCGAAGAAAATCAGCGCGACGTTATCTTGCTCGATCTTGCTGTAGAACCGGTCGAGCGCTTGCCGCATCGCATAGCCGGTCAGATTGATTTGCCTGTCGACGTCAAAACCGTCCCGCTTCAGCTCATCGGCAATATCCTGCGTGTCATTGGCGACGTCAGTCAGGACGAACTCATTGTCGGGATATTTTGCATTGCCGATCACGAGCGCGACTTTGCCCGAACGCGCGGCTGCCAGCGCTTGCGAATTCGCGAATAATCCCAGGACGCCGGACAACAGCAGCGCGAAAAAAACCCGCATAAAATCTCTCGTCGGTAATCAAATTACAGCAGAAATTGGCTTGTAACAGTATCTGACATGGCCGCTATTTCAATCGAGAACCCGACCCCGGCGGAGGCTCCGCCGCCTCCAAATGACCGGCCTCAGTCAATCGGCTTTGGACGCAATTCCTCCGCCGTCGCATTCACAAAGCCGAATTTCGCATAAGCCGCCTGTCCCGCCTCGCTGCCGACAAAGGCGAGATAGCGATCGGCTATTTCCTTGTGCTTGCTGTTGGTCAGGACGCCGATAGCGTAGGCGACGTCAGTGCGCAGGCTGTCGGACGGCGGCAGTTCGACCGCATCCACATTGGCGCCGTGGCGCTGCGCCTCGAGCACCTCGGTCTTCCACACGATGCCGGCGTCCGATGTTCCCTCCAGAATTCGCGCCGGAGTTTCGCGGTGATGAACCGCCGTAAACCAGTTATTGGCGGTGGTCTGGCAGGACACGCATTCCTTCCCATCGGAAATCTTCTGCCAGAGATCGTGCCGCTCCAGCACCTTGCGGGCGTAGAACTGCATAATCCCTTCATTGACCGGATTTGGCATCGACGTTCTGACGTCGGCGCGGACCAAATCGTCTATTCCCGTGACGTTCTTCGGGTTGCTCTTCGCGACCAGGATCTGTAGCTCGTTATGCATGTAGACGGCATATTGGCTCATCAGACCAGCGGTCTTCAATCGCTTGAGATGGCCCAAATTCACGGACGCATAGATGTCGGGCGTGGCGGCGTATTCGTGGCCCTTATAGACCCAGCCACCGGCAAGGATCGCCGAAACGATCAAGCCCGGGGGCAGCGTGATCAATCCGACGGACAGTCCCGGCTCGCCCCGCCTGAAGGCGCCGATCACTTCGTCCATCGCGAAAAACTGGTTGCCGGCGACCCAGAGCGTGAGGTCGGCGCCCGGCATGCGTGCCAGCGCATCGGTGCCGGTGACGACCGACCCATCGACGGCGTAGAACTTGATGTCGGTGTCCTTGTCGGGCGGTATAGCCACCAGCTTTGATGACGGTGCATCCTCACCCCAAGCGTGCGGCAGCGGCGATGTCATCAGTCCTGCCAAAAGTGCGATGTTGATCGCCGTTCGCAAAAAAATGGTTGTCATGAGTCCTCGCGATGGATGTCACGGACCGGGTGCAGGGACCTTACGAATCGATGTTCTCGGTCATCATGAAGATGACACCGGTCAGTGTCGCTCCGATGGCAAAGGTCAGGACGAGGGCGCCCAGCGACACGGTGTTGTCCGGGTTTGCGCCGTCTCCGGCAAACATGACGATGCCCGATGGATTGATGAGGGTCACCGCCAGGGCGAACAGGAGCCCCATTGCGACGCCCATGGCGGCGTGGACGACGAGCTTTGTCAGCCCCGTGGGCGAGATCAGTCCTGGCGGCTTCCTGGTGCGCATGGCCGGCCCGCAAGTCCCAATACGAAACGCTTGGACATCCTTGCGGGTTCCGAGAGGTTGGCCTGTTTTCTGAAATCTTTGTGAGCTTTACATGGTTGACATCGGCGGCGACTAAACCCGTTTCACCACGCGAATCTCGGGTTGGAGAGCCTCCATGTTCGATCCTGCAACAGCCGCGTTGTTGCGCGCTGTCCTCGATGAGCTGTGCGAGAACATCCCGCAGCTCGAAACATCGACGCGAACCCGCGTTGCTTCCAAAATCCTGGAAGCCGCCACCAAAGACGAGTGGTCGGTCGACGATCTGAAAGAGGCGGGCCGCGAAGCCCTGGATGACGCCCCCACGATGTGGCGCTGAGGGGGCCGGCGGAAACCGCGAATCAACAGGGGTGGCGCAACCCGTCCCGGCCCACGAATGTGCCTGATACCGGGTCATAGGAGCGATAGCGCCGGGCGCAAGATGACTGCGCCGATCCAATGACGACTTGCGACGGGTAGGGCGTGGCGGAGCGCCAGGGATTGCTGCCGAACAGCCCGGCGGCGCCGATCCAGGCGCTTGAGGGATCGGCTGCGAAATTGCCTGGGAAGAAGCCGTTGGTGGGGAAGTCGCGGTCATCGTCTCGGCCGTCATAATACCAGCCGCTGGTGTTGCCGTAGCGCAGAACGCGGTAATCCCCGGCCGAGGCCGGCGTCGCCGCCAGGGAAACAAGCAGGCAGGCGAAGACAGTCGCGGCCGCTATCGCATGTCGCAATGTGATCATGTTGGCGCTCCCCATCGCATCAAGGCCGGATCGTTCCCCAATCGCCTTTCCAGCCCGTCAGCTTTCCCCTTCGGAACTGCAGATAAAGCCCGTCGCTTCGGTACGACAATGTCACGCCTTTGACGTTTGGAAGAGCGAGAAAAAGCTCATCGCCGGGGCGGCCGCGCACGTAATTCAACGGCACGCCCAGCGCGAACGAGGCTTGTTCGGCATTCATGCCGAACGTCAGCGGGATGCGGTTTGGATCGGCAATGACGGCCTGCTGTGCATGCGCGGCGCCCGCGATCGCCAGCATCAACGTCACTGCCATGGTCAAGATCGGGCTTCTCAAACGTCGCTCCAGTTTCATTGTTGCAACGACACCAGCGTGCCGCTTGGCGTCCAGCCGCCGCCCAGTGCCTGGAACAGGCTGCTCGCGGCCAAAAGCTTGTTCAGCCGGACCAGCACCAGATTGTTCTCCGCCGTGAACAGCGTCTGTTGCGTCTGCAGCACCGTGATGAGGTTGACGGTGCCGCCGCGCAATTGCGTTTCCGCGACGTCGAATGCCTTGCGGGAAGCGGTTACAACGTCATTTTGCAGACGTTCCTGAAGGGTGAATTTTTGCAGGGCGATCAGCGCTTTCTCGACGTCGGAGAATGCGGAAAGCACGGCCTTGCGGTAGGCCTGCAGATTTTGCAGCTGCACGCCTTTCGCCTGCTTCAATTGGCTCTCCAGCAGGAAGCCGTCGAAGATCGGCTGGGTCAGCGACGCCGTGAGCGTGTAGAACCATGCGCCCGGCGTGAACAACGACGCCAGTGCCGCACTCTGGAAACCGGTGGTGCCCGTCAGCGAGATCTGCGGAAAGAACGCGGCGCGCGCGGCTTCGACGCTGAAATTGGAGGAGGCGAGCTGAGCCTCGGCCTGGCGGATGTCCGGCCGCTGATAGAGCAGTTCCGACGGCAGGCCGGGGGTTACGTGCGGCACCACGATCTGCCGGGTCGATCCGCCACGCACCGCGAAATTCGCCGGCGCACGTGCGACCAACAAGGCAAGCGCATCGATGTTCTGCGCCAGCGTGACTTCGAGCGGAGGAATAGCGGCGCGCTGGATCGCCACCAGCGCTTCCTGCTGGGACAAATCGAGCTGCGATGCCGTGCCGCCGTTGAACTGGTTCCTGATGAGACCGAGAATGCGCTCGGCCGCCGCCAGATTCTGTCGGGTAACACGTATCTCATCCTGGGCCGCCAGGATCTGGAAATAGGTATTGGCAACGGTGACGACCGTCGTCAGCGTGACGACCTCGCGATTGTACCTTGAGACAGTCGCGTTCTCTTCCGCGGCATAGAGCGCCGCGCGATTCTTGCCCCAAAAATCGAGCATGTAGCTCGCGGTCAGTCCGGTCTGGAAAGTATTGAAGGTCGCACCGCCGAAGCCCTGGCCGCTGCTGATCGTATTGGCGCCGCTCTGCTTCTGCCGTTCGGCGCTCGCATTTCCCGTCAGCGACGGCAAAAGCGGCGCGCCGGACACGCCGACCAGCGCGTCGGCCTGCACGATCTGGGCGAGCGCGACCGCGATGTCGAGATTGTAGATTTGGGCTGCTTCCATCAGCGTGGTCAATTCGCTGGAGCGGAAGCCGCGCCACCAGTCGAGCACCGGCACGGCCGCATCGGCATTGCCTCTGGGCGCTGTGCGGTAGGTATCGGACATGTCGAGATTGAGTTCCGGCCGCTCCGATCCGAGGATGCAGCCGGACAGGACGGGGCTGAGGGCCAACGCCGCGAGCGCGGCAACGCCGCGCCATTTGCCGGAAAGTGTCGCGCGCGGGCCCTTGATGCGGGCATGGGCCCGGCTTCGCCGAAAGGACAGAACTGACGTAATTGTCGGCATTTACTCGCCCGGTTGCAGTGAAGGCCCGGGCGTATGCGGTGCCGCGCCGCCACCTCGGAGACGTTGGCTCCAGAGGCGGAACCTGTCTAGATACAAATAGATCACAGGTGTCGAATAAAGCGTCAGCATCTGGCTCAGGATCAGACCTCCGACGATTGCAATGCCGAGCGGCTGGCGAAGCTCTCCGCCCTCGCCCAGACCGAGGGCGAGCGGAAGCGCGCCGAGCATGGCGGCCATGGTCGTCATCATGATCGGCCGGAAGCGGAGCAGGCACGCCTCGCGGATCGCATCGAGCGGGCTCATGCCGCGCCTTCGCTCGGCCTCGAGTGCGAAATCGATCATCATGATCGCGTTCTTCTTGACGATGCCGATCAGGAGGATGACCCCGATCAGCGCCATGATGCTGAATTCGGTCTTGAACGCCATCAGCGCCAGCAGCGCGCCGACGCCGGCGGACGGCAGCGTGGAAAGGATCGTCAGCGGATGAACATAGCTTTCGTAGAGCACGCCGAGCACGATGTAGATCGTGACCAGCGCCGCGAGAATCAGGAACGGCTGATTGCTCAGCGAATCCTGGAACGCCTTCGCCGTGCCCTGGAAGGTGCCGCGGATCGTCGCGGGCACGCCGATCCGGTTCATGGTTGCCTCGATGCTGGCGACCGCGGTGCTCAGCGAGACGTTCGCCGGCAGATTGAACGAGATGGTGCTGGCGACCAATAGCCCCTGATGATTGACCCCGAGCGGGGTCGCGCCCTGGGTAAAGCGGGCGACGGCCGAGAGCGGGATCATGGTCTCCTGCTTGGTGCTGACCGCGGACCCCGTCGAGGCGATGCCCTTGCCGGTTGCGCCGATCGAGTTGGTGGCAAGATTGCGCGCCGCCTGCGCGTTGGCGGAGGTTGCCGCGGGCGATTTTGAGCTGGTCGCTACTGTGCCTGCCACCGCATTGGTCGCCTGCGAGCCGCCGACCGAACCGCCGGAGGTCGAGACGTAGACATCCTTCAGCGTCTCGGGGTTTTGCCAGTAGCGCGGCGCCACCTCCATGATCACGTGATACTGGTTGCGCGCGACGTAGATGGTGGAAACCTGGCGCTGGCCGAAGGCATCGTAGAGCGTGTTGTCGATCTGGCTGACGGTGACGCCGAGCTGCGCCGCGGCGTCACGGTCGATCACCAGGTCGGATTCGAGCCCCTTGTTCTGCTGGTCGCTGTTGACGTCGGCGAGATTCGGGTCGCCTTGCAGGGCGGCTGCGATCTTCGGCGACCATTCATTGAGCTCTTCGAACGAGTTGCCTTGCAACGTGTACTGATATTGCGCGTTGCTGGCCCGGCCGCCGACGCGGATGTCCTGCACCGATTGCAGGAACAGCGTCGCCCCGGGTACCACCGCCATCTCGCGCCGCAGCCGCGCGATGACGCCATCGGCGGAGATGTGCCGTTCGTTGGGCGGCACTAACGACATGAACATGAAGCCGGAATTGGTCTGGCCACCGCCGGTGAAGCCGACAACGGTATCGACCGCGGGATCCTTCTTGATGATGGTGACGAACTGCGCCAGCTTCTGCTGCATCAGTTGAAACGAGATGCTCTGGTCGGCCTGGATGATGCCGACGATCCGCCCGGTGTCCTGCTGCGGAAAGAAACCCTTGGGGATGATGTTGTAGAGATAGAAATTGAGGCCCAGCACCGCGGCAAGGATCAGCATCACCGATCGCGGGTGCTCGAGCGCCGACGTCAGGGTGCGCCGGTAGAAATCCAGCATCGCCTCGAAGAAGCGCTCGCTGGCCCGATAGAGCCTGCCGTGCCGTTCGCCGGTATGGCTCTTCAGCAGCACGGCACACATCATCGGCGTCGTTGCCAGCGAGACCGCAAGCGAGATCAGGATCGATATCGAAATCACCATCGCAAATTCGCGGAACAGGCGGCCGACGATGCCGCCCATCAGCAGGATCGGGATGAAGACGGCAATCAGCGAGATGCTCATCGAGAGCACGGTGAAGCCGACCTCGTTGGCGCCCTTGAGCGCTGCTTCAAGCGGTGACTGCCCGTCCTCGATGTAGCGGGTGACGTTTTCCAAGACTACGATGGCATCATCGACCACGAAACCGGTCGCGACGGTCAGCGCCATCAGCGACAGATTATCAAGACTGTAGCCGATCAGATACATGACGCCGAACGTGGCGACCAGCGATACCGAGACCGCGACGACGGGGATGAATGTCGCGCGCAGGTTTCTCAAGAAGGCGAAGACGACGATGATCACCAGCAGCACGGCGAGGACAAGGGTGCGCTCGACGTCGCGCAGCGAGGTGCGGATCGTGGTCGAGCGGTCGACGCCCAATGCCACGTCGATCGCCGGAGAAATCGATGCCTTTAGCTGCGGCAGCAACGCCTTGACGTTGTCGACGGTCGAGATGATGTTGGCGCCTGGCTGGCGGTACAGGATGATCAGGATCGCCGGCTTGCCGTTGGCAAGCCCGGCGTTGCGGAGATTCTCGACGCCATCGGTGACCTCGCCGACATCGGCCAGATGCACCGCCGCGCCGTTCCGGTAAGCGACAATCAGCGATTGGTAGTCGACGGCCTTGTTGGCCTGGTCGTTGGCGTAGATCTGGTAACGCTGGTCTCCGACGTCGATCCCGCCCTTCGGGCTGTGCGCATTGGCGCTCGCAAGCGCGGCCCGCACGTCCTCAAGACCGATGCCGTATTTGTAGAGCGCCTGCGGGATCAGATCGACCCTGACGGCGGGCAGCGAGCTGCCGCTTACGGCGACTTCGCCGATCCCCTCGACCTGCGACAGCTTCTGGGCCAGCACGGTTGAGGCCGCGTCGTAGAGATCGCCGCGGGTCAGCGTGTCGGACGTCAGCGTGAGGACCAGGATCGGCGCGTCAGCCGGATTGACTTTGCGGTAGGTCGGGTTGGAGCGCAGGCTGGTCGGAAGGTCGGCGCGGGCCGCGTTGATCGCGGCCTGCACGTCGCGTGCCGCGCCGTTGATGTCGCGGTTCAGGCCGAACTGCAGCGTAATCCGCGTAGAGCCCACCGTGCTGGAGGAGGTCATCTCGGTGACGTCGGCAATCTGGCCGAGATGACGTTCGAGCGGGCTTGCGACCGTGGTCGCGACGTCCTGCGGGCTTGCGCCCGGCAACGTCGCCTGTACCGAAATGGTCGGAAAATCCACCTGCGGCAGCGGCGAGACCGGCAGCTTGAAGAACGCCACCGCTCCCGCCGCCGCAAGCCCGAACGTCAGCAACGTCGTTGCGACCGGCCGGCGAATAAAGGGTGTTGACGGTTCCATGGCCTAAGGCGACCCGCTGGTTTGGCCGGCAGCATCGCTCCGCCCGGAGAACCGCAGCGCCAGGCGGTCGAACCAGAGATAGATCACCGGGGTCGTGAACAGCGTCAGCATCTGGCTGACCAAGAGGCCGCCGACGATGGAAATGCCGAGCGGGTGCCGCAATTCCGAACCCGCGCCGGTGCCGACCATTAGCGGCAAGGCACCGAGCACGGCGGCCATCGTCGTCATGATGATCGGTCTAAATCGCAGCAGGCAGGCCTGGTAGATCGCTTCGCGCGGCGGCTTGCCCTCGTTGCGCTCGGCGTCGAGCGCGAAGTCGATCATCATGATCGCGTTCTTCTTGACGATGCCGATCAAGAGGATAATGCCGATGATCGCGACGATGGTCAGTTCATGGCCGGCGAGGATCAGCGCCAGCAGCGCGCCGATGCCGGCCGACGGCAGCGTGGAAAGGATGGTGATCGGATGGATGAAGCTCTCATAGAGCACGCCCAGCACGATATAGACGGTGACGATCGCCGCCAGAATCAGGAACAGCTGATTGGAGAGCGACGACTGGAACGCGAGGGCCGCACCCTGAAAGCTGGTGATGACGCCGAGCGGCACGCCGATATCGACCTGGGCCTGCTTGATCGCCGTCACCGCATCGCCGAGGGCTGCGCCAGGCGCCAGGTTAAAGGACACGGTGGCGGAGGGGAATTGGCCGAGATGCGAGATCTGCAGCGGCGCGGTTTCCTCGCGCATCTTCGCCATCACCGCGAGCGGCACCGGCGTAGAGCCGACCGACGAGGGCAGGTAGATGTTCGACAAGGCTTCCAGCGAATTCTGCAGGGCAGGATCGGCCTCGAGGATGATGCGGTACTGATTCGAATTGGTGAAAATGGTCGAGACGATCCGCTGGCCGTAGGAATCATAGAGCGCGTTGTCGATCGTGGCCGGCGTGATCCCAAAGCGCGCCGCCTGGTCGCGATCGATCTGCACGAACACGGAAAGACCTTGCGCCGAGATGTCGCTGGCGACGTCGCCGAGCTCCGGAAGCGTCCTCAGCTTGTCGACCAGTTTTGGCGTCCATTCGGCGAGTTGCACCGGATCGGCATCCTGGAGGATGAATTGGTATTGCGTCCGGCTGACGGTACCCTCGATGGTCAGGTCCTGCACCGGCTGCATATAGAGGGTGATGCCGGTCAGCGACGCCGTGGCATCCTTCAGACGTTGCATCACGGTCGCAATGTCGCTCTTGCGCAGCTCGTGCGGTTTCAGATTGATCAATAGGCGGCCGCTGTTGAGCGTGGTGTTGGTGCCGTCGACGCCGATGAACGACGACAGGCTGTCGACCTCGGGGTCTTTGAGAATGACGCTCGCCAATTGCTGCTGCCGCTCCGCCATCGCGGCGTAGGAGACCGATTGCGGCGCCTCCGAAATCGCCTGGATGACGCCGGTGTCCTGCAACGGGAAGAATCCCTTGGGGATGACGACGTAGAGCCAGGCGGTGAGCCCGAAGGTGGCGAGCGCGATCAAGAGCACAAAAGTCTGGCGGTCGAGCACCCAGTTGAGCATATGGCCGTAGATCGCAATCACCCGCTCGAAGCCTTCGCGGCTATAGCGTTGAAACACATTCTCGTGCGCTTCGATCTCTGCCTTCAGCAGTTTGGCACAGGCCATCGGGACCAGCGTCAACGAGACCACCGCCGAAATCAGGATGGTCACCGACAGGGTGATCGCGAATTCGCGGAACAGGCGGCCGACGACGTCGCCCATGAACAACAGCGGAATCAGCACGGCGATCAGCGATACCGTCAGCGAGATAATGGTGAAGCCGATCTGTTCGGAGCCGCGCAGCGCTGCCTGCAGCGGCGGGTCGCCCTCTTCGATGTAGCGGGAGATGTTCTCGATCACGACGATGGCGTCGTCGACCACGAATCCGGTGGCGATGGTCAGCGCCATCAAAGAGAGATTGTTGAGGCTGAAGCCGAACAGGTACATGGCTCCCAGCGTGCCGACCAGCGACAGCGGCACCGAAAGGCTCGGGATCAGCGTTGCCCGCGTCGAGCGCAGGAACACGAAGATCACCATCACCACCAGGATCACCGCCAGCGACAATTCATATTCGACGTCCCGCACCGAGGCGCGGATGGTGATGGTCCGGTCGGTCAGGATATTGAGGTCGATCGCGGCGGGCAGCGTGGCCTGGAGTTGCGGCAGCAGCGACTTGATGCCTTCGACCGCCGAAATGACGTTGGCGCCGGGTTGGCGCTGGATATTGAGGATGATCGCCGGCGTTTCGTTCATCCAGGCGCCGAGCTTGTCGTTCTGCGCGCCGTCGACGACGTCGCCGACATCGCTGAGCCGAACCGGCGAGCCGTTCTTGTAGGCGACGATCAGCGATTTATAGTCGTTCGCGTTGCGAATCTGATCGTTGGCGTTGATGGTGTAGGCGCGCATCGCGCCGTCGAAATTTCCCTTCGGCGTGTTGACGTTGGCGTTGCCGAGTGTGGTGCGGAGATCGTCGATGTTGAGCCCGTAGGCGGCGAGCTTGCGGATATCGGCGCGGATTCGCACCGCCGGCCGCTGGCCGCCCGAGATGCTGACGAGGCCGACGCCCGGAAGCTGGGAGATCTTTTGCGCCAGGCGGGTGTCGACGAAATCCTCCACCTGCGTCAGCGGCATGGTCTTGGAGGTAAGCCCAAGGGTCAGGATCGGCGCATCCGCCGGATTGACCTTGGCGTAGATCGGCGGCGCCGGCAGATCGGAGGGCAACAGATTGCCGGCGGCATTGATCGCAGCTTGCACTTCCTGCTCGGCAACGTCGAGCGAAATGCTTAAGCCGAATTGCAGCGTGATCACCGACGCGCCCGCGGAGCTCACCGAGCTCATCTGGTTGAGGTTCGGCATCTGGCCGAACTGCACCTCCAATGGCGCGGTGATGGAGGAAGTCGTCACATCGGGGCTGGCGCCGGGATAGAAGGTCTGAACCTGGATCGTCGGGTAGTCCACTTCAGGCAAGGCGGCTACGGGAAGGAAACGGAACGCCAGCATGCCCGACAGCATTATGGCGATCATCAGCAAGGTCGTTGCCACCGGCCGCAGGATGAACGGCTGTGACGGGTTCATTGCTTCGGTCCGTCTTCCGAACTACGCTTCTTGCCGCCGACGCCGGCTTTTCCCGGGCCGGTTGCCTGGTCAGGCGATTTGGCTGCGCCAGGTAGTGTATTGGTGTCGGCCGCCGCCCGCACATTGATCTTGGCGCCGTCGCGCAGCTTGTCGGCGCCGTCGACCACGATGCGATCGCCCGGCGCCAGACCGGAGAGCACTTCGACGCGATCGCCTTCGGTCACGCCGAGCTTTACCGGCCGGACCGATACCGTAGAGTCGCCATTGACGAGATAGACGAATGTCCCCGGCACGCCGCGCTGGATGCCGGCTGTCGACATCGTGGTCACGTCCTTGTGGGTGTCGAGCAACAGGCGGATATTGACGAACTGGTTGGGAAAGAGCGCTTCCGTATCGTTCGGAAATACCGCGCGCAGCTTGATTGTGCCGGTGGTCGGATCGATCTGGCTGTCGAAGGTTTGCAGCGTGCCGTCGGCGATCTTGTTGGTGCCGCTGCGGTCAAAGGCGGTCGCGGGCAGCACGGCGCCCGCCTGCAGCCGCTTCGCGATCGGCTGTAGATTGTCCTCAGGCACCGTGAACAGCACGCTGATTGGTTTTATTTGCGTGATGACGACGAGGCCATTGGTGTCGCCCGGCGTAACATAGTTGCCCTGATCGATCTGACGCAGTCCGACGCGACCGTCGAGTGGCGACAGGATCCGGCAATAATTCAGGTTCACCTCGGCCGCCTTGACCATGGCGCGGTCGGCTTCGACCGTGCCCTGGTCCTGCGCGACCAGCGCGATCTGCGTGTCCAGCGTCTGATGCGGGATGGCGTTCTGCGCGGCCAAACCCTGGTAGCGGGCAAGATCGACCTGCGCGCCTTTCAGCAAGGCTTCGTCGCGCGCGAGCTGTCCGCGCTGTTGTGCGAGTGCGGCTTCATAGGGCCGTGAATCGATCTCCGCGAGCAGGTCGCCTTTCTTGACCTCGTCTCCCTCCTTGAAGGCGACGCGGATCAAATAGCCGCTGATCTGGGTGCGGACGGTAACGGTTGCGAGCGAGGTCACAGTGCCCAGCGCATTGAGGTTGATTCCAATATCTCCCTTGGCGACCGTTTCCGGAACGATCGACATCGGGGCGGCGGCTCCCCGCCCGGCGCCCGCACCGCCTTGCTGCGGCGCCGTTCCTTGCCGGGTCCACCAGACGACGCCGGCGACGATGAGCAAGATCACCAGCGACGGCAGCATGAAACCGCGGCGCGGCCGCGGCTCGATTTTCGGTGAAGGCTCGATGGGGCGAGCCTTGGTCGGGGGCTTTAGGGGTTGGTCCATGAACCTGCCATCAAAACAGCGCGGTGAGCGCCCTTTGCAACGTTGCCCGAGTTTACCTGTTCTGCAGCCTTTGGGACATTGACAGCCACGACATTTTGAACGGTTCCCCACCGGCTTGTCGCATTAACATTCGGAAATAATTGCACTTCCTGGTTTGACTGTGGCCTGGGGACCATGCCCGCTGCGGTCGATTTGTCCCGCACGCGCGATCGCCGGCCGCTGACCGGGCCATTGCCCGCCTCGTCGCAGACAAGGCCATAGCGCAGCTCGCGCGGACCTCGCGATGTATATCGGCGCCGTGTGCTGATCGAGCACCTGTTGCTCGGCGCCAGGATCGAGCGCCGGCATCTTCGATGCGGTCTGTGACCCGGCTGTACTAGTATTCGGCGTCGCCATGCGCTGATTCGCGCCCGATGGCGCCTTTGCCGTGGCGGCAATCGCATGAAGATCGTCATTCTGGCCGGTGGTCTCGGAAGGCTTAAAAGGTGATTCGACTTGGCCCGGCGTTTCCCGGGCGCAGATGTCGATGCGCCAACTCACGCAGACATCGCGATGGGTCAGGATCGGGCGCCGAGGGGCGATTTGTAGTCCTGCCGCCTCGACCAGGATACGTAAGCGGCCACGCAGGTCATG